>OJEZ01000036.1_pt1 | contig 24082 bp, 18 predicted proteins | sample 1594001 | NCBI WGS metagenome assembly OJEZ01 (sample SAMN05416726, study PRJEB24817) | seawater metagenome | isolation source: Sea water | place: Canada:Atlantic | collected 2013-07
TCTACACAGAGTAGATCGTCGGCAGCTCAGATGTGTATAAGAGACAGACTACTACCTGTGGGGTAGTTCTCATTAAAGGTCGTGCCTGGCCGCAATTATTGGGGGCCACAATCGTTGGTCTGGCTGTTGCACTGGGTTGGTTTGCTACAAGCTTTGTTGCCTATCACAGCTTTAACTCAATTTTACCGCAAAGCATCACCTTCAGTGCGCCTGCAGCACAAAGTGTCATCAGTGTGATGTCCTTAGACGCGCCGTTCATAAGGCTAGGCGCAGGCATTCTCTTAGGCTGCTTAGTGGGTTCTTTGCTTGTGACCTTTGTGCGGCAAGATTTTCACCTACAAGGTTTTACCTCACAGTCTCCCATGGGTCGCTATTTATTAGCTGGAATGCTCATGGGTGTGGGCTCTGTCCTAGCTAATGGTTGTTCGGTCGGTGCGGGGCTTTCTGGCACTGCTATCATGGCAACCAGCTCAATAGTGACCCTTATTTGTATCATTATCGGCGGACTAGTTAGCGCTCGCTATAGTTCATAATTCCCAGCTACTAACTCTAAAAACTGAGCCCAAAGTCATGCTTTCATCTCACTTGCAGTCGCGTTTATTTACCCTACGATCTAACAAAATATTTGAGTTATTTGTGGTTAGCATCATCTTGCTATCTGCCTTGGTCATTGGCGCTAAAACCTATTCGATGCCCGCGGGCTTGATTAGCTTCATCGGTTTTTTAGACATTGGTATTACGGTTTTTTTCCTGATGGAAATTAGTATTCGTTTTGCAGGTGATCCTCACAAGAGTAGATTCTTTTTTAATGGCTGGAATGTATTCGATAGCGTCATTGTTATTGTCAGTCTGATTCCTATAGAGGACAGTGAATTAGCTCTAGTTGGCCGCCTTATTCGTATTTTTCGGGTGTTGCGGATGGTATCTGTGGTGCCTGAACTGCGCATATTACTGAATTCACTCATTAAGGCGATGCCTCAGTTGGGTTATGTTTTGTTACTGATGTTCATCATTTTTTACATTTATGCGGCTGTTGGCACTACCTTCTTCGACACCATTAATCCCGTCTTATGGGGTGATATATCAATCTCTATGCTCACGCTGTTTAGAGTGATGACCTTTGAAGATTGGACCGATGTAATGTACGAAGTGATGGCAGTTTATGGCTACGCGTGGGTATTCTTTTTGAGTTTTATATTTCTGACTACCTTTGCATTTTTAAATATGGTGATTGGCATCGTTGTCAACGTCATGGAAAATGAAAATGCAGCCGAACGTCTAGCCGATGGAGAACCCTCGATGACCGACTTACGCAATGAATTAGCTGAAATAAAAGCCCTGTTAAAACGCCAAGGCGGCTAACGCTTAGTAATGAACAAATGTCCAGACACCAGCCCACTTAATAGTAGGTTAAAAGCTCGCGGGGTTATTGCCTGCATTTGCTTATTTACGTCTTTGTAAGGAGCAGAGCGACCTAGCCATGTCCGTGTTAATAAGAAGGCTTGAAGCTTACCTTTATTAAGGGCAGAATGAATTCTTTTTAGTGCAGCGGAGTCAATAGCATGCGTCCACATTTGTCTATTTCACGGCGTACGAGTCGCACCCCTTTTAGCAGTCGCGTAGAGGCTGCTGGTGCGACAGGCTACACGGTTTATAATCACACCTTATTGGCCACCTCATTCCGTGGTATTGAAGTGGATTATTGGCACTTGTGTGAAAATGTTCAGGTGTGGGATGTGAGTTGTGAAAAACAAGTGACCCTCATGGGCCCTGGTGCTAACCAGTTGGCTCAATACATGACACCTAGAGATCTTTCAAATGCCCAAGTAGGTCGTTGTTATTACTTACCCATGTGTGATGAGAACGGCAGCATGATCAGTGATGGTGTAGGCATTAAGATCAATGATCGCCACTGGCGTTTATCTGTTGCAGACTCAGATGTATTGCTGTGGGCCAAAGGCTTAGCCGTTGGCTTTGGTTTAGATGTTGAGGTCAGAGAACCAGAAATTTTTCCCTTAGCAGTGCAAGGACCTAAAGCAGAAGAATTAATGTGCCGCGTTTTTGGTGATGCCATTAAAGAACTCGGCTTTTTTGCCATCGCACCCTTTGTTTACAAGGGTAAGCGCATGAAAGTAGCTCGTTCTGGCTGGAGTAAACAAACCGGCTTTGAAGTGTTTGTTAATGATGCACATATTGGCACCCAATTATGGGATGAATTGTTTGCTAAAGGACAAGACTTGGATGTGCGTGCAGGTTGCCCCAACTTGATTGAGCGCATTGAGAGTGGACTCATGTCTTTTGGCAGCGATATGGACCACACAACCACACCGTTTGAAATTGGTTTAGAAAAATACATCAACCTTGATGCCGATATTGAAAGCCTAAGCTTGCCTGCATTAAGACTTCACACCCCGACCAAAAAACTGATGGGTTTGGTACTGGAGTACCATCGCAGTTTAAGTGACGTGAATGTGTTTGTTGGTGATCAAAAAATTGGGGATATTCGCAGCCAAGCATACTCCCCTAGGTACATGCGTCGTTTGGCCTTTGTCATGTGTGATTTAGAAGCCTTAAATGGGGCTAAAACAGTAGCCGTTAACACTGATCAAGGCAAAGCGACTGGAACGCTCACCAGCTTACCTTTTAACTTTGAGGCCTTAGGCCTTAAGGCCTGTCGTTGAACCCCTTGCAACACCAAAATTAGCCCCGTCAGTCTGAAAAGTGACTGACTAGACTTATGTATTTCCCCAAGGAGAAAGCTGGCGTATATTGCGCTCACATGCTCAGCCCCTAACATTGTTTGGTCGCCACTTATGAACCCAGAACTGTCTATCACTCGTCTATCAACTTCCAATCTTTCAATCAGTCGGCGTACCCGCGCAACCCCCTTTACCAGTCGCGTTGAAGCCGCAGGGGTGCAAGCCTACACTATTTACAACCACACGCTATTAGCGGCGAACTTCCGTGGTATGGAAGACGACTATTGGCACTTGTGTGAACATGTACAAGTATGGGATGTTTCGGCTGAAAAACAAGTGGCTATTAGTGGTCCCGATGCCTACCGCCTCATCCAAATGATGACCCCTAGAGACTTATCCAAAGCCCGCATTGGTCGATGCTTTTATGTGCCCCTTTGCAATCCTGAAGGTGGCATTGTTAATGATCCCATCGCCATAAAACTCACTGAAACTGATTGGTGGTTATCGATCGCTGATACAGATGTCATGTTATGGGCGCAGGGTTTAGCCATTGGGTTTAACTTGGATGTTAGTGTCACCGAGCCTGATGTTTGGCCCATTGCCGTGCAAGGTCCCAAGGCAGAAGAGCTCATGGCAAGGGTGTTTGGGGAGGGTGTGCGCGACATTAAGTTCTTTCAAATTAAACCCATGTCATACCAGGGGGTAGACATGCAGGTGGCCCGATCTGGCTGGAGTAAACAAGGTGGTTTTGAAATTTATGTGGATAATGCAAGTCTTGCGGGTCCATTATGGGATGAATTTTTCGCAAAGGGCAAAGATTTAAATGTAGGCCCTGGATGCCCTAATGGCATAGAGCGCGTTGAAAGTGGACTATTGTCCTTAGGCAACGATATGGATTATGCCACCACACCTTTTGAATGTGGCCTAGGCCAATATGTCGATTTAGATGCTGATATTGAGAGCTTATCCTTGCCTGCTTTGCGCCAGCATGTGCCAAAGAAAAAACTTATGGGTTTAGTCATTAACCAAACCTGTACTATTTCTCAGACAGACGTCTTCTTGGAAGACCAATGGGCGGGCGAAATCACCAGCCAAGCCCCTTCGCCTAAATATGGGGTACACTTAGCGTTTGTGTTGTGTTCTTTGCCCGCTTTAGGCGATAGCCTAACGGTTGATGTGCACACCAGCCTTGGTAAACTGCAAGGCCAACTGACGAGTCTACCTTTTAACTTTGAGGCCCTAGGCTTGACCCCACAACCAGCTGCTGAATAGGCACATTAAGGCAACACTATGAGCAAATCTTCTTATTTAGGCGCCGATACCATTGCGCTCCACAGTGGCTATCAGCCAGAATCAGATCATGGTTCTAGGGCAGTGCCTATTTACCAAACAACCTCATACGTGTTTGATAGTGTCGATGAAGCTTCGGCGTTATTCAATGTGGAGCAAGGTGGGCATATCTACAGCCGCATTTCTAACCCCACTGTGGCGGTCTTAGAACAGCGCTTGGCTGCTTTGGAAGGAGGTGCAGGGGCAGTTTGTACAGCGTCTGGCATGAGTGCCCTGTTTGTGAGTTTTTTTAGCCTGTGTTCTGCTGGCGATCATATTGTTAGTGCTGCTCAGATATACGGATCCACCGTGACACTTTTGAAGCACTCCCTTAAGCGCTTTAACATTGACTGCACCTTTGTTGACATTAATGATCAACAGGCTTTAGCTGCTGCCATACAGGACAACACTAAATTAGTGTTTTGCGAATCCATCGGTAACCCTGGCCTTGCAGTTTCTAACTTACCTGCCATTGCAGAAACTGCTCATGCTCAGGGCATACCCTTGGTTGTGGATGCAACGTTTGCAACGCCCTACCTCAATAATCCGATTGAGCATGGTGCTGATGTCGTGGTGCACTCAGTGACTAAGTGGATTGGTGGCCATGGCGTTGCTATAGGGGGTGTAGTCATTGATGGAGGTAATTTTGATTGGCTTAAAAGTGGTCGCTTCCCCACCCTAACCCAGCCCTATGAACCCTTCCACGGCATGAATTTTTGGGAAGAATTTGGCCCTGCTGCTTTAGCCATGCGCATCCGCTGTGAATCGATGCGTGACATAGGTGCAGCCATGACGCCCCATAATGCTTTTTTGTTATTGCAGGGCTTGGAAACTTTAAATTTGCGCATGCAGCAGCATGTGTCTAACGCTCAAGCGATGGTCACTTGGCTGCAAACACAGGATGCAGTCGCTTGGGTTAATCACCCTGACATTAATGCTGACGCACATACCAAAGCACTTTTCCCTAAAGGTGCAGGTTCAATGCTCACCTTTGGAGTGAAAGGTGGTCGCGATGCTGGAGCTGCCTTTATTAACGCCCTACAATTATCATCAAACCTAGCCAATGTGGGTGACTCTCGGACTCTGGTGCTCCATCCAGGTAGCACGACTCATTCGCGACTGAGTGAAAACGACCTCATAGCTGCAGGCATCGGTGCAGACCTTATCAGAGTGTCTGTAGGAATTGAGACGCTGAAAGATATTCAAGCCGATTTTAGCCTAGGTTTGCGGGCAGCAGCTAAGATTGTCGCGCAACAGGCAGAGGCGTAAACATGTATATTCAAGTTGATAACGCTAATACGTTTATTGCCACTGGTGGAAAACCATTTGCAGCCCATTTACCCACAGTTGTTTTATTGCACGGTTCAGGCACTGATCATCGGTGCTGGGCCCTGCAGGCACGCTGGTTTGCCTTCCACGGTTATAGTGTATTTGCTCCCGACTTTCCAGCCCATAGCTTATCTGAGGGCGAAGCCCTCACTAGTATCGAACTCATGGCAGCTTGGCTGGTGCGAGCATTGGACACCGCCAAGGTAGACAAGGTCCACTTAGTGGGACATTCCCAAGGATTTTTAGTGGCTTTAGAAGCTGCAGGTTTACTCGGTGATCGACTTAAATCTATCACCGCTCTTGCCACTGCTAGCGCCATACCTGTGAATCCAGCCTTAGTTGAAACGGCACAATCCAACCCCAAAATTGCCGCCGAAATGATGCTGCAGTGGGGTTTTGGTAGCCCACATCAATACGGTGCGAGCTCAGTGCCTGGCATGCAGCCCATTGGTATTGGCACTCGGATTATGGCAAATAACCCTCTCGCAATCGACTTAATCGCATGCAATGCATATGAAAAAGGTGCTGAAAAGGCGCTCCAACTTGCCAACGTAGGTTGCCCTAGTTGCGTCATTATAGCGGCACAGGACCGCATGACTCCCAAAAAAGAAGGATTAAAGCTTGCATTGGACTTAAACACAGCCGCACAGATTATTGCTGACAGTGGGCATATGTTGCCAATGGAAGCGCCCAAAGAAAGCCTCAACCTAATGAAAAAATTTATCCAATCTTTAGAGACATAATCATGGCCAAGTTGATTAATAATTCGTTGTCTGCAGCATCACCCATCAAGAAAGTTGCAGTCATTGGTGCTGGCACAATGGGCGCAGGCATTGCGGGTCAAGTGGCCAATGCTGGAGTAGAAGTCTGGCTATTAGATCTTCCCAGCGCTGGAGACAGTGTTAATGCTTTAGCTGAACGTGGATTTAAGCGCCTCAACAACCCGAATGCTCCAGGTTTAATGAGTAATGAAGCGGGTCAACTTATTCACTGTGGCAACACCGAGGATGACTTTGAGCAACTTGCAGATTGTGATTGGGTAGCCGAAGCCGTAGTTGAGCGTTTGGACATTAAACAAGCCTTATACCAGCGCATAGATGTGATGACTGGCGCAAACACCATTATTACTTCAAATACGTCCACCATCCCCATCAGTTTGCTGACTCAGGGCATGCCTCAAGCCTTTTGCGAACGCTTTGCCATTACACACTTTTTTAACCCTGTGCGTTTTATGCGTTTATTAGAGCTGGTGCGGGGCGAACATACCAGTGATGAAGTGGTTAAGACCTTAGAGCAATTTTGTGAAAGTAATTTGGGTAAGGGCGTTGTGGTATGTGAAGACACACCGGGTTTTTTAGGTAATCGAGTGGGCGTATTTGCCATCCAATGTGCCTTGCATACGGCCTTTGATATGGGTTTATCTCCCGCTGAGGCGGATGCATTATTTGGCCGCCCCATGGGCATTCCTAAAACTGGAGTATTTGGCTTGTATGATTTAATCGGCATTGACCTTATGGCTGATGTGGCAAAGAGCCTCGAAAGTATATTGCCAGCAGAGGACGAGTTTCACCAATATGCTCAGCCTATTCCTTTAATGACAAAAATGGTGGCTAACGGACAAACTGGCAATAAAGGAGGTCAAGGATTTTACCGAGATACAGACGCTGGTAAACAAATGTTGAACTTAACTGATGGCACGTATCAAACGACAGCCCGTTTGCAACTGCCATTGGCGCAACAAGCAGAAGCTCAAGGTGTTGCTGTATTATTAGATGACGATAGCGCATATGGTCGTTTTGCATGGCAAGTCTTGTCAAGCACATTGAATTACGCAGCTGCCCTGATCCCAGAAATTGGTCGCAACATTCTACCCATCGACGACGCTATGAAACTTGGCTATAACTGGATTTATGGCCCCTTTGAGTTATTAGATCAGATTGGTGCTCAGCGAGTGGTTGAGCGTATGCAAAAAGAAAACCGTCAGGTCGCGCCCATGCTTTTATTGGCAGCTAAACAACAAGGTTTCTATCAAGTCATTGACCAACAATTATGCAGCTTAGAACAAGAGGGGCAATATGCTCCAATTAACAGACCCGCTGGTGTACTGCGTTTTTCTGAATTACGCCAAACCCTAACAGCTCAGTATAGCAATTCTAAAGCCAGTTGGTTTGAGCATGATGGGGCAGCCATTATAGAATTTCATTCCAAGGCTAACGCCCTAGATAGTGAGTCTATGGATGTTATTCGCCATGCGCTTGAGCAGGCACAGCAGCGCCAACTGCGAGGTGTTGTGATTCACAATGACGCCCAACATTTTTCCTGTGGAGTAAATCTAGTCGCCTTTCGCGAGTTCTTTGAAACCCAAGATTACAAGGGTATGGATGACTTCCTAAATCATTTTCAACAAACAATGCACGCCATTAATGAGTGTCCCTTACCGGTCATTGCTGCACCGGTGGGCATGTCTATTGGCGGAGGTTTTGAAGTAGTGTTAGCCGCTGACCATGTCATTGGACATGCGAATTCTGTCATGGGCTTAGTCGAATCAAGCGTTGGCGTTGTGCCAGGTGGAGGGGGCTGTAAAGAGTATCTATACCGTTGGTATGAAGTACTTGGCGATATGAAAGCTGCCGCATGGAAAGCGTTTATGATTGTCGGATATGGTTGGACAGCAACGTCCCCCATAGAAGCCACTGAGCAAGCCATGTTGTACCCAGAAGATCAATACATGATGAACCGAGACCGGTTATTAAGTGAAGCATTATCACAACTGGATCGGGTCAAAAAAGCAAAGCCCCGCAAACCACTGCCAATGGCAGGTGAAGATACGTATAGGGAAATGATGGATTGGTTATTCGAAGCCGAAGATCAACAAAAAATTACGGCCCACGACGTCGCCGTAGGTACTGAACTAGCCCGTATTTTTACCGGCGGCAAAGTCAAAGCGAATACCATGATGAGCGAGCAGGATTTGTTTAATGCCGAACGGGAATCTTTCTTGCGCTTGGCCCGCTCTAAGGATACCCAAGCTCGCATTGTAAGTATGCTTGACCTTGGTAGTCCGATAAGGAATTAGTACAGCATTGATCATTAACTAGCTATTAAGTGCGTAGCACCTAATTTAGGCTATGCAGTAACAGTTCTTTTGCATTGTTAAACTTCGCCCTAGACATGAACTGTTGCAAACACACTAGCCATGAACTAGCTAGGAGTGTAATCTGTTGATAAATTGAAGTTGTTTGATCAGTTTTTCAAACTGGTTTCCGCTAAAAATTCCAAACGGAGAAGAATTTCATGCCAAGTTTGTTCGCTAAAATATGCATCAGTAAAAAACTGATTGCCGCATTTTTGCTGGTAGGAATTATTCCACTCACTGTTTTGGGTCTTACTACTTTGGATAGTGCCTCCAAAGCTTTAGAAAAACAGTCTTTAAATCAGCTTGAAACAGTACGCAGTATTAAAAAAGGCCAAATAGAAAACTTCTTTAAATCAGCACAAGAAGATCTCACTATACTCAGCAAAACTATCGATCGCACCATGTGTCCACTATCCATGTGTGGCAATATAAATCTGTCTGGTAAAGAGAACACCCACTATAACTCCTACATTGAAACATACGGTTATTATGACCTATTTATCATTAAGCCAGATGGATATGTTGGCTATACGGCCACTAAGGAGCCTGACTACCAAACTAACCTTGTTAATGGTGTGTATGCAGAGTCCAGTTTAGGTCGATTAGTCCGTGACGTCATGAGCACTGGCGAATTTGGCTTTGCCGACTTTGAAGCCTATGCACCCTCTAATGGCGCCCCTGCTAGTTTTATTGCCCAACCTATAACCAATGCTGCTGGCAAAATAAAAGCCGTGGTGGCCCTGCAAATCTCAACCGATGGTATCAATAAAGTCATGGCTGAACGCTCTGGTATGGGCACCACAGGTGAGAGCTATTTGGTGGGTGCTGACTATTTAATGCGCTCTGATTCATTCCTTGACCCCATCAACCATACCGTCGAAGCCTCGTTTGCCAACCCTGAAAAAGGTAGTATTGATTCTGACACGACAAAAGCTGCGCTGGCAGGCAAAAGTGGCTCGAGTACTATTATTGACTACAATGGTAACCTCGTTCTTTCGTCATATACCCCCGTTAATATATTAGGTACACGGTGGGCGTTGATTGCAGAAATTGATAGTGCTGAAGCCTTTGCACCTATTCAAGAACTTAAAGTCTTAGCCCTTCAGATTGGTATTATTGGTGGTGTGCTTATCTATATATTGGCCTTTTTTATGTCGCGCTCAATCAGACGCCCCATTTTATCATTGTCTCAATTGTTTAAGAAAATCGATGCCTCAGGTGACTTTTCCCTGCGAGTGACTGATATCGTCTCAACTGATGAAATTGGTCAAATGGCTAACGCAGTCAACCAGCATTTAGAATCCTTACAACACGCCATTGGTGCTGCCAATACGGTGGTGACAGACCTTTCTGAGGGCCGTTTTGACAATCGTATTGAGCTTGATTTTATGGGTGATCTAGGCACCTTAAAAGCGGGTGTTAACAATTCTGCGGATAGCGTAGAGAAAACCATGGATGGCCTTGAGCAAGTCTTAAGAGCCATTGCCACAGGTAACTTTAGTTACCGTTTAGAGGGTGCAAGCGCCATTGGGTCTGACTTCCGCACCACTCTCACAAACACTATGCAAACCATGGAACAAGCCATTGGTGAAATTAACCAAGTGATGAGTGCTGCAGCAGCAGGTAATTTTGACTTGCGGGTAGAAACCCCTCTCCAAGGTGATTTGGATCAACTTAAAATAGGTGTCAATAACTCCATTAAAGCCATTGCTGAAGCCCTCAGTGAAACCACTGTGATGGCAGAAAAAATGGCCCATGGCAATCTGACTCAACGCATTACGGGTGTCTATCAAGGCCGCCTAGAAGATTTAAAATCTGCCCTCAATAGTTCAGTTGAAAATATGGAAAAAACGGTTTCAGCTGTCCTACAAGCTACTGATAGTGTGGCTTCAAATGCTAACGCCATCAGCAATGGTTCTGATGATCTGTCTCAACGCACGAGTGAGCAAAGCGCATCTTTAGAGGAGACCTCCTCGAGTATGGAAGAGATGGCAGCCACAATTGAACACAACACAAACCGTGCGAACGAAGCACAAACGCTGGTAGTAAGCACTCAACAAGAGACGTCTGATGGGGTGGAAGTGGTCAACAAAGCGGTTCAAGCTATGGGTGATATTGAACAGTCCAGTAGTAAGATTGTACCTATTATCACTTTAATTGATGGCATTGCTTTTCAAACTAATTTATTGGCTCTAAACGCTTCTGTTGAGGCCGCCCGTGCGGGCGAGCATGGCCGAGGTTTTGCAGTAGTCGCAGGTGAGGTAAGAACACTTGCTCAGCGGGCAGCTGATGCAGCGAAAGATATTAAGGTGCTTATTGATGATAGTTCGAATAAGGTCAAAGAGGGCCGAAACTTAGTCAATCAAACGGGTGAGTCGTTGGCGTCAATCAGTCAATCGATTACCCAAGTTAATGATATCGTGGCTAAAATTGCCATTGCAACGAGTGAGCAAACAGCTGTCGTTAACCAGATTAATTCTGCTGTTGGCCAGTTGGAAAATGTTAACCAACAAAACGTTGCGTTAGTTGAAGAGTCGTCAGCTTCAAGTTACTCCTTAAGCGATCAAACTAAAGCACTGAAAGACCAGATTTCCTTCTTTAAAGTGACTGCCTCTGGAATTCACACCCCGTCTGCCGCGCCATTACGTTCAGCAGAACAGGTATTTGGCAAACAAGCCTTGGCAGAAATGACCACGCCAGCTGGCAAGCATGAACCAACACCTGTCATAAAAAGTGACGATGATTGGCAAGAGTTTTAAGACTCAGCCAGACTAGAAAACCAGCTCAACTGCTGGTTTTTTTATTTCAAGCGACGTTGATATTGCAATGGAAAGGCACGTCTTATGGTCTTTAAATGGTCCAGATCAATACGTGCAACAGCGATACCTGGGCCTTCACCTAACTCCACTAAAACCTCACCCCATGGATCAATAATCATTGAATGGCCAAAGGTTTGCCTATGATCATGCTGACCACCGTGCGATGCTGCCAGCATGTAACACTGGGTTTCGATGGCTCGCGCACGCAATAATGTGTGCCAGTGCGCTTGACCTGTGGTTCTGGTAAAGGCCGCTCCATTGACGATAATTTGAGCTCCCAAATCCACCAACTTAGCATGCATTTCTGCAAAGCGTAAATCGTAACAAATGGTCAAGCCGACCTTGCCCACTGGAGTGTCAATCACCACCAACTGATCACCAGCTTCAAAGGTATCAGATTCACGATAACTGCCATGACTGTCTTCGATGTCCACATCAAACATATGGATCTTATCATAGCGCGCAACTTCATCTCCTTCACTGTCGTAGACAAAACAAGCAGAGCGCACCTTATTTATATCTCGTATGCCTTGTTGACACGGAATAGTGCCCCCAACTAGCCATATATTATTAGCCTTAGCTTGCTGCGATAACCAGAGGCGCAAGCCATGCTGAGGCAGTGATGCCTCTGCACCATGTGCCACCATCTGAGGGTCACCAAAAACGGCAAAGCTTTCTGGTAACATCACCAATTTGGCACCCTGCTTGGCTGCCCGTTGAATAAGCACAGCTGTTGCACGTAGATTATCATCAACACTAAGTTTACTGACCAATTGCACCACTGCTACTGCTGGCCCATGACCCGTTACGTTGACAGCTTCAGATGACATTGAGTTAGGCTTACTGGGTGGGGATGACATTTTCAATACGCTCCTGCACCGACTGATTTTGATAGTCTTTGTCGAATATTCTCACTAAGTTGACATCTGGGTTATCAAGCGAACCCGAAACACTATAGCGAGCACTCGTGAAGGTAGATAGCTCATCACCAATGAGTTTATTAACAATGTAAATCATACCGCTTAGCTGCGGCAGACCGGCTATCAAGGCCGCTAATGGCAACTTTTCTGCTACGGGTAAGGTAATAATTAAATTATTGTCCACTTGGCGCTGCTTAAAATCAATCCACCCGTCCAAAGATAAATTTAATGCCGTAGACTTTAGTGTGACCGGCGACAAAGTAGTTGCGACACCCTGACCAAAACGATAGTGAGCAGTAATACTATCAAAACTAAAACCCGGTTGAAGAATATCAGAAAAATCCAACTTAACGCGTCTAATAAGCCTGCTCATATCCAGCAAGGCCAATACCTTTAAACCTGAAGTTGCATTAGGCGTAGACGAAAAGCTACCTTTCTTAAACCGCAGTCCTAAATCACCACTGGCATCTTTTATGGCAAATGCTAAGGGAGACCTTGGCCAGTCTAGCTGTAACTCAATGGCAGCAGTCTCAGCCACGAAAGAAGGATCATAACCCCAGTCCACAAGTAGGCTGGCCATATCATCCGATGCAACTTGTCCAGTGAATTGAGTACGATGAGTTCCATCGACCTTGCTCCAAATTAGATTGCCTTGCAAATGACTGTGACGAATGTACGCATCTAGGTCATGCACACTAACCTGCGAGCCTACTCGCCGAGCTTTGAACTGCCACTGCCCATAGGATTCTCCATTCTTAAGCAACTCGTCAATAGACACATCAGCATCAATAAATTTACTAGGATCGATATTTTCTAGCACATCTTTATCGTCAACTGTTTCAGTACTTGTTTCACTATTAGTGGCGACACTGGGCTCAGGAAAATTAAAATGCGCATGATGAACATGCACTACTAGCGGATGGTCAGCACCAAAATAGTCCACTTTCCCTGATAGCTGCTCTGAGGTTAGGCGCATGCGCCATGGCACAGGAGTGACCGAATCACCATCTGTCGCCAAGCTTTCTAGGCTTAGAGTGCCCTGATCAATATCAAAACCAAGCCAGGTGGCATGTTTTATTTTAACGTCAATGTTTGGCAATACAAATTCTGTCATATCTTGCTTTGAACCTGCCCACATGGGTTTGATATATTGTTGGTAAACCTCCCACCAAGGCGCCACGTCCACAGAGTCCATTTGGCCACTAACATTCCATTGACCCTTTTGCGCCCATTCTGTGGCACCTTGAAAAGCTACATTGGCACCAAGAAGACTTACTTTGGGTGAACTTTTTCCTCTACCCAGATTAATGGCAAGCTGATGTTGATCAATACTGGCATACCAATTTTGCTGATCTGCCTGCCAATGGCCCAACAACTGTAATTGTTTTAAGTCATGGAGAGGTTCTGGCAGATCTAGATCTGCTTTAGTCAAATCTACCTCTGCACTAAACGCAGTGCAATCAGACCCCAGAAGAGTGCAGGTGGAAAATCTTGCCACAAACGGAAGCGACCCTAAAGTTTCTTGAGCCCATGAGTGGTCCATTTTAGTGCTTAGGTAATCTGGTGCTAATCGGCCTGTAAATTCTAGCGTCAAACCATCTTGCATGGCACTCAAGTTAGCATGTGCATCGTCTAAAATAGTTTTAGGTAGGTCTGATATCCAAGGTTTCGCAAGGTCAACTTTACTCAAGCGTTTAAAGCTCACCAATTGACCATCAATCAGACCATCCCCTTCAATAGCGCCGATACCCGCACCCACACCTACACTTTCACTATTACTAGCAGAGCTCATATCAACTTTAAGCTCAACATGGCGTATGTCCATTTGCAAAGGAGCCCAGTAACCACTGAGGTTGCTACTAGATAGCTTTAAGTCATAGTTTGGTTTTGCTTGATGACCAAAAGGAATGGCCACACTGCCTAGCAATGACACATCTCCCTGTGGTTTGAGCGCCAGAAGCCAGGATGGCAAAGCAAGCTTCATTGGTGGTTGCTGCACCCAAGTCATCATCTTTGCCGCTTGACCTGCTATTTCGCCACTCACCTTTATATAACGGCGCTGTTTGGATACCAGCGCATACGTGGGCACCTCAATCTGCCAACCTTGAACCGATTGAGTGGTTTGGCTGTGTTCGACCCGACCTTCCCGAACATTAACCACTGCCCCTTTTTGACCTAGAGTTAGATCAGCACTTAAGCTCTCAATTTGAGGCCAATCTTGATGATAACGCAAGCTGGAAGCTTGCACATAGGCAGTCATCGGCATCGACCTTGCCATAATCCCAGCAGCATTCGACAGGTTACCTGGACGACCATTATAAATGAGCGCAGCCTCAGCCAAAGTCCCCTTGGGCGCAGCAGTGGTTAACCAATCTCCTAATGTTTCACCCAGCAAAAGATCTGGCAATAAACTCGGTAGTGCGGCAAGGTCTAGGTCCTGTGCACCCAAAGTCAATTGCATAAAGGGCTCTGCTTTCGAACCTTTGCGGGGAAAGGAAGCCGACATTTTTAAATTAACCTGCCCTTGAGCAAGCTCAAGGGTCATGGTGGATGAACTAAAACGGTTAACTTTCGCGCCGTAGTACCAGTTTACCTCCCCCTTAAAACCATCAAACTGCCATGGCGATGAAGTGAGTTGAGTCATACGCATTTGAAGACCGTCCGTGTCATTGATCATGACTCTACCACCCAAACGATTAAGCCAAATACGGCCATCAGCCTGCTCAATGTGCGGCACTCCAGACCATGCTTTGATACTGACCTGTTGCAGTTTACCTGTGAACAGAAAATCCTGAGGTAGCTGGGCATCTAAATACAACTGAGCCTCATGCAACCACCCTTCAGGTGCCAAAGATTGAATAGGCAAGTTGATCTTTGTTGGTATATTTTTGAGGGTGTTCAATACCTTTTGTGTGTCAGCCAAATGCAGCTTAGGGCTGAGTAACATGACTTGATGGTTAATTTTATTAACCTGCAATTCAGTTAATGGTAAAGCTATACCATTTATCTGCCCACTTAAAGCTTCTCCGGTGAGAGTCCAATTGGCCAAATTCCAATTAAAAACAGCCTCCCCTTCTAACAGGCTAATGAGGTTTAAGTCACCTTCTAAATTGACCTTGTCAGTGGCTGTCTCGAGCACAGCATGACTTTTGCGGGTGATTAACTTTAGACCCTGCTCAGCCTGAAAATCTAGCCAATACTGACCACTCACCTGCAGCCTTTTTAAATGAAAAAGTGTTTGATCTGGTTCTAATAAGGCTACAAGTGGCACCATTTTTAGGTCATCACTTCGTAAGTAGATTTGCGCCCGTTCGATCATTGTTTTTAGATTATGATCAACATTATCACCCATCATTATATTAATCAGTTGGCTATTGTTTAGGTCAAGAGTGACTTGGCCTTCAACCTCAGCCTCAATATCATCGCCTTCTGTCTTAGTATTTTCATTGCCATGCAGTGACACGCTTATTCGGGTCGTCCCCTCACTGCTGACGTCTGTCATACTCACCTGAGCACTCAACTGAGGTAAAATGATGGGCTCAGCACTGTGTGGGATCAGCGTAAGACTAATATCCTGCAATAAAAATTGTGGCACTCTTGCAGCAACTGCCAGCATTAGCTGAGGAAAGTTTTTATTAGGTGTTTCAGAAGTTGCTTGTGGGAGCCAAGATCCATTTTCTTGCTGACTAAGACTGAGTGACAAACCTTCTGCTTGAATATGGGATAAACGCAATACATCGGCTTGTAGGGAATCCCATAAATGCACACCTAGGTCTAAATGTGAGAGATTTAAACCTTCCGCAGTTTCAATCCCCTCTAGGCTTAGCTGTAAGTCTGTACCCACTAACCTAACTTGAAATGACTCTAACTTTAGCGTTTGTCCGATGGCCTTACTTACTTCTTGCTGAACCCATTGATGGTAAAACGGATGATGATCAATGCCCAGCCTTAACCAAGAAAAAGCCACTGCTAGCAGCACCAAAAGCCCACAGCCAATGGCCATTAACCAATGGTTCATTTTAGCTAGCATTAACGCAGCACCACATCATATTGTTCACTAACGTACATGGGCTCTAATCGTAAGGAGATAGTTTTACCAATAAACTCTTCCAATTCTGCCAAACGGTGCGCTTCTTCATCAAGCAACTGGTCAATCACAGCCTGTGACGCGAGCACTGAATAGGTATTCGTATCATAAGCCCTATGGGCGCGCATGATTTCTCGAAATATCTCATAACAAATAGTTTCAGGCGTTTTATTTGATCCAGTCCCTTCGCAGGAAGAACAAGGCTCACATAAGAGTTGCTCCAAACTTTCTCGCGATCGCTTGCGTGTCATTTGAATTAAACCCAATTCAGACACAGGTAACACTTTAGTTTTAACGTGGTCTTTAGAGAGTGCATGGTCTAAGGTTCGAGCCACTTGACGTTGGTGCTCTACATCTTGCATGTCAATAAAATCTAAGATGATGATACCACCAAGATTCCGCAGTCGCAGTTGTCGGCCTATCGCCGTCGCCGCCTCAAGGTTAGTCTTAAATATAGTTTCTTCTAAATTACGGTACCCAACATAAGCCCCAGTATTGACGTCCACAGTGGTCATGGCTTCGGTTTGGTCAATAATAATGTAGCCGCCTGACTTGAGTAACACTTTTCGTCCAAGTGCTTTTTGAATTTCATCTTCGACGTTATACAGATCAAAAATCGGCCGTCCACCTGGGTAGTGCTCTAATTTTGATGCCATATCTGGCACTAGCTGATCAACAAACTCTGCTGCTTTTAAATAGGTTTCTTTGGAGTCAATGCGAATTTTTTCAATCTGGGGATGGGCAATATCCCTAAGGGTTCGAAGTGCTAAGGGTAGGTCTTGATAGATGACTTGCGGAGCTTCTCCCACAGCAATTTTTTGCTTTATTTGAACCCAAAGGCGTCGGAGAAAGTCGACATCTTGTTGCAAATCTTTTTCACTCACTCCCTCAGCGACAGTGCGAACAATGACACCCTCTTTGTCGAATTCAGATACTGCACCATCGGCCATCGCATGCAGTTCTGTAGACCCTGCTAAATAGCTTTCTAAACAGAGTTTAAGACGCTGCTTTTCACTCTCGTCTTCGATTCTTTGAGATATACCCACATGGTCACTGCCAGGCAAATACACAAGGTAGCGGGATGGAATAGATATTTGAGTGGTAAGACGGGCGCCTTTGGTACCCATGGGATCTTTAACCACCTGCACCAGCAAGCTTTGGCCCTCTCTCACTAGATGTGCTATTTCATCTGAATCTGGCTGACCATCTTGCGCCTCAATATCAGCCACATGAATAAACCCAGCACGCTCCAGACCAATCTCTATAAACGCAGCTTGCATGCCAGGTAAAACCCGTACAACCTTACCCAAGTATATATTTCCCACTATGCCACGATGGTCATTACGCTCCAAATGAACCTCTTGCAACATACCATTTTCAATCACAGCTATGCGGGTTTCCATTGGACTGAAATTAATGAGTATTTCTTCGTTCATGTTGAAGGTATTTCCTTTTCCTTAAGCCACTTTAAACGCCCGGCGAATGCCACGTAACACAACGACTAACCATAACCATAAAAAACCACTCACTGGCGCTGGTAATAAAAACCATAAACCAATACTAGCGTTACTTCCAATACCCTGCACCCAATAACTAATACATTGATTAACTGCGACTAACAAAAATATCATAAAGGATTGCTGCCAAGCACGGTACATGCGAAAACGACGGTACATTAAGGTAGCAAAAAATGTCACTACGACCATAGCTAGGGCGTTAACCCCTAGGTGACTGCCTTGTAATAGGTCCATTAACAAACCCAATATAAACGCCCAGCCCATACCAAATTTATGGGGTAATGCAATGACCCAATAAATGAAAACGACTAAAACCCACTTTGGCCAGCCCCATTGCAGCCACTCAATCATGGGCAGCGCACTGAGCATAAAAGCAAGCAGCAAAGTCACGTATGGAACCCAAATGTTATGGCTTCTTTGAATCGCCATCAGTGGCTCTCCTTTTCTACCGAACTTTGTCGCTGCGGTGTTTCAATCAAGAGCAGGTGACGAGAACGTTTTAGTTGCGCCGTAGGTTTAGCGATCACTTTAGCAAAATCTTGTCCTGCTAAGTGGCGTACCTCAATGACTTTAGCCACGGGATAACCTTTAGGAAAGCGCAGGCCTAAGCCCGAACTTACCAATATATCACCCACTTCAATGTCAGCCGTATCAGACAGGTCTTGTAATTCTAAATACTCATATTGTCCTAGACCATATGCCACCGAGCGCAAGCCATTTCGGTTGACCTCTACAGGGATGGCATGATCTGCATCTGTAATTAATAACACCCGACTGGTAAAGGCAGAAGTCGATACAATTTGACCCATGACCCCAGTCGCATCAAGCACCGGCTGGCCTACAAAAGCACCCATATTAAAACCATTGTTAATAATCACTTGATGGCTAAAAGGGTCTGTATTCACACCAATGAGTTCACTTACCGTGACTTTCTCATCTAGACGCTCACTGCTGTTAAGCAGGTCTCGCAAGCGGAAATTTTCTACCGTCAAGGCTGCAAGCTTTTGCACTTGTCGTTCAGCCAGTAGAGTTTGAGCGCGCAATTTTTTGTTTTCGGCAATCAGTTCATCACGCACCTGCAGTCTCTCACCAAGCCAAGTCCACGAATGCTGCGGCACATCCACCAACCACTGTACCGGTGTAACAGCCAATGAAAGCCACGCTCGCATACGTTGCATTTGACCAAATTGGTAGTCTGCTACAATTAAACAAAGACAGATCAAGCTGTATGTCGTTAACTTTTTAACGGCCGACTGACCTTTAAACATTGGATTGATAACAAGCCTCCAAGGGATCCAGTCGCCCTAAACAACAACGGCGAGATTGCTTAAGCTACCCCGCCGTTTTCTTAATGTTAATTGGGTGACTTTAATCTCTAGCCAACAAATCAAAGGTATGGTCATCAAGCATCTGTAGAACCCTACCGCCACCCCGTGCTACACAGGTCAAAGGGTCTTCTGCGATAATAACTGGCAAACCCGTTTCTTCACTGATCAAGCGATCTATGTCACGCAACAGCGCACCACCACCGGTGAGTACAATTCCACTTTCAGCAATATCAGACGCTAATTCTGGTGGAGAATGTTCCAAGGCACTCTTGACTGACTGCACGATGGTTGATAATGGTTCCTGCATAGCTTCCATGATTTCATTGCAGTTCAAAGTGAAACTACGCGGAATACCCTCGGCAAGGTTACGACCCCTGACATCAATTTCTAGGATGTCAGAGCTTGGGTAAGCCGTACCAATTTCTTGTTTAATACGCTCTGCAGTGGCTTCACCAATAAGGGAACCATAGTTTCGACGCACATAGGCGATGATGGCTTCATCAAACCGGTCCCCACCCACGCGCACAGATTCTGAATAAACGACACCATTAAGGGAAATAATAGCGATTTCAGTGGTACCACCACCAATATCAACGACCATAGAGCCACTGGCTTGTTCAACTGGTAAACCCGCACCAATCGCTGCAGCCATCGGTTCTTCTATGAGATAAACCTCCCGCGCTCCAGCACCCATGGCTGATTCTTTAATAGCACGGCGCTCAACTTGAGTTGATTTACACGGAACGCAGACCAAAACCCGAGGACTAGGGGTGAGTAAACTATTTTCATGGACTTTATGAATAAAGTGTTGCAGCATTTTTTCTGTGACATGAAAGTCAGCAATCACGCCATCTTTTAAAGGGCGAATGGCGGTAATATTACCAGGTGTTCGTCCTAGCATGCGCTTAGCGTCTGCCCCTACAGCGGCCACACTTTTTTGATTGCCATGGGTTCGAATGGCGACTACTGATGGCTCGTTAAGCACAATGTCTTTGTCGCGAACGTAGATAAGGGTATTAGCTGTACCTAAGTCAATTGATAGGTCGCTAGAAAACAGACCGCGGATTTTTTTAAACATGCTAGTTTACTGGCTCTAATCGGAGATTAATTACGATCTACATCAATCGCTTACATTAAAGGTTAAATATTAACAATCAAGAGGCGTTTGAGCAAGGTTAATCCGTTTTCCAATGGAGCAATTTATGCTAAATTAGACGGGTTTTATGCTGCTAAACCATTTGGTGCAAATTTACCCAAATTTTTGCTAAAAATTAGCGCACTAATTCTAACCAGATTTGAGTGTCATTAACCTAAAAAGTTCAACTTTCACTCGCATATATCAATATCGCCTACATCGAGAATATTATGGCTCTAGAAAATGCCGACATCGACAAAATCGCTATCCTTGCCCGCTTGCAAGTCACCCCCAGCGAAACGAGTGATTACGCCAATAGCATTTCCAGTATTTTGTCCCTCATAGATCAGATGCAACAAGTCTCTACGGAGGGTATAGAGCCCCTCTCTAACCCCCACGATGCAAGCCAACGCCTGCGCAAAGATGAAGTGACTTGCGACAACCAACGAGAAGCCTTTATCGCCCTAGCCCCTGCTGCACAGGATGGCTTATACCTCGTGCCTAAAGTATTAGATTAACGTACTCGATTAATAAAGCGACCGCCTAACTATGACCCACAAAACACTCGTTCAAATTTCTAAGGATTTGGCTGCTGGAGACTACTCTAGCCGTGAACTTACCCAAGACGTTATTGCCGACATTAAGGCCAGAGACTCAATATACAACAGCTTTATTAGCGTCTCAGAAGATCTCGCTTTAAGGCAAGCTGATGCTGCCGACGCGCGCATTAGTGCCGGCACTGCAGACATACTCACAGGCGTGCCTTTTGCCCATAAGGACCTATTTTGCACCCAAGGCCACGCCACCACAGCAGCCTCTAAAATGTTAGAGCACTTTGTACCACCCTACGAATCGACTGTTGGTCAACGCTTGCTCTCTGCGGGAGCTGTGTGTGTTGGCAAGACAAATATGGATGAATTCGCAATGGGTTCATCAAACGAAAGTAGTTATTTTGGGGTAGTTAAAAATCCTTGGGATTTAATGGCTGTGCCTGGAGGATCTTCTGGCGGTTCTGCAGCAGCCGTAGCTGCTGGATTAGTTCCAGCTGCAACGGGCACAGATACGGGCGGTTCGATCCGCCAACCTGCCTCTTTTTGTAATTTAACCGGCATCAAGCCCACCTATGGACGTGTTTCCCGTTTTGGAATTATTGCTTATGCGTCTAGCCTAGACCAAGCAGGCCCCATGTGCCAAACAGCAGAAGACGCTGCTCTTATGCTTAATGCCATGGCTGGTTTTGATGAGCAAGACTCCACCAGTGTTCAGTTAGATACACCTGATTTTACAGCCGATTTAAATCTACCCTTGCAGGGTTTAAAAGTGGGCTTACCCAAAGAATTTTTTGGTCCAGGATTAAATCCACAAGTGGCTGAGTGCGTAATGACTGCGGTTAAACAGATTGAAAGTCTTGGCGCCCAGATTATCGATATTAGCTTACCTAATTTAGAGCTTTCCATCCCTGCCTATTATGTTATCGCACCATCAGAGGCTTCTTCTAACCTCAGCCGATTTGATGGTGTTCGCTATGGCTACCGTTGCGATCAGCCACAAGACTTAATGGACCTTTATTGCCGTACCAGAGCCGAGGGCTTTGGCACCGAAGTAAAACGGCGCATTATGGTAGGTACCTACGCATTATCTGAGGGTTACTATGACGCTTATTACGTTAAAGCTCAGCGCATTCGTCGCTTAATCAAAAATGACTTTGCCCGAGCCTTAGCTCAAGTTGATGTGATCATGGGGCCTGTAGCACCTACTCCCGCTTTCGATTTGGGCAGCAACACCAAAGACCCTGTGGCCATGTACCTAGAAGACATCTACACTTTATCAGCCAATATGGCTGGCATTCCCGCGATGTCTGCACCCGCTGGTTTCGTTAATGGTCGACCCGTTGGTTTACACATCATGGGGAACTACTTTAACGAAGCAAAACTTTTAAACATTGCCCACCAGTATCAACAAATCACCGATTGGCATTTACAAACTCCAGCCACTAACCCAGCAAAGGAAGCTTAATTATGTCTTGGGAAATTGTCATCGGTCTCGAAATTCATGTGCAGTTAGCCACTCAATCTAAGCTATTCTCAGGTGCTAAAGTGGGTTTTGGTGCACAACCTAACACGCAAACGACGTTGGTAGATTTGGGAATGCCTGGCGCATTACCTGTATTTAACGAAGCTGCATTGCGCATGGCCGTCGCCTTTGGCACAGCCATTGATGCCGAAGTTTGTAAACACTCTGTATTTGCGCGCAAAAACTACTTCTACCCAGATTCACCCAAAGGTTATCAAACCAGCCAAATGGATCACCCTATTGTCGGTTTAGGTCACTTAGACATACAACTAGAAGATGGCACGACTAAACGTATCGGTGTAACGCGGGCCCATCTTGAAGAAGATGCTGGCAAGTCTTTGCACGAGGATTACGACGGCATGACTGGCATTGATCTTAACCGCTCAAGCACACCTCTATTGGAGATTGTGTCAGAACCAGACTTGCGCACAGCTAAAGAGGCCGTCGCTTATATGCGCAAGATGCATGCTATCGTCACTACCATTGGCATTTCTGACGGTAATATGGCCGAAGGCTCCATGCGTTGTGATGCCAATGTATCCATTCGCCAAAAAGGCCAGCAAAAATTGGGAACCCGTGCCGAATTGAAAAATATCAATTCCTTTAAGTTTATTGAACGCGCTATTAACATAGAAGTGCAGCGGCAGATTGATATTCTGGAAGATGGCGGCCATGTCCACCAAGAAACCCGCCTGTACGATGCTGATAAAAACGAAACCCGACCCATGCGCAGTAAAGAGGAAGCGAACGATTATCGTTATTTCCCATGTCCTGATTTATTGCCCATAGAAATTGACGAAGCATACATTGATGCCATTCGTCAGAGCTTGCCAGAACTGCCAGACCAGCGCAGCGCTCGCTTTGTGAGCCAACTCAATTTAAGTCCATATGACGCTGGTGTCTTATCTGCAAGTCGAGGTTTAGCTGATTACTTTGAATCAGTGGTTGCTGTGTGCAATGATCCCAAACTTAGTGCTAACTGGGTGACGGGGGAATTAGCTAAATATATGAACCAAAACAACCTTGAAATTGATGCTATACCTTTAAGTGCACTGCAACTTGGACAACTCATTAGTCGCATTCAGGATGACACCATTAGTGGCAAAGGCGCTAAAACTGTGTTTGATGAACTTTGGAATAACGCCGGTGAAGTGGATGCTATTATTGATGCTAAAGGTCTTAAACAGGTTAGCGACCAGGGTGCCATTGAAGCTCTTGTAGATGATGTTATTGCCCAAAGTTCAAAGCAAGTTCAGCAGTATATTGACGCAGCAGCAGACAAGCGCGGCAAAATGTTAGGTTTTTTTATGGGCCAAGTGATGAAAGCCTCTAAGGGTTCAGCTAATCCAGGCCAAGTCAACGCATTACTAAAGCAGAAGTTAGACGCGCTTTGTTAATGGGTGGCTTGGCTAATTTGACTACTGTGGCCAACTTTCTCAATGAGGGTGAGTCGGCCATAATGTGGCCCATTCGCCGTTATAACCTCAGCAAGGCACTGCAACTACTCATCATCAGCCAAAGCTAAATCGACCATCACATCATCAGATAAACCTTCAAGTGCTTGTTGCAAATTCTCGATATCAAAAACCTTTGAGACTAATAGCTGAGAGCCTGCAACAAACATATCACCACCAGACATAGATGCACTCACCACTTCTGTGTCTGTCTCTTATACACATCTCCGAGCCCACGAGACTCCTGAGCATCTCG
>OJEZ01000060.1_pt1 | contig 16642 bp, 23 predicted proteins | sample 1594001 | NCBI WGS metagenome assembly OJEZ01 (sample SAMN05416726, study PRJEB24817) | seawater metagenome | isolation source: Sea water | place: Canada:Atlantic | collected 2013-07
GAGATGCTCAGGAGTCTCGTGGGCTCGGAGATGTGTATAAGAGACAGGTAATGATTTACGAGTGAGTCTTGATGCGGGGATTCTGTAGGCGAGTTCGGTCTTTGGCCTGTCCATCCCGTCCTGTATTGGTTTGAAAAAGAAGGGATAGTTGACGGAAATCGGTACCACCTTATCTGTGAACATCTTTTTAGCATCGGAACCAGATTTGGACAATATGCCGTACCGTGCATCCGAGGATATTGTAGCCAAGTTGACTGTCTCAGCTGAGGACATAAATGAGAATCCGCTTCGACGGTTCTTAAGATAACACATTCCATAAGACCTGGAATCGGATTTGCATGCTTCCCAGAAAATGAAGAATAATCTATTTGCTTCCCGAAAGTCTGGTTTCCCAACGTCAATTTTGGAGTGCTGCAGGTACATAAAGTGAGTACCAGTAATGTAAGTAGCCAAACCCTTATTATTGAACCAGTGGCCTTCTTCTCTAAGTTTAAATTGTTCATCTATATATGGTTCCCATTTTTCTTTAAAATTTTCAGGATAGTCCCTCCAATCAAAAACACTTTGTATTTGCTTTAGCTCTTTAGGAAATTCCTCAGGAGTCCAGCGATCGTTTGTGTTATCAACCTTAGACGGGGCTTTGGGTAGCGCTATTCTAAGATTCTGTATGTTATATATTTCTCCAATTTGTCCGGTTTTACTTATAACAACAATATCATGTTCTTTGTTATACCCGTACTCCCACTTTTTAGATTTATTTAATCTAGATATAGTGTTTTGTTTAACAGGCGTTATAACCTTATATAATGTCTGTGCGTACATTACTTAGATCTTTTTTCAGCAAACCCGCTAAAAGTTTTCTTTTGTATTTCTTCTTTTGGCTTATTGTTAAGTAAATTTTCTTCGTCTTGAATTCTATTTAATATTTCAAAAGCATCAAAGATAGCTAGCTTTTTTGTAGCAGCTGCATTCTTTAATCTGTCTGCAGAAATATCATCATCAGAATCTACAATAGCTTCTTTAGCTACTTTAATAAGCTCCTCAACTGCTTTTTGTCCAGCTAGGATTATATTCCTCTTCGTTTCCTTGATATTCATATTTGATTGTGATTGAATTAGTGGGTACCCGGTAAACCCTATCTTTGCCTATAATAAATTCATATTCGGCTCCTGGCTTAAAACCAACAAGATCTCCTGGTTTCAATGTATCTAATTTTGGATCTGAAGCATATAGTACTCCAATACCTTCTTTTTCAAAACTCGTTGAAAACATTTTTGTTTCCTTAATCGGCTTTACAAAATTATAACCTTCGCAAGCTCTCCACCCGCAACAAGTTTTAACTGCGTAAACCTGCTCATCAGTCGCAAAAAAAACATCATCTTTATAGTATGATCTACTATTTTTTTCTATGCCTCTAATGTCTCTAAAACGCCTAAATACGTTATGATGAACAATAACCTCATCTCCTACTATAATGTCCGTTTTTATTTCAGAAGGGACAGCCAAAACTTTAGCTACTCTATTGGAATAATTATGGTTTTGCATTTCAGTATTTAATATGAGATCTCCGTCTTTTGATTTTTTGGTATTAGTATATCTTTCGCCAACTGGCTCTATAATAAAATCATAAACTGCTTTCATTAATACTGTAAATCGTATTCAACAGCAATAGCCATGTTTTTATTAAAATCTTTCCAAGGCAATAACTCGTCTTCCTTCTTTATATATATAGAATACTTATTATCTTCTTCTATTATATTAGCTATAATATGACCACCATACACTTCTTGCCCAACGGCATAATGCATGGCGTCATTTTTATAGTCTCTTCCGATACTAATCTTTCGTATCATCTTCTTTTATTTCCCCTGTTTTTATGTCTACAGAAACTTGCCCATATACATCTTCTAGGTTTTTTTGAATAACAGACAAATCTTCTTTAGCCTTTGTCATCATGTGTAGAAGCTCGTGTTTTTGACCTTCTAAACCACCTATTTGTATTTGTAGGTTATTTAATTTGTTTACTGCATCTTGCAAAGGGGTTAGCTCTGCTTTCTTTAATTTTGCCATTACTTAATTTTATTTAATTATTATTACTTGCTTACCTTATTAATTACGTATTATTTGCATTTGCTTAGTGACAAGCTACTAGATCTGTTGCTGCCGGTGAAGGCGCAATCATAACATAATCAACTGCTACTGGTAGATATTGACCGTAAGTTAATCCTTTGAATGATACAAATTGACTAGGGTCAACGGCATCGTCTACAGAAGCTACCATAACAATAGCTGCGTAAGCTCCTCCTCCTTGTACATATAATACGTCTCCTACTGAGTAATTAAGCCCAGCTGTATTTACAGTTAGTCCAGTAACTTCTCCTCCTGATCCAACAGAAGAAACTATAACTTCGCCACCAGCAGGCTTCACGTCCATGGAATCTGCGGGAATAGTGTTATCTAGCTTCCTTACAACTCCATCTACATTGTATCCAATTCCGGAGCTTTGTATTTCTAAAGTAAGGATCTTGCCCCCAAGTGTTCCTGCCATTATCACTTTAACGTCTCCAACCCCTCCGGCTGGAATTCCTCCAACCCATAGAGTAGCGCCGTCTAAATAATTTGCAGTTGTTAAAACATCACTAGCAACTATTGCTTTTGCTTTTGTTATAAAATCGGGTTGATTAAAAAATTGTCCCATTAGTTTTTATTTATTATTTGTTATTGATTTTCCTTTTTCCCAACTTCTACCTACAAAATAAGCACCATATGCGGTAACTAACAATGTTTGAAATATTGGTATGTATTCTTCTGCTATTTTAAATTCTCCCACGTTGCCATCAAAAAAAGCACAAGCAGTAAATATTACTGTTAAATATATAAGAACCATAGGCCGAATATTTTTAGAGAGAAAACTATCAGAATTCATGTCCGCCTCCCATCTTGAAGTTACTTGCTTTTGAGCATTATTATCAGCGTCTTCTAATATTTTTTGTATTTCTTTCTTTATTATAAGCTTCTCTTCTTTAGTTGTAGTTAGCTTGTCTATAACGTCACCAACTTCTCGTATAACATTACCGGTTAACCATTCCCAAATCTTTTTCATTAGTGTCTTTTTTTATTACCCATTAATGCGTTAATTTTATTTTGATTTGCATTATATTCGTCGCTACCTTTTTTCATGCTCTTTCTAGCTTTAATAAGTGAATTAAGATTTCCGTTGCTTTTTGTTTTCTTAGCCTTAACTTTAGGGGTTACAGGGGCATCTTCGCCTGCTAATTTATTTACTAGCTTGTCTGTTCTATCATCAGCATAAAACTTAGCAGATTTCCCGGGCTGCGCTGCTCCAAGAAGCTTTGGAATTTTCATTTTAGAAACTTTGTCAACACCTTTAACAACCTTTGCTGTTTTGTTGTAACCTTTCAAACCTAGCTTTGTAGCAGTAGCTCCCCAACCAGCAAAAGGAATCATTGCGGCCGTAGATAAAGCTGCGTTTTTCATATCGCCTTCCGCAGCATACCATGCAGCGTTTGCTCCATCAGCTATCTCGCCGTACCCTGGGATTAAGCCAGCAATATCAAGAGCAAGGTGTCCTGCTTGATTCATCCAACCTTTCTCTTTGGTTTGCTTTAAGGGAGCGGGTGAGCACCCCCTTGAAGAATCTTTAGCTTTCGCGGTTATTGGTCTTGCTTTATATCCGTTAGTTCCCATGTTTTATAGTGCTTTAGTTGGATCTATTGCTTTGGATGCTTGCGATTTTTTTCTATCTCTTGTTCTTTTTCCAGTAACAGATCTTAATAAGTTACCTGCAACACTTCCACCTTTGCCTGTAGTCTCATCGTATTTTACTTTACGACCTTTTCTAGCAGCTTTATTAGTTTCTCTTTTTACAGTTTTATCGTATCTCTTTCTGATTTTTTGAGCTTTTCTTTGCTTATCTTCAGTTGAAAGGCTTTTATCTGCTAACACAGCATTACCTTTAGCTCTTAACTTTTGAGATTTAGTTGGCTTGGTAGCGGTTGGCTTTGTAGCTACTTTTGCTTTGATATCTTTTGGATCAAGCTTTGATGTAATTTCAACTTTCTTTTGAACAATTGGTTCAGCTTTTATTGTAGTTACTTTTTCTACCTTTGGCCTAGAATCGTAGTTATCTTTAACATCCCACTTGCCCGTCTTCTTGTAAACTGCATTCTGGCGTTTAGCTTCTGTTATATAAGATGCTTTATCCATGTTCTTATATCTCTTGCCTCTATCTTCAAAAGCTTGGTCATAAGATTTTTTCTTTTTAGTAGGTTTTACAGTTGGTTTTACACTGTCGTCTTGAGCTTTAGCTTCAGGTACAGTTTCATTACCTCCTAGTTTACTTAAAGCATATCCGGCAACCCCTAGGGCTCCGTATTTCATAACTTTTTTAGCTATGTTCATAAACCCACCTCCAGTGTTTTTAGGATTAGCTACAGTTCTACCAACCACCTCTATTGTTCTTGGAGCGCTTTTTTGAATTGCTTTTTTAGTTGTTGAAACACCTACATTTCTTACTGCAGGCAACATTCTTTTAGCTGCTACTTTTACTCCTGTTTCAATTAATTTTTTAACTATTTGCTTAGTTGGAGCAGGCGGCGGCGCCATCATTTTTACTGGTGCACCCATATTCAATAACGGCTGTGTGATACCACCTTTAGTAGTTCTTTTGATTTTTGCTGTAATCGGTTGATTTTTCATTTCTTATTTATTGTTATATGGGAACATTATGTTTAACTTATTTTTTCTATGCTTACAACCGCAAGGAATATTTAATCCCTCTGACACTTTGTCCACCATTTTTTTAATGCCTGTTGCTTTTGTTATCTTCTCTATAGAGTCGCCTAATCCTTTTGATTTCATAATATTAACATTTCCATCTACGTCTCGCGGCGCAAATACGTTTATCAGGAGTTTTACTGCAATTTATATTGTGCATTTTCATTTGACCTCTTGATCTTGCGCAATAAGAAGTACGTCTTGAGCCTCCTCCTGGTTGTGGCGCTTTAAGATTACCTCCTGTTTTTTTATTATAAGCCTTACGACCAGCTGCTGTCATCCCCGCACCTTCTTTGGCGGTTAAGAAATGACGACCTTTTCCTTTAGTAGTTTTTCTTAGCTTTTTTACAGCGGAACTTTCTTCTGGTTGTATATAAGCCATAATTTATTTTTTACCGTATCCTCTCATTTTAAACCCTGAGCCACTCTTAGCTTCTTTAGCTAATATAGCTTTTTGTATACCTACAGGCAATTTACCTTGAGCTGCCGTCATTTTTGATATAGATGGATGCTTAGACATCATTTTATAAGGTGCTCGCTTTTTTGCTGGAGCATTTGGATCCACGTATTTACCTGATTCAACAGTCCCTGTTGGTTCACCTGGTGTTGGAGGAACTGGAGCACCTGTTGCACTTGCTGCTGGAATACCAACAGCTCCTTCAGCTTGCCCTCCGCTTTTAGCTGTTCCGCTACCACTAGTAACAATACCTTCATCTATAGCCGCTTCGTTTTTCTTGTTTTCTGCTGCTACTTTTGCAGCTGCATCTCTTTCTGCTTTCTTTAAAAGAAATTTTTCCTGTCCTTTTTGACCTCCTTCTAATTCATCTTGGCCGGTATTTCTTTGACCTGATCTTACTAACTCGCCTGCTCCTCTACCTGAATCAATTGCAATTTGTGAATTTTTTACTTGAGATCTAAATTGCGTAAGCCTTGCGTTTTGTTTTTCAAATTTTCTTTGATCTTTAGGGCTAGCTCCTTCTGGTAAAGAATAAGATCCGTCAGCACCTCTTATAGCGCCTATTTTATCTAGTCTTTTACTAGCTAGGTTAACTTTTCTAGTAGTACTTTTAACACCTCTGCTGAGTCTATTTATTTCCCAAGGCTGTAGCACTCTACCTTGAGTACCTGTTTTTAAATCGCCTTGTACGCCTGGGGTAGTTTCTGTTTTAGTACATTTACCATCTGCATCTGGAGTAGATCCGTCTTTACAGGTTTTTTTCTCAGGTTTTTTACACTCACACTTATCACCTACAACTGTTGGCGTACCTTCAGTACACTTAAATTTAAAGCAAGGCCCGTTTTTCTTTCTTCCGCCTACAACATCTTTCTTGTACTCAGCACACTTTGCATTTCCGTTTTTTGCTATGTATTCTTTAGAGCAAGCTTGTTCGCTTTTTTTATATACTTTTCTCTCTCCATCTCCTCCTCCGGTTACATCAGCATCGGTTACTGTTGTTTTTGTTTCTCCTGGTCCGCCGACTGTAGCATCTTCAACCGGGTTATTTCTCGATTTTCCGGTTCCGTCAGTTTGCTTAGCTGGAGCATGCTTTAAAGTGGGTGTTCTTTTTAATCTACTAGTTATTGGTAGTTGTGACATTGCTTATGTGTTTAGTTTGTTTTTTTAGTTTCGGGTACTTCTACTGCATTATCAGCTTGACCTCCTGTTGATGTTTCAGTTGCTGGAGTATTTTCAAACTCTTTTTCGTCTTCTGATTGAGTTAGACCATGATTAGTTGGAGTTGCTGTTCCACTACTCTTCACTTTTTCTTCCATGCCTTCACCGTGATTTACGAACTTAGTAGATTTAGCTAGCTTCCTAGCGCCGTCAATTAAGTTTGCGTCGGACTTGTAAGGAGAACATGCCTTTGATGTTATTGGTCTTGCTTTGTATGCCATTATTAAGAATTTTCTTTTGGGTTATAGGCTTCATCTTCCCATTCAAAGCTTCCGCCTTCTCTGTCTGATTTACCTGTTTTTTCATCTACTAAATTGCCACCTATTCTTTTATATACTCTAGCTGGGGATTTCGTATCTTTTTTCCATGTAACAGTGTCATTAGTATATTGTAATTTACCCTGTCCCATTTGATCTAAATGAACTTTTTCGTGCTCTACAGCCTCTATCTTCTTTTTGCCTGACAATGACTTATCTATAAATATAGTGCCATCATTATTAGCCTCTCCTAAAATATCTCCACCCAAATCTTTTTGAAAAACTGGAGTATTATATGTAGAGGTTTCTTTGTCTATTCCAACAAGATCTGTAAATTCTTTTAGTCTAAAGCTCATTATCTATCTTTATCTCTTATCATATCTTCAATAGCTTTGTTATAAACTTTATCCGTATATGTTTTGTTTTTATAAAACTTACTTCTTTCTGATGTTGGTAAATCCTCTTGTGCTAGTAATATTCTATATATCCTACTTATAAGGCGTTTACCTTTAGTGGAGACTTTATAAACTGCGTATTTCGAACTTGTTCTATTCCGCTCTTTAAAAACATCTATCCAATCATCTCTTCGTAATCTTTCCCAACGATCTTTATCCCACGAATATGTGTAAGTACCGTTAATAAAATCATTCCTTGTAAATAAGTCTTTACAATCTAAGTAAATTAACAATTCTAAATCGGCGTCTTTTAAATCGTAAGTTTTACAGGCCCATCGTCTGACAAGCCTGTAATACTTTAATAGATTCATATCTCGCAAATCATTTGCATCTAATCTCATTCTACAATAACAACGTCTTTTATTGTTATAACATAATAAAAATTATCTTTCCATTCAATTCCATGGCCAGCGTGCTTATCGTATCGAACGATATCTTTTTCTTTAATACCTTCTATTTTATCTCCTACGCTAATAACGGTACCCTTTAAGTACCTAATGTCGCTATCTTGCTTTTCTGTTAACTCAAGTCCTCCTACTTTCTTCGGAGCTTCTTTGATTTTTTCTATAACTATGTAATAATTAATTGCTTTCATTATGCTAATCTTTTATTACTAATTACACAATCCGCAGATATAATAGTTGTTACAACACTTACGGCATTCTTAAGAGCCGACTTGGTAACTAGCACTGGGTCTATAATACCAGCTTTTATCATATTCACTTCTTTACCTGTTCGAACATCGATACCTTTGTTTTTACCTAAAGGTTTTTTTATTTCAATAATACCAGCATTTTCTAGTATTGTATAATAAGGAGATTTTATGGATTCAAGTAATACTTCTTCTCCCCTGTTCTTAGGCTTTATGCTGTTTGCAGCATTTAGTAAGGCTATTCCACCACCGGCAACAATACCTTCTTTATAAGCGGCTTTTGTCGCATGAAGAGCATCTTCCACTCTATCTTTTTTTTCTTTTAATTCAACTTCAGAATCAGCTCCTACATATATCAATCCAACTTTTCCGGTTAGCATTGATAATCTTTGCTCAAGCTTTTTCTTAAAAAACGCATTTGTTTCTTTTTCAATTTTGCTATTAACATCTTTTATACGCTCAGTAACATCTATATCTTCCGTTATTTGTATAACTGTAGTTTTATCATCAGTTACGGCTTTATTAGCATTACCAAGTACGGCTGGATCTATAAGGTCTAAGTCATCACCTAGTTCCTCGTTTATTATTGTAGCTCCTGTTAATAAGGCTAAATCCTCTAATGTTTGTTGTCTTGTAGGACCAAACCCTGGAGGCGATACAATATTTACTTTTATGTTACCTTTAACTTTATTTGAAAGTAAAGTTGCAAAAGGCTGTTGCTCTACTTCAGCAATAATCAGTAAGCTTCTTTTTGTCTTTATAATGTGTTCTAAGACACTTTGTATTTTTCTTATATTAGGAATAGGCGATGACACAATTAACACGTGTGGATCGTCTAAAACGGCTGTGCGCTTATCCTTGTCTGTAATTAAATGGGGGGATTTTAATCCGCTATCAAATTGCACTCCTTCAACAAAATCCACATATGTTTCATTTGAATCGGATTGCTCCATTAATACAATTCCATTTTTGCCAACTTTTTCGTAAGCTTCTCCAATTTTGGTCCCAAGCGACTTATCATTGTTGCAGCTGATAATAGCAACATTTCGCAACATTTCACCTTTAACTGCAATACTGGTTTTATCAAGATATATTTTAACTTTGTTAGCACCGCTAAGAATGCCTTCTTTAAGTTCTCTAATCTTTTTTTCATCTAAATCTTTATTTGCTATTTTTAATAATGAGTTAGCGAGTACAGTAGATGTTGTCGTACCGTCTCCCGCTTCCTTTACAGTGTTTCTAGCCGCTTGCTTTATAAGTGTAGCGCCAATATTTTCAACCGGGTGTAGTAAGACTACGCTTTCTGCAACGGTTACTCCGTCTTTTGTTATCACCGGGTTGCCAAGAGAGTCTTCATAAATCACACATTTTCCAGAGGCCCCGAGGGTACTCTTTACTGCGTTTGATAATTTTTCGACTCCTTGCATTATTTGATTCTTTGCGCTATCTCCAAAAGTTAGCGTTTTTACAATATCACTAGGATTATTATATTCCATTAAATTAAATTTTATTTGATTGTTACTTGAATGTTTTTACTACTTTAGGGCCATCTATAAATTCTAGTTTGTTTTTATAGTGCTTAATAGTGGTGTCTATAGAAGCTTCCGCTTGTTCCATAGTCTCCCTCCTTGTTACATCTTTCCACTTATTCTTGTCCCTAATATCTTGATATTCGGTTTGATAATAATCATTTTGTAACTGTACAATGCGCCAATTAGATTTATTGGCCGCGTGTGTCCACAATTCAATTTGTTTTTCTGTGGGTTGTTGTTGACTAGTCCATGTGCTAGTCTGGTAAAATAGTGTCATTGGTTTTGGTTTTAATTTAACATTGGTTACATGCTTTATAGCATAATGTTATTATTACTCGTTTTACTTAATGTTTAATGTTTTTATGAACGTGGGTAATACTCTTTAGATACAGATTTACATAAACCACTTTTGAAATCTAAGTCTACAACAACTGGGTTTCCTTTGTCTAACCTCACAACAACAGTTACAACCGCGGTAAGACCCGAAACAGCCGCATCGCTTCCCGCTGGGCCAGTTGATCCAGTAGCTCCTTTGTCGCCTTGCACTCCTTGAATACCTTGAGACCCCTGATCTCCTTTTGATCCAGTAGACCCATTAGTACCATTCGTACCCGCAGCCCCTGTAAGACCTCTAATACCTTGACTCCCTGTTGCTCCTTGTGAACCAGCCGAGCCTGTTGCCCCTTTTGCTCCAGGTGAACCATTCGTACCATTTGCGCCTGCACTTCCGGTAAGGCCTGTTAAACCTCTTATACCTTGTATTCCCTGAGATCCATTTGTTCCGGCTGCTCCAGTGCTTCCTTTCGCTCCTGTTGCGCCTGGATTTCCGTTTGTACCATTTGTTCCTGCTGTTCCAGTTATTCCGCGAAGACCTTGAGAACCTGTTGATCCTGCAGATCCAGTATTACCAGTATTACCTTTAGCTCCAGGGTCTCCTTGTGGCCCTTGGATTCCAGTGCTTCCAGTGTCTCCTTTAGCCCCAGCAGATCCAGTAGCACCTTTAGCGCCAGGTAAACCGTTTGTTCCGTTCGTTCCCGCTGTTCCGGTGTTTCCTTTTAATCCTTGAATTCCTTGACCCCCTGTTGCTCCAGCGTCTCCTTTAGCGCCTGTGGCTCCATTACTTCCTGCAGCTCCGGTTAATCCACGAATACCCTGTATACCTTGTCCTCCAGTGTCTCCTTTAGCCCCATTTGTACCATTCGTACCAGCCGCACCAGTTGAACCTTTGGCTCCTGTTGATCCTTTATCTCCTACTACTCCTTGGATTCCCTGTATACCTTGGTCTCCCTTAGCACCTGTGCCTCCTTGAGAACCTGTATTACCTTTTAACCCTTGTATACCTTGTCCTCCAGTATCGCCTTTAGCTCCTGCGCTACCAGCTGCTCCAGTAAGTCCTCTTATACCTTGTATCCCTTGGTCTCCCTTGGCTCCATTGGTTCCGTTAGTTCCCGCTGCTCCCGTAAGACCAGTCAAACCTCTATCTCCTTTGGCTCCATTCGTGCCGTTAGTTCCTGCTGCGCCCTTAGCGCCAGTCAATCCGATATCGCCCTGTATTCCTTGAATGCCCTGAATACCCTGGTCACCTTTTGCCCCTGTTCCACCTTGCAATCCGGTAGCTCCTTTTGCTCCCGCTGCTCCTGCTGATCCGGTAAGGCCTGTTAATCCTCTAAGCCCTTGAATTCCTTGGATACCTTGATCTCCTTTTGCACCGTTGGTTCCATTAGTACCTGCAGCACCTTTAGCGCCTGTAAGACCTATGTCCCCTTGAACGCCTTGTATCCCTTGAATCCCCTGGTCGCCCTTGGCTCCTGTTCCACCTTGAGAACCCGTGTCGCCTTTTAAACCTTGAATTCCTTGTTTTCCATCTGAGCCGTTAGTTCCTGCTGCGCCTGTTAAACCAGTAAGTCCTCTAGCGCCATTTGTGCCATTTGTCCCTGCTGATCCTTTTGCTCCAGTTAACCCTATATCTCCTTGGACGCCCTGTATTCCTTGTATACCTTGATCGCCTTTAGCTCCAACTCCGCCTTGCGATCCCGTGTTACCTTTAAGTCCTTGTATTCCTTGCGAACCTGTATCTCCTTTTACACCTTGATCTCCTTTTGTTCCTTGAGAACCAGTGTCTCCTGTTATGCCTTGAATTCCTTGAACTCCTTGATCACCTTTAGGGCCTTGTGGTCCGGTGTTTGTTGGTAGTGTTACAGTGTTGCCGCCACTTATAGTAAGTTCCTCTTTTATTAAAATAAGAGTTTGTTTTGGCACTAAATTTAAAATTGAAGTAATAGCAATTTCTTTTACAACGCTATCCGTAGCATCTTCGTAAAGCATCTTGTCTTTTAGGTCAACAACCGTTCCATCTGCTGCTGTATCTATAATATTACCTGCTCCAGAATAATCTACGCTTAATGTAACGGAACCTGATTGTCCGCCTCCTTGCAACCCTCCGCTACCTGTTACCTCTGTAATATCACCTTGAGGTATTCCTGGAAAAGTAGTTAAATCTCCATCACCATTTATATATTGTGATTTATCACCAACCACGCTTATAGCAAGAGTACCTGAGCTTGTAACAGGAGATCCCGAAACGCTAAAAGCATTACCTCCGTGAGATTGAGCAACGGATGTTACTCCTCTACCTATACGAGATATTTCATTATTAACGAAAGCAGTAGTTGCTACTAAGTTATCTGACCTGCTAGCCTCTTGTGTCGATGCCGTTACTGTAGAGTGAATTGAACCTCGAAGTTGCCCTTCTAATTCGTCCGCTATATATTTTTTACCCATTACGTCCAAGAATTTTGCACTATATTAATCCATTTCCAGCTACTTGAGCCTATCTGCATGCACATATCTACATAGCTATATTTAGTTGTTCCAGAAGTATTAGTTCTATATCTTAAAGTTCCAGCTAAAGCAGAAGAAGCAGTAGACCCATCATTACCCATTTGAATTCCTCCAGTAACCTGAAGATCAGCCGCAGGGGAAGCTGTTCCTACACCTACTTTACATTTATTAAAGTGAGCAATATCAGCTTTATACTGCATGTCAAAATAAGCACCCGAGTACATGCCTTCTATGTCACCTATCATAACGTCATCTTTTCCTTCTTCCGAAAAAAGTACTTTTTTATTATTGGTGCCATGTCTAAAAACCACGTCTCCATCAACATCTAAAGGATGCAGTGGGGTATTTGTTCTAATACCGATCCTGTCGTTAGCAGCATCGGCATAGAGGGTTTTTTCCTGTACCTGTGTGGTATTTAGAAATTTTATTGCCATTTAATTTTGATTAAGTTATCCTATCTTCTGTACTAAAACTCTTATTGAATTAGCAGGAGTTTGTGAAAATGTAATAGTCAAATAGTTACCGTTTCTTACAACGTCTGCATAAACAGTATCTTTTGATGTTGCGTCATAAAGTTGAACTATTACATCATCTCCTAGTCCGTGATTAAATGTAGTACCTGAAACAGAGTCTGTAATTGTTGCTGCATAAGTATTTGCTGAGTTTGTTTGTGTATTTGTTACAGTTGCAATACCAGATGCATAAGCTACTGATATTCCTGTCCCCGCTGCTACAGCACCCGCTCCAATAGTTCCAGCAGAAGCAGTAGTTATACCAATGGTTCCAGTAGAGGTTATTGTTCCTCCAGTTATTGGGCCAGTAGTTGCGATACTTGTTACAGTTCCTCCAGAATCATTATCTGTCCAGCCAGCAGTAAATGTACCACCGTCTCTTTGCGTGAAAGTCATTGTTTTAGATGCTCCACCTGTTACTGCAGCACTTGCAACATAATTATTATAAGCATCAGTCCATTGAACTCCAGTACCATTTGCGTCTGTTAAAGTTCCGCCAAAAGTTCCAGCACCGCCAACACTAAGAGCATCAGTAGCTGCATTATATGTTAAACCAGCATCTCCAGCAACATTTGCAGTACCTGTCCAATAAGTTAATTGACCAGAAGAACCAGATCCTGAAAGTGTAGATGTATTATCTATTTTTTGCCATGCATCCGTACCGGCTCCATTAGAAACATATACCGCCCAGTCACCAACTTGCCAATCTGTAATACCAGAAAGACTCGTGCTACCAGCAACACTTACTATATAGAATACCCCGTTAGCAGGTGTAGTACCAGCTAGTGAAGGTGTATCAGTACTTGCATTCCAGCTACCTTCGAAAGATAAACCAGAAGGTATGTTTGCAATTTCCCCGGTTACAAAATCATAGATTTGGTCCCCAGTTGCTAGCGCTGTACCTGCATTTGCTACTGCAGCTGTTTTTGCAGCAACTTCACCGCCTACTATTTGAATAGTAACATCATCTACATCTACTGCAACATCATTAGCGTTAACAGTAATACCGTCGCCAGATCCAATAGTAAATGTAATTGTTTCATCAGCGGCTTGATTTAAAGTAAAAGCTCCTCCTGCATTAGCAAGACCTGCACCACCTGTTAACGTGATAGTAGCATCACTTGGAGTTGCGGGTGCTGACCCAGCAGTTATCGATGTTACATGTCCTGTATCGTTTGTTATTACCTGAGATGGATATGCGTAAGTACCCGCGGTACCAAAAGTATCGTGAGTTACAGATATTGTTGTATTTCCTGATTGATTAGCAGTAAATGTTCCAGTACCGCCTAATGCGCCTGTACCTTGTACTGTTAATGTTCCATCACCTACTGTAGGGATCGCAGAAGTTAATGCGTATCTTCCATCTAAGTCAACAGTTACATCTGATTGATTAGAGACAGTAGCAGTTAATATACCTGTACCTGTAGCAAACGATAATCCTGTTAAGAAATCATTTGATCCCGATGTATCCGGTAATCCCAGCCAAGCTGTTCCATTATAGAAGTACAATTTCTTGTCCCCCACGGTGGAGTCATAATAGATTTGTCCTTCAACTGGTGAAGCAGGCGCTGTGCCTAGGTTTTGAATAACTGCATTCTGCAGTTCGTTTTTGTTTAAGTTGATGTTGCCTTTTACATCTAACCCGGTTAAAAAGTTTAGTGCCATTTTTTTTTAGTTTAAGTATGCTACCCCTTGAAAGGTAGCGTTGAAGGTTATTGTTAAGTTGTTGTTATCTATATAATCGACTTGTCCGACAACCCAGCTACCTGCCGTATCAGCTACGGAGACAGATGGATTCTTTCCAAGGTTGTGCTTTATGGTCCATACTTGCTGAGAAGTGGACTGCGTGAATGTGAAGTTTAAATCACCTCCTGCATTTACAGGGTTTACAAATTCACTAAATATATAATGAGCGTCCTCACCCATCACTCCGTTAAAGGCAGAAACAGTTAAGCCTACTTCTAAAAAAGAAATGTCACCTGACCAATCTGCAATGCTCCCTACTTTATAGGTACCGAAATTATTTACATCATTGGACTGAGCTAATATAATATCCTTACCCGCGAATAGCGGTAAAAAATTTTTTATGTCTTTTCCACCCGCTCCGATCTTGCTTAATAGCACTGTACTTATTGATCCGAAGCTGGTACCTACTCCGCCACCAGCTGCAAAACTGATTGTCCCGGTTTTTCTACCATCTATTATGTTTGATTGAAACAAAAACACGGCTTGATCTGCAACAGATAAGCTATTCGTATTATTTATAAGGTCTGATATCTCACCTAAAGAATAATTCTTAGTGGTATTGTTTCCGCTTCCTGTGTCGGTCCCGATTAATTTGTCTGCTAAATCCGGCTTAGCGTCAATACCGTATGAACTTATTCTAGCCATTAGTTATATATTTTAAATTCAGCCCATGCTGAAAATTCAACAGGCGTTGCGCTATCAAAAGGCGTAACAGGTATTAATCTACTTAAAGCTGTACCATTGCTAGCTAAATATTTAGGCTGGAATAATGCAACAGCAGCTTGAGCTCCTTGTCCGCTTCCAGGGTTATGACATGTTGAAATAAAGCTAACCTTACTATTAGTAATGTTACTGCTGGCTGTCATATCTATATGCGCGACTGCTCCAGCGAACGTGAAAGTTAAGCCAGTGTCATTCATGAGTTCAGTAATGCTAATAACTCCCGAGCTATTCCTGTCAATAAAAAATGAAAATGTACTGTAAGGTAGTATTTTGCTCTTTACGTATTCCGCAAAGGTGTCAACCGCGAAATTCTTAGTTTCTGAGTTGTCATCACCGTCGGTACCTATTAGCTTATCATTCTTAGTGATAGAGCTATCCAAAGGATATGTTGATATTCTTGCCATGTTATTTAGTGTTGTAGTTGTTGTTACCTTCTGATTGAGTACCTTCTCCTTCGTTACCCCTATTAGATCTAACCGAAACAAAAGCTTGTCTTTTATGGTCATAATCTTGTCCAACAGCTTCTTCCGGGTTTGCTCTTCTTTCTCTCTGTGCATGTGCTTTTTTAGCCTTTCTAGCAGGTGACATCGCGTAAGCTTTATCTCTTGCCGCCTTGTCTCTTCTTGCTTGCGGTGAAAGTTGTTGTCTCATACATTGTATGATTACGTGTTTTTTTATTAGTTAAATATGACAGTAGCTTATTACTATTTATATATAACAACCTATTGTCACGTAAGTGAGAAAAAAAAATATTAAAAAATTTTTTGTTACACATATGGAAGCAACGGGTTACGCTATGCTATACATTTTTTTCGTCGAAAACGGAAACTTAACTTTTTTTTAGGGGTCCCCGTGCTTTTCCTGGGGTTTGATCCTGGATCCAGATCCGAGCCTGGTCCTGGTCCCTGACTGTGGTCGCGACTATCCGCGGGATCCCGTGCAGGATTCGGGCTTTATTCCTGGGCGTGCCAGGTTTGCAGACGTAACACGCCGAGCCATCGATAATATATATGAACTATAAATGAACACACTATGAACAGAACATTCCATCACAACAGGATCATTAACATTGCAACAGGGATCGTAGCTTACGGCACGACAGCATTCATCGGCATCGCGATCATCGCAATCATCGGGCATATCATACAGCACGGAGCGCCAACATCATTCGGTATATACGGATAGTATGCTGGTTCGTATCGACACGAAGAACTGGCGCGGCAACTATAACAGTCGCGTGGTTCGGTTCAGCAACGATCAGCACCTCAGCAATTATCTGCGGGTCTGCTATCGGGATGAGGCTACATCCAAGGTGATAGGACACGAGATCCTGGAGCGGGACTAAGATCCTGGTCCTGGCATCTGGTCCGGCTTACGGCCTGCTTTTGAAATAGGAGCGGAAGAGTAGACTCCGCGGTACCTGTCTCTTATACACATCTCCGAGCCCACGAG
>OJEZ01000062.1_pt1 | contig 16126 bp, 18 predicted proteins | sample 1594001 | NCBI WGS metagenome assembly OJEZ01 (sample SAMN05416726, study PRJEB24817) | seawater metagenome | isolation source: Sea water | place: Canada:Atlantic | collected 2013-07
ACGAGATGCTCAGGAGTCTCGTGGGCTCGGAGATGTGTATAAGAGACAGTGCTGAGGCTTTGTCTAATGGGAGTTTGGGTGATAAAATAAAGGTTAAGCTCATCCCTAGTGGCACAGTGAAGCAGGGGTTAGTGATTGCCAAAGGCCAGGTAGAACTTAGCCGATGAGTTCAGAAAATCAGTGGCTGAGTAATGATTAGATTTTATATAAAATAAATGCTATTTTTAACTCAAGTTTTTCAGACATCTGTCGATACCTATCAGGTAGCCGGAAGTTAGGTTTGATTAGATTAAGTCAGAGGTACAACATGAATGATATTAGCAATAGTTATCAAGGAGTTGGAGCTAGCAAGGCAAATAGTGCCCAAGCTAAAACTGCTCAAAAAACTCAAGATGTTCATCAACAAAGCCAAGCGAGCCAATCTCAGCGTGCAACAGATCAAGCCAAGACTGCACCTAGTCAAGGTGCAGATCAGGCTAAGTTCACCCCAGAATCACAAACGTTGGTGCGCATGACTCAGGCAAGTAAAGGGGTCAGTGACATTGACCAAAAAAAGGTAGATCGCATTAAACAGGCCTTAGAGAATGGAGAGTTCCCCGTGGATACGGCTCGTATTGCGGAAAAAATGACTAGTTTAGAAAAACTAATCCAAGGATAACTCACCTTTGCTGCCAGAATTAATAGAGGAATTCGATGGTCATTTGAAACAGGCCATTAGCGACGCGCAGCAGTTGCAGAGTACCCTTGACCTAGAATTTGACTACCTTAAAAATAGTGATTTGGAGGCCTTTCAGGAACTTCAAGTCCGCAAGCAACATGATGTACAAACCATTCAGCTGTTTGATGCCCTACGTAACCAGTTTTGCACCAGGGCGAGTATCGACCGCGAAGACAAAAATTTTAGCCAGCATCTCCCTCCCCTGCAGCAGACACAATGGCAGCATCTGCTAAACATATTAGAAGCGTGTGAAAAAACTCACCGTACCAGTGACTTTTTTATGCGCACCAAACTAGAATCGATTAGTAAAGCGCTAGAAACATTAGAGCTTAGTAGCCCGGTGACGAGCACTAATTTATACAATAGTTTAGGTAACGCTTTTAAATCTAATATAGGCCGCAGTCTCGACAAGGCATAATGCTATACTCAACCTTCAGATAGTTTCAAAGTAGATCGTATTTATGGCCATTTTCAACTCTTTAGTTAATGATCCTCAATTACCCATACTTATCATACTCGTGGTGCTGAGCTTCATTGGCTTTGTGACCAGTTTAATGAGTCTTTTATTTGAGCGCCAAGGCAGCCAGCAACTACAGCAGCGCCTTACAGACCTAGGCCGCCAAATTATTGAACAGCAAGAAGATTATAATAAACTAGAAAAGTTACAATTTTTAGGTGCTCAACGCCAGCAGCGTATGGACCAAGTATTACAGGATATCTACACTTTAATAGAGTCTAACAGTCAGCAGCTCAATCGCATCAAGGACCAACCGAGTCCTAACAACCCATTATCCTCAGATGTGCCCAGTCAGAGTAACTATGAACATGCCATCCGCATGGCCAAAGAAGGTATGTCTGGGGAAAAAATCCAACATATCTGTGGCCTCTCTGAAGGCGAAGTTAACCTCATTTTAGACCTTCACCAGTAAGCGTTAGCTCAAATGGCTTTTTCGTCGCCTGGTTTCATGCCCTTGAGCCAATAGGTATACACCAAAACTTCGGCGACCAGTGTATAAAGCGACCTAGGCACTTGGTCATCAAGATCAAGCAAGCCCAATAAAGCCGCCAACTCTTCATCTTTTTTAATGGGCACTCCTGCTGCAATGGCTGCGTCAATGATCTTTTGAGCTAATTCGTCTTTTCCCTTAGCTACGACTAAAGGCACTGGATTATTACCATACTCTATAGCGATGGCTTGTAGAGGCTTTTTCATACGTGAACGTCCAAAATAGTTTGCACCGCTTGAGACTTGGCCTGAGACTTGGCTTGAATCTCTGGCTCTATGATTGGGCCCACACTAACCTGCTGTAAGTTTATACCGTGCAACTTTAGTGCATTATGCAACTGCTGCTTAGAGCCATGCACCAATGGCGCTAGCCATGCTCGATCACTAGAAAAATGCAAACTCGCTGTCGTTTCATGAGCCAGTGTTCGCTCTGTCAGTAGCAAGTTGATCTGTAATACTCCTAGCTCTGGACCCTCATGAGCCAAACTCACTGACCAAATTTTTTGGCTACGTTGTTGCTGGTTTTGTTGCAGAGTGATCAGTAAATGTTGTTCCCCAAACCAAGGCATAAGCCATTGATAATGCGTTTGATTATTAAGTAGCGCATCTAAGCTTTTGATTTGGCTTGAGTTTAAGGCTTCCAGCAAAGGTTTAACTTGTTGCTCAAAACCTTCTTCTAGGGCCAGCAACTTTAATAAAGCTTTAAGATCGTTATGGGCTGCTGCTGGTCCCATTAAGGCATTTGCTAAGGTTTTTGCTTGACCACGGCTTTCACTAAATAAACCACTCATCAACAGAAACTTTTGTATATCAATGGCTTTTGGGGGGTTAGGAAACTGCCAAAAAGATTGTAATAATGTCGCTAAGGATGGTGGCAACTGAGCGCTAGACAAGTGGCTAGACAGCCATTGTTGAAGTGGTTTTAAGCCGTCCGGACGATATAAAAGGCTGCGTAAAAATGCACTTTGTTGACCAAGAGAGGAAACGGGCAACTGCCCAGATCGCAATAACTCTAAACGGGGTGGGTGCACATCTGGATCTAACACCTTAAATAATAAGCGTTCCCCAAGTGTATAAGCCGCTGAACTGGCTGCAGCACTGAAGATACTGCTGGCAGTGTCGACTAACAGTCGCGGTTGTAATTGCACGACCACACCCTCAATAATCTGACCCTTTATGAGGGTGATCGCAGGCAGTATAGGGCCATTACCCAGGTTCACTCCTGGCCGAACTACGCCACTTGATGGTGCTAAGGGTTGAGGTCCGTTATCGATCATCTGCCCCCCTTTTGCTATCTTGGTTAATTATTTGTTAGACTAACACTATGAACATTAGTAACGCTACGCCAATTGCACCCGCTGTCCAGCTACCTGTGATCAATCAGGAAGCCAAAGTGAGGGCGGAAAACGCCTTCCCTAGAGCAGAAGAAATTGACACGTCAGCGCAACTTCCTCAAACACCCGATCAAAGTCGACAAAAAGCCAACCTAGAAGCTTCTGCCTGGCGTGCTAGCCAAGCTAACATTAGTGCCCAAGCTGAGATCAAAAAAGGCAGTGATGGACTAGCAAATTACACTGATCTGCCGCCTCAGCGCAGCCAACAAGCAGCTGAAGCCTATAAGGCGATTGAAAAACCAGAACAGCAAGTCTCCGTAGACGCTATCGTTTAGCTCCAAGCTACTTATTATTCAACATCTGCTATGTCTAGCACAATTTCAACTCGACGGTTTCGAGCCCGATCTGCGGCGGACCGATTATCATTGAGTGGCTCAGTATCAGCCACGCCTTCCACAGAAAGCCGCTGCTTGGAGACATTCATCAAACTACTTAACGAGTCTGCGACTGCCGCCGCGCGCACTGCTGACAAGTCCCAATTACTTGGGAATTCCCCACCAGAAGGTGGATTAGTGCTATCCGTATGCCCGGTGACTATGACTTTGCCTTTGTTACTTTTAATGGTTTTGCTCAACGCTCTAATCATAGGTAGCGCATTCGGGTTAAGCTGAGCCCCCCCATTGGGAAAGGCACCTTTCTCTGACAATCGAACAATAATCTTAGTGCCCTCTTGCTCAACTTCAGCTAAACCTTGAGTAACGGCCTCTGAAAGCACCATTTTTAACTCTGCTACTTCCTGTTGCACTTGCTCCTGTTGCTGCTCCTTCAAATCTTTTGCGTCTTGCTGCTTTTGTGACTGCTGATCTTGAACTTTAATAGGTGCATCAGTGAGTTCTTGAGCGTCAGCAATTTTTGCGTAGAGTTCTAACGTCTCTGTAGGCACAAAGCCTTGATCTCCTTCACTTTCAGCTTCTCCAACACTACCAGGACCATTCAATTCAACCACTACCTGATTATCTTTAATCGTGACTTCGACCTCGCCATTAGCTATTTCTTCCGCTAGGGCCGTTTCCACCTTCTGTTGTTCTTCATTGACATCATAGTCTTCTTTTTTTGTCTCAGTTTTTAATTCTACGTCTCGTTGGGTGGTCTCAGTGGTTTGTTGCATCAACTGATCGACGACTGACATTTGAGCTAACGTGGGGCTAAATGTTTTCGATAGCATCGATGTCCCCTCTGGCGGATCAGGTTTGTTTAAGACTTTTTGTATACCGAATGCATGGGCAATACTGCCCGCCACTTGCTCTAACTTAACCACTCTCATTTCTGAAAATGATAAAATTAATACGAAAAATGCCATCAACAAAGTCGCCATGTCGGCAAAGGTTGCCATCCATAAAGGAGCGCCTTTCTTGCAGACTGGACACTCTTCTGCATCGTCATCTTCTTCGGCTGGTGCTTCTGCAGCTGCGCCTTCTTCAGCTCCCTCTTGGCCTTCTTCAGCTCCCTCTTGGCCTTCTATAGGGTCTTCTTGGCCTTGTTCGCCATCAGCCGCCACAGGGGCGTTAGGATTCTCTTCAGCGTCGGTATTTTCTTCTGCCATGATTGTTTCTCCCTAAATAACAATCAATTAAGCAGCGGCTTCTAACTTAGCCCGAACTTTAGGCGCCAAGTAACTGTATAATAATGATTCCATAACGCGCGGGTTGCCGCCTTCTGAGATGAAGATCAGAGCTTTAATAATAAGCTCATTGTTAACCGCATCTGCCTCGGACCGCTGCTCTAGTTTTTGCATCACAGGAAAGGCAATCATGTTAGCAATAATTGCACCGTAAAGTGTGGTCAACAAGGCCACTGCCATGGCTGGGCCAATCGATTTTGGGTCGCCCATGTTAGCCAACATCTGTACCAAACCTACGAGCGTACCGATCATACCCATGGCTGGTGCAAAATCTCCCCAGGCTTCAAAAATAGAACCGCCAGCCTTCGCTCTGCGTATTTTCATGCCTGCCTCAGTGGAAAGCGCCCCTTTGATAGCAGCGCCGTCTTGACCGTCGACCAACATGCCCATGCCCTTATTAAGAAATTCATTGCTGACTTCTTGGGATTCTAAGGCGATCATGCCATCCTTACGAGCGATGGTTGCAAGTTCAACTACTTTTTCAATCAAATCTTCAGGCTTGTCTACTTTATTTGAGAAGGCTTGACCGGCCAAGCTTATGGCACCAACAAAGTCACCGATGGAAGAACGCATCAAAACAACGGATAAAGAACCACCAATAACGATGAAAATAGAAGCGCCGTTAACAAACATGGACATAGGACCACCCATGAGAATACCAGCCGCAACGATTCCAAAACATGCAAAAAAACCTACAATTGTTGCTAAATCCATCTTTTATGTCTCCAACCCGTTGTTATCTAATGAATTCTTAAAGGTACAATGAATACCTTAAAATAATAGTTCATCTATAATATCCAATATTATCGACCAAATGTAATAAATATTTAGCCTGATTATGTTCTTAGCTCAGGATATGTAAAATAATTTCTAATAAACAAGCCTCATAGGATTTAAGTTACGCTATAATCAGTCGATAACGTATGAGATTACTGAGGTGTATTTATGAAGTTTGTCACTTTTTTTCTTACTATTACGTTTTCCATCTTTAGCCACGCAGTAGTAGACAAAGCGCCCAAGTGCGATGACTACTTTTCAGTGCAGCAAACTGATGGGCGTTATCAACGCATGAGTAAAGGCTTAGCCCAAGACCCACTTTCAGGCCTCACTTGGTATCGCTGCGGGGCTGGGCAGACTTGGCTTGATGGTGAGTGCCAAGGTGAGCCAATTCTCTTACCCTTTGAAGAAGCACAAACTTGGGCTGCCAACGTAACGTTAGCTGGCTTTGATGATTGGCGAGTACCAGAAACTGATGATATGACTACGCTAGTTGAGGCAGACTGTAAATCACCCTCGATTAACACCCGAGTTTTTAGTGGCATTGAGCCAGAAGTGTATTGGAGCAGTGAGTCTAATTATTGGATGCAACCCATGGCATGGTCATTCTTTTTTTATCGCGGCCACTACTTTAGTAAGCAAGCAAAAGGGGAGCCTCTTCGTTTCATGCTAGTCAGAGATTAGGCCTCAGCCTTTGTCTTTGGCTCGTTAATGCCCACGCTCTCACCCTTTGCCTCTGTTGTGCCGTTCCCCTCGCTATATACGGTAACGCTTAACTTTTGGGCTTCACTGGTGATGTGGGTTTTAGTTCGTATCCTCGGCAGGCGTGGCCATCAATGCGCATGACTTCTATCATTGGCAACTGGCGAGATTTAATGGCAAACAAGCGACAGCCTCTTGGGAATTTTGCATCCCAAGTGACGTAAAAGTGCTTGCATTGCATGCAGTTAGGAACGTTTTTGTTTGTGTTCATAGGCTGTAAATAAAGTGTGTCAATATCAAGCTGACTGCGCATGTCTTAGTTTAACCACTGATTTGAAAATATTCCAACCTATTTGGCTTATCTAAAGCTTGGGTCTTTTGGTGCTGGTTCTGGTTCTAGTACTGGGACGCAGCAAGCTATCTCAAAAACTTGAATTTCAATACTTTAAGACACTTCAGGCCTTATTCATCAGATTTTTTTGGAGTGGAAAAACCCAGCAAGTCCAATTGCTCAGGTGACGAATTTGACTCTAGGCTAGAGTCCTCAAGTGGCTGCACTGGCTCACTTAGCTCACTCAATTCACTTAATTCAGTTGCTTTGTGTACTGGGGCCGACGTGTCGAGTTCATCTATTTTAACACTTACAGGATGAGCCTCAGATGCATCAATTCCATCTGGCTCTATGTTAGCGGCTTGTGGCTCTATGATTGTGGTTTGAGGATCTGACTTTTCAGATTGTGAGTCAATCCTCTCAGCCGCTGCGCGCTCTGCTTCTAAAGCATCTAACTCATCAAACTTCTGTTCTCTTAAGGCGCGTCTGGCATCTCGATCTGTCTGTGACAGCTTGGCACGGAAATACTCGTCCCACACTCGATACCCCAGTACCGTAAAAAAGAACACCACCATTGAGTAACCAAATAAAGTGGTGAAGTCGATATCTCTTAGCCAAGACAACTTATCAGCATAAGCCAACAGCATAACCAACATAACTGCGAAAATAAGCACTAAGCGCATAGTGCGACAAAAAGCACAGGGCTGTTTGCCACTGGGGTCACTGTCACTAATTCGACGTCCCATATTAGTTATCCACCACTCACATAGTTAATCATGATTCCCGCGGCAACAGCCGAACCAATAACCCCTGCCACGTTGGGTCCCATGGCGTGCATTAACAAAAAGTTTTGGTTATTAGCTTCTAAACCCACCTTGTTAGACACACGCGCCGCCATAGGTACTGCGGATACTCCAGCTGAACCAATCAGTGGGTTAATACCGCCACCCGTTAATTTATTCATGATCTTAGCCATCAACACACCAGAGGCAGTGCCAATAGCGAACGCCACCATACCTAGACAGAGAATACCTAAGGTCGTGAGATCTAAGAATTTATCTGCCGATAGTTTAGAACCTACTGCTAAGCCGAGAAAGATGGTGACCACGTTAATTAATGCATTTTGAGTGGTATCAGATAAACGATCCACCACACCAGATTCGCGCATCAGATTACCAAAACAGAACATGCCCAATAAAGGCGCTGCATCAGGCAACATAAACGCCACCAACAATAGCAATAACAAGGGAAATACAATCTTTTCAACCTTGCCTACGGGGCGCAATTGCACCATTTTTATCTGCCGCTCCTTCACTGTCGTGAGGGCTCGCATAATAGGCGGTTGAATGAGGGGCACGAGGGCCATGTATGAATATGACGCCACCGCAATTGCCCCCAACAAATCTGGCGCAAGCTTACTAGCCACGTAAATAGACGTGGGGCCATCGGCACCCCCTATAATGCCTATAGCCGCTGCATCAGCGAGGGTGAAGTCCATCCAGCCAAGGGTAGACATACCCACTGCGCCTATTAAGGTCACAAAAATACCAAATTGTGCGGCCGCCCCCAAAAATAGCGTTTTAGGGTTAGCTAATAATGGACCAAAATCTGTCATGGCTCCCACACCCATGAAAATAATGAGCGGGAAAGCACCAGTTTCGATACCGACAGAGTAAAACATATAGAGAATGCCACCCGGATCAGCTAAACCAGCACCAGGAATGTTAGCCAATAAGCCACCAAAACCAATAGGGATGAGTAGCAAAGGCTCAAAATTACGCTTAATGGCTAAATAAAGCAGTAACAAGCCCACAGCCATCATGATGACTTGGCCTGGTTGCACTTGATACACGCCGGAGCTGTACCAAATTTGTAATAACTTGTCCATGAATATTCCGCCTAAACCAAGGTCAACAAAGTATCACCAACAGATACAGAATCACCTTCTTTAGCCATCACAGCACTCACCGTACCCGCCTTACTGGCGCGAATTTCTGTTTCCATTTTCATGGCTTCAAGGATGAATAAAACATCACCTTCTTGCACAGCTTGACCTGGCATCGCATGAATTTTCCAAATGTTACCTGCTAAGGGTGCTGTGACAGCTTCCCCGCCAGTGACTGGCAGAGCGACCGGTGCTGGGTTGGCTGTCATCGCCACTGGAGCTAAACCAACCGCTGAAATATCTCCACCCTCGGCGACTTCCACCACATAGCTTTGGCCATTCACACCAATGGTATAAACTGATGTCTGCGCTGCTGCAGGTTTAGGTGCGGTGGCGGCTTGGGCAGACTCGAGTGTTGGGATAGGTTCAAAGGCATCTGGGTTATCCCGATTTTCTAAGAACTTAAGTCCCACCTGAGGGAAAAGCGCATAAGTTAACACGTCATCTATTTCACGATCACCTGGTGCAAGCTTAATATTTTTCTCTTGTGCAAGACCTCGTAATTCCACAGTAAGCTTGTCCAGCTCATCGTCAATAAGATCTGCAGGGCGGCAAGTAATAGCCTCAGCACCATCTAACACACGGGCTTGTAGCTCTTTATTAAAAGGCGCCATGGCAGCACCGTATTGGCCTTTAAGCACACCCGCTGTTTCTTTAGTAATGCTTTTGTAGCGCTCACCCGTTAACACGTTGAGTACCGACTGAGTGCCTACAATCTGTGAGGTGGGTGTCACTAATGGAATAAAACCTAGGTCTTCTCGCACTCTTGGAATTTCTTCTAGCACTTCATCCAGCCGATCTGCAGCACCTTGTTCTCTGAGTTGACTTTCCATATTGGTCAACATACCACCTGGAACCTGAGCCACTAAAATACGTGAGTCTACACCCCTAAGAGACCCTTCCCATTTTGCATATTTCTTGCGCACGTCACGGAAGTAAGCGGCCACTTCTTCTATAGCCCTTATATCTAAGCCTGTGTCTCGATCACCTCCTTCGAAAATAGACACCACAGACTCTGTGGGTGAGTGTCCGTAGGTCATAGACATAGAGGAAATAGAGGTATCAACGTTATCAATGCCTGCTTCAGCAGCTTTTAAAATGGCCGCAGTAGACAAACCTGTGGTAGCGTGGCATTGCATGTGCACTGGCATGTTAGTTTCAGCTTTGAGGCGAGTGACCAACTCAAATGCCTTATACGGATTCAACAAACCTGCCATGTCTTTAATGCAAATAGAATCAGCCCCTTGATCTTCTATTTGCTTAGCCAAGTCAACCCAGTAGTCCATCGTGTGCAGCGCACTGAGAGTATACGACATCGCACCTTGAGCATGTTTGCCCGTTTCTTTGACCGCCTTAATGGCTGTGGCTAAATTACGCACATCGTTCATGGCATCAAACACTCGAAACACATCAACCCCATTAATGGCAGCACGCTCGACAAATTTTCTCACTACGTCATCAGCATAATGCCGATAGCCAAGAATATTCTGTGCGCGGAACAACATTTGTTGCGGCGTGTTAGGCATAGCCGCCTTTAAAGCACGAATACGTTCCCAAGGGTCCTCACCTAAATAGCGAATGCAGGCGTCAAAAGTTGCCCCACCCCAAGTTTCTACAGACCAATAACCGATTTGATCCAGCTTGGGAGCAATGGGTAACATATCGGCTAAGCGCATACGTGTAGCAAATAGAGACTGGTGCCCATCACGCAGTACAACGTCAGTAATACCTAGAGTTTTTTTAACAGGGGTCATGTGTGTTTGCCTATGCTAATAATTAAATAAAGAGGATAAGAGATGCAGCATTAGCTGCGGTCTTGACGATATCGATGCACTGCCGCACTTAACACTGCCATTAACTGGGCGTCATTGGCAACTTGCTGGGAAGGTGAAACCATATTCAAAGGGGGGGTGAGCAGCGATAGGTCTTCTACGGGAGAAAACCGCAACACAGTTGCAGACATGGTTTTGGTGGCAAGCACCAACAGCGTAAGAAAAGTAAACACAAAACCCATGCCAAACACCATTAAGGTGAGGCCTTCGAGCATTAAGTCGGATGATGGCACGATAGCAGCTCCGTTTATTTTTGCCGCTTGTGGCAGCATATTAATGCAGCCATGGTGAGGCTGCTTTCATTTCAGTGTGTCAATTTACCCACTTGTGACCAAAGTCGCAAGAATACCCAGTATAAAAACCACTGATATTAGTATTACACCTAAAATTGTCAAAAAAATTCAACAACATGACTATTTTTGTTCAATTTAACCAACAATCATAAAGGTAACTCAATCTGCATCTACACTTTCGAAGCCTAGCACTTTTAGACGCAATGTGTGTAACTGGCTCATGACAATTTTTTTGAAATTACGCAGGTCTTTTTAACTTTGATCAAGACTCAAAACTAAAAGGCATCACCCAAACTCAAAGCAATCTCTTCCACTTGATTATTGGCCACGCCAGACACACGAGATCGACTAGATACACAAGAGCCAACCGATGCATAAACTCCCATGAGCCATGCACCTTGATATTTGGTTCAATGCGCCGCAAGATGAATGGAAAGTAACACTTTGACTGTCACATAAACTGCTATTTTAGAGGATGACGTCTAATTAGCCATGGCAGGCAAGATCTTAAACATAAATTTCGTGGGTTAGTTAACCAAGCATTAAATAATGCAAGCTAGATCCCACATACCAATGAATAGGAGCTAAGCTCTATGCCCACCGAACAAGTTATTTCTGGCAGCTGCCTATGTGGAGCAATACGTTATAGTGCATCTGCATCACCTCTTTTTCAGGTCCACTGCCATTGTCAGGATTGTCGAAAAAATACTGGATCAGCCTTTGCTGCCTTGGCATTTGTGCCAATTGATAGCCTATCTTGGCAGGGGCAAACTCAAACGTTTACCCATCGTGCTGATTCTGGTGCTGCAATGACCAAACACTTTTGCGCTTCCTGCGGCAGCCAACTGTTTGGCACCAACAGTGCAAAACCAGATCGCATTCATATCAAAGTAGGTTCTGTGGAGGACGCCCAATGGTTTGAACCACAATGTAATGTCTGGGCCAGCAGCCGGCTTCCTTCTACTCCCATAAATTCAGGGGTTAAAGATTTTGCACAGATGCCAACAACATCAGCAAAAAAATAGTCTAAGAATTAGGTTTTAGTCTATTTGGATATTTTTAAGCGATTCAGGCTTAATATTTCCTATTGGGTATTATTTAAGGGCATTGGTCGCTTTAGTGGTATAAATATCGCATTAGAAACGACTCTTACTTAGACTCAATTTATATTATAATTAACCCATTAACTTACTGATAAATATATATTTATAAATTAATTTAAACGTTTCCTTTGGTAGTCTATAGGAAACAAAAACAAGACTTGCATTTAAACACCACTCAATGCGTTTATAACATTGACTGAGGCCATATGATCATGCAAATTGGGTACATCACCTTAAATGGACCCACATTATGAGCCAAAAAAAACCACAAGAAACACCCAATCTCAATGATTTTATTGCTCAACAACGTGAAAAGTCCTGCTTTGCAGGTTTACCTTTAGAGGGTAAGCGGGTGATTGATTTGTCTAGTGTAATAGCAGCTCCCTACTGCGCTGCTTTATTAGGTGATGCGGGTGCTGAAATCATCAAGGTGGAAAATCCAATGGCTCCAGATGCACTGCGCGGCTGGGGCACCCATGCGGCCACTGGCATTGAACCTTATCATGCCTATATTGGCAGAAATAAACTGCCCATTACCCTCAACCTCAAGTCAGAGGCAGGTAAACAAGCCTTTTTGGAACTCATTCAGTCAGCTGACGTGCTGATCGAAAACATGCGCTTAGGGGTGATGGATAGGCTGGGGCTAAGCCATGAAATATTGTTAGAACTTAATCCAGGATTGGTGATTGGTAAAGTTTCTGGTTATGGCATGACTGGCCCTCACGCCCACCAACCGGGTTTTGGCACACTCGCAGAAGCCTTTAGTGGCTTTTCGTTTCTTAATGGATATGAAGATACGGGACCTACTAGCCCTCCCATAGCCTTGGCTGATTTGACCACTGGCATTCACTTGGCTTATGCAGTGAGCTTGGCCTTGCATCAAAGTAAGCGTTTAGAAAGTGGTGGCCAAGTAGTGGATATTTCTTTGTATGAGCCACTATTTGGTTACCTTGGCGGTGAATTTATTGGCTATCAATTAACAGGCGAGATTCCTAAACCGATTGGTAATGAGCTCAGAGCTGCAGCACCGCGTAACAATTACCAAACCAGCGATGGCTTGTGGGTGGCCATGTCTTGCTCTAACCAAAAAACCTGGGAACGACTTGCCGAGGTCATGGGTCAGCCCCAGCTTATCCGTGATCCCCGCTTTAAGACCAACAACGACCGCATTCAGCCAGATAGCCGCATTACTTTAAACCAAATCATAAAGGCTTGGGTATTAACTAAAACCAATGCCGAAGCATTGGAGCTATTCCGCCGAGAAGGCATTACTGCTGGCCCTATCTTGTCAATGAAGGAAATTGATGAAGATCCTCACTTTGAAGCCCGTGGTAGCATTATTAGGGTCACAGACCCCTCATCAGGGATCGAACTTAAAATGCCTGATGTCCCCTTTCGCATGAAAGATAATTCAGCCACTAACAAGAAGTCTAAGTTACGCTTTCCAGGCTTACCTATGGGTTCAGCTAATCAAGTCGTGTATCGTGATTTGTTGGGTTATAGCCAAGCAAAAATAGACCAATTAGGTTAACAACTCAAAAATGCAAAAAAAGGCGGCCAAGGCCGCCTTTTTATCATTCTTATAGGGCTTCTAACGATAGGTGACTTGCTCTTCACCGTTGCTTTCTGGACGTGCAATGGCGCCAATCATAGCTGCCAAAGTGACTTTTCCAATCACTTCACCATCACGCATGACGTTAGCATGAGTGACATCTGCCTTAACCATGGCTGGCATCGCGTCTTCTAAAATCACAGTGGATGCGAATTCCAAACCCGAGTCAGATGAAGAGGCTTCCATAACCGCTGAAACATCTAACACGCGAGCACGGTTAATATCTTTAATAAAGTCACGCACGTAGTCATCTGCAGGATCTAACACAATTTCTTGAGGCGAACCTTGCTGAATAACAGCACCATCTCGCAAGATAACAATATTATCTCCAATGTTAAGCGCCTCGTCCAAGTCATGGGTAATAAAAATAATGGTTTTGTGCAATTCTTCTTGTAAGTCCAGCAAGATATCTTGCATGTCGTTACGAATCAATGGATCCAATGCCGAGAAAGCTTCATCCATTAATAGAATCTCAGCATCTGTAGCCAAGGCTCTTGCCAAGCCAACCCGTTGCTGCATGCCACCAGACAACTGCGCTGGATAGTTATTTTCAAAGCCAGATAGGCCAACTCTGTCGATCCACTTTTGCGAGCGCTCGTTCATTTCGGCTTTATTGACGCCTTTAATTTTTAATCCATAACCCACATTGTCAATCACCGAACGATGGGGTAATAAGGCAAACTTTTGGAATACCATAGACATTCTGTTGCGGCGAAAGTTGCGTAATTCTTCAGCAGACATGGCTAAAACATTTTCGCCATCAACCAAAATCTCACCAGAGGTGGGTTCAATCAAGCGATTTAAATGGCGAATTAGGGTCGACTTACCAGAACCGGATAAACCCATAATCACCTGAATACGACGCGCAGGAATGTCAATATTGACATTATTTAAGCCCAGTACATGCTTATGTTCAGCTTGCAATGACGTTTTTGTAGCACCATTTTCAACTTTTGACACCATGGCTTCGTCATTGGGCCCAAAAATCTTATATAAGTTCTTAATAGAAACTTTAACATCAGACACCGTGGCCTCCTTGACGGTGCTTTTGCAACCGTTTGCCATAAGCTTGTGACACTCGGTCAAATATAACGGCCAAAGCTACAATGGCTAGTCCATTCATCATGCCTAATGCCAAGTACTGATTAGAAACTGCTCTGAGTACGGGAACTCCTAAACCTTTAACACCGATCATTGAGGCAATAACCACCATGGCCAAAGCCATCATAATAGTTTGGTTTACCCCTGCAAAGATATTAGGTAACGCCAAAGGAATTTGAACATCAAATAATTTCTGGCGATAGTTAGAACCAAAGGCTTCGGCAGCTTCAAGCACCTCTTTATCGACCAAACGGATGCCCAAGTTGGTGAGTCGCACAATGGGGGGTAGCGCATAAATACACACTGCAATCAGGCCTGGTACCTTGCCAATACCCAGCAGCATCACCACCGGGATCAAATACACGAAACTAGGAATAGTTTGCATGATATCTAGCACTGGAGTGACCCCTGCCTGCACACGATTGGAACGGGACATCAAAATCCCCAGAGGGATACCCAAGCCAATGCACAAGAAAGTTGCCACAGAAATAATGGCCACTGTGGCCATGGTATCTTCCCACATGCCAAAATAACCAATCGCCAAAAACGATACGATGGTGCCAATAACGATAGCAATACTGCGTGCGCCAAGCCAAGCCAAGACAGCAAATATTAAAATCATAATCGGCCAAGGTGTGGCCATGAGTAGTTTTTCAAACCACACCATAAAATACATTAGTGGATCAAAGAAACCCTCAATCGCCTCACCGTTATCTCGAGAAAAATCACGAAATGCAAAATCGATGCCTTTTTTTAAACCTACTAAGTCTTTTCGCCCCATTGAGGGAAATTCGTCAAATAATTCCACAATTAGTCCTACTCAGTTAAAAAATTAAAAAAAAGCCTGCTAACAAGGTTAGCAGGCTTTTTACATAACCCTTAGGTTAGTTTAAAGATTTTTTGATTAAGTTCGCGGCTTGGACACCAACCCATTGGGTCCATACATCTTCATGATTCACAAGGAACTCAATTGCTGCATCTTCACCACCAGCTTGATTATCAGCCATGTACACTAGCATTGCACCCATGGCGGCTGCAGGGTACTCACGTCCCTTAATGTATGCAGCAGCTTTAGGATCATTGTTCTTCATGAACGAATCCGTAGCAATGGTGTTGATTTCTGACACACTCCAAGAAGTTGGCTGTGGGTCGGCACACTCAGCTTGGGTAGTACAAGCAAGCCAGTCATCCATACCTTGGAACGGCACACCAAAGTCAAGCATTTGCATATTGTACTTGCCCATCATCGCTGTTGGAGACCAGTAATAACCAAAGTAGTCATCGCCTCGTTGAACAGCCTTGGCCATCGCTCCGTCAAGACCTGCAGCAGAACCTGGATCAACTAAAACCCATCCTTTAGCTTCCATGTCGAAGGCAGTGAATAGATTGTTATTGATTTGCTGACAACCCCAACCTGCAGGACAACCCACGAAGGCACCTTTAGTAGGATCTTCGTTGTATGGAAACAAATCTGGGCGCTCGATCACATCTAGTACAGATTTGAGTTCTGGATGATTCTCTAAAGTATAGCTAGGTACAACCCAACCTTCACCAGCACCTAAAATCGGCTTTGGATTCATCTTATGTAAGCTACCCGATGCAATGGCAGCTTTCAGAGGAACATCCACTGATTGTGTCCACAATTCAGGTGCGATATCAGGCACACCTTTAGTATCCATAGAAGCGAAAGT
>OJEZ01000076.1_pt1 | contig 14153 bp, 15 predicted proteins | sample 1594001 | NCBI WGS metagenome assembly OJEZ01 (sample SAMN05416726, study PRJEB24817) | seawater metagenome | isolation source: Sea water | place: Canada:Atlantic | collected 2013-07
GCCGTATCTATTATGGACAAAAGTGTTTCAAAAGGCATTTTTACCATGAATAAAGCCGCTCGTCACAAAAGCCGCTTAAGTTCAAAAATCAAAGCCCTATAATTTATTTGGGTTTATAAAAAACCGGCTAAGGCCGGTTTTTTTGTGTCTGTTAGAAAAAGTAAACACGCCGAAAATCTTCACTGCAGTCCTAAATCAAAACAAAAAACTTACATCGCTTTAGACTATAGGGCCAGGGTTTGGGCTAACTAATTTTTAACCCTAGGTCTTGAATTACCCCACCAGCGCTCACTAACACTAAACAAGAAGGCATAATAGGGGCATAATTATGCCTTATATTGTCTAAAGGTTCTGATGCAATGGTAATGCCGCCATTATCCAATTTCCTCGAGCGATAGAGTGTTGGACTGTATGCATCTGAAGCATACCTGAGGGCAAATAAATCTGACCCATCGGCGCCAACGGCGGCAATGCGCAGGGGTTCACTAATCGACATTTTTGTGCGCATGCGTTTAAGGATGCCAATAGCCTTTCCACACGCAATTTCGACCGACTTTAAAAGGCTAAATTGTAACAAAAGTAAAGATAATAGCTCTGAGTCTGTTGTCCCCTGACGAGCTTGATACAGCTCATCTGAAAGCAACGATTCTAACGAGCGTTGCATTTTATAGAAGCCACCAATTTGACCATTATGTGCAAAGTTCCAGTTTTGATAAGCGAAAGGATGGCAATTGGCGCGCATAGTGCTGCCTGTTGTGGATGCCTTCACATGGGCAATAAACAGTGGGGCTTGCACTAAGCGACAAGGGCTTAAGAGATTTTCATCAGATTAGGCTGGCAAACAATCTCGATAAAGGCCTGGTTCAGGATTTGAACCATACCACGCGATACCAAAGCCATCTCCATTGGTAGACACTTTAGATTCATAGGCGTCCTTACTTTGAAACAACAAGGAATGTTGAGGCGCTGTGACAATGTTTTCGAGGGGGATTTGAGGGCCAACGTAAGCGGCTAAACGACACATATTAAACTTGCCTCTAATGCTAGTAGCTGCAGGAAAAAGCCCACGTTCCAGAGTATAGACCCTAATGCGGCACCTAGCTGCTGTTAGCCCTAGATCAAAACGACGACAGGCAAGTTTTGGACTGCAGTCTAAATAAGCACAAGATTATCCCGGTGAACAAGTTCAGGTTCAGCAACGTAACCCAGAGTTTGCTCAATTGAATGACTTGCCAGACCCATGATTTTCAGAGTTTCTGCAGCCGAGTAGTTCACTAGTCCACGGGCAATAGTATGACCATGAACGTCTAAAATTAGCACCATATCGCCTCGAGTAAAGTCACCCTTAACCAGAGTCACACCCACAGACAATAAACTTTTACCTTGTTGAGTCAGTACCTTTGCAGCCCCCTTGTCTAAGTGCAATTCACCCTTAGCTTTAAGGTGACCAGCAAGCCATTGTTTGCGAGCTAAAAGAGGCTGTTGGTCAGGTACAAATAAGGTTCCTAGGGACTCACCTTGACGCAAGCGCTGCAGTACATCAACAGTACGGCCATTCGCAATAATGGTATTGGCTCCCGAACGCGCAGCTAATTTGGCCGCTTGTATTTTTGTCAGCATGCCACCACTGCCTAGAGCACCCGTGGACCCACTGGCCATACTAATGAGAGTAGGGTCGCCAGCTTGGACTTGGTGCAATAATTTAGCATCATCATGGAGACGAGGGTCTTTGTCGCAGAGTCCATCTTGATCAGTGAGTATAATCAACAAATCTGCTTCTACTAGATTGGCAACTAGTGCGCCTAAAGTATCGTTGTCACCAAACCGTATTTCGTCCGTGACCACCGTATCATTTTCATTCACCACCGGGATCACACCATGATTCACGAGAGCGCGCAAGGTACCACGGGCATTGAGATAACGCTCACGGTGGGTCAAATCGTCATGGGTCAGAAGAATCTGGGCCGTGCCCATGCCATGGCGTGAGAAGCTTTGTTCGTAACACTGCACTAACCCCATTTGCCCTACAGCTGCTGCAGCTTGAAGCTTATGAATCTCGTTTGGCCGCTGCGTCCAACCCAAACGCACCATGCCTTCAGCAATAGAACCCGAAGACACGAGCACAATCTCTACACCCTGTTGACGTAACTGAGCTAGCTGATCAACCCAGCCTGAAATAGCCTGTTTATCTAAGCCTTTACCATCGTTGGTCAACAACGCACTGCCGATTTTCACCACCCAACGCTGGCCACTTACGGCAACTGAATGACTAGTCATAGGTGTACTCGACTTCAACGTCATAGTCGTCATCGTCATAGTCATCATCATCGAGGTCGTTATTACCCTGCGCTGCCAAGCGTTGTTGATGACGAGCAAGCTTAAATTGCTGCACCCGCTCACGCGCTTCTTGTTCTAAACGCAATTTCAATTCTTCTTCTTGCGCAGCATATTCAGGATCAGCAAGAGTGCGCTCATTGCGCTCTTCAATATAATCCATGATATCGCCCGCAAGTTTTAATGTACCTTGCTTATTGATCGCTGCAATTTCAAAAACTGGACCTTTCCAATTTAAGGCTTTGACCACAGATTGGCAGCGTTCTTGACGCTCATCTTCTGGCACTAAATCTAACTTATTAAGCACCAGCCAGCGCTCACGATCTGCTAAGGCTGGACTAAACTTCTCTAGTTCACGAATGATTATTTGAGCTGATTGTGCTGGTGTCACATCATCCCAAGGCGCCATATCCACTAGGTGTAACAATAAGCTTGTGCGAGATAAGTGCTTTAAGAATTGGATGCCCAAACCGGCACCCTCTGCTGCACCTTCAATCAGACCCGGTATATCCGCCACCACAAAACTACGATGGCGTTGCATGCTCACCACCCCAAGATTAGGCGTCAGTGTAGTAAAAGGATAATTGGCAACTTTTGGTTTGGCTGCAGAAACGGCACGAATAAAGGTAGATTTACCCGCATTCGGTAAGCCTAACAATCCGACATCAGCTAACACCTTCAGTTCAAAACGAAGGTTGCGCTTTTCTCCTGGAGAACCGTTCGATGTTTGCCGGGGTGCACGATTAACACTCGATTTAAAACGGGTATTACCGAGACCGTGAAAACCCCCTTGGGCAACTTTCACAATATCACCAGCTTCAGCTAAATCAGCCAAAACTTCATCCGTGTCACGATCAACAATAGTGGTACCCACTGGCACTGTCAGGGTCATGTCCTCACCAGAACCACCAGTGCAGTCACTACCCTTGCCTGATTCACCAGACTGAGCTTGATAACGAGGTTGAAACCGATAATCAACCAAGGTGTTCAGGGTTTCATCGGCGACGACGAAAATACTGCCACCATCGCCACCATCGCCACCATCAGGCCCACCACGAGGAATGTACTTTTCCCGGCGAAAGCTCAAGCATCCGTTACCGCCTTTACCCGCTTCCACAATGACGTTACTTTCGTCAACAAATTTCATTCATTCTCCGTGCAGTCTGGACTGCGAGATAAAGGCTCCGCGCCTTGATCAGTAATATTTAAATGGCCACTTATATACTATTTAACGGGGTGGCAAAACGCACTTCTTGAACACAAAAAAGCCCCGCTAGGCGGGGCTCTTTTTAAAGACGCCTGAGGCCTCTTCAGGATACTTAACTTTAAGCCGGTACAGCCGGTACAATAGTAACGAACTTCCGGTTTTTAGGACCTTTAACAACAAACTTAACGGTGCCAGTTACTGTAGCAAACAAGGTGTGATCTTTACCACAACCAACATTTGTACCAGCATGGAAGTGAGTACCACGCTGACGAACTAGAATATTACCCGCGTCAACGGCCTGACCGCCAAAGCGCTTCACGCCTAAGCGTTTCGACTCTGAATCGCGACCGTTACGAGTACTACCACCTGCTTTCTTATGAGCCATGGATTATCTCCTTACGATTAGGCACTAATGCCAGTAATCTTAACTTCGGTAAACCACTGACGATGACCCATCTGCTTCATGTGGTGCTTACGACGCTTGAATTTCATGATGCGTACTTTCTTACCGCGACCGTGGGATACGATCTCTGCAGAAACCTTAGCACCTTGAACAACAGGGGCACCGATCTTAACATCTTCACCGTTAACTACTAAAAGCACACGGTCAAAGTCAACGCTTGCGCCAACTTCAATGTTGAGTTTTTCTAGCTTGAGGGTCTCGCCCTCTTCTACACGGTGCTGCTTGCCACCGCTTACAATTACTGCGTACATACTCTTCTCCAATATGTGCTGATCCGGCTACTAAAAAAAGGCCTGCTGCTAATAGCATTCAAAGCCCCACACGTGGGTCTCTAAAGTGCCATATGACAGGGAGCAAGTTGGACCAGTCACAGGGGGCGTAATTTTACGCTAACTTAGAGCCATCCACAAGTGCATAAGGGCAGTATCTTAAGGCTTTTTAGTCACCGCCTTCGTAACCACAAGTCAATGTAAAAAGCGGGCCTAGTAATGCGCCTGCCGTTCGACCTTTCCTTGACACTTGGGCCTTAGCTCACTAGCATGACGCACCGAACTCCATAATATTCGATTCCGCATCACCTATGCAGGCTAAAGATTTATACACTTCCGTAAAAGACGACTTCACTGCAGTTGATGTTGCCATAGTGGAGCACCTGCGCTCCCAAGTTCCTTTAGTGGAAAAAATTGGCCAATACATCATAGAAAGTGGTGGTAAGCGTTTGCGCCCATTGCTGGTGTTACTGGCGGCACGAGCTTGCGGCTATGAAAAAGACCAGCACATCAATCTTGCTGCAGTCGTTGAATTCATCCATACGGCCACATTACTTCATGATGATGTGGTCGATACCTCGAGTTTAAGACGTGGCAAACCCACTGCCAATAATAAGTGGGGTAATTCTTCCAGTGTATTGGTGGGAGATTTTTTGTATTCACGCGCCTTTCAGATGCTCGTCTCGATTGGCCAGCTTGATGTTATGGATACCTTATCCAACGCCACTAACGTCATTGCTGAAGGTGAAGTTTTACAACTTCTAAATGCAAAAAATCCAGATGTAAGCGAATCTGATTATCTAGACGTGATTCTTGGTAAAACAGCCATGTTATTCGAGGCTGCAACTCATACGGGTGCTCAACTAGCCCATGCGAGTAATCAGCAGACAGAGGCTCTTCGACGCTTTGGCAGACACTTAGGCATTGCGTTCCAACTCATAGACGACCTTATGGATTACACTGGTGATCTAAACAGCATGGGTAAAAATGTGGGTGACGACTTAGCTGAGGGGAAACCCACTTTGCCGCTCATTCATGCGATGGCCCATGCCCAAGAGGATGAACGCAAACTCATTCGCAAAGCAATTAGGCAAGGTAATAGTGAACAGCTTGAAGAAATACAGTCTATCCTTCAACGCTGTGGTTCGTTGGATTACACCTACGCAAAGGCCACCCAAGAGACTGAAGATGCCTTAAAATGCCTGAGTGAACTGTCTGATTCGACTTACAAAAATTCCTTAGCGGATTTATGCACCCTAGCCTTAACCCGACAAAACTAATAATGCTATAATGCCAGCGTAACCTGTATTGAACCTTTGCTACTCGACTATGAGTGATCACAAAGCGACTTTCTCGAAGCTACCACACGGAAATTTAATCATGAGCAGACCTTCTTCCTTCAATCGTGACGAGTTATTGTCCTGTGGTAATGGTGACATGTTTGGTCCAGGCAATGCCCGCCTCCCCGTTGGAAATATGCTTATGATGGATCGTATTACTCACATTTCTGAAACTGGTGGCAGCAATGACAAGGGGCAAATCATAGCTGAATTAGACATCCATCCAGACCTGTGGTTTTTTGATTGCCATTTCCCAACAGACCCAGTAATGCCAGGTTGCTTGGGCTTAGATGCCATGTGGCAAATTGTTGGCTTTTACCTTGGCTGGAAAGGTAATAAGGGCCGCGGACGGGCTTTAGGCTGTGGTGAAGTTAAGTTTTTTGGGCAAGTCCTTCCCACGGCTAAAAAAGTAACCTACACCATCGATATTACTCGCTGCATTGAGCGTAAATTAGTCATGGGTATCGCCAATGCGAGTATGGAAGTTGATGGCCGAGAGATATACACAGCTAAAGATCTGCGCGTAGGGTTATTTACTAGCACGGATGATTTTTAAGATATTGATGATGCCTTGGGTTCATTATTTAACTGCACATTAACGAGGTCTATTATGCGACGTGTTGTCGTTACCGGATTAGGAATTGTATCTTGCATTGGTCACAATCAAGATGAAGTTTTAGCATCTCTCAGAACAGGCAAATCAGGCATTAGTTTTCAGCCTGAATACCAAGAGATGGGCTTTAAGAGCCATATTGCGGGCAGTGTTGATATTGACTTTGCCAGCTTAATTGACCGCAAGTTACTACGCTTTATGGGTGATGCCGCGGCGTACGCCTACTTATCGATGCAGCAAGCGATTGCTGACGCGGGCCTAACAGAAGAGCAGGTCTCTAACCCACGGACAGGATTGATTGCAGGCTCAGGTGGAGCGTCTACTGCCAATGTTTTAGAGGCTGCTGATGGTATGCGTGACAAAGGTTTGCGGCGAGTAGGCCCATACCGTGTTACCCGCACCATGGCGAGCACTGTATCCGCCTGCTTGGCAACTCCATTTAAGATAAAAGGATGCAACTACTCCATTACTTCTGCCTGTTCCACCAGCGCCCACTGTATCGGTAACGCTATGGAACAGATTCAACTCAATAAACAAGATGTCGTTTTTGCAGGTGGTGGTGAAGAGCTGCACTGGAGTCAAAGCGTGTTGTTTGATGCTATGGGAGCTTTATCTAGTAAGTACAACGAAACACCCACTCGAGCTTCTCGCGCTTATGATGCCAACCGTGATGGTTTTGTCATTTCTGGTGGTGGTGGCATGTTAGTTTTAGAAGAACTAGAGCATGCAAGGGCTAGGGGTGCAAAAATCTATGCTGAGCTCGTTGGCTACGGCGCCACCTCAGATGGTTATGACATGGTCTCCCCGTCTGGAGAAGGCGCAATGCGCTGCATGCAACAAGCTATGAGTACCACAGATAAGACGATTGACTACATTAATGCCCACGGTACCAGCACCCCTGCAGGTGACATTCAGGAACTTAAAGCGGTGAAGTCAGTATTTTCTGATCAGTGTCCACCAATCACTTCAACCAAGTCATTGACAGGCCATTCGTTGGGGGCTGCAGGCGTGCAAGAGGCGATTTATAGCCTTTTAATGCAAGCTAACAGCTTTATTGCAGCCTCTGCGAACATAGATAATTTGGACGAAGGGGCAGACGGTATGCCCGTGATAACCGAAAAACAAAACGATGTAGAATTAACCACGGTCATGTCTAATAGTTTCGGTTTTGGCGGCACTAACGCCAGCCTAGTGTTTACCAAATATGTTGCTTAACTATTTTACCTTGTAAACTGGCTTTGTAATAACGGATGGGATACCTGAGGCGCGTGAGATGCCTGAGATGCGCTACTAGTCAAATTAGTGCGAGGGCATTGCTGTAAAGCAATGCCATAAGTCTACGAAATTTGGGCTAAGTTCTCTGTCATCCAGTCTACCATTTGGGCATGCATCTGCTTAGTCGATACATCAGCACTAATAGGCTGGCCAATTCTTACATTCACTTTGCCCGCGTGCTTGATCCATTTATGGGGCGGCGATAAACGCCCACTATTTTGTACGATGGGTAATATTGGCACCCCCGCTTGATGGGCCAGCATGGCAGCGCCTTTGGTACAGGGGCCTAAAGAGCCTGGTGGCCGGCGAGTGCCTTCAGGAAATATCACTACAGAAATACCCGCATTCAAACGTTCACACCCCTGCTGAGATAGCTGTTTCAATGCATTAGTTTTACGTTTACGATCTATGGCAATGGGGTTAAGCATAGCTAGGGCCCAGCCAAAAAATGGAATGTATAATAATTCTCGCTTGAGCACTGTACTCACGGGCAAGCCCATAGTGAGTAGGTAAAATGTTTCCCAGTCGCCTTGGTGATTGCAAGCCACGACTAAGGGTTGATTTTTAGGGATATTGTGCAAGCCTGTTATTTCAAAACTTACCCCACACGTTATTTTCATCCATTGCAGCACTGTGCGATTGCAATAGCTAACAAATTTAAATCTAAGGCGGCGCTTAACGATCGGCGAAGTCATCACTAATAACATTGAAGCCACAATTGAAATGACTCCCAACCCCAAATAAAATAATACAGCTCTAAAAGTTAGCATAAGCTTAGCCTCCCGTCACAGGTGGAAAAAACGCCACTTCTGCAGCCCTCGAGACTAAAGTGTCGGCCTTAGCCATCACCTGATCTACAGCGACTAGCACGGTTTCGTTATGCAGAGCACTGGCCCACTGAGGGTGGGCTTGTATGATATTCTCAACTAGCTGTGACACATTTACTTCGTGCTCTATAGAGATCTCTATACCAGCAACACCTAACTGATCTTTGAGTTGTCCAAAAAATAGAACTTTGATCATGCATGACCTGCTGGAGTTTGATCAGCTTGCCAATGACCACTTTTACCACCTTGTTTTTCCATCACTCTCAAGCCATTAATAGTCATACCACGATCGACAGCTTTGCACATATCATAGAGGGTTAGGGCGGCCACAGAAGCGGCACACAATGCCTCCATTTCTACACCCGTGCGGCCATTGAGTTTGCATATGGTTCTGATCCGCACACGATTGAATTCCACTTCTGGAATCAAGTCAACACCAACCTTAGTTAGCATAAGCGGATGACACAGGGGGATTAAGTCACTGCACTTTTTTGCTGCTTGGATCCCTGCTATGCGGGCCACAGCTAAAACATCACCTTTTTTATGTTTGCCTTGGGTGATCAACGCTAAAGTCTCTGGCATCATTTCCACAAAGGCTTCAGCATGGGCAACTCGGGTCGTGATGTCTTTTTCAGAAACATCGACCATGTGCGCATGACCTTGGCTGTCTAAGTGAGTCAAGTTTGACATAACGTGGGTTACCCTTAGCCTACAACTGCGGCATTAAATTGTTGTTGGCGCATTACTGGGTTTGCATACATGGCCAATGCATAATCTTGCTGTTTAAGCGTAAGGTCTGCAAACCGCTGCCGCAAGGCATCACTAGCAGGATGAGCCTGTCCCTCACTCATCGCATAAGCTGCCATATTAGTCCCATGCAATCGATAGTTTAGGGCGATACTTGTATCAATGGCGCAGGCAATTTCTTCTGGCGTATTAAACTGCCCAGCCAACGGCTCTCCAAAAGCAACATGCACTTTGCCTTTATGGCCAACGATGCCTTTAACGATACTCTTCATGTCTTCAAATTGAGCCTTAACATATTCACCACTGCTGGCTACAGCCTCTAATTCACAAGCTTTAGCTTGGTCACAGGGGTCAAACTCATAAGCAATAGACACAGGAACTATATGCAAACTATTAATATAGTCAGCATAACTTTGACCTGATTTCTTTTTACTCATGTAAAGCATTTTCATCACCGCCACATCTGTGGCATCGATCCCATCTTTAGCACGGCCTTCACGCTGTGCTATCCATATGTTGTTACCCGTGTGGACCGACTGATCAATATAGCTCGATAGGTCCATATAGGCTTTCATTTTTTCCCGTAACCCAATGGCAGATCGTTTAACCACAAAGCTTTTATTTAAGCGCATAATGTCGCTGACATAAGGTTTTTGTAACAGGTTGTCCCCAATCGCCACGCGCGCAGTGCCGAGACCCTGCTGATCCAAACCATAACTCACTAATGCAGGGTCCATGGTAATATCACGATGGTTGGAGATAAATAAATAACCTGTGTCTAGGTTGAGTTTATCAAGACCACTATAGGTGAGTTCAGAGACCGTGCGCTTGAGCATTTTCCCCATATACTTGGCAATCATCTTTTGCCATGAGGCTACGTCTGTGACATGTTTAAACTCTCGTTTGAGTGCCCATTGGATCAGCGGATTTATTAAGGGGCCCAAAACAGACTTTAAGCGGGGAAACTTATAGCGCCCCAGCACGTCCAACAGTTCTTTGTTAGTTACCAGTCCATCAATAACAGGCCTAACCTCTTCATCATTATAAGGCCTGATATCATGAAATGGATCAATTTTACTGGTCATATTATTCTTGTTATCCGCCAGTGGCGTTCATAAATCGGAGAATTTGCGGTTTCTCATGCAAATCAAAATAGTGTTTTTCTGGCTTCAACGCCATCGCTGCAATAATAGCTTGTTTTAGTGGTTCTATCTGGCCAGGCTGGCTCCGAAGTATGGGCATCAAATCAACACTATGTTCGTTACCTAAACAGAGCAGTAACCGCCCTTCGACAGTCACCCTTACCCGATTGCAATCACCACAAAAATTATGACTATGAGGAGAGATAAATCCAACCCGAGTACCATGATTAAGCATACTGTAGTAACGTGATGGTCCTGCTGTCTTTTGAGGATTGTGGGTTAATGGATAGCGCTGCTCAATAATTTCACGCACTTCGTCGCTGGAGCAATAAGTAACAGCACGATCATGACTTTCGATGGTGCCTAGTGGCATTTCTTCAATAAAAGCAATATCAATGCCTTTATCTCGAGCAAACTCTACTAAATCCAGCACTTCATCATCATTACTACCTCGCATCACCACTGCATTGAGCTTTATACGCTCAAATCCGGCTTCAATGGCTGCATTAATACCTTGCAAGACTTGGGGCAGTTTTCCAGTTCGGGTCATCGCTTTGAACTTAGCTTCATCTAATGAGTCTAGACTGACATTGAGGCGCTTTACCCCCGCCTTTTTTAAGGCTTGGGCATGGCGCACTAACTGCGAACCATTAGTGGTGATAAGCAGTTCATCTAGCCCTTTAAGACGGCCTATATGATGTAAATTATCCACTAAACCCCTGCGGACCAGAGGCTCACCTCCAGTGAGCCGAATACGGTTTACTCCCAACTCGACAAACGCTCGCGCAACTAGTTGAATCTCTTCAATACTCATAATGCTTTCGCGGGGCAAAAAAGTCATCTCTTCTGCCATGCAATAAACACAACGAAAGTCACAGCGATCGGTCACAGAAATACGCACATAATTTACTTGGCGTCCAAAATCGTCGATTAATTGGTGCTGCATAAGATCACTCGTAGCCACATTCAATGGCCCCTTCAAATTAAATTACGGGTTATTATACCTGCCCTTGCCCTTCTCTTCTAACTTCGCGCCCTGTCTTTTTTAAACGCAGTTAATTTAAGTCCCAATCACTACCTATTTACTCGACTATAAGATCACGTGTTTGGCTTTAAACACTTGATCTATTACCTTAACCAGACCGGAGCGCCAGGGCCTTTGACGTATCCCAAAGGTCGTCTGTATTTTACTGCAATCAAGCACACTATAGGCCGGTCGAGGTGCGGCAGCTGGCCATTCAAGACTAGTCACAGCATCAATAGCTTCAGCCTCGGTGACACCATGTTTTTTTGCTGCAGCAAGTATAGCTTCTGCAAAACCTTTCCAACTCGTCACTTCAGCACCGCTATAATGATAAGTGCCCCATACATCAATGTCACACTCTAACTGTTTAATTATTGCAATAAGCACTCGTGCCACATCGTTGGCATAGGTAGGGCAACCATACTGGTCAGAAACGGCCTTAACCTGATGATGCTCTTGCAGTTGTTTTAAAGTTCTGAGAACGAAATTATTACCTTGAGCACTGAAAATCCAGCCCACGCGTAAGATAATATGGTGAGGGCAGTATTGCCTTATGGTCTGCTCTGCTGCCAACTTAGCCACTCCGAAACGATTTACTGGTGCTGCAAAAGAGTCCTCTTTATATGGCACCTTTTGCTCACCATCAAACACATAATCAGTTGACAAGTGCAATAATGGCAGCGCTAACTCATGACAAGCCTGTGCTAAAACCATGGCCACATCATGATTAGAAACATAGCTTTTTTGGGCATTGTCTTGAGCTAAATCTACCACAGAGTAGCTTGCTGTATTCACCACATAACTGGGTTTGAAGCTTACAATAGCGGCCTTAATAGACTCCAATTGCAAACTGTTGAGTATACTGTCGTCAAACCATACGACAGACACCCCAGCACTCAAAGCTCTGGCACAAAGAGCTGATCCAACTTGGCTAGATACGCCCGTGACCAAAATTTTAATATTACTCATCACCTATTGTTTGTCCAAATACACTTGCAGTTGCTGTTGGAGTTCATACTTGCGCTGCGCATTACAAAAGCTAGCATCAATCGCGTTAGAGGTAAATTTAGCCAGCTGCTCATAAGTCAGTGGGTGGGCGTTAGCTAGAGCATTAAAGTTGTCGTTCATATAACCACCAAAGTAAGCAGGATCGTCTGAATTGACACCCACGCTGACACCCTTGCACAATAAATCAACAATATTGTGCTGCTCCATAGATGCAAAAACTTTCAGCTTAGTATTTGATAGTGGACACACGGTTAAATGGATTTGTTCATCAATGAGTCTAGTTACTAATTGAGGGTCATCAACACAGCGCACACCATGGTCAATACGACTCACTTGGAGAATATCCAAAGCGTCTATGATGTTGCTCGAAGGACCTTCTTCGCCAGCATGTGCTACAGTGAGATAACCCTGTTGACGGGCAGTGGCGAACACCCTAGCAAACTTTTCAGGAGGGTGTCCTAATTCTGAGGAATCTAGACCCACAGCAACAATTTTCTGTTTCCATGCTTGAGCTTGGTTTAACGTATCAAAAGCACTTGCTTCATCTAAATGGCGCAAAAAACACAGGATTAGCTGACTACTAATACCTAGTTCAATCTCTGCTGCAGCCAATGCCCCACAGATACCTTTCATTACTAGGTCGAAATCTACACCCCGACTAGTGTGAGTTTGTGGGTCAAAAAATAACTCTGCATGCAGCACATTATCTGTCTTACAGCGCAGCATATAAGCCCAAGTTAAGTCATAGAAATCCCTCTCTGTGATAAGTACCTGCGCGCCCTGATAATAAATATCCAAAAAAGACTGCAGGTTTGAAAAATCATACGCCGCACGAACTTCATCTGGACTAGCATATGGAATATCGATGTTATTGCGTTTAGCTAGCTGAAACATCAGTTCTGGTTCTAAGCTACCCTCAATGTGCAAGTGCAGCTCAACTTTTGGCAAACCAGCAATAAATTGATACAAAATAAGATCCCAATTAGGCAGTTTTAATATGCGCCAATTCTAACATTATTTATTACCTGCAAGGACTTTCACAAAATATAAGGCTACTTTTCAGTTTTACATTTGTTAGTTAAACTAAAGGTGGCGAATATGCATCTCAAACACAATTAACTAGTATAGGAAGTCACCTATGAGTTCAAAAAATCCCGATCCAAGGCACTATCCAAGGCACTATCCTAAAAATGGTGGCTGGAACAGAATGTATACGGCCACAGTATTTTCGCTTAAAGGCATGGCTTATTGTTTTAAACATGAAGCAGGTATGCGGGAATACACAGTTATTTTTTTGTTCAGTGTTCCTTGCGCCATTCACCTAGGTGAATCCCCAGTAGAACGCATTCTTATGCTCGGTGCTGGCTTGTTAGTTATTTTAATGGAGTTGCTTAACTCAGCCGTCGAGGCTACGTTAGATCGGATAGGTACAGAACACCACGACCTTGCAGGTGCCGCTAAGGATATGGGTTCAGCTGCCGTATTTGTAGCTGTGCTATTTTTTGTCTATGTTTGGGCCGAATTTATTTATCGTAGCTTTAGCTAGTAGATCAGTGTGAGCATGAAAATGGCCTGATACACGCGAGTTCTCACAGACCAGTTGTCACAGACCGGTTGTCACGTCTAAATTAAAACCTAAAGTGTTCTTCATGTAAGCCTTGCAAGGTATCAGCACCTGCTAACATCGCACTGGCATGAGCTTGTGTTCGAGGTAATAGGCGGGCAAAAAAGAAACGGGCCGTAAATAACTTCGCCTCATAGAAATCCGTTTCGGAGGTGTCCCCTGCTAGCGCGTTTTGTGCGACCTTGGCAGCTCTAGCATAAAAATATGCATGGGTCACATATCCTGCGTACATTAAGTAATCTCTGTCTCTTATACACATCTCCGAGCCCACGAGACTCCT
>OJEZ01000077.1_pt1 | contig 14124 bp, 10 predicted proteins | sample 1594001 | NCBI WGS metagenome assembly OJEZ01 (sample SAMN05416726, study PRJEB24817) | seawater metagenome | isolation source: Sea water | place: Canada:Atlantic | collected 2013-07
GGATGAAACTGGAAAATAAGGGGGAATGGCGTCCCAGAGAGGAGTCGAACCTCCGACCTGCCGCTTAGGAGGCGGCTGCTCTATCCAGCTGAGCTACTGGGACTTTGTCGGCGAGCATTCTAACAGGTCGTGAATTTTAAGGGTACTAGAAAGGGCTGTAAATGGTGTAAATAATGTTGTTTTTTAATCTGATTTAATGGAATGCTAAAAGTTATGCTAATCTAAATAAGAATGATTTGCATTACGAATAAAGTTTGTTTATTATGTGTTTAATCCAGACGAACTTAAACTTTAATCAACTTTAATCAGAGAAAACACATGAACAAAACACTTCTTTCAATTGCTGTTGCAGCGAGCTTTGTCCTAAGTGGCCAAGCTCAGGCAGGAGCCCACGCAGAAATCTATGCTGACTTTCCTATTACGGTAAAAAACTACACTGGCACTAAGACCCATTCTGAGGCCTACACTGGCCAGATTGCTCGTCATACACTGCATAATTCAGCTAAAAAGTTAGTGTCTAAAGGCGCTAGTTTAGAGCAAACTAAAGCTTACTTTAGTGGCAAGGACGAAGGGCGTAAAATTATTGATCCCGTATCAAAAGACGGTTTTCCAATGCTTCAAACTCACGTAGACAAGATTTCAAAAGGCAAAAATTTGTCTGGCAAAGCCTATAAAGGTCTAATTTCTGGCATGCCTGGTAGTCTGACGGGTGCAGAGTTACTGGAGTTAATGCTAGAAAAAGCGGCGGCTACAGAAAAAGGCTTTGATCCCTTAACAGGTTATGACTACACCCAATTGTTTTCTAAATTCGCTATGGGTGCGGTATTTTACAACCAAGCGGTGGATAATTATCTAGATGAAAAACTAGCGGCGGATGTTAATCCTAATAGTAAAGCGTACAAGGAAGGCAAACCATATACGGGCAAAGAGCACGTTTGGGACGAAGCCTTTGGCTATTTTGGCGCCCCAGCTCACACTTTAGCGCTGACAGCTGAAGAAGTGTATGGCATCGCTAAGCAAAAATCAGACAGTTTTGCAAAAGCAGATCATAACGGAGATGGCAAGGTTTCTTTGGTCACTGAAATGGCATACGCCCATGCGTACTATGCGGCATCTTTCGATAAAGGTGGCAAAACTAAGTATCTTCATACCATCGTTCAAGCGTTTATTGACGGACGTAATCTCATTACCTCTGCTAATGGGGAAGCTCTGACTGACTCACAACGCAGTGAGTTAAGGGCATACGCACAGGTCATTAAGACCCAGTGGCAGCGCCTTATTGCTGAAGCCGTCTTTAAGTATGCCGGTTCTGTGTATGGGGATATTGAAAAATTAGAAACCATCATTGCTGCCAATGGTGATGTGGTTAAAGTTTACCGCACCTATGCTAAGCATTGGGGCGAGCTCAAAGGTTTTGCCTTGGCCCTAGAAACTGGGGGTGTTAATTTAGGTGAAACTGGGGTGAAGATGAACCGTTTACTAGGCTATAGCCCAGTGTTGTTGGGGAACACACAGGTTGCAGCCTTGGTAGATGGTGAATTTGTGCAAAGTTCATCGGTGAGTCTGTCAGAGTATCGAGTGCAGATGATTAAACTACAAAAGTTAATGATAGATGACTTTGCAGTAGAAGCCCGTAACAAGGATGTAACGGCCAATTTAGCCGACCTAGTTGATTCATTAGGCCAAGCAATGGCCGCAGAAAATGACTAGACAATTGGTTAGTTTATGATTGAATGGTGGCTTGGGTTTATACACACTTGGTTTACTGAACTGACAGGTTTGGTGAGCCAAGGCAATAAACGCATCTTTGTTGGCTATTTGATAAGCGCCACTATGATTGCCGTGCTTTGGCTAATGTGGCAGCGCCGGCTCAATTTTGCTGGCGCTTTAGCCTGGCTGTTTCAGCCTAAAATTTGGTGGTCTAATTCGAGTCGATCTGATTATCAGATGATGTTTATTAATCAGCCCATTATGTTGCTTTTTAGCCCACTGATGTTGAGCAAGCTAGCCCTTGCTACTGCCTTGTTTTATACTTTAACCGATTGGGTCACTCGGCCTCTTTGGTCGTTCGACATATCGACGTTTTGGGTGTCTGTCATCTTTACATCATGTTTGTTTGTAGTTGATGACGCAAGCCGTTATTATTTGCATCGATTGATGCACCAGTGGCCTGTTTTATGGGCCTTTCACCGAGTACACCACACCGCAGAAAGCTTAACGCCTTTTACGGTGCTGCGCACACATCCCATTGAAGGTTTATTGTTTGGCCTGCGCAGTGCCTTAGCGCAGGGCTTACTGATTGGTGTGTTTGTGTTTGTGTTTGCTGATCGAGTGACCTTGCTTAGTCTATTGGGTGCTAATGCAGTGACCGCCGTGTTAAATCTTTTGGGGTCTAACTTACGTCATTCACCTGTGCCTATTAGTTATGGCAAAACGCTAGAGCGGTGGCTTATTTCTCCAGCGCAGCACCAAATACATCATTCCCAAGCACGCCAGCATTGGGATAAAAATTTTGGTGCATTTATTGCTTTGTGGGATCGCCTAGGTGGTACCTTAGAGTATGGTTCAAACACCCAGACATTAAGCTATGGTTTAGTGGGTCAAAGGCCCACAGAACATCAGTTAGTAAATTTATATTGGCAGCCCTTTAAGCGCTGTTGGCAAAGCTTTAGGCGCCATAAAGGTGACCTCATCAGTGCCCCAAACGTAACCAGTGAGACCTCATAAATGATCCCTATGAATTTAATTAATACCTTTATATTGCCCGCTGTTGTGGCCAGCTTAGTGTGGGCGGGCACGGCCCAAGCCAGAGATATTGTTAATGTGTATTCAGCCCGCAAGGAAGCCTTGATTAAGCCCTTGTTGGATGAGTTTAGTGCCGCTACAGGGATTCAAGTGAACCTGATTACAGGTAAGGCAGATGCCTTATTAAAACGTTTACAAGTTGAGGGTAGTGCGACCCCTGCCGATTTATTTATTACGGTAGATGCCGGTCGTTTGCATCGGGCGAAAGAGGCGGGCATGCTCAAGCCAGTATCAATACCGGCACTGGAGCAGAGAATTCCTGAAGAGCTTAGAGACTCTGCAGGCTACTGGTATGGCCTCACACTCAGAGCAAGACCCATTATTTATGCCAAAGACCGGGTGGCCCTTGACGAACTTTCTACTTACGAAGCTTTGGCAAAGGCGCAATGGAAAGGTCGTCTGTGCTTAAGATCCTCACAATCTGTGTATAATCAATCCTTGGTCGCTGCCACCATTGATGCTTTAGGCCCAGAGGCCACCCAAGTATGGATGCAAGGCATGGTTAATAACCTTGCTAAGGCACCATCAGGTGGTGATACAGATCAGTTAAAAGCGGTGGCCGCAGGGGTTTGTGATGTGACCATCGCTAACACTTATTATTTAGCTCGGTTAATTAATAGTAGTAAGCCAGCTGATCAAGCGGTGGCCAGCAAATTGGCGGTCTTTTGGCCTAACCAAAAAGGTGTAGGGGCAGTGGGGCGCGGCGCACACTTTAATGTGAGTGGTGCAGGCTTTACTAAATACGGTAAACACCCAGAGCAAGCGCAGGCCCTGCTAGAATATTTAGCATCGGCTCCAGCACAAGCTTGGTATGCAGACATTAATAACGAATATCCCGTGGTTGAGGGTGTCCCATCATCCGCCACCCTTGAAGGGTTTGGCCGCTACAAGATGGACCCCATTGCTTTGGAAATTTTAGGTCAGAACAATCGACAAGCGGTTCAATTAATGGATCGTGCCGGTTGGAAATAGGTAATGCTATAAATGTTTAGAAGCCATGGGCTGAGTATTTTTGCTGTTTTAATCGCCGCATTCATATCGCTTCCAGTCATCGTTATTGTGAGCTATTTAATGCAAGCCAATGGTGAGCTCTGGCAGCACTTGCTTGATACGGTGCTCAACGACTATCTAATTAATTCGTTGCTGTTGTTGCTGGGCGTGGGGATGGGGGTGCTCATACTGGGTGTGCCCACGGCTTGGTTAACGAGCATGTGCAGTTTTCCGGGGCGTCGTTGGCTCAGTTGGGCCTTATTGCTGCCCTTAGCCATGCCGGCTTATATTATCGCCTACACTTATGCGGGTTTGTTAGACTTTGCAGGGCCAGTACAAAGCTGGATTAGAGACCTTACAGGCCTGAGTTATGGCGACTATTGGTTCTTTGAAATCCGCTCTTTAGGTGGTGCCATCATCATGATGTCACTGGTGTTGTACCCCTATGTTTATTTAATGGCTCGGGCTGCTTTTTTGGAGCAGTCTGTGAGTAGTATTGAAGTGGGTTGTAGCTTAGGTTATTCCCGCTGGCAGGCATTGTGGAAGTTAGCGTTGCCCATGGCTCGGCCTGCCATTATTGCAGGTTTGTCACTCGCTCTAATGGAAACCTTAGCAGACTATGGCACGGTGCAATATTATGGGGTTAGCACCTTTACCACGGGCATTTTTAGAACCTTTTATGGCTATGGTGATACTGCAGCAGCAGCCCAATTGGCAGCTAGCTTATTAGCTTTTGTGATTTTATTAGTCTTGCTAGAGCGTTATTCTAGACGCCGAGCCCGTTACCATTCAGCAGCAGAATCTCGTGCCCGTGCCGACTTAATTCCTTTATCAGGTAGCAAGGCGATTATGGCCTGTGTGATTTGTTTTTCGCCTTTAATGTTTGGTTTTATTATCCCTGCAACGCAACTATTACTATGGGCCGTTTTCGAGGCAGAACCCCTTGGCTGGGACTTTGTTGGCCTTGCCTGGAATTCGTTTAGCTTGGCTTTTTTGGCAGCCATCATTGCCGTCATATTGGCCATTATCTTGTCCTATGCAAAAAGAACTAAACCCATTAAGCCTGTGCGCACAGTGCTTGCGATGGCAGGCTTTGGTTATGCTTTGCCAGGCACGATCATAGCGATCGGGGTTTTAATTCCTTTAGCATGGCTAGACCACAGGTTAATAGATATTTTTGGCAGCTTAGGCTGGGACAGTCCAGGGCTATTATTGTCGGGTAGTTTGGTGGCCTTACTGTTTGCCTATACGGTGCGCTTTTTGGCGGTAGCTCTTGGCAGTGTGCAGTCTGGCTTAGAGAAGATTAAGCCCAGTCTAGATCATGTGGGTCGTTCAATGGGTCATAGCCCATTAGACATATTACGTAAAATCCATGTGCCTTTAATGCGCAGCTCCATCCTTACGGCGGTGCTCATTGTATTTGTGGACGTGCTTAAAGAACTGCCGGCAACGTTAATACTGCGGCCCTTTAACTTTAACACCATGGCCGTGCGGGCCTATGAATTAGCCTCAGACGAGCGTCTTGTTGATGCGGCTCCAGCCTCTATTATGATTGTACTCGTTGGGCTTATTCCTGTATTAATGTTACACGCCTCTATTGCGCGTCGCAGGCCCCACTAATATGAGACCGTTTAAATGACCATGTCCTTCGATAATACAGATCAGCATTTGCTGGTGGATAAGGTAAATATAGCCTACGGCGATCATAACATTGTGCACGATGTAAGCTTGGCTGTGGCTGTGGGTGAAATTGGTTGTTTGCTGGGTCCCAGTGGTTGTGGCAAGTCTACTTTGCTGAGAGCGATTGCAGGGTTCGTGCCGTTAAAATCGGGCAGCATTAGTTTGGCAGGCAAAACCCTTGCTAAAGACGATTTTTGCCTAGCTGCAGAAACCCGCAATGTAGGCATGGTGTTTCAAGATGTGGCTTTGTTTCCCCACATTAACATTGCCGCCAACGTGGCTTTTGGCTTGCACCACTGGCCCAAGGCTGAGCAAGTGCAACGGGTGAAGGAATTATTAGATTTGGTGGGCCTTAGTGGTTATCAAGAGCGCTACCCCCATGCCTTATCTGGCGGTCAACAGCAGCGTGTGGCCTTAGCCAGAGCCATAGCGCCTAAACCCAGTTTATTATTGCTTGATGAACCCTTCTCTGGTTTAGACGCCATGTTGCGAGAAGAGTTGGTGCCAGAAGTGAGTTCCATTTTGCGGCATGAAAAAATTCCTGGTTTGTTAGTGACCCACGATCAAACAGAAGCCTTTACCATGGCTGATCATGTGGCGGTCATGAACCAAGGGCGCATTGAGCAATGGGACACCTCCTACAATATTTATCATAAGCCCGACGGGCGTTTTGTGGCCGACTTTATTGGCGAGGGTGATTTTTTAGCCTGCAATGTAAGTAGCGAAACCTGCGTTGAGTCGCCCATTGGCCATTTGTGCAGCGACCGAGCTCATGGTTTTGTCACAGGAGATAAAGCCGAAGTGTTTATTCGGCCTGATGACGTGTTGCATTTAGATGATAGCCCCATAACAGGGCGCATTATAAGTAAGCGCTTTCGTGGTACTCACTTTTTATACCGCGTATTAATTGCGGGCAATCAAACCTTATCCTGCTTCGCAGACTCTCATCATAACCATGAAATTGGTGAAGAAATTGGTATTAAGCTGTCCCTTGATCACTTGATGCTGTTTTAAACAAAACGCATCGACAAATCAATGGCACGGCAATCTTTGGTGAGCGCACCAATTGAAATATAGTCGACTCCTGTGGCCGCTATAGGCCGCAAGGTTTGTTCAGTAATGCCACCAGAGGCCTCTAGTTCTGCTTTGCCAGCGGCAAGCTTGACCGCATCACGCATCTCCTGCAAGGTGAAATTATCCAGCATAATGCGATCTGCACCAGCATCTAACGCTTGCTGTAATTCAGGCATGGTTTCCACTTCTACTTCTACGGGTTTGGTGGGTTCTTGGTATCGTGCAGTGGCAATGGCTGGGCCAATACCACCACAGGCGGCAATGTGGTTTTCTTTGATCAAAAATGCATCATACAAGCCGATACGATGGTTATAACATTGGCCACAAGCCACGGCATATTTTTGGGCTTTGCGTAAGCCAGGAATAGTTTTGCGGGTGTCGAGTAGCCTCACGGGTGTGTCGGCCACTAAACTGGCGTAATAATGCGCAATGCTGGCAGTGCCAGACAAACACTGTAAAAAGTTAAGGGCGCAGCGCTCAAAGGTTAGCAGGCTGCGGGCATTACCATGGGCTTGAAACAACACTTGATTAGCCTTAGCTTGGTCACCATCAGCTACCATCCAGTCAAGGGTAATAGTGGGGTCGACTTGGCGCGCCACTTCATTGACCCAATCCACCCCACAAATGGTGGCATCTTCACGGGTAATAACGGCTGCAGATGCGCTTTCATCGGCTGGTATCAGCCGGGCGGTAATATCGCCATCCCCCACATCTTCTAACAAAGCAGCACTCACGTTGGCGGGCACATCAGCTTTTAGAAAATAGAGGTTTAAGTCATCGGTCATGGGGTCGTTCCACGCTTAAAATATTGTGGTTTAAAAGGGGCAATTATAACACACCCCTAAGGTTGGTTTAGAGCACAAATGATAAAGTAATGGGAATACTCACCAAGGCCATTAAGTTACCAATGAGCACAATAGAGGCCACTCTTTTGGGGTCCTGTTGGTATTGTTCTGCCACCATGTAGTTCAATACCGCAGGTGGTAAAGCGCCAAACACAACCAACACAGCAAATTGTTCAGGAGGAAGGTTAAGGAAGAACTGGGCCATTATGGCCATTAAAATGCCGGAAACTGGGCAAAGAATGGCGCCCACTAAACCCACTTTCCAATCGTCAAATTCTATGTTGGTTAAACGAATGCCCAAAGTGAAGAGCATTAAAGGAATGCAAATTTGCCCCAGCATATCAATGGGTAACTGCACACTGTTGGGCAGTTGAAAGCCACTAAGGGCGACTAAAAAGCCTGCAATAGTTGCCAGCATTACGGGTTGATTAAATAGGCTTAGCAAGCGCATTTTGGGGTTGATCATAAAAATGCCTAAGCTAAAGTGAAGGGTCATTTCGACAATAAAACACACCACAGCAATGGCTAAAAATTCTTCACCAAAGGCCAATAAAATTAACGGAATACCCATGTTGCCTACGTTGTTAAACATCATGGGTGGTATAAAGGTCTTAGCTGACCAAGGTGACAGGGCAATGACAGGCCACAGCAGTAAGCCTGAACCGAGCACCACAATAATGGCTCCAACAGCCATGGGGCCAAGATGGCTAATAGGAACGGATTGATCAGCAAGAACCACAAATACCAACAAAGGAACAAACACTTCCATGTTGATTTGGTTAATGAGTTTCAGGTCTGGCTTGCGCCAACGGCCATACCCATAGCCAATGGTAGCGATAGCGACAAGGGGAAAAACAGTGGCGAAAACGCGTTCAATAATGCTCTGATCCATAAATAACTAAACTACCTAGTGTGTGAACTTAAAGTGGGTACAACGGCCATGGTTGTAACTTATCAAGCACCATAGATTGACTAAAGTCGGTATCATACAGGGAATGTTTAGCCTTGGATAATTGGTCATGGGTTTAGATCAGATATAACGAATGGCGCTCATTCACTAGGAGGCCTGCCATCACTGGCCCTGTATTGGTAATAAAACTTGACCAAAGTAGGAGAAGCGGGTTATTTTTATTTCACCGATAATTGGTAATACCAATGTTGCTGAAAAATGAAAACCAATAGTGTTGAAAAAAAATGCCATTAGGCAACGTATTTCACACCCATGTGCCAGTATTAATAGGAATCGTTTATGGCGTACCCACAGGTCAAACAACCCAAGATATCAGATGTGATCATGGCGCAACTAGAGTCTATGATTTTAGAGGGAAGCCTGAAACCAGGACAGCAACTACCGCCAGAGCGAACCTTGGCGACTGAGTTTGAAGTGTCTAGACCTTCACTGCGCGAAGCGTTACAAAAGCTGTCGGCCAAGGGGCTCATTGTCAGTCGCCAAGGTGGAGGCTCATACGTGTCTGAAAAAATTGGCAGCAGCATTGCTGACCCATTAACAGAGCTCTTCTCTACGCATCCGGAAGCACAATATGACTTGTTGGAGTTTCGTCATGCCTTAGAGGGGGTGTCGGCCTATTATGCTGCACTGCGCTGCACCCCAGCAGATAAAACTCGCTTGCAAGCTTGTTATGCCAATTTGCAAGCGGCTCATGATCAAAAGTCTTTTGAGAAAGAAACCAAAGCCGATGCCGAGTTCCATTTGGCCATTGCTGAAGCTTCGCATAATGCCGTGTTATTGCACACCATGCGTTCTTTATTTACTTTGCTGCATAAGAACATTTATTCCAACTTGGAAAGTGTGTATCGCAAACGTGACACTCGGCAACTGATTCATGACCAACACCGCGTGTTATTAGATACTATTGTTGGAGAAAATCCAGAAAAAGCACGTAATGCGGCTCATGACCACTTGACCTTCGTAAAAGAAGCTATTATTGAGCAAAGCAAAGATTCAACCCGCCAAGAGCGCGCTATGAGGCGTTCTGGGGTATAATTTTTAAATGTAAAATATTTACTCATAGGTATTTTTAGTCACCTAAACTGGCATTTTTTTGGTTATTAATGTAGTATTACTACACAAAATTTTCGTTGCGCAGAAACAAGTTGCTTTTGCATGAGTGAATAGGGGAAAAACGTGACACAGAGTCTTTCAGATGTAGATCCAATTGAAACACAAGAGTGGTTGGACGCTTTGACATCAGTGATTAAAAACGAGGGCGCTGAACGTGCTCGATATATATTAGCCAAACTTGGTGAGCAGGCCCGTTTACAGGGGGCTAAACTAGACAACTCGCTCACTACGCCTTACGTCAATACGATTGCGCCAAGCGATGAGCAGCGCATGCCTGGCGACTTATTCATGGAGCGTCGTATACGTTCTTTAATTCGTTGGAATGCCATGGCCATGGTGATGCGTGCTAATGATAATGATGACGGTCTGGGTGGGCATATTGCCAGCTTTTCTTCGTCAGCCACTTTGTATGACATTGGTTTTAACCATTTTTTCCGCGGCAATACCGATAAACAAGAGGGAGACTTGGTGTTTTTCCAAGGTCATATTTCTCCGGGTATTTATGCGCGCTCCTATTTGGAAGGCCGTCTCACCGATGAGCAGATGGACAATTTTCGCCGTGAAGTGGGTGGCAACGGACTATCCTCCTATCCGCATCCATGGTTAATGCCAGACTATTGGCAGTTCCCTACGGTCTCTATGGGGCTTGGGCCCCTGCAGGCGATTCATCAGGCTCACATTATGCGCTATCAGCAACAACGTGGTTTGGTTGATAATGCGGATCGTAAGGTGTGGGCGTTTATCGGTGATGGTGAGTGTGATGAGCCTGAATCTTTAGGCTGCATTTCTCTTGCTGGGCGTGAAAAGCTAGACAATCTTATTTTTGTCATCAACTGCAATCTGCAGCGTTTAGATGGCCCTGTGCGGGGTAATGGTAAAATTATCCAGGAACTTGAGGGCATATTTAGAGGTGCAGGTTGGCATGTGGTTAAGGTGATCTGGGGGCGTCATTGGGACCCACTCCTAGAGCGTGACACCCATGGATTATTGCAGCAGCGCATGAATGAAGTGGTAGACGGTGAGTTACAGAACTATAAGGCCATGGGTGGCGCATACACCCGTGAGCACTTCTTTGGCAAATACCCAGAATTGTTAGCTATGGTGGCCGACTATACTGACGAAGATATCATGAAGCTTAACCGTGGTGGCCACGACCCTTATAAGGTTTATGCGGCCTATCATGAGGCGACTCATACGGAAGGTAAGCCCACCGTTATTTTGGCGCAAACCGTTAAAGGTTATGGCATGGGTAAGTCGGGCGAAGCCAAAAACCCCACCCATTCCTTGAAAAAGCTGGATATGGACGAAATGGAAAGCTTTTGCCAACGGTTTAATATTCCTTTAACCCGTGATCAAATTAAAACTGTGCCTTACTATCGTCCAGCGCAAGACACGCCCGAAATGAAGTATATGCGTGCCAGACGAGATGCCTTAGGAGGCGTTCTACCGAGTCGTCGTAATGATTTTGAGAGTTTAAAAACACCCACGCTAGATTCTCTGGCTGGTCAGTTAAAGTCCAGTGGCAAGCGTGAGATCTCGACTACCATGTCGTTTGTTCGCACCCTTACAACACTGGTTAAAAATAAAGATATCGGTGAGCGTGTGGTGCCCATTGTGCCAGATGAAGCGCGTACTTTTGGTATGGAAGGTATGTTCCGTCAGTTAGGCATCTATACTGCGGAAGGGCAAAAGTATGTGCCCCATGATGCAGATCAAGTGATGTATTACCGTGAAGATCAGGCAGGGCAGATCTTAGAGGAAGGGATTAACGAAGCAGGTGCAATGGCTGCCTGGTTGGCTTGTGCAACCTCTTACAGTAATAATAATTATCCCATGGTGCCGTTTTACATCTTTTACTCGATGTTTGGTTTCCAGCGAGTTGGAGACTTAGCTTGGGCAGCGGGTGACAGTCAGGCCCGTGGATTCCTCATTGGAGCGACAGCAGGCCGTACCACTCTGAATGGTGAGGGTTTGCAGCATGAGGATGGACACAGTCATATTATGGGTAATCTCATACCCAACTGTGTGACCTATGATCCGACCTATGCGTACGAGCTAACGGTAATTATTCAAGATGGTTTGCACCGTATGTATGAGCTAAAAGAAAACAAGTTCTACTACATTACCGTGATGAACGAAAACTACCATCAGCCGGATATGCCGGTGGGCTGTGAAGCTGGCATTGTTAAAGGCATGTACTTGTTAAATGAAATTAAGTCGAAAGCTAAAAAGCGTGTGCAATTAATGGGTAGTGGTACCATTTTAAGAGAAGTGGAAGCGGCGGCAGACATTTTGGCAACAGATTTCGATATAGGTTCAGATGTCTGGAGTGCGACAAGTTTTAATGAGCTTGGGCGCAACGCTCAGGACGTCAGCCGGTGGAATATGTTACATCCCGAGGCAGAGCCAAAGCAAAGCTATGTTGAAGAATGTTTGTCAGGCCATGCAGGCCCAGTCATTGCTGCTACTGACTATGTTAAGGCTTTTGCCGAGCAAATTCGGGAGTTTGTGCCGGCTAATTTTAAGGTACTGGGCACCGATGGTTATGGTCGTAGTGACAGTCGTGAAAAGTTGCGAGAGTTTTTTGAGGTCAATCGTTACTACATTGTGGTTGCAGCCCTAAAAGCCTTAGCAGAAGATGGCACAATTAAGGTGAGCGAGGTTTCGCGGGCCATTAAAAAGTTCAATATCGACAGTGATAAGCCAAATCCAGTACACCTTTAAGCTGCTGACGAGACGAGGACAGAGACATGGCAACAAGTAAAATGATGGTCCCAGACATGGGTGGTGCAGTAGACGTAGAGGTCATCGAGATTTGCGTCGCTGTGGGTGATGTGATTAGTGAGGGCGACTCTATCGTTGTGGTGGAGACAGATAAAGCGTCAATGGAAATTCCTGCATCAATTGCTGGAGTCGTTAAAAGCATTGCATTAAAAGAAGGTGATACCTGTAGTTTAGGTGACCTCATGGTGGAAATTGAAACAGACTCAACGCCAGATGAAGCTAAAGAGGCAGAGCCTGAAGTTCAAGCTGAAGTTCAAGCTAAAGTTCAAATGGCAGTAGAGCCTTTGGCTACTGCGATTGCCGATGCGCCAGTGCAAGCTCCTGTGGCAGAGTCAGAGCCTGCGTTAGAACAATTGGCCCTAGTGCCAGATTTAGGCGGCGCAGTGGATGTAGAGGTGATTGAGGTTAGTGTTAAAGTTGGCGATGAGTTAGCCGAAGGAGACAGTCTCATAGTGCTTGAGACTGACAAAGCTTCGATGGAGATTCCTGTTGAATTTGCTGGCACTGTGCTGCAGATTAACGTGGCTGAAGGTACCAAGCTTAATGTGGGTGATACCATTGCAGTTTTGGCAACTAGGGCGCAGGCAAATGCGCCTGAGGTTATGGTTGATGTTAAAGCAGCGTCTGCTGCCTCAGAGGCTTTAGCACCAGTGCCAGCAGTTGCCCAAACTCCAGTTGCAGCTCCTAAGGCTGTTCAAGCCCCTAATTTAAGTGCGGCGCCTAACGTTACGGTGGCCAAGGTGGAGCCAGCAGCTGAAGTGGTTAATGCAGGCACTACTGGCACGGTTCATGCGGGTCCTGCAGTGCGTATGTTGGCTCGGGAATTAGGTGTGGATCTGTCTAAAGTGCCAGCCACAGGGCCAAGAGACCGCTTATTAAAAGAAGATATACAGGCTTTTGTGAAACAACAAATGCAACAGCCGACGGCTCAGTCTATGCAGGGTCACGGCATAGAGCAGCCCCCTGCTATCGATTTTAGCCAATTTGGTAGCATAGATCGCATTAAAATGACGAAGGTGCAGCGCATTACTGCGCAAAATATGACCCGTAGTTGGCTTAATGTACCCCATGTGACTCAGTTTGATCATGCGGACATTACCGATCTAGAGGTGTTTCGCAAGGGCTTAAAGGCAGAAGCAGAGCTAAAAGGCACCAAGGTCACGCCTTTGCCATTTATGCTTAAAGCCTGTGCCATGGCTTTGCGTCAGTACCCACAATTTAATGTATCGTTAGATAATGATGGCGAACACATCGTGCAAAAGCACTACATCAATATTGGTATCGCCGTAGATACACCAGCAGGGCTTATGGTGCCAGTTATTCGTGATGTGGATCAGAAATCCATATGGCAATTGGCAGAAGAAGTGATTGCCATGGGGGCGAAGGCTAAAGACAAAAAGTTAATGCCAGCCGACATGCAAGGTGGTTGCTTTACTATTTCTAGTCTGGGGGGAATCGGTGGTACTGCATTCACGCCTATCGTGAATACACCAGAGGTGGCTATATTAGGAGTGTCCAAAGCAGACATGCAGCCTCGTTGGGACGGCACTGAGTTTCAACCAAGACTGATGATGCCCTTATGTCTGTCATACGATCATCGTGCCGTAAACGGCGCGGATGCGGCTCGTTTTACTCAATATTTAGCCAAAGTGTTGGGTGATATTCGCCATCTTATAATGTAACGCCAGTCTCGTACTTGATCATGGATTGAGTGTGAGGCGTGGTTTGAACAAGGGCGCGTGAGCGCCCTTTTTTGTGCCTGCTCTATTTTGGCGCATCCTAAGTGATATTTTATAATATTTTAGGTCTTATTGCCTTAAACCGCTTGTGCTTTGCCGTGCGATGGATATAATGGCGCTCCCT
>OJEZ01000079.1_pt1 | contig 13924 bp, 9 predicted proteins | sample 1594001 | NCBI WGS metagenome assembly OJEZ01 (sample SAMN05416726, study PRJEB24817) | seawater metagenome | isolation source: Sea water | place: Canada:Atlantic | collected 2013-07
ACGAGATGCTCAGGAGTCTCGTGGGCTCGGAGATGTGTATAAGAGACAGTCTCATGGGTGACCTGTTAGCTCGTCAATTAGGTGCGAGCGTGGGTGACAAGGTCACTTTGTTTTTACCTGAAGCCTCGTTATCTGTGGCCGGTATTATTCCCAGATTAAAGCGTTTTACCTTGGTTGGTATTTTTAAAGTTGGTGCTGAGCTGGACGCTAATTTAGCTATTATGCACATTGCTGATGCAAGTAAGCTTAAACGGTTAGGTGGTGGGGCAGAGGGCTTGCGCTTAAAGTTAGATGATTTATTTACTGCTCCAGAAAAAGCAAAACAAGTGGCATTAAAACTGCCTGGGCAATATTGGACTAATGACTGGACCCGCACCCATGGTAGTTTATTCCAAGCTATTCAGCTCGAACGCCGTATGTTAGGACTATTGTTAATGCTTGTAGTCGCTGTAGCAGCATTTAATATTGTTTCCACATTAGTCATGCTTGTGGTTGAAAAACAGGCTGATATCGCAATTTTGAGAACTTTGGGGGCAAGCCAAAGGGATGTTATGGGTATTTTTATTGTGCAAGGGAGTATTATTGGATTTTTAGGCACCTTAATGGGCACCTTAATAGGCGTTGTGCTGGCGTTAAATATTACCAGTTTGGTGGACTGGGCTGAACGCATATTTGGTTTTAAAGTACTCAGTGCTGAAGTTTATTTTATTAGTTATTTTCCATCTCAAGTCAAACTTGAAGATGTATTGGTGATCAGTATTGGGTCCTTCGTTCTGTGCGTAATGGCGACCCTTTATCCAGCTTGGCGAGCTTCAAAAGTAGAGCCAGCAGAGGTATTACGTTATGAGTAATTGGGTTCTGCAGGCGACTGGTTTAGTCAAGTCGTTTAAGGATGGCGAGCTTCAAGTGGATGTGCTCAAGGGGCTGGATTTAGAGCTGGCTGAGGCTCAAAGTATGGCTATCATTGGTAGTTCAGGGTCTGGCAAAAGTACCCTGTTACAATTGCTAGCGGGTCTTGAGCAGCCCGATGCTGGGAAGGTATCAGTGGTTGGAGAGTGTTTATCAGATTTGAACGGTAATCAAGCGGCTAAGTTACGCAATCAGCACTTGGGGTTTGTATTCCAATTTCATCATTTGTTAGCCGAATTTAGTGCTTTAGAAAACGTCATGCTACCCCATATGATGGCAGGTAATAAGCCAGCTGAAGCAGAAATAAAAGCGGTATCTATGCTTCAAAGGGTAGGTTTAGGAGAGCGTGTTGGGCATAGGCCTGGAGCGCTATCTGGCGGAGAGCGCCAGCGTGTAGCCATTGCGCGCGCATTAATTAATGAGCCCGCATGTTTGCTGATGGATGAACCCACAGGTAATTTAGACAGGCACAATGCTCAACAAACTTTGAGTCTATTGAAACAACTCCAAGGGGATCTGGGCACGGCGTTTGTGGCAGTCACTCATGACCTTCATTTAGCGGGTCAGCTAGACTCTCAGTTAAGTTTACAAGACGGTGTCTTAGTCCGTTACCAATAACAATATCAATAACGTTAACGTTAACGTTTACGTTTGAGCCAATTACGCTTTACTTGCCAGCTCCATAGCAGTTGCACGGTAAAAAAAGTCACCACTGCTAAGATTAACCCACCCGCCAAAGAACCCGCATAAAGGGGTTTCCACAGAATGTGTAATTGATGGAATAACCAGCTTCTAGACCACTCAAAATCCAAGTTGTAGGCTGGAGTTTGCAACATCCAAGCTCCAAACTTGTAATTGGCATAAAGTATGGGCGCCATGGTGAGTGGATTACTGACCCACACCAAAGCCACAGACAAAGGAATGTTGGCTTTCCAAACTAAGGCTATGGCAGCAGCTAGCAACATCTGTAGGGGCATAGGGATCATGCAACAAAAAAGGCCTATAGCGCAGCCCCTAGCCACACTTGTGCGTTTGAATCCCCACAATTTTGTATCGTGCATTACCCTATTTAACCATCTCAGCGACTGATATTGGCTCAGTTTTTTTGGATCTGGGCTAATGCGTTTGAAAAACTTACGCGGCATGTACTAACCTTATTCTAAGTGGGAGGAAAGGCGTTGATTTCGAGCGTAAGCCTTAACCTGCTAATTATGCGCTTATATACAAACTAAACCAAGGTTTAGGGTGCTCAAGGATGAGACTTTATGTATATTAATGGTTTGTTTTTGTTATTTTTTTGGTGTCTGGGTTGGGCGCAATTTGGATTTATAAATAGCCTTTATCTAATCATCCTTTTATTGGTTGGACTTTTATTCGGTTATACCCGCCGCAAAGCGATGACAGCGCTGTTAGTTTTTTTGCTAGCCAGTGTTCTTCAGTATCAACTTATTTCCATTCAATACCCCCTCCCATGGGCGCGCAAAGACCTGCGGATGGAGGCTTGTGTGACGGGGTTAAGTAGGAGTCAGGCTGGCCTCAGCCTGATGTTAAGTAATGCACAAATCGATATCCCCTCACTGCAAATGCATAAGCCTGCTAAACCCACTTATTTAGCTAGACCACAAGTGTTAGGTAGCAATGTGAAAGTGACGATTTACCCATTTGCAAAGGCTGCTCAGCCTCAACTAAATGGTTTCGACCAAGCCTTGGGTCTAGGGTATTTAATGGGTCGTAAAGTAGAGCTGATCGTGCGTTTAAAAGGGCCAAAAAACTTACAAAACCCAGAGCATTTCGATTATGTGCGGTGGCGTCAGTTAAGGGGGCAAGTGGCGTCTGGGTATGTGAAACAATGGCTTGCTACTGGGGGTGCTTGCAATAGCTGGAACTGGCCGAAATTACATTTGGATAAACTACGTCAAAGCCTATGGCAGCGTATCCAAGACTTTGCTGAAATACATGCCATGTCGTCTGTGTCTGTCGCGCTTTGGGGGGCTCTTATGTTGGGGCAGACATCAGCTTTAAGTGCACAGCAATGGCGAGTTTTAGCTGCTTCTGGCACTACCCATTTGCTGGTCATTTCTGGACTCCATGTGGGTTTAGTGGCTGGGTTAGTCATGCTATTGATGCGTCTATTAACATTTCCTTTTGGTATTAACAGTAGTTTGGGTCTTCGAGTAGGTGCTTGGGTTGGTCTTGGAGCAGCTATTGGTTTCGCGCTACTGAGTGGCTTTGGGTTACCTGCTCAACGTGCGGTTATAATGCTCGTTGGTCTCATGTGGGGTTTGATGTGGGGCTTACAGTTGAGTTTTACCCAGCGCTTATTTATCGCCTTTTTTGTGACCTTAGTCTTACAACCGTTAAGCGCGTTTAGTCTAGGATTTTGGTTATCTTACACCGCCGTTCTGGCCTTAGGTCTAGTATGGTATGGGTCTTCTAACCAAGGTTGGCGACATCGAATCATGCCGTTGTTTGCTGCCCAAGCAGCCTTGTCTTTGTTGGTATTGCCGGTGATTGCCATAGGGACTGGTAATATAAGCTTGGTTAGCCCCTTAGTAAACCTATTCTTAGTACCTCTTTTTAGTTTATTGTTTATTCCAGCCCTACTACTGATTAGTATTACGGCAATATTTACGCCTCTTGATCCAATTTTTTTTATGGGTATCGATGTGACCTTTGCAGTGCTATGGGAAGGGCTTGAAACTGTCGCAAGCCTAGCATGGGCAACGGTTTTTATCGGCCAACTGCCTATTGCCATATTTGTATCTATATTTATGGTCGCCTTGCTGTGCCTTTTAATGAGACGATGGCATTGGCCACTATTGCTATTGCTGATGCCTCTGGTGCTTTTTAAAACTCTTGAAGTCTTGCAAATTAACGCCCCTAAATATGCACGCCTTAATGAGTTGCCTGTGGTCATCACGCTACTAGATGTGGGCCAGGGCTTGAGTGTGTGGGTGCGCCAAGGCAAACACAATATGCTTTATGATGTGGGTAATTATTACCTTAGTGGTTTTAATTTTGTTGATGCTGTGATCTTGCCCGAGATGCGTTCGGAGGGGGTCCAGCAACTTGACCTAGTCGTAATCAGTCATTGGGATATGGACCATAGTGGTGGTCTAGAAACTTTATTGCAGCAACAAACCGTGCAGCGACTCCTATTGCCCTCTGAGCGTAACTTAAAACGCGAACAGAACTTGGGCTCTACAGTCGCAAACACCAGTCGATGCGCCAGCACAGCTTGGCAAAATCTTTGGCAAGATAGCTCTAGTCAACTTCTGTGGCGCCAAATTGCTTTAGCCGAACAAGGCTTGCAGGGTAATAATGCCTCCTGTGTCATATTACTCCATGTTTTTGGACGTCAGGTATTAATTACTGGAGATATTGAAGCTAAGGGGGAAGGCAAGCTACTAGAAATGATTGATAAACTAGATTTGACTTTATTGGCGAGTGAGGTACTAATTGCACCTCACCATGGCAGTAAAACTTCATCTACCGAAGCCTTTCTGACTCATGTAAGGCCAGCATATGTGTTAGTGTCTGCAGGAAAAAATAACCCTTATGGCCACCCTCATAAAAATAAAACCAAGGCATATTGGGAACAGGGTAGTCAGTGGTATAACACAGGGCGCCACGGCCAAATAAAGATGGTGTTTAACCCTAATGGTGAATATCAAGTGCTGCCGTTTTCACCTTAGGTTCACCCTAGATGAGCCCTAGATTAGTGAAGTGAGCTGCACACAAGGGTTTGATATAAGTGCTTGATAGCGTTCTGGTGTGGGTTATAATGAGCACGTCAAGGTATGCATTACTCAATTAAGTGGCGCTATGTCCAAAATCAGCTTCAGACCAGCTATTTGATAGCTACATGGCAAACAAACGTTCACTAGGTGCAAGCGCAATATGGAACAAAGGTGACACAAAAGATACTCAACGCATGGTATAGGGGTGCCTGGTGGTTATATTTACTGCAACCTTTCTCTAGTCTGTATTTATGGCTCAGGACTTGGCACCTTGCAAGACAACCTAAGGTAGGGAAAAATCCGCTACCCTTAGTGGTGATCGGCAATATTACCATTGGTGGTACTGGTAAAACGCCATTAGTAGTGGCCTTAGTCGCAGCTTTAAAAAAGCAAGGCTTGCGGTGTGCAATTATCAGCCGTGGGTATGGTGGTAAGATAGGAGCAGGACCTCATTGTGTGAGTGCAGGGGATAGTGCCCATATGGTGGGTGATGAACCTTTGTTATTGAGCCAGTTAACGCAGGTGCCTGTTGTTGTGGGATGGTGCCGTAAAACCAGTATTGCGTGGCTGGCAAAGCAGAAACAATTTGATTTAGTCATCAGTGATGACGGTTTGCAGCATAGTGCCATTAAAGGTGACGTAGAATGGTGCTTAATTGACGGCAAGCGTGGCCTTGGAAATGGTTTGTGTATCCCAGCAGGCCCCCTTAGAGAGCTGCCCATTAGGCTCACTCAGGTAGACCAGGTATTTATCACTGGGGTGGCTGATAGCAAAGTGGGCAAACAATTACAGCAACATATGCCAGATCAACTTGTGTGCAACATTGAACCTCAATTGGAGCGATTAAGGCGGGTGAGTGATGATGAAATTGTGCCTTGGCCTGATACCAATCAAATTATTGATGCAGTTGCTGCCATAGGACATCCTCAGCGTTTTTTTGATGACTTACGTGATCGTGGCTATGAGGTCCATGGCAAAGGCTATACTGACCATTATCTATTCAAAGCCCACGATTTAGCCCAATGTAGGCTGATCATGACAGCTAAAGATGCAGTTAAGTGTCGACAGTTAGCGCAAGGAACGAGTGACCAACCACCTAAGCAGTGGTTATATGCAACTCAATCATTAACCATAGCACCTGCGCCAATTGATGCGTTGTTATTAAAGTTAGGTTTAAAACCTAACCACACTAATCCATAAAATAAGGATCCCCATGGATAAGAAATTATTAGAAGTTCTCGCCTGCCCTGTGAGCCACGGCCAGCTATTTTATCATGCCCATACCAATGAACTATTTTGCCCAGCTAGTGGCTTAGCTTACCCTATTGATGCTGGCATCCCTGTTTTGTTAGAGGCTCAAGCAAGGCCACTTACAGATGAAGAGAAGCAAGCTTAATGGCATTTTCAGTGGTTATTCCTGCACGCTTTCAATCTAGTCGTTTACCAGGTAAACCGTTATTGGATCTCGGTGGTTTAAGTATGCTGCAACGAGTTTACCAGCAAGCATGCAAGAGTGATGCATCCCAAGTTTACATCGCTACAGACCATGCCGATATTTTGTACCATGCAAAGGAGTTCTGCGAGCAAGTGATCATGACGCGTCAAGATCACTCCACAGGCACTGATCGATTGCAAGAGGTTGCTCAATATTTGTCTTTGGCCGATGATCACATCATAGTTAATGTGCAAGGTGATGAACCATTTATACCCCCGAGTTTAATTAATCAAGTCGCCAGTAACCTGCAGTGCCAGTCCCATGCGTCTATTGCTACTTTAGCTGAGGCCATAGACGATATTGAACAGGTGTTTGATGCTAATGCAGTCAAAATAGTTCGTAATGACGCTAATATGGCGATGTATTTCTCCCGGGCGCCTCTGCCTTGGGATCGAAAATGGAATCAAGTTGATGCTAAGCAAGCACAAAAAAATGTGTACTTACGTCACATTGGCCTCTACGCGTATCGGGTGGGATTTTTGCACCGTTATGTGAGTTGGCCACAGACGAATTATGAAAATATTGAGTGTCTTGAACAGCTTAGAGCTTTGCACTTCGGTGAAGGTATCCATGTGGACTTAGCGCCTGAGGGCATACCTGCTGGGATAGACACACCTGAAGATCTAATGCGAGTGCGCGCTTCTCTTAATGCAGCAGTGTTGGAATCTTAATGAATCTGCAATACGATGTTAGCCTTAAACCTTATAACACCCTCAGTTTAGATGTTAAAGCTGCCTATTTTGTCTGCATTAATGACCTGTATGATTTGGATGCTGTACGCAAATTTTGTTTTGATCAAAAGTGTCCGTGGCTACTCATAGGCGGTGGAAGTAACTTAGTATTAACCCAAGATTTTGAAGGGTTAGTAATGTTTATGTCCATGAATCAAGTATTCTGGCCAGTCGAGGCTGCATCAACTGAGCCAATGGATCATTTTACTGTAATTGTGCAAGCGGGTTATGATTGGGATCTTTTGGTTGCAGAGTCATTACTAAGAGGTGCTAGTGGGCTTGAAAATCTATCATTAATACCGGGGCAAGTTGGTGCCGCTCCGGTACAAAATATTGGCGCTTATGGGGTAGAGCTCAAGGACACCCTAGAAAGTGTTGAAGTGTTTGACTTTGATACGGGAAAAGCATTTACCCTGGCTGCGGTGGATTGCGAATTTGGTTACAGAGACAGTATATTTAAACGCCATCAATGTTGGATCATCACCCAAATCCAATTACGTTTAAGTCTTAATCATAAACCACAAGTTGGCTATGGCATTATTGCAGACACTATTAAAGTCCTGTCTGGTGAAGTAGCCGCTAAAGCGTCTCCCCAACAAGTAAGAGATGCAGTGATCCACATTCGCAGCGCTAAATTGCCAGATCCAAAAGATATCCCTAACGTTGGCAGCTTTTTTAAGAATCCTATCGTCAGCGATAGTAAAATGAAAACCTTAGCCCGTCAGTGGCCGGGACTTGTGGCATACGCAATAGGCTCTAATGAGCATAAGTTGGCAGCAGCTTGGTTAATTGACCAGTTAGGTTGGAAGGGTTTTGTACAAGGTGAAGTGGGCGTGCATGAGCATCAAGCGCTCGTATTGGTTGGTTCAGGTGTGGCTACAGGTAAGGAAATTTTAGATTTAGCTCAACGAATCAAAGCTGATGTGGCTGAAAATTTTGGTGTCATGTTAGAAGTAGAACCTCGGCTGTTTGACGGCCGAGGTGAATTTTACCTAGAACTATAGTCTAGCCTTCTTTAGCGGAAGCTTCCTCTGCCGCTGCTTTTTCACGGCGACGTTTCTCACGCGGATCGTTGTGGGCTCTTTGGCGAGATGAGCTAGGGGCAGCGTTTTCTCCATCACCGGTTGGCTTAACTTCTTCTAAGGCGGGGGCCGCCTTAGCCTCAAGAGGCTGCTCTGATATAGCAGTAGCGCCAGATTCTTTAACTGGTGTTGTAACCGACTCAGGATCTGATTCAGTAACTGGCGCAGCAACTTCAGCCTTGACTCGAGTTCTGCTCTTTACTTTGGTTGGAGCTTTAGTAGCCTCTACTTCAACTGGGTCAGTCACTCCTTCAATCACTACTTCGGGAGTCAACTCCGTGACAACTTGTTGAGATGTACTAGTAGTTGCTTCCACAGCCACTTTAACAGCGACCTCTGGAGCATTCTCGACCGCATCACTAGTCTTATCTGTAGTGGTTTTTTCACTCAGGGTTTCAACTACTGCTTCGCTCGTTTTAGTTTCTTTAGGCTTACGTTCACGTGGTTTACGTTGACGCGGTTTTTTATCAGCAGTGTCTTTTTTGGTGGTTTCTTCTTTACTCGCCTCTTCTGCATCAGAATCAGTTTCATCGACCGCCACAGTTGGACTTTCAATCCCGACTTCAGCCACGACTTCAGCCACAACTTCAGGCTGAGCTACAATTTCAGTCGTCAAAAGATCGACAGGAGCTTCGGTGCCATTCGTTTCTAAAGCTTGATCAACTGTTGATTCAACTGTTGCTTTAGCGTTGCTACGCTTACCACTGCGATCACGACGACGTTTTTGATCACGACTGCGGTTAGCATTCGATTCATAAGCCTCCTCTGGTGCTGCAGGGGTGGGCATGACTGCGTCTAATGGTTCGACAGTTTTAGAATCTCGACTTTTATTGCGAGTCTCCTGGCGGCGATTATTGCGTTTTTCATCTGTGTTACGCTCATTCTGGCGCTCGGCATTACGACTGTCGTTGCGAGCGTCTGAACTCACTTCGCTCCGTTTCTCGTCTCGAGACTCATTACGTGGCTCATTGCGTCTATTGCCATTGCGACCACGACGTCGATCATCATTTTGATTACGGTTTTGAGTATTCCGAGCACTATTGCGCGAATCGTTGCGAGCAGATGTTGGTTTAGTTGGCGCTTTTGCGACGACCTTGTTCTTCGGTGCACCATTAATTAAACGACCTAGGGCACTGATAATGCGTGAGCCTAGACTCTCCGATGGAGCTCGCTTAACTGGAGTAATACTGGTCTTAACTGGGGCAGTTGACTCTTGCGCAGTGGGTTTTGCGACCTGAATACTTTGAACCGCTGGCTTTTCTGTGGCTAGAGGGGTCTTAGCATCAAATTCCTTTGCATCAAAGTGATGTTGAACTAAATCTATCTCGTAACTCGTTTCACTGGCTTGGGCGGCTTCATGGTCATCCCTAAGGCGGCTCACTTCAAAGTGTGGTGTATCCATTTGTGGGTTTGGAATGATCACAATGCGAACGCCCGCAGTTTTTTCAACTTCTAATATTTCGGCACGCTTCTCGTTGAGAAGGTAAGTCGCCATGTTGACTGGCAATACGACCCTAATTTCAGCAGAGCGATCTTTACTTGCCTCTTCGTTGATTAAACGAATAATCGACAGGGCTAGAGATGCTACATCACGAATACTGCCTTGACCACTGCAACGAGGACAAACGATGCCTGAAGTTTCCCCTAAAGATGGACGCAAACGCTGACGTGACATTTCCATTAAACCAAACCGAGAAATACGACCCACTTGCACACGCGCACGGTCAAGCTTGAGGCTGTCACGGAGTTTGTTTTCTACAGCACGCTGGTTGCGCATAGGCCCCATGTCAATAAAATCGATCACAACTAAGCCACCCATGTCACGCAAGCGCAGCTGGCGGGCAATCTCCTCGGCTGCTTCTAGATTAGTGTTCAGCGCCGTTTCTTCAATGTCACTGCCTTTAGTCGCTCGAGCTGAGTTAATGTCTATTGAGACTAGAGCTTCAGTGGGATCAATAACAATGGCTCCACCGGAGGGCAGGGTCACCTCGCGTTGAAACGCAGTTTCTATTTGAGATTCAATCTGAAAACGATTAAACAACGGGGTTTCCTGATCGTACAGCTTGATCTTATTCTCATAGCTTGGCATCACTTGTTGCACAAAAGTTAACACGTCTTGGTAAACTTTAGGCTCATCAATTAGCACTTCACCGATGTCTGGACGCAAATAGTCGCGCATCGCACGGATAATGACATTACTTTCTTGGTAAATTAAGAAGGGGGCTGGGTGTTTGTCCGAAGCGACAGTAATAGAATCCCACAACTGCTGCAAGTAATCGAGGTCCCATTGGATGTCCTCAGCACTGCGGCCAATGCCAGCTGTGCGCACTATAACGCCCGATTCGGCAGGCACAGTCAATTGATTCATTACATCGCGCAACTGAGAGCGTTCTTCACCTTCAATGCGGCGAGAAATGCCACCTGCCCGAGGGTTATTGGGCATTAGTACCAAATAACGTCCAGCCAAGCTTATAAAAGTAGTTAACGCAGCGCCTTTATTACCGCGCTCTTCTTTGTCGACCTGAACAACAATTTCCTGGCCCTCTTTCACCAGTTCTCGGATACTAGAACGGCTACTTTGGGATTGGTCTTTGAAGTATTCTCGAGAGATTTCTTTGAGGGGTAAGAACCCATGGCGTTCGGAACCATAGTCTACGAACGCAGCTTCTAAGCTGGGTTCTACACGGGTAATCCGGCCACGGTATATATTGGCTTTCTTTTGTTCACGAGCGCCAGATTCAATATCTAGATCAAACATACGCTGGCCATCGACCAGAGCAACGCGCAACTCTTCAGAGTGAGTTGCATTAATAAGCATTCTTTTCATGGTGTTCAAATTTCTTGAAACCCATCTACCCAACGGCAATTAATATTTTTACGGGTGCACGAGAGTTCGTTAGAGCCCTAACGGTGGAGGAAACCATTACCTTCTCGGATAAATGTAAATTGAATTGTGCAATTCACATTATGTTATTGGTCTGTTTTATTTAGCAATATCAATCATATAGGTTAACGTACAAGTTCACTCACCAGCAGCTCAAGTCATATGAAAAGGCTCTGTTTATTCTATAGATTGGGACATTGCCCCTTTGTGCCTACTTCAACACTGTCATCTTTGTTCAGACCGGTCCATGGGTAGGGTACATCTCCACCTAAACACCTAGCATAAATTAATTCGCCGTAACTGGGTAAAACGGGTTGTTTTACGTTAAATAACTGGGAATACCCCAAGTTACAGCCTATTTCATTTGGATTTTGAGGTGCTGAGTAATAATCAAGCATAACGTCAAAATCAACGGGCTGGGTTTGTCAGGCCCCACCTAAAATTGGTTAACTGAACTGGGCCATTATATTTGTGCCCACTGACTGTTTCAATGTCAGTTTCAGTGACCATATGTTACCATTTAAGGCCTTGTCCCGCAAATAATTAAGCCACTAGTTTATCGTTTATGCCACAAAAGCCAACCTCCCCACCCCCGTTGACCGCATCGGTTGTTAAATTCATTCCTATTGATGATGATAGGGCCGGGCAGCGTATCGATAATTTTCTCATGACCCAGCTCAAAGGGGCTCCTAAAAGCTTAATTTACCGCATTGTAAGGAAGGGGGAAGTACGGGTTAACAAAGGCCGTATTAAACCAGATTATAAACTCAAAACTGGTGACCTTGTGCGCGTGCCACCCGTTAAGTTACCAGCGCCAAATGCGCCGCCAGCAGTAGGCAAAGGCCTAGAAAAACAGTTACGTGAGGCCATTTTATACGAAAGTGCGGGTTTGCTGATTATCAATAAACCCCATGGTTTAGCAGTACATGGCGGTAGTGGCATCAACCTTGGTTTGATTGAGAGCTTGCGTCAATTATACCCAAATGAGCGGTCTTTAGAACTCGTACACCGCCTAGATAGAGATACTTCGGGCTGTATTATGGTGGCTAAAAAACGCTCCACTTTGAGAGCTATTCACGCCCAACTTAGAGAAGGTGGTATCGACAAGGTTTACCAAGCATTAGTCATTGGTGGCTGGCCCAGATCTTGTCAAAAAGTGGATGCCCCGTTAATGAAAAACGTGGTGCAGTCTGGTGAACGCATGGTGCGGGTAGCGCAGGACGGTAAACGCTGTATTACAAGCTATCGAGTGCTACAAAACTTAGGTCAATTCACCCTCATTGAGGCTAAACCCATAACGGGTAGAACCCACCAAATTCGGGTGCATTGCCAGCATATGGGGCATCCAATAGTGGGTGATCCTAAGTATGGTTTAGACGATGTTAATCTAATACAGCGACAGTTAGGGTTAAATAGACTATTTTTGCATGCTGCTCAGTTGCGTTTGGTCGACCCAAGTACGGATAAAAAAATCGATGTACGAGCGCCCTTAGATCAGCGGTTACAAAGCGCTGTTGACCGTTTGTGCTAAAATCAGACTCATGCGTACTGCGGCTGGCACTATTAATATTGTTTCGTTATGCTCCAGACCGTTTAGAAATCAAAGCAGGTGCCCTTTATGTATAACACTGATCTAGATAAAAATAAGGCCAACTTTCAAAGCCTATCACCTTTGTCGATGCTCAAACGCGCTGCACAGGTCTACCCAGCGGTCGAAGCCCAAGTATATGGTCAGATACGTCGCACTTGGTTGCAAACATATCAACGAGCCTGCGCTATGACTGATGCACTCAAAGGTAGGGGTGTAGGGCTTGGCGATACGATTTCTTTAGTCGCTCATAACGGTCCAGAATTATTTGAATCCCATTATTCAGTGCCCATGTCTGGGGCCGTGCTTAATGCTATCAACACTCGTTTAGACGCGAAAACGATTGCTTTTATTTTTGATCATGCTGAAACTAAAGTGGTGTTTGTAGACCGAGAGTTTTCTGAGACAGTGGCCTCAGCACTGACTCTGTGTCAGGTAAGCCCATTGGTCGTAGACATAGATGACCCTACTTTTGAGGGCGGTCGGCTTATTGGGGAGTTGACTTATGAACAGCTTATTGGTGAAGGGGATCCGAACAGCCAGTGGCATATGCCAGCAGATGAGTGGCAGGCCATCAGTCTGAATTACACATCGGGTACCACAGGCAACCCCAAAGGAGTGGTTTACCATCACCGTGGGGCTTACTTAACAGCTATGAGCATGGCGTTTAGCTGGGATATGCCTAAGTACCCTAAATTTCTGACCGTAGTGCCTATGTTTCACTGTAATGGCTGGTGTTTCCCGTGGACCACAGCTTTAATGGCTGGAACTAATATTTTTATTAGACATTTGAAACCAGAAGTTCTACTTAAACTTATTAAGCAAGAGCAAGTAACGCATTTTGGTGGAGCACCGATCGTACTCAATATGCTTAATAACGCTGATGAAAAAGACAAAACTGGCATTACCCATCAGGTTAAAGTGATGACCGCGGGTGCAGCTCCTCCAGCAGCTGTTATTGAAGCGATGGAAAAATTAGGCTTTGATGTGACACATGTTTATGGCCTAACTGAAACTTATGGCGCTTGTGTGATTTGTGAGTGGCAGCCAGATTTGTGGGACCATTTGCCCAAGTCAGAGCAAGCGGCGTTAAAGTCTCGCCAGGGAGTAAGAAGCCCAGCACAAGAAGATCACTCGGTCATGGATACAGAATCGATGCGACCTGTCCCCAAAGATGGCGAAACGATTGGTGAAATTTGTTTACGTGGCAACATGGTCATGAAAGGTTACCTTAAAAACCCATCTGCAACAGCTGAAGCTTTTGCGGGTGGCTGGTTTCGCACTGGTGATTTGGCAGTTTGGCATGCTGATGGCTACATGGAAATTAAGGATCGAGCGAAAGATATTATTATTTCAGGAGGAGAAAATATTTCTTCAATCGAAATAGAAAGTGTACTCTACGGCCATCCAGCAGTTTTTGAGGCTGCTGTTGTGGCAAGGCCTGATGAGAAATGGGGAGAAACCCCGTGCGCTTTTGTGACCTTAAAACCTGATG
>OJEZ01000082.1_pt1 | contig 13786 bp, 8 predicted proteins | sample 1594001 | NCBI WGS metagenome assembly OJEZ01 (sample SAMN05416726, study PRJEB24817) | seawater metagenome | isolation source: Sea water | place: Canada:Atlantic | collected 2013-07
CTACACAGAGTAGATCGTCGGCAGCGTCAGATGTGTATAAGAGACAGAACCATATCAATATCGATCTTGCTGACTAGCCAATTGTAATCAGCGTCACCATCCTTGGCTTCGATATTATAAGGGATAAGAACTACAGCATCTTCAGTAGATTCTTCAGCAAAAAGCATTACCTCAATCTCTGTACGTTCATTATTGGTGAAGTGTGCTGTGCTGATTTCTAAATTGTGTATTGTCATTTCTATACCTGCGTCATTCTTAATCTGTGGGTTGCCGCGGTTACTGCTGAACCGTTAGGGAATTCTTGCGCACGATAGTCATCAAGACCAACGTAACGTGTTTGGTGGTTACCAGATCCATTTAGAATAGTGTTTGCCATACCAGAACCTAAGTTTATGCCAGATCCGTTAAGGGTATATGATATTCTAGTACCAATTATTTCAGAAGCGGCATGTCTCATACAGTTTTTTAACCACACATCCATCTCCGCTTGTGAATATTGTTCAAGATTCTTATCAGTATTGCGTATGAATAGCATCTGTGACATAGAAGGAGCAGAAATGTTATTAGCCGCCAGAAGATAGTAATTTGTAATAGTAGTAGGCTGATCTAATGTTTCACCAATACCACCTGCTGTATAAGCTCCTGTGTTAGCTCTTGTGTCTGCGTAAACTATGCTACTTGATACCGCTGAATATCCAGAAAGTGATGTCCCTGTGTGAATATAGTATGTACCAGGTTGACCAGCAGCTCCTGTTATTGTGTCAATGGCAGGGTAAATGAATGTATCATAAATATCCGTTAAAGACATTGATCGAATGTTACCGCTTGTTTGATATACAGGAAAGGCAACACTATTAGTATCAGCGCTTGCTGCAGTGTTAACCCTAGATTCAGAAATGTGAGCACGGTTAACTGTAACTGTGGACGGTTCTGCCGTGGTTGCTTCAGTCGGTAATGATGTTGTGCTTGTTGACATAGCACCAGCTCGTTTACGTGTGTCAGAAATGCTTCCTCTGTTACCACCAGACGCAACACGTGATAGCGTAACAGATGGAGATGTTCCGTACAAATACCGGCATCTGTTTTTCACTGCAGTTATCTGGGCTGTCGTCATCTCTTTGAGATTGTTCGACCCATCAAGTATAAGTGGGGTTCTTACGGTCATTTAATTAACTTCCTGCACCGTACAGAGTCTTCAATGCTGTACCTCCACTGTTATATATCACTAAAGAAACAACACTTTTTAATTCTGCTGAACCAACAGCATCGTCTGCCATTTTAACTTGAGTGACAGAGTTAGAAGCAAGATGTTCAGCATCAATTGACCCAGCCACGTAATGCTCAGAGTTAATAACATCGTTAGCAATCTTTGAACCATTAATGATATCAGCTGCAAGATGTTCTCTATCAATTGACCCAGCTACATAATGCTCAGAGTTAATAACATCGTTAGCAATTTTAGTACCATCAATAATATCAGCTGCAAGATGTGCTCTATCGATTGAACCATCTGCATAATGCTCAGAGTTAACAGCATTATCAGCAATATGTTCATTATCGATTGAACCAGCTGCGTAGTGTTGTGAGTTAATTGCATCATTAGGTATCTTACCGCCTGTCACAGCACCAGTTGCAATCATTGCAGTTTGTATTAGCGTCTCACCTATCAATCCAGATGTGGTTGATCCTAACACTCTATTAGCAGTTACTAAATTCTGCATCTTAGCATATGTTACTTTATCATTACCAATGGTCAATGCACCTGAACCAGTTACATCTCCGGTGTGATTTGGATGAGAGTAGTTATTCGCATTTGTAGCACCAGTGTATCCTAGATTGGCTAGTGTAAGTGTTCTAGTAGCTACAGAACCATTAGCGTCTGTTACGTGACCGTTACTATTAGTTGTTATGTTAATGTCAATATCTGAGACTACAGTAGCACCTGTTAAAGGGCCAGTATCTACAGAGAAGTCATCACCGGTAAATGTTGGATGTGAATATGCAGCCGGTAAAGTAATTGTCTTAGTGCGAGCTCCAGTTACGTGTCCTCTTGCATTAGTAGTAAGAGTATCAATAGCTGTGAATGTGGCTCCATAAGCAGGAGAAGCTGTTGTTGTAGTATTTGTTCTTGTTATGTTAGAGTGGTTGATAGTAATAGTCTCATTACCACCTTGGTTTGTAGTAAAGTTACCACCTGTAGATAAATCTGTACCTGCTGTAAGAGTAATAGTAGCATTTTCTATATCGTCAGTAACAGCTAATGTACCAGTCTTAGGTCCTGTGAATTCCCACTGATCAGTACTCTCGTTGAATTGTAGTTTAGCATTGGTAGCACTACCACGTTCAATTTCTAAACCAGATCTTAGAGTACCTAACGGTGCACCTGTGTGGTTGCTGTTTAATACAATTAGGTTATCAGCAATGTTAACATCTGTTGTGTTAACAGTAGTTGTTGTACCTCTAATTTCTAGGTTACCTGAAACAATTAAGTTATTGTCTACAGAGAGCTGAGTGAAATTAGCACTATCATTCTCCAGAGCAATAAGCTGCATATCGTTAGTAGTACCAGCTTGCCATCTATCTAAAGATTCGCTCCATACTAGCTGAGCACTATCTGAACTACCTCTATCAATTGATATCACACCGTCTATTGTAGGAGTTCCTGCAGTTGGCTCGCCCATTTTAAATTTATGAGCAGATATAACAGTAGCACCTTGTAATACAAAGTCTCCAGCAACGGTGAGGTCGTTAATAACCGTAAGATTACGACTTATAATGACGTCATCTGGTAACGAAATTGTTCCAGATGATCCTTCGCCAGCGCTGTGTACTACTGTAATCTGATCCGTTGTGCCTGAAATACCAGACATATAGTTACCAACAGTTTCAGTTCCAAGTATAACACCATTGTTTTTAATTGTGACTACACCAGCATTTACAGCAAAGTTATCCGAACTAAACGATGCAACACCTTTGTTAGATGTTGTAGCAAGCTCGCCTGCTACTGTAATAGCATTACCAGATACTGTTGTATCAATACCTTCCCCGGCTGTGAGTGTAAATGTCTCTCCAAGATTAACCGCATTAGCTGTACCAGCAGAAGCCGCAATGGTAATGTAACTATTGTCTATCTGTGTGTTACCAATTGAAGCAATCGATACAGCTCCAGATGTCACATTAAAGTCTGCTGTAGCGAATGATGCTACACCTTTATTAGTTGTTGTTGCTAATTCACCAGTAATGTTAATCTTATTGTTAGATACTGTTGTATTGATACCTTCACCAGCTTCAAATGTGATTGTATCACCTAGCGTAATATTATCTGCTGTTCCAGTTTCAGCAGCAATCTTTAGAGCCCAACCAGTAGATGTGACATTGCCACCTACCTGTAAGTCTCCAACAACTTCTAAATCTCTTGCTACGTCTAGGTCACGTCCTATTTGTGTGTCACCAGTAGCATGAGCTATAACTGTTGAACCCACATGTAGACTCGTACCATCAAAGGTAAGTCCTGAATGATCTTCTAGTTCACCGCCTGTACCTACAATAACAACTCTGTCGTTGGTCAGGTCTTCTACCTTAGCACTTGCCAAGTCTGCTTGGGTGCCGATATCTATTTTAGATGTTGCAAACGTATCTGTAGTAGTATTGTATGTTAAATCCGGATCATCAACAAGCTCACCACCAGTACTCGCAAATGTGAGTCTACCAGGTGTTAAGTCTTCGATCTTTGCAGAAGCAATAGTAGCGTTTGTATCTACATCTAAGGTACCTGTTACTTTAGCATTTCCCGTTACCGTAAGAAGAGTACCGTTGTATGTTAAGTTTGCATTATCCTCTAGTTCACCACCGGTGCCTGCTAGTACTACTCTACCAGATGTAAGATCTTCAATCTTAGCTGTAGCTATTGTAGCAGAAGTATTTACATCCAATGTATTAGATACAGTGATATCATCTGCAGATACAGTATCAATATTACCTGTACCATGAATGTGTATGTCACGCCATTGTTGAGCAGATGATCCTAGGTCATATGTATTATCTGTGTTTGGTATAATATTAGAATTAATGTCAGCTGAGAATACAACATTGTCTGTATTAGCATCACCAAGAGTGACTGATCCATTTGATCCAGCTTTAAAGTTAACAACACCATCTACGGTAAGAGTACCGTCGACTTGCAAGTTACCACCGATGTCCACGTTGCTATGAACGCCTAAGCCACCCTTTATAGTGTTAGTAGCACTAGCATCTCTCATGTGTAACTTAGCTGAGTTAATCAGTGTATCGTTAATTGAGTCTAGTCTTGTGTCTAATTCGTTTATAGCTGTTGATACCGTACCAGCAGTAGTCCCCATCGCAGTAGGTGTTATTGTTCCTAACTCTGCATCGTGCTCATTGATCGCTCCAACAATGTCAGAGTCTTGTGTGGTTGTAAGATTACCTCTCCAACCTACATCAGCCGATGTGATGTTCACCTTCTCTTGAAACGTCTTTACTGTATCACTAATGTTTACAATTTGCTTTGGCATTTGTTATTTCTCTACTAGTTGGGTCAGTAAATCTTTTATAGCACTCATATCATTTTTTAGTTGATCTACATCGTTTTTAAGTCGCTCTTGTTCCTGTTGCTGCACACGCCAGTTGTGCTTTCGTTCTCTGGCGTGTGCCGCGTCAGGTCTATTTATATTAACAACTGCGCCGGTATTCTTGTCTCTGACTAAATCAGCGTGTCCATTTACTTTTATGTGTTCCATATTATACCGTTAGAGCAATCACTCTCATGTCACCAAAGCGAGGGACCTTAGCACTGTTGACCGATTTCATAACAATCTTAACTTGGAATTGATCAAAGTCATCCAGACTGCCGCCAGTGCCACCCGGAAGATATCTATAGTCTCTGTACATGTTAGGATTGTCATCTGATGGCATATCTACTTCAGGAGCAATCAGCACATATTCTTGATCGAGCAATCTTCCAGCGCTGTTTGTTCTGTAATAAACATCGAACGAACAAGCTGATGGTTTGTTTGCTGCAAGCATAATCTTCAAACCTCTTGCTTTTTCAGCAAGTGTTACTGGTCTTGTGAGGTGCTTAGCGAGTGTTGACCCGCCCCGAGCGTTGGTCTCTGCAACAGGGTTGAGAGCATTGTTTTGATCTACTCTATTGTGAATTGTAGATACGGAAGTACGTTGCATGTCAACCACTGGCGATACAAAAGAAGAAACACTTGTCATGTTTATCTTAAACGTAGACGATCTCGTCCCAGCACCAATACTTGCATTGGCGTTCCGTTTACTGGCTAGCAGCTTAGGAATTGGGAAGGTGATGTTTCTGTTGATTGGGTAAGATACAAATGATGTGTCTTTTTGATACGGTGCTTCAGTGCCTGCAAGAGACTTACCTGATGTTAGTTTGCCTGCAACACTGATGCTGGTTTGTGGTGGAAGAATATTCTCTACCTTCAACATCATGGTCTCAAACATGTTTTGTCTTTCAATTCTGAATTCACCACCACCTGTTGTAGCGGAAGTAGCATTACCTCCAGCGTTGAAAGTGAAGTTATCAGCATCAACCGATGTTACTTCTCTCACGCCATTGATGTTATTAGCGGCAATGCCACCAACTGCACTAGAGCCAGTTATCCGGACATCGTCACCCACAATAAAGCCATGATCTCTACACGCAATCGTCACTTTATCTGGATCGCTTGTTTGAGTTCTGATAGCAGAGGTAAGGTTTACTACACTAGGAGCACTATTCTCTACGATTGCAGACCCAGCAGACGAGAAGTTAGCACGGCTTAATTTGAATGTAAGATCTTTTGTTTGATCTGGTTCCCAAGTTCTACCATTCTGAGATTTAAACAATGACCCTAGGGTCGCTTGTTTAGTAAGCTTCTTCTCTGTAGACCCAAGCAAGAATGCACCTGCTTCAGCAACGTATACGTTATAGTCATTTGAATCGGAAAGCAATACAATTGAATATTCTGTATCTGCAGAAAGATATACTGGCTCTTCGAATGTGAACGTTGTTACAGAAGTACCATTTGCAGATGTTGTAATTGCACTAGGTGGTTTAAATACTGTTGAACCAGGCACAATTGCTTGAGCAGATGGAACCCCGTTGACCATTGGCCTTAGTTGCGCTACAACGGGCGTTCCGCCTTCAGCAGGTTTTGATTTAAATCTGACATGAATGCTGGTAATAAACACACCAGTTGTTTCTTGAATCATAAATGATTGCGCTAAAGGATCTTTACCACCGCCACCACCCGCAGGATTGGCGCGTCTGCGGGGTCGAACAGTAACGACACTTGGGTTCAACCCAACTGTGTTCTGAGTCACAACCAGATCAACCAATCTTGTGGATAACACGGTCTGTTGTCTATGAACAGTAACGCCTTGAGCGTAGTATCTTGCCGCTGCCAGGGATGTGCAATTTTTCTCATCATTCTTTGAAATATCGATAAGAGTAAATGTCTTATCTCCACTTGCAAATCTAATGGTGTTTGTGTTGGGAAGGAAAAACGATCCTTCCAATTTCCCGTTCGCGTCTGTCAGCAAAGTGGTCGTTGGAGTGTTGGGGTGTTGCGTGATCTTGTTAAAGCCAGCCGAAAAATCAGAATCTTGCGTCGAAAATCTTTTAAACGTCTCTTGCTTAACCCAATCGTTAACACTCTTATTTCCAAAGAATGGGAAGTGTCTAGTGTTGGGTTTTAGACCTTGAGCTCGGAAGAATACTTTGCGGGTTCTCATGAATGGGATGAATGTTCTGTTTACTTCTACCCCTTCTTCATCTATAAAGGTAGTGCTGGTTCTGATACCTTGAACCTGAACTGACTGGTCAACTCTAAAACGTGGAGTTGTAGTCGTGTTACCTTGGCGTGTCGCACCCGCGTTGTTCTGCTGTGCACCACCTGTAAGAGTGTCGCCGAGTTGATCACCTGTTGCGATGTTCTCTGCGCCAGACCAGTTGAAGCTCCAATCATCCCAGATTGCGCCCTGTACTCTGCCTTGCTCAAATCCACCATCTACGACAATAGGCTCAACAAATTCTGTTTCAAACCATTCATCTGATGCTGGAGAAAGCTCCATGAAGCCTCTCTTCTGAACGACCGCAAATGGATTTACATTTTCAGTACCAGTCATAAATTCGTTTTTAAGATAATCAACTTCATCATAATTGAGATAAATGTTGTCACCTCTAATAACAACATTGGTATTACCGCTGTTATCGCTATCGTAGAACAAGCTAACATTTCTATTTGTAAACGTGGGTCTCATTTGCTTACGAGATGGATCGATAGCTGCTTTATAATCAGGCGAGTTCACAAAGGATCTGCGTTGATCGATAAAGTTGTCAACAAAGAACCCAGACTTGTTTCTGCTCAACCCAGCTGAATCGAAGACATCAAACTGTGATGTTTCAAGTTCCAGTAGAGACAGCGCTGTTGTTTCTTCGAGAGACGCCAACCGCTGCTCAAGTCTACCAATGTCAGCCATCGTAAAACGCTTGTATGTGAGCATTTCGCTTTGCACATCGTTGTTGTCAATTACATATGGATTCATTGTTACATTGAACAAGTCCATAGCGTTTTCGGGGGACTTGGGCAACTTAGGATCAGTTGCCGGTGCGCCTTGAACTACTTTAACTTGACCATTGACGTCGATGACTACTTTGGTAGATTGCCCTTGGTAGTAGTTAGTGTCAAAGGTGATCAGAGTTGTGGGTCTAGGAAGCTCGTTGATTTTAGATCCTGATCCAAAATCGCCAGAGCTATTCACAACAGGTCTGAAGTCCAATACATTACGTAAGTTAATGACCTGACCGTCAGCTTTTGTGAAGTTAGGGATGGTTTCATATGCTACTTGGCCAGTGTAAGAGTTTACAGCAAAGAAGTCCCCGCCAGCGCCGTGCTCAAAGTACTTGTACTCAACATATACGCTGGATGGAGCAGTATTGCCTGCAATAAGATTTAGCTTACCAAGATCATATAACTCGTCTCTTTGCCCATCATCTGTTTCATAAATTGAAGAGATATCGTCACCATTCGTATTGACAACTTTTATCGCGTCAAAAGAGTAGATATCAGCTTTATCAAGCGTACAATTGCCAGAACCATCTGGAGTAATAGTTTGTGTTCTATCTGTTAGTGTCTTTGTTCTAACAACCCCCTGCGATTTGTTGACATATGCGAGAACTTCGTATGGGTTTTGCGAAGCGGCACCGCCGGTAATTGCAGCCGATTGAGAACCAGCTCCTGATATGGTGGCATTGGTATCTACGTCTGAATCGGCAGCAGCAAGTGTCCACAGATTTGTATCAGTAAATGTTTCGCCTGTCGCTGTCAACGAAATAGTAGCAGCACCGGTGCTATTAGTTTGAGTAGAGAATCTGCGTTGAACTGTAAGTGAGATGTCTGATATTGACTGAGGTCTTGTTTTAGGCAGGTCGAACAACAACGCGCTGTTAGCAGCGTCTCTAATTTGACCCGCTCCGTTTTCTAGAACCAAATTCCAGAAGTCAGTATTGCTATCGCCAATCGATTTAACATCTGTAGTAAAATTCTTCCCAGCGTTCATCGAGATTTCAAACAAGTACAATCTGTAATTGGCACCATCTTCTTCTACATGCCGAACGCGAGCTGTCCCGACTGTCGATCCACCATGAGTCACCGCGCTTCTAAGATTCATCTCTTGGAAGATGTTGGTGTTTGGAGCGCCTTTAGACCCGCCTTTACCTTCAACGATAACATAGCTACCATAGTTAGCAGCAACAACTTGGTTGTTTTCAGAAGAAGTGGTTCTAGGCTTAGGAACTGTAATAATAGTTTCGCCAGTAGTTGCCGCTCTAAAACCACCTACATAAGCGACACCAGGGCTTAGAATATAATCAATTTTTGTGGCATCTGAGTCGTTAGTTTCAAACAGAAGCTCGAACTGTTTTACAATATAGTCGCCAGACTCTTCTTGAGTTCTTCTAGCAAGAACATTATCAATCTCGTTGTAGCTGTCAATAGCAGTTACTTGAGATGTGATAAGACCGTTAACAACCTTTGCGATTTCAATAAAGTTTTCGTCGGAGTTAATATCTTCTTGCGTGGCTATTTGCAGAGCAATTCTATAGCGGTCGGCGCCAGGAGAAGCTAGGTTAGGAGTTGCACCTTGGTTATCAAACAACGCTTGATCGTCTGATGAAGTCACAATATCCTGAACAACCTTAAACCCTAGGTTTGTAGTTGGGGTATTAGAATATTTTGAAATAATCTTTGATTGCTCTTTAGCAAATACAAAATGCTGTTGCGCAAAGAAATCTCCACCGTGAATGGAGGCTTTGCACCCTTGGCCAATCGCGGGGTTAGATATAGTGTTTGTAGATTGTGTCGTTAGTGTAAAACTAGAGCTTGTCAACTCTTCGCCTGGAGCCACTCTAACAGGAGTTAATCCAGCTACTCCGCTGGATGTGTTTGTGTATGTAATATACAGAGTTGCAGGATCGGAACCAGTTGCAGGAACTACTTCAAGAACTCTAAACGAGATAGAACCAGCTGATGTGAATTCAACCCCAACGAGATCTGCAATGGCATCTGGAAGCTGATTTACGCCAGTGTCCAGTTTAACAAATTCATATTCTGTATTTACAGTAACCCCTCCTGGATTTACTGCTGCACCTTCTTTGAACATGTGCTTGCCCAACCTACCCATTTCCGCTTGGATGATTGTCTGCATTTGTGTAAGCTCACGAGCTTGAAGTGCACGTCCACTATTGAACAGTACTCTGTGATAGTTGTCACTATCTTTGTAATCATCTCTGTAAGTAGATGAAAAGATTTCCGATGTAAACGTCTGAGCCATACTTACTAGTCTTCCATTAGAGTTGGATAATAATTTTGATATCTTCTGTCTGGTCAGCACTTCTTTGAATTGCTGCTCTATTATCTATATACATTATTTCGCCAGAGCTGAAGTCCACGTCGCCGTTGACATACGCTACACTATTTGCGTCTGTGCCGACAGCTTCCAGGATACCTGAACCATTACCGTTTGTTTCTGATATTGTCTCACCCTCTGTAAACAATCTAAACTGTGTATCTGAGTCTTGAATATACCATACTGTATCTGAATCTGTTTTAACCACATAAGCTTTTGCTAGTGAGGTTCCACCCAGAACTGTCTTGTCTGCACTGAACGAAGATGTGACATTAGCAAATTCCATTCTTCTTAGCGCATTGCCTGTAACACCAGAGTATATTGCCGCTGAATCTGGCAGCTCAATATTCTTAACAAGCATGACTTGTCTGAAGTCATTGTTAATGATCCAATTGGATCCTTCGTCTCCAGCTGGTTTAGCTGTGAACATAATAGCAGTCGATTTTAGATCATCTCTTGGATCAGCACCAAAGCCCTTAGCTGGACCAATAATAGGTCTCGCTACAGCACCAGTTCCATTACCACCGGTAATTTCTACATGTGCATAAGAATATCCAGTGCCATGGGCCTTTAGCCCATCAGAATCTTTAACATTAACTATTGTTACCGCACCACCACTAACTGTCGCGGTAGCTTTAGCTTCTGACCCGTTGCCCACAATTGTCACAGTGGGTACTGTTGTGTATCCTGAACCACCTGCTGTCACTTCGTATCCAACAACCTCAGCAGGAATTGCTGCATTCTGGATACCAACTTGCTCGACGTGATCCAGTGGATCATCGGAGTCAAAAACTCCAAACTTAGTTACCGGCATAAAGTTAGCGGAAAGAAATTGTGAAGCTCTTAGAGCACCCACAGAGTACAAGAACTTCCAAACATACCCATCCGCAGTTTCAAATGCAACTGCAGTAGTGCCTGTGGGTTGTACTGTAGATGTGACGGTTTGTCCATTAGCATTCTTTGCGGGTTCTAAGCACACATATACGTAGTTTTCATCGGTTAGAACATAGAAGCTATTTGAAGGATGCCCCACAGAGTTGTCATTGTACCCTTGGTATATTGCACCAAGGGACCATGTGTATCTTGGAATAACAAAGGAATTTTTCTCAACATTCTTAACTGAAATCATGTTATACTGAGCATCGCGTATTGTTCTAGTAGAGTTGGTTGGGATAGGAGCAGCGTCTGCGCTGTCCCAATCGATTGATCTACCAACAGCGACATAATAATTGGTTGCGGCGTTCGCAATGTCCGATTGAAGATTCAGGATGATTTCTTTTTTAAATCTATCTGTGATGATTGCTGGCATTTTATATCTCTTATGCTGTTATATAGACTAGGGCTGCGGTATCACTCGATGTGTACAGTTTGGGCATCATTAGCATCCACCCATCTGTATTATCTATCCACACACAATTGACTAGGCCATATTGTTTTACTGTAAAGCTGGTACCGTTAAAGAACGTTGTAGGAGTCACGGTAACCGCTCCTGCTGCCCTATTGACAAATGTTTTGGTTTCTCCGACAAAAGTACCGTTAGCCAATGTGGCTGTTGATGCGGTGCTTAGGTTAAAGATTGACATCGCTCTTTGCAAATCAATCGCTTGCGCGCTAGCATTGACTGTTTCGGATCTGTATCTTACACCCGTTTGTATGTGTACGAGCCCACCATTTTTACCTGACAAACCCAGGCCGATATTTGTATCAGTCCCGTTCGCCGCAAGCTGAGGAATGCCTCCAGCAGCAGCATTTGACACATGAAGATGGTTAACTGCACTTGCCGATGCTGTAAGTTCAAACACTTCTGCGCCGTTGATATCATTGATGTGTCCTGAGATTTGAGGATTTACAATATTAGGTGCTGTCAATGTCTTATTGGTTAATGTCTGTGCGTGCGCATTGAACGTAAACTCATCACTAGCACCCAATAGAGGTAGTGTAACAGTTCTATCCGCAGCTAATTCACTCACACCAAATATATACTGATGATCAGCTGATGTGTCGTTAATCTGTGGTAGAGTTAAGAGAGGGTCGGTTAATGTTTTATTAACAAGTGTTTGTGTACCACCTACAAGAGCAACAGTTCCACTTTCTCCTGGGAGGTCAATTGATACAGCAGCAGAGCCTTCTATAGCACCCAGCGTGGTATCGTGAGTTAATCCTCTAAAGATTAACCCGTTATCCGATAAAGATAACTTCTGAGTAACCTGAGCGCTGTCGCCACCCAGCAAAGTGTATAGTTCTACGAAGTTGTCATTGACTTTACCAGCAGTGGCACGCAATGTGTCACCTGTTCCATCATTGGCCGTAGTACCTCTATTGATGTTTTGTCTTGCCATTGCTAAATCCGTATCTGTGGTTAGTTATATTTATAATTGTTTTTAAGCGGAATCTGAATCATAATAAGTATATTTGACCTCATCCATCGTATCAAATATTGATCTATTAGAGCTGAATCTTGGTGTTCTTGGATCGCCAACCGCAGAATCTTCATCCATCGTTGGTGAATTGGTTCCCATAAGCTCACTGATTGAATCATAATGCCGGTCAAGCTCGCCAATCGGCACATCTTGGATGATTGAAACCGCACCAGGCAGATCAATTCTCAGTTTGCCATATGTTCCTCTACCGTCAGAATCAATTACACCAGTAAGATCTGTAACTGCAAGAGGTGTGCCCAATGCTGCTTCGCCCTGAACAACTGGGTCAATATTAATGTCAATAAAGTCGGGCATTAGGTTCAAGCCCATGCTGCCAATAGCTTCTATTAGAACTTGCCCGCCAAAATACATGCCTGCAGGGTGCGCAAATAGTTTATACGCTTCTCTCCACTGACTAACCGGAATATCCGCCTTAATCAGAATTGCATATGCTTGATATAGTTTGTCGTCTGTTAGGAACTTTTGAGACTCAGGACCGATCCTGGAATCATTAACTCCAACCATAAACCGATCTTCTTTGGTGTATCTTACTTCTGGCGTAATCCCAAAGAAAGATCTAAAGAACTGTTGAATAGAATACAACGTTCCTTTAGATCTGTATAGATTGCTTGAGTATTTGGCTGCAGCTCTTTTGTTCTGGAATCCCTCAAAGTACGATTGACCTAACAACAGTTCATCTTCAATGAATGATAACAACGCTTCGTCGGTAGATGAAATATCTCGAGAAAGAAACACGTCGTGAACAAGTCTGCCGGGAGATTGATCAGAGTCTTCAAATTGATTGTAATACTCGAGCAGTTTTATTAGTTTGGGGTATTCGCTTTTAAAATAGTCGGGTAAAACGTCTTCGACCTGATGCTTATCAGTGAACGTATAGTCTCTACGAAAGTTATCTTTTAATGTGTAATCTCTTGCCATGTTTTACTACTACTATGTTGAGGTTACGTTTACTGCAGAAGAGAATGAAGGATCTTCATCAAACTGTAGGATATCTTGTCTTTCCGGTGCAATCGCACTCGAATTTGCTGGAACCACACTGATCTTAATATAGTTAACACCACCAATAATGCTATTGGGTTTAAACCCAACCAACTTTAGAGTTTTGTTATCAGCATTAAAGCTTCCGACATTATCAACAATGGTCGTTAACCCATCCAGAGTCACAACTTGCAACTTCGCGCTGTTGAGTCTATTTCTGATCTTACATGCTATACCATCAATGTTAAATGATGAGCTATCTACAATAAAGTTCTTATCATCCGGCGCTGCGATTGAGGCGGGGAATCTTAGATTAAAATCATTCTGTGCATCAAGTCTAGGCGTAATCCGCTGTTGCATTTTTACTTCCAACCGTGACGATAGTACTGCCGGCGAAACATCATCAATGCTGTCTCTTATACACATCTCCGAGC
>OJEZ01000085.1_pt1 | contig 12971 bp, 6 predicted proteins | sample 1594001 | NCBI WGS metagenome assembly OJEZ01 (sample SAMN05416726, study PRJEB24817) | seawater metagenome | isolation source: Sea water | place: Canada:Atlantic | collected 2013-07
GGTACTAAACTAGACACAATAGCAACAAATGCTAATGATTACACACATCCAAACCACACTGGCGAAGTAACATCAACAGGTGACGGCGCAACAGTTATTGTTGATAATGTTGTTGATGCAGGAAACTTGAAAGTTACAGGTAACGGTACTACTACACAATTCTTAAGATCAGATGGAGACGGTACATTTACTTGGGCTACTCCAGTAGATACAAATACAGTATACACACACCCAACACATCCAGGCGACGATGCTTCTATTGATACAGGTGCTCTTACAGGAGCAGTTGTAATATCAGATTTAGACTTTAATGTTACAACAGACACACTAGGTCATGTTACAGATGCTAATGCTACCGTCGCTACTAGAACGTTAACACTTGCTAATTTAGGTTATACTGGTGAAACAAATGCCACAGCGGACCAAACTAAAGCTGATATTGAAGGTCTTAGCATTGAATTGCCTGCGGCAAACTTAACTGGTACAATAGCTGCAGCTAGACTCTCTACAGCAACTACACAAGTAGAGAGTGATGATAGTACAAAGATTGCTACGACTGCTTATGTTACAGATAAAATTACTACACTTATTGGCGGTGCGCCAAGTACACTAAATGATCTTAATGAACTTGCGGCTGCTATAAACGATGATGCTAACTATAATACCACTCTCACTACAGCACTAGGTACTAAGTTACCACTCGCAGGCGGCGCAATGACTGGTCCAATTACGACCAGCAGCACATTTGATGGTGTAGATATTGCGGCACGAGATGCTGTGTTGACTTCTACTGCAGCTATTGCTGCGGCGGCATTGCCGAAAGCCGGTGGTACTATGACTGGCGATTTACAACTTTATAAAGCTACGCCCATTATTACTCTACAAAGAAGTGATAATACAACGTTGCCAGGGTTAAGTTGGCAAGGTGCAGGTGGTGCAGAAGCGGCAAGTATAAAACTGGATGGCACAAGCGGAATGACGAACTCGCTTATTATGAGTACATATAATGGCTCAACTATGGCTGAAAGATTGAGACTTATGACTTCAGCCGCTGGTGGCATATCCGTAACAGGTAATATAGCAGTTACAGGTACAGTCGATGGTGTAGACATTGCGGCACGAGATGCAATACTAACTAGCACAACTACTACCGCTGGTGCAGCACTACCGAAAGCTGGTGGTGCAATGACGGGTAACATTACTGGCCTCACAGCTTTAGACGTAACAGGCATTGTGGAGGCTACATCAAGTGTCAACGGCGAGTCTTCTCCAATTATAGCAGCTAACAAAGATATAACGGCTGGAACAAATCAAAACGTAGGCTATAACTTTGGACTATCTCGTAACAGTGGAGCACATAAACCACAAGCAGGACGTATTGAAGTTGGACGTAATCTAGACTGGACAAACGATGATACTAAGGTTGACTCGTATATGAGCTTTAGTGCGTATACTAATAATGTGTTAACTGAGCATATGAGACTCATGCCCACAGGAAACGTGGGCATTAGAACAACTATGCCAAACGGCAGCTTAACTATTGCTGATGGCAATCGTGCCCAGTTTGAATTTTATCCTGAGTATACCACCGACACCAACTTAATTATGAACTACGATAGAACGACAACTAGTTACCAAAATCTTATAACAAGAGCTGCAACGCACCAATTTACTATTGGCGCTGACGAGAGAATGCGCATCGACTCATCAGGCCGTGTTGGCATCGGAACAACATCTCCAGGTAAGTTGTTAACAGTTCACTACGATGCTCCTGCTTATGATACCGTTGATGATGTACTGAGATTAGTTAATAAATTTACTTCGACAAATAACGCAGCCTCAGCCCTAGCAGGTAGTGGTCCCGCCATTGTATTTGCTGGAGGAATTGGAGACAACCAAACAAGAGACAGAGCTAGAATAGTCGCCCCTTACGAAGGTAGTAATGTCTCAGGACTAGCTTTCCATACTCAAAACACTGCCGATATTATTACTGAAAAAATGAGAATCCAAAATAACGGCAACGTTGGTATTGGTACAACTAGTCCACAGAAAAAATTAGAAGTTACGGGCGATCTTCAACTTGACGCAACCAATGCTAGTATTTGGTTAAAGTCTGGCGCCGCTGGAACTGCAGGTAAGATAAACTGGACATACAACACTGATGCCACAGTATACGCTTCTGCTGGAATAGATTACGACACTAGAGCAACAACCGGATTTCACTTAGATGCAGGTTATCCAATTACTATTGATTCTGCCTCAAGTACTGGTATTAAATTTATAACTGCAGGATCTCAACGAGCTGTTATTAATAATAGTGGACTAGACGTAACAGGCACAGTGACGGCTGATGGGCTGACTGTAGACGGGTTACTTATAGGTGGCATAGGCGCAGCTACAACTGCTGGTACACTTGATTGGAACGATAGTACTAATGCGAGATCTGGCCAAGGGCACACGCTACTACTAGGTTCAGCTACAAATGGGCCAAGCGGCGGCTCGTACTACCATCCCTTTAGTTTTGAATACAATACTAAAGGTGGTACTGGTAATATGACCCAGTTTGCTATTCCATATAATAACGCAGAAGGAGTTTATTTCCGATCAAGATACTCTAGTGTTTGGACTGGGTGGAATGAAATGTGGCATTCAGGCAACGATGGCACAGGCTCAGGCTTAGATGCTGATTTACTTGATGGACAACACGGCAGTTATTACCAAAAGAAAACAACAGTACAAGATGCGGCACCAAGTGGTGCTACTGGTGACTTATGGTACGAAAGTGACACTGGTTCATTTTATGTATATTATAGCGGCGCATGGGTTGATGTTGCTCCTGGTGTTGAAACTAATACTAATTTACAAATTAATAGTTTGGGTGTTGGTACAGCAGCAAGTGGTACAGCAGGCGAAATACGTGCTACTAATGACGTAACAGCGTACTACTCAGATGAAAGACTTAAAGATTTCCATGGTAATATTGATAGCGCATTAGATAAAGTTAATCAACTAAATGGGTATTACTTTACAGAAAATGAAACAGCTAAAGAACTAGGGTATGATAACGATAAACGTCAAGTTGGCGTAAGCGCACAAGAAGTACAAGCAGTACTGCCAGAAGTAGTTGCTGCAGCTCCTATTAGTGATGAATATTTAACAGTTAAATATGAAAAGTTAGCACCACTGTTTATTGAAGCGATCAAAGAAATTGATAAGAAGTATCAAGATAAAATTGATATGCTTATGGAAGAAATAGAAAAACTTAAAGGTAATTAATTATGGCAATTTCATTTCCAGGCAGCAAAAGCAATGGGCAAAAATTTACACACGGAAATAAGTCATGGACTTGGAATGGAGCCTCCTGGAAAGGCGCTACATCAGTGGGCGGCGATGCTGTAACATTAGGTGGTACGTCAGTTTCAAGTTTCCTACGCAGTGATGCTGATGATAGTACAACAGGTAATCTTTCAATGGAAAGTGGTCAATTAAAACTGGCCAACTTGGCAGCTGATCCTAGTACACCAATAACTGGAGGTATGTATTATAACACTACAGATAATGTTGCTAAAATATATAACGGAACCAGTTGGATAGGTTTTGCAACTTATGCTACTTTTTCAGGAAACGGCGGCAATTTTACTTATAATTTTACTGATAGTAACGATGTATCATACAGAGTACATGCGTTTACATCATCAGGAATATTTCAAAAGGGCGATAACAGTCCCATTGATATTATGATAGTAGGTGGAGGCGGCGGCGGAGGTGGTTCCACAGCCGGAGGCGGAGGCGCAGGTGGGTTGATTAACCATTCACTTACACCAACCGTCGGTGACTATAGTATTATAGTAGGCGCTGGTGGATCTGGAAGCCAAGTGTCTAACGACGGTGCCGTTAATAACACCAACGGGGGTTATTCAAGTGCCTTTGGTTATACAGCACTAGGCGGTGGTTATGGTTTTTCAGGCAGACCATCTGGATCCAGATTAGCCAACAGCGGAGGATCCGGCGGAGGTGGTGGATACTACAGTGGTAACGATATTATAAATCATACACATTCGGGCTCTGGAACAGTTAATCAAGGTAATCGTGGAGGTTTCAGCGTCAACACCAGCCTATGGGGCGGAGCCGGAGGCGGCGGCGCAAGCAGCGTAGGTATAGACCAGGGTTCAACACGAGCAGGTGGAGCAGGAACAGATATGAGTAGTTTTTTTGGTACAAACTTTGGCGTTAGTGGATTTTTTGCTGGTGGCGGAGGTGGCGGTCAATACAATACTTCGGCTAATACTCCTGGAGGTTCTGGCGGCGGCGGTCAAGGTGGATCCGGAATAGGAACACTTTATCCAACAGCAGGAACTGCAAACACTGGTGGCGGCGGCGGCGGCGGTGGCACATATGGCCCCAACATTGCTGGCGGCGGTGCAGGTGGATCCGGTATAGTTTTAATTAGGTATGAGATATAACATGGCACATTTTGCAAAAGTTTTAGACAATAGAGTAATAAATGTAATCGTTGCAGAACTCGATTACTTTGATACTTTTATTGATAGTAGTCCTGGAGAATGGATTCAGTGTTCCTACAATACACACGGTGGAGAACATTATGGACCTGACAGACAACCTGATGGAGGTACTGCACTAAGATATAATTATCCAGGTGTAGGATACAACTACAATCCTGTTGATGATGCATTTTTTCCAGATCAGCCATATCCTTCTTGGACATTAGATAAAACCAAATATCTTTGGGAATGCCCAGTTGCTGCGCCAGATACAGAAAATTTTTATAGTTGGAACGAAGATACACAATCTTGGATACTACTATCTGAATAACTTTTAAAAAAATATTACCTAAAAACCATATATAATAGACTAAGTCAAACAACCCTAGGTCCATATATTGCTTGACATAATATAGCCAACTTAAAAACTAACAAGACAAGTATAAATATACATAAGCAATCTTTAAGGATATACGTATGGCATTAAGTAAAGGTTTTGAACTCGCAAAATTAGGCAGTGGACTAGATGTAAACCAATCAACAGGCGAAGTAGTAGCTATTTCCATGGATACAGATGTTGTATCCGAAGGAACTACTAATATATATTTCACAGACGCAAGAGTAGACAATAGGGTAGCTAGTTTATTAGCTGGAGGCACAACAGGTAATATTGTTACAACTGGCTACATAGCTGGCCCAGCAACATTTACAATTGATCCAGCAGGTGTTGGAGATAACACAGGTACAGTTGTTATAGCAGGTAATTTACAAGTAGATGGTACACAAACAACAATTAATAGTACAACACTTGATGTTGATGATTTAAATATTACAGTAGCAAGTGGTGCCGCTGATAGCGCAGCCGCTAATGGCGCTGGACTAACAGTTGACGGTGCTGGTGCTAACATTACGTATACACATGCCACAACTAGTTGGGACTTTAATAAAGATATAAACGTAACAGGCACTACAACAACTGATCAATACTTATATGTTAATAGCCCTAACGGAACACAGCTTCAGCTACGTTCAGAAGATGCATATACTACTTTAGCTGCTGGAAATAGAAATCTTAATATTTCTGCTAATAGAACTATATTTTTAGATGATGCTTTTGCAGAAGTAATGAGAATTAATGATGATGGTAATGTAGGTATTGGCACAGCCGCACCTTCACATCCGTTGCACGTTGCTGGTAATATTGCTTTTGAAAATGGTGATGGGCTTATATCTAAAAATGTTGCTGGCTCAACAAGAACACTCTTAACATTAGATACAACCAATCGTTTAAGAATTAAAGGTAACGCTCCAGAAGCAGTAGATTCTGAGATAGGACTTACTCTAATTGATAATGGTAATGTTGGCATTGGCATACTTGCTCCAGTGACTGCTCTACATGTTAGAGGTACAGCATCAGCAGTAGGAGCTACTCGTTCTGTAGTTACTCTTACAGATGATACTGCGATGGGAATAAATGTTGGTAGTGGTGTTGCGTTTAGAGGATTATATACTTCAGCAGGCGCAGAAGCTAATTATGGTGGAATTTTTGCTGGTAAATCAAATGCAAACTCTGGTAACGCAAATGGATATCTATCTTTATCATACTCTGCTAGTGGTACATTAACCGAAGGTATTCGTATTAGTGAAACTGGTAAAGTGGGTATTGGTGACTCCACACCAACTGCAAATGGATTAACTCTTTTTAGTTCAGTTACAGGAGCGACAAGACTAAATTTACATATTGGCGGCAGTGGTACTGTGCCAAACTCAGGCAGTTATAATACAATATCAAACAACCAGCACGCTGATATATTAATTTCGTCTAACGCTTATATAAACGGTAGCGGGAATCCTGTTATAACATCTACTCATGGTAATATGGGTGGAACAGGTATAAAAATTTCTGGTGCAGGTGGATCACATGATATTAAATTTTACACTTCAAATGCAGCCTCTGTAAGAGGAACTGAACTAACAAATACAGAACGGATGACCATTAGTGAAACTGGTAAAGTTGGTATTGGTACATCTACATTTGGTACAAATGGTAAGTTGCAAGTTGCTGGAGGTATAGGGTTAACTGGTAATTCAGAAATTCGTCAAAGCACTAACAGTGACGGTAGCACTTTAAGATTTCTAGGTACCCAATTTGTTGCAGGTGCTGCTAACTCTCATAGCTATAGTTATACTGACGGTGCACTTATAGCAGCTAGGGCATCGCACGCCAACGCACTTTTGTTTGATGTGGGTGCAAATAGCACATCAGGTCATAAGTTAAAAGTATTAAATGATGGTAATGGTATTGCTGGTTCTTTGCAATATCTTAATGGTAGTGATACGAGGTTTATTGTTAAAAGTTCAACAGGTAATGTTGGTATTGGTACAGCTACACCTAGCACGAAACTAGATATTTCAACATCTGGTGCTGATGGTATTACTTTAAATGCAGATGCAAACAATGCCACACTTTCTAGTAGATTATTCCTTAATAATGGAACAGCTGGAAAAGCAATTTCTATAATGAATAATGGAAATGATCTTTCTATATCAACTGCTGCTACACCAGGATCAGGTTCTGGGTCTGAAAAAGTTAGAATATTAGAAAATGGTAATGTTGGTATTGGGACGACTTCGCCTAGTCAAAAACTTGATGTAGCTGGTAACATAGCACTATCAGGCACAGTAGATGGTGTAGATATAGCCGCAAGAGACGGCGTACTTACAAGCACAACAACAACAGCAAATGCGGCTTTACCACTAGCTGGTGGTACTATGACAGGCGACATTAACTTTGGTGACAACGACAAAGCTTCCTTTGGTGCTAGTAATAATTTAGAAATTTACCATAATGGATATCTTGGTAGACCATTTGTGTATGCTACAGCACCACTCTTTATAGCATCAACAGGTAATATTTGGATTGGTGGAGATGGTATTGGACTAGGAAATCCTGGATCATCAGAGTATTTTATACAGTGTGTAAATAATGGTGAAGTAAAACTTTATCACGACAACGCAGAAAAACTAGCCACAACAGCCACAGGTATAGATGTGACAGGTAATGCTTCCTTTGCAAATAATGGCAAAGCCATCTTTGGTGCTAGTAATAACTTACAGATATTTAGCACCGGCACTTCATCATATGTAGCTGAAAGTGGTTCTGGTGACCTTTACATAAAAGGTTCAAGTATCTATCTCACCGACACTGACAATAATCAATATATTCATCTGAGCGACACTGGTACTGGTGGTACTGTTGTACTAAAACATAATGCAGTATCCAAATTAGCCACAACAGCCACAGGTATAGATGTAACAGGTAATATAACTGTATCAGGCTACATAGCTGGCCCAGCAGTATTAACTATTGATCCAGCAGGTGTTGGCGATAATACAGGTAAGGTTGTTATCGCAGGTGACTTACAAATAGATGGTACAACTACAACAATTAACAGTACAACACTAACAGTAGATGATTTAAATATCACACTTGCCAGTGGCGCCGCTGACAGCGCAGCCGCTAATGGAGCTGGTATTACTGTAGATGGAGCTAACGCTACTATCACATATGACGGCACAAATGACGAGTGGGACTTTAATAAAGACGTAAACGTAACAGGTAACATAGCACTATCAGGCACAGTAGATGGTGTAGATATAGCCGCAAGAGACGGCGTACTTACAAGCACAACAACAACAGCAAATGCGGCTTTACCAAAAGCTGGTGGAGCCATGACAGGTGCTATCACAACTAACAGCACCTTTGACGGGCGTAACGTGTCCGTAGATGGAGACAAGCTAGATCTTATTGAAGCAGGCGCCACAGCAGACCAAACTGCTGCGCAACTTCTGACAGCCATCAAGACTGTTGATGGTACTGGTTCCGGATTAGATGCTGATTTGCTGGATGGGCAGCAGGGTTCTTATTACTACAGTTCAGGTAATCCACCGCCTTTAACTGCTGACCCCACTCTAACATTAACTGGCGATGCCACTGGCTCAGCTACATTTACTAACCTTGGTAATGCTACACTGACCGTTGCTATTGCTGATGATAGTCATAATCACACCTTGGCAAACATAGACCAGGTTACTATTAATAACACTAATGACTTAGACACCTACAATACCAGAGGACTATACAACTGGAGTAGCAGCAATCCTGCCAACAGCCCTTATGCTTACGGGTCTATGTTAGTACTACCAGACGGAAGCCGAGAGCAACAGCTATTACAAACATATGGTGGCGCAGCTAACAAAGTAAGTCTTTACGGTAGACGTAAAACAAGCGGCACTTGGGATACAACTTGGACACAGTATTTTAGTGACCATTACCACCCTAATGCTGATATCCTAACAACAGCTAGAGCAATCACACTAACAGGCGCAGTAACTGGTACGGCAAACTTTGATGGTAGTGTTGGTATTTCAATAGCAACTACTGCTACCGCTGACCCCACTCTAACATTAACTGGCGACGCCACTGGTTCTGCTACGTTTACTAATCTTGGCAACGCCACACTAACCGTTGCTGTAGCTAATGACAGTCACTACCATAGTCAGGTCTACATCCCTGACACACGGGGATCGGCAAGAGCACCTAGCTATTATCCTGATAGGTACGTCAGTTATGACTTTCAAAGTAATTCCGATACTGGCGCAGGCGATGATGGGTGGCACGTACTTCAAACGGTAGCTAAGTGGAGTACTTATAATGCATCCCACCGTCAACAACAAATTGCTTATACTGGCTCTAATCTAAAACACAGAGTAGCTACAAGTGATACCGCTTGGGGTGCTTGGAAAACGATATGGGATAGTGGCAACGACGGCGCTGCCTCTGGTCTAGATGCTGACTTGTTGGATGGTGTTCAAGGCAGCTCTTTCCTACGTAGTGATGCTACAGATACATTTACAACGCTGTCAGGTACGTCTCTCACCACTACCAATTTGACTGTCGGTTCTTCTGCGAAGATTAACTTCCAAAACAACGATAGCATTTCATTTAATGATGGTGACGGGGTTGGTGCGTTTAGCTTTAACGCAGACGCTGGAACGGCAAATGCCTTATTGAAGGCAGGCGCAGCAACTTTCTCTAGTGTAACTGTTTCTGGAACAGTAGACGGAGTAGACATAGCAGCCAGAAATGGTGTCTTAACTTCTACAACAACCACAGCCAACGCTGCTTTACCTAAAGCTGGCGGTACTATGACTGGTCCGCTAACCATTGATACAGACAACAACGCCAACGGTGGTCTTCGTCTTCTTGTAAACCAAACCAACCCTGAGCAAGACTTCTACTTTGCTCAAGAAATCGTTTCAACCCTTTCAGGCGCAACTGTTACTACAGCAGACCGTGAGCAAGGTGGCATTTGGATAGACCTTAATAGTACAGCGACAGGCGGTGGTACTAATCACGAACACAGAGTCTACGGAGCCTACTTAGATGTAGATTCCACAGGTGATGCTGATATGGTTTACGGCGTTTTTGCTGATGCGACAGTTACACCAAGCACAGGCCAAACCTCTCAGGTTACAGGTGGTTACTTTAAAGCAGAGGATAACGGTGGTGCTGGCGCTGTTAGTAGTGTGTTTGGAGTTCAAGGCTTAGCACAAAGCGACAACGCAACTTCTGATACTAATACGTTAATTGGTGGATACTTTAAAACAACTAACATAGTAGATACAGGCAACGTTACTACAGCAAGTGCTGTTTACGGTGAAATAGAAATAGCAGCCGGCACAGGCGATCATTACGGTACTTCACATGTCTTCCAAGCACAATACGACAATAACGATACTGTAGCGCAAACAAATACTACATACTTGTACTACGGTAACTACGCAGGTGTACTACCTACAACTGCTTACGGTGTTTATATTGCTGATGCTGTAACAAGTTACTTTGGTGGCACAATAAGATCAGCTGGTGATGTGGTAGCGTATTACTCAGATGAAAGACTTAAAGACTTCCATGGTACTATTCCAAACGCTATGGATAAAGTAAAACAACTAAATGGATATTACTTTACAGAAAATCAACTAGCAAAAGATTTGGGATACAATAATGATAGTACACAAGTTGGTGTTAGCGCACAAGAAGTTGAGGCAGTACTTCCTGAAATAGTTAAAGAAGCAGCTATTAATACTGAAAAAGGTACTGATTATAAAACTGTACAGTATGAAAAACTAACAGCATTGCTTATTGAAGCAGTAAAAGAACAGCAAACAGAAATTGACGAACTAAAAAAACTTGTCAAGGATTTAATGAGTCGATAATGATAAAATAGCATTGACAATGATACATAAATATAGTAGTATAGAATGAAACAGGACCAAAACTATGGCATTACCAGCAACCGGTAGTCAAATATCCATAAACCAAGTACAAATACACTATGGGTTTACTAGTGGTACTACTAGAACAATGAGTGCTCTTGGTACACAGGTAGGTATTACTGCTGGCAATACAGTTTTGCTAAGTTCTAGTTTCGGCGGACAACCATAAACTCATAGGAGAAATTAATGTCTGAATTTGAATATAGTACATTTGTCTTGGGCAGATGTTCAACACCCGCATCAAAGTATGCGAAAGTTAATAGTGATATTACTGAAGCAAACGCTACACCATTTTGGCGTAAAAACAAAGCACGTATTGCGATGTTAACAGCAGTCAAAAAAACACTTGCTGCGCAACATACTAAAGATGAACTTGTGTTTACTGATGATGTAGAACAAATAAAATATTTTGTTGAACGACTTGCCAAGCGCAGCGCAATTGAATTGTTAAGCACTGGTAAAGTTAGTGCTGACACCATGGAAGATATGACGTGCTTGGGTGACGATTACTTTGTTGATTGTGTTCGACAAGCTACAATCATCGCAACTCAACTGAATGAGGAAGTCCAGAAAGCTGAAAAAACAGTTCAACAGGATGACGTCGTTCCAAAAAACATGATGTAATTAACATGCTTGGAATTTGTGTTCCTGTACGAGATACAGTTCATACTAGTTTTGCTTATTGTTTAGCTCAGATGACTTCTTATCTGACACGTAACAGTATACAGTTTAATCTATATTTTGAAAATGGCAGTTTGATTGCTGACCAACGATATAGGCTTGCTGAAATAGCAACACAACAAAAATGTAAGGAAATACTTTGGCTTGATAGCGATATGGTATTTCCTGCAAGCGTCTATCGGTCACTTGCTAATCATAATAAAGATGCGGCGGCGTGTACATACAGTACTAGGACTAAACCATATCGTAATGTTGCTTTTCAGTCTAGTGATTTAACTGATACAATCAATCACACATTAGGCTTGCATAAAATTTACGCAGTTGGTATGGGAATAATGCTAACAAAAACAGAAGTGTTTAGTACTATTCCACGTCCTTGGTTTAACACACACTGGGATCAGCAAACTGAAACCTTTAGTGGTGAAGACATTTACTTCTGTGACCAATTACAAAACTATGGTTATGAATTGTATGTTGACTGTGATTTAAGTAAGCAATGTGGGCATATAGGAAGTAGCACAATTAAGATGGAAAATATTAATGTTTAACACCAGAACTGCGTTCAGTCGTACAAAGGCTAATTGGAAACGATATCCAATTATTGAAACTGCGGATATGGATGACTATTCTGTAGTACAGAAATACAAAGACAAGTATCCTTATATTTGGCTAAAGCATGAAGATTATGATATACAACCCAATTTTAATTGGAACTTTTATCCTGAACAACAAAATAAAAATAGCATACACTCTTTTCCAAGTTGTAACCCACACAGTAAAAGACCAGTGTCGTGGGAAGTATTACGTCTTGTACCAACACATTTAGTTAATAACCCTGATGTAGTACGTAGTAATCAAATTGCTGCATATAAAATGAATATGACACCAATGTACATATATGCGTTTAATGACAAGTCCGTTATGAAAAAATACAGAATGGTTAGTATTCCTGAACGTTCATGTCATTTAATTAACAATAAAAAATCAATGAATGAAGTATATGAAATGTTAAGTAATTCAAATTCTGATTCAGTTTGGTTAGTACACGCTGATGTTAGAATCGATAATATCTCTACTCTAGATTTTAAAATTGGCGATGCAGATATTGTTAGATTTCCTGTAGTACATCAAAGTACTGGATTAACGTATGCTGATGATTCAGTTTCATTAGTTAAAATAGATTATATTAAGAAGTTAGTAAGCCGAGGATTAAATTCGGAAGCTGAACTTTTTATCATTGATCCACTTAGTGGAGAATTAGTGCCAAATAAAATTGAGGAATCTATTAAATCAAAAATTATAAAAACTTCAATAATACCAATTGGACATATCAATGACACAGTAGATCCATTTAAAGCATGGGCGAATGCGTATCACACATGCTTATATGTACAGTATAGTGACTGTCTCTTATACACATCTGACGCTGCCGACGATCTACTCTGTGTA
>OJEZ01000093.1_pt1 | contig 11811 bp, 14 predicted proteins | sample 1594001 | NCBI WGS metagenome assembly OJEZ01 (sample SAMN05416726, study PRJEB24817) | seawater metagenome | isolation source: Sea water | place: Canada:Atlantic | collected 2013-07
ACAGAGTAGATCGTCGGCAGCGTCAGATGTGTATAAGAGACAGCCAGTCTGGTGCATGTTTCATTATCAAGTCGGCGATAGGTTTGTTCTGATAAGGGACATCTTCCTTATCGAGGATATTGGTGAATCGCTTAAAGAACTGACCAGCCAGATCAGCCATATCCTTCTTAGATGTATTGAACTCATACACGCCACACCGAGAATGCAGTGGTTCAATAATTCTATTCTTAAAGTTACAAGTAAGGATGAACCGGCAGTTGTTAGAGAACTCTTCGATGAATCCCCGCAAGGCGGGTTGGGTTGATTGGGGATTGAGGTAATCAGCCTCATCCAGAATTACTACCTTATACCCACCCTGCAAGGACACACTAGAAGCAAATTGTTTGATCTTACCTCTTAGTGTGTCAATGCCACCTTCTTCAGATCCATTGATCAGAATAAAGTCAAGGCCAAGCTGCTTACACATGGCCTTTGCGACAGTAGTCTTGCCCAAACCAGCAGTACCGGAGAACAACATATTAGGAAGTTCTCCGGTATCCACTATCGCTTGGAGCGTTTGCTTTAGTTGTTTAGGTAGGATGGTATCATCAACAGTTTGAGGACGATACTTCTCGACCCATAGAAAATCATTAGACATGTTAACCTCATTATAAAAAAACATTGTATCACAGATAGGTCAGAAAGTCAATTAAGATTTTGCGGCAGCCTCCTGCTGATGAGATTCAGCTAGCTGAATAATCTGAAGAGATTGATCACGCAGCTGGCCAATCGTAGTCAGCTCTTCACCTTTAAATGCTCCACGAGAAGTCAATGCATCGACGACCGCTACTGTGCTGCGCGCGACACGATTGGATAGGTCATAGATCTGTGAGTGATCTGGTGTGTTAGTTTCTGCTTTTGCCATTTGTTTTAGCTCCAATTATGATTTGAATGTAGATGATTTTTCTAGGGCGATCCAGTACTTTAGATCCATAGAGTCGTCAATACTAGTAAACTGAGAGATCAATTTGGTAGAGATCTCAACTTTATAATCGCTAGGAATGATTTTCAAGTTAGCGATATCGATAATGAAGTTGCAATCAGCTAGCTTGCTTTCTCCATCAACGTCAATAGCATACGTATTAGATGTGGAGTTGTCTGACTCAATAATAGACAAACGAATCAAACCATCTACGTAGGTAATTGACATCTGAGAGTGACCCAACGCACTAGCAGCGCGCTTAAGGTTACTCAATGTATTCTGATCCAAAGAAAATGTGACATCGGGCTCAGGCATATTAATAGGCTTAGAGGGGCTAGTCAACATCTCTGGGTCAGAGAAGAAGTATTTAATTTGCGCTCGACCGGTGCTATCACCAATCAATACACTGTTAGGCTCAAACCTAACTCTTGGACTATCTACAAGACTCAGAACATTCAAGAACTCTTGCAGATCGTATATGCCAAACTGCTGTGTAAATGTTTCTGGAATCGTGGCTTGCCCAAGTATATTCTTTGCTTCAGCCATAGTCATGATAGAGTTACCCGGTTGGATAACAACATTACTATTAACAGTAGCAAAGTTCTTCAACACTTGCATAGTAAAATTGGACAGTTCCATTTTAGTTTCCTTTTATTTTGGAGAAGTTTTTCTCCTTGTACACTTCGATCTTGTTGGCAAACTTACCTTCAAGAACTTCACCTTTATGGGAAATAACAAATACGTTTGTATCGTTCCCAAGAGTATAGATGATTTTCATTAGATTGTCAACACCTTCATGGTCTAAAGATGAATCAAATGTCTCATCTAAGATTAAAAGATTAGTCGATACAGAGTTCTTCATGTTGGCAATCTGACGCCAAGTGAATAACAGTGCTAAATCAATCCGCTGCTTCTCACCTTCAGAGAATGATGCATAAGAGAAGTCATCACGAAAACGCGATCGAATAGTCTCATTAAAGTTCTCATCAAGATTGAAAGAAACAAAGAAGTCGAGTATCTGTAAATACTGATTACTCAGCTTATTAATTACAGGCACATACTGCTTTACAATCTTAGTTTTGATTCCTGTGTCTTTAAGCATAGCGCCTACGACAAGGTTATAGTTGTACTGCTCGTTCAACGACAGTTTACGTTCTGTAGTAGAGTCGCCAGATTCAATGAGGGCAGCAAGTTCCGCATTGGCATCGCCAAGGTCGACACTATTAGCCAAGCGATCTAACTCCGTCTGCGTTCTATTGATAGCAGCTTGGAATTGAGTAATCGATTGGTTGTTTGCATGAATCTCACTTTGCCAAGCACGACACCGCTCAACAACTTCATTGGCCGCGGTTAGATTGTTGCGAGATGCTGCTAAGGCATCTTCCGCTTGATCAATAGCAGTCTGTAGCTTACGAGATTTGCTCTTACCTTCAGCAATATGCTCGGCTTTGGTGTCCTCTGTAATAGATTGAGTGCACGTTGGGCAAGTGTCGTTAGATTCAAAGAACTTTACTTCTTTGACGACCTTCTTAACATCCGAGTTAAACTTCGCTTTGAACCGTTCGAGCTCTGAGACTTTAGTGGTCGATTTCGTCGCTTGATCCACTGCAGAGGGTAGCTCGGACTCAACGTTGGTGGAGAGTGCCCCATTCTTTGACTGTGCAGCCTCAATCTCACCTTGAATATCTGAAATGAGTTGGAGCTTCTCTTCACGCTGCTCTGAGTTGATTGCCTTGATGTCTTTAAGGTACTTCTTCTGACTTTCAATCTTAGTTTTGTTAACCTCGATAGTGTGGGTAGCATCTTTGATCTCCTCACGCAAGCCAGACTGTTGCTCTTTCAAGATATTATTCATCTTAGAGAATACGTTGATGTCCAGAAGATCCTCGATTACCTCACGACGGTGATTACTACTCAACTGCATGAAGGGTATAAAGGAGGAGGAACCTAGCACAACAATCTGGTGGAAGCTTTTATGATTAAGCTTTAAGATGTTTTGCTCGAGGATCTTCTGGTACTCTTTGGCATGCGATGATTGGTTTATCATCGTTCCGCCTTTCCAGATCTCAAAGACGTTGGGCTTAATGCCACGAACAATCTTATACTCAGACCCGGATACTTGGAAAGTAATCTCTACAACAGCATTCTTCTTATTGATGCTGTTGACTAGTTGATTCTTTCCAATGTCTCTGTGAGCCTTACCAAACAAGGCAAAGCTCAAAGCGTCAAGCATAGTGGACTTACCAGCACCATTATGCCCAACAATCAATGTAGACTTGTGATTGTCTAATGCAATCTCGCACCAGCTGGTGCCAGTGCTGAGAAAGTTCTTCCAACGTAATGTTTTAAATACTATCATGCGATCTCAAAACTCTGTGCTTCTGTCATCAAATCAGACATCTGCTTTTTAATCCGATCTTTATCCAGATCAGTTTCAACAGCGTCTATATAACTATCCAGCAAAACAGACGTGTCGTCAACAGATACTTCTGAGTCATCAACATTATCTCCAATAAACTCATTGAAGTTCTCTGCTATCTTCAACTCAAGTATCTTACGATTCTGTATCCTATCGATAAACCTATCAAAGGTATATTGATCAGACTTGTTGATCACCTGAACTTTAACCATACGTCCATCAACATCTGATAGATCGTAATGGAGGTAATCAGTTGTAGTATCATCATACCTAATACGTTGGAAAAGAGTATGAGGATTGTGAATAGCATCCAAGTTACGAGTCTCAGTATCAAGAACATGAAAGTACTTCTTATCATGAGCATCTGCCCAAGAGAATTCCATCTGCGATCCAAGGTATGTTACATTATCTTGTGTTGACTTTGTATGGAAATGTCCAGAATAAACAGCCTCAAATCTGTTAAAGATAGATCTATTAATCCCATGCTCACACTTGATACCAGGTAACATAGTATACCCAATGATGTCAAAGTGACCACCAATGATATCACACTTAGCATTGGCAAGAAAGTCGTGTGCTTCCTTTTCGTTCTCATCATTAATCCAAGGAACAAGACCCATCTTCAACGAGCCATACTCCATTACAGTAGGCTTGTGTACAATAGTAACTTCATTCATATAGTGACCAAGCAGCTCTTTCAAGCTATTCAGTTCATTTGTGTTCTTATAGAATGTGTCATGGTTACCACAGATGATGTCCATGGTAATGCCATAGTCTCTTAGTTTCGCAAGAAAGAACTGACGGTTGCGGTTAAGAGCACGGAAGTTAATAAACTTCCTGTTATCGAAGTAATCGCCAAGGTGAACGATATGATGAATATCATGTTCCAAAAGATAAGGAAAGAATACATCAGTAAAGAATTTCTCCGCATTATCGAGAAATACGTCAGAACTATTGCGCACACCAAGATGAGTGTCATTAAGAAGCGCGATTAACATAGTTGATCATTTCCTGCATTATATTCACATCCTCTTTTAATAATCCTAAACCCGTATTGCAACTTGAGCATAATATACCTCTCACTTTTAATGTAGTATGACAATGGTCTATGTGAGTATGTTTACCCAAATCAAGACTCTTGTTACATATCATACAACAATTGTTCTGTTCTGTCAACATATAATTGTATTCATCTGTGGTTAAACCATACTTCTGCACTCTATATTCAAGATACTTCTCTGGGTTATCTCGATAATACTTTGCTGCGTTCCCGCTAGTATTATTGTATTCCCAAATACGTTCCTTTTGAGCGTCTGATTGGTTCATCTTCTTACGAACAGCTTTACCCTTAGCAGACTGTTCATACCGCTTCCGCGCGTCTGCAGACGGTTGATGCAAGCTCGAACACTTTACACACGACCAATTGCTAACATATTTTATTGTTGTATTACACCTCTTGCAAGACTTGCCATCATATTGTTTTAAACCTTGTTCTTTTGCTTGCTTACGATCCATCAGACCCTCCATGAGTATTATACTATTATATATAACACTCACTTGGGGTTTTGAGTAGATTCGTAATATTTTTTTGCTTTTATTTCCAATTCATTTCCCGTTGCGTTGGGAAACTGGTTAAATATAAGTTCTTCTATCTTAACCTGATCTTGTATCGGAAGATCTTCATACAGGGCTATTTTCATAATCAAGTATATTCCATTTAGGTGTGTAACCTAGCCTCAGCAGAGGCTCGATATCAGCTTTTGTAGACTCGCGTTCACCATTAGGGTTCTCATCAACATAGTCACCTTTGTAGCCCATTACTTTTGCTACTTCTCTTACCGGTACAACGTGTCCCGTACCAATATCAACTACTTTCTGTCCAACGTCAACAAATTTATTCATCAAAATCCAAATGGCTTGCATGATATCATCGACATGAACAAAGTCTCTGTAATGATTGTTGTTGATATATGTCACATCGTTACGTTGTAGTTTCTTAAACAACATATCATCGCGGCCAGGCCAGATAGTATGAAACCTCATGCCAATAGCAGGATAGTCTTCACATTGAATCTCATTCATCTTCTTAGTTGTGGCGTATGGGTTACCCCACCACTCATAAGCATTAGATGAAGATGCATATAAAATACGCGCAGAGTTACCTTCAGAAAAGGCCAACATCTCTCTTGTACCATTCACATTGTTATCGTAGTACAATTCTGGGTCATCAAATGATGGTCGCACACCAGCTAGAGCAGCCAAGTGTACAATGTAATCAAAATCTAGTCCTTCATACATTGCCCAATCTTGACGAGATCGGATATCCTTATCTTCACCAAATTCGTATACTGTACAGTCATTATTTTTTAGAAATTTGACTAGTCGACTGCCAACCATTCCGTCTGAGCCAGTTACCAATACTCGTGTCATAATAATTAGTCCTCCATAAAATCCCCAAGGTCAGAGTCGACGTAGATTACCCGCTTCTTACGTTTCTTCTCTTCCTTTACATATATTGAAAGTTCAGTATCTTTTTCTTTGATCTTATCAATACGGTCTTTCAATTGATTGACAAATGCCTGGACTACCTGAACAGATCCCATATCGGTTTGATCTGTAGCAATGTATTCTTCAAGCCCACTCTGAGCAAGATACTTCAACTTCACTTCCTGTTGTTTCTTTTCTTTAGCAATCCGCCGCAAGAATGCATACCACGAGATCTGCGTGAAGTATGCAAATGCGTTGGGGTTGCCAGTTCGAGTTGCAGCCTCGATGTTATAATTCTCAATAGCTTTGAGACAATTCTCCACAGCATCCATAACCATCTCTTCACGATATGTGTATCGAATGAAGTTAGATTTGTGTGAGAGCCCCTCGGATATTTTAAGAAAGCATGAAGCGATGTAATCAGGCACAATTGGCAAAGGAGTTTCAGCTTGCTTAGCTTCCTTTAAGACTGTACAATAATTGACAACTGATTGTGAGAATTCCTTGTTGTTAACATAGTGAATACTCGCTCGTTTTGATCTACCCATAATAATCCTCTTTCAATTCATAATAGTATACTATAGAAACTATTTTTAGTCAACCCGTTGACTTATTTTAAATATCGGGTATAATAAGGCATTGGCCTTGGTAGGGGCAGCATATCTAGTTACAACTAGTGTAGCTTGCTCTTATCGAATAGTGATATGATTTTACCATCTAGTGGATCTTCGTCTCCATCACCATATCCAAATGCTTTTTTTAACATCTCGATCTCTTCTTTAGAATCTCGATCGACAGGTGGCTCGCCATACTCAGCTTCAATAGACTTATTGTATTGATCAAGCAGAACATCAGCTGGCTTAGCTTCACCCAGTATATGAGAAAAGTTTAAGAGCTGAAACATATCATCATTAAGTTGAAATGCCATCCATGGCCTTAGCGAATAGTATCTATAGCCCTCAATATTATCTTCCGTTCTTGTAATCATCATAGCATTCTTTACCACAATGTTAGCATCTTCACCCTCAGGTTCAGACACTACTTGAGCTATAATCTCATCACCATTAGTTAATTTAAACTGTATGTGGTTCATTTTAAATCTACCTTCACTATTTCATAGTTAAATTGTTCTTTGTCATACATCTTAACACGCTCCGCAGAATGCATAAGTGTAAAGTTATTTCGTCTACCCCAGTGCAGATCATCTGCAACATCAAACAACTTAGTGGTTACTCCATTGTCCGACTGACGAAGACCTCGCCCAATACTCTGTAGAACCTTAATCTGAGATTTGCTTGGAGAAGCAAATATGATATTATGTAGGTTACGAATATTGATACCTGTACTGAAAGTTCCTAACGATGCTACGATTATAGCATTACTTTGCTTCTCAACTATCCTACGAATTGCTTCTCTGTCTGATGTTGCTGTATCACCTGATACAAAGAATACTTTCCGTCCCTGCTCTACCTTGTTATTTATAAGGTCGTAGAGAGGCTTGCCATGAGCGTCCACACGTTGATATAAGACAAGAGTATTTCCTGTAGTAGATACAGCCAGATTGCGAATGAAATTATTACGAGACTCATTTCCAATAATGAAGTTAATCTCATCTTGATATGTTTGTTTGCCAAATTCTTTCCTAATATTATCCGAGTAGTTTAAAAGAAGTACTTTAATATCGAGAGCCGCAAGAGTTTCATTATCTTGCAGTGCTTTAGTGGTTGTGACTTGATATACGGGTCCAAACAGCCCCTCTAGTACTAACTTGTGAGTCAGAGTACCATCTAGTGTTCCTGTAAACCCGTAGCGGTACTTAGCTTCTGTAGCTTTATTCATTATTGATGATAGAGACTTGGATTTGAATCCGTGGCACTCATCTCCTAGTACCATACCAAATTGTTCGAACCACTTCTTGGGCAACTTATAAATAGATTGCCATGTACTAATAACTATGGCACGATCCGTGTCTTTATCTTTGCCTGAATATATCTTATGCATATCTCGTGAATCTTGTCCATAGTCAACAAAGTCTTGATGCATTTGTTCAACAAGTGATGTTGTTGGTACAATCACTAATACTTTGCTGGCATTTCCATCAGCAATAGATTGTAACCAATACTTAGCTATTAAATAGATTATGAACGACTTACCAGACCCCGTAGGAGATAATAGAATTGCTCGAGATCGTTTTAGGGCTGTTTCAATGGCATCGTATTGGTAATCTCGAGGCTGAAATGGAAGCTTTGCGTCTGCAAGTAAATCAGGTAGTGATTGAAGAGGTAGTTGATCCGGTACCGGTAGGCCGTAATCAGACTCTTCTGTGTCAAGAGTATATGATCTCTCAGCTGCAAACTTTATTAAATAAACATATAGCCCAGCAGAGAGCTCTCCAGTCATGCGATTGAATAGCTTTATCTTACCATCCCAAACTTTATTCTTGTAGGCTGGCATAAACTTATATCCAGGAACAAAGAATGAAAAGTAGTCGCTGATCTCAGCTGCTAAGCCAGCATCAACGTCTACATATAACATACTATAATCTTTTAGTCTACAGACAATATCAACCACCAGCTTCAAACACTTTCCATTTAATCATATTACCAATCGTCTGATGACGCCAGTTCAGATTATTAACAATCTCATTGAGGGTATCTATCATGGTTTTAAGATACTGTATTCGCAGCTCGGATTCCTGAATCTCTTTATCAGAGTCGTAGTAATAATCCATCTCACCTTTCATCACCTTCAAACCATTTAGTGGGTCATAGCTCCAACCTAGCTCTTTGATCTGGTCCTCATGCATCTTGCCATTGTACCAAAGCCATTTCAACTTCAATAGAGACTTCTGATCCATCTCAGCTTTCTTTATACGCAATTTGGTATTGGAAAGCACGGTAAGATACTTAGCGTGTAGTGCGGGGGTTTGGCGAGATGTTTCGTCAAGGTTGCTTTTAGGCAGCTGAGAATCTGCGGCCCATTCTTCGAGCAATTGCTCTAGTGTCATAATATAACTCCATCATTATTTTAGTTCAAAGTAAGAAAATCTGAATGTTGCTGGAAAGGTCACCTGAGTCGTATCACCAGTTGTAGCTTCCATCATCATGTTGCCCAGTCCTGTTGGTATACAATCTATATATCTGATTGTTCTAGTGATGTTATTGTGACTGCTTAGAATAGCAAGCGTGATGTCACTATATGTTGGTGGTGTTGTATTTGTCAAAGATCTATCCAACCTAGATTTTTGGTTAGTCTGAACAAGTCTTTGCATCCAGTTGTACATTTCCGTATAAGCATTCATATTCTCATCAACTATAATCATACACTCTAATTCGGTAAAGTTCAACTTATCTCCTGCCATTGCGATGTTGCCAATTCTAGAATAGGGAACGTCTGCGGCAGGAATATCCATAGCTGGGTGGGCAACACTTTGACAAAAGAATTCGAGGTTGGGAAAGGTCTTTCTATCGACAATCAACTTAAATGCTGTGGGCTGTAGTAGGTTTACATTATTCAAGCTGGTAGATGAACCGGTAAGAGTATCATCTACTGCAACCGTAGCAGTTGGATTTAAAATAACCATATTTCTTTTCCTAAAGTGTAAATTAGCTGTTGACTTATTACTATTTATATAGGAGAAAGGGGCATAAGAAATGAAAAAGCATAAGGAGTTAAACATGCAAATAGAATTTTCACAAGTAACCGACATTGTAATTGGTGGAGTCGAGATGTATGATTATCCTGACTTTTGCGATGCATATGTTGAAGAAGCCTCATTTGAAGATGGCACACCATTAACTGATGATCAGTTAAATGCCTTTAATGAGCTAGAAGAAACTTTGTGCTACGTAAATGAAAATGCTTACACATCATTGTTCTAATTAAGTGAGGTTGCTCCGTGTCTCAAAGAACCGTACACTATGTAGGAATGGATCTAGACACCTACCAACGGGCTCGGAGAGTTTGGGGTGGGCCAGCCTACTACCACAGATGGATGGATGATAGGGTCTGGACTGAGGTTGGTGACAGCGATGTTGTCGTTGTTGGTAACCCCAAGCACAGTCCTTATGTGTGGGACGCTTCTGCGGTTCCGTCCAAATACACTTCATAAAAAAAGGGCGGCCAATGGCCGCCCTAGTTGTTTTCCGTATCTAAAACCCTATGCTGGGTTCAAGATGTTGTCTACGCGGAAGATTCTGTAATATTGGTTAGCGCGTGCTGCACCAATATCATCACCTGGAGTTGCACCTACGAATGGGTTAGCAACCATGCCGTAACGAGTTTTGAACCCGATGCGTGGTTGGAAATCATTCTCGCCAACTGCACGAACCATGGTCAATGGTACGTATGGGCAATAGAAGATACCAGCGTCATATGCGTTTGTACCTTTGTATCCAACAGTGATATAATCAGCAGTTGCATATGGGTCGATGTATACTTTCATACGACCGTTCAAAGTACCAGCAAATGTGTTGCCTGTATCGTCTACGTTCAGACCTGTATTCATTGCAGGTGTATAGTCTAGCATACCTGATGCTGACAATGCTGTTGCAACATCGGAAGAACAGATAACGATGTTACCTTTACCGCGACGTGTGTCTTTGGCAATCTGGTTAGCTTCACGATCAAGTTGTACAACTAGACCTTTAAACTTCTCAGCTGACCAACGACCATCTGCATCTGTTGACAAGTCAAAGATGCCTTGCTTGGTAGCGTTAGCAGTTGTGAAACCAGTTTTAGCGCGTGAGTTGATTGTACGAATTACTTCGCGGTTAATCTCAGCCAAGATTTCAGTTGACAAGATATTTGCCAATTCTGTTTCAGCATCCAAGCCGTGGATTGCTTTCAAGTCTTGTGCCAACTCAAGAGTGTATTCTGCTTTCAAAGCACGTGACTTAGCTGTCACAGTTGCTTTTTCAATGGTGAAACCCATTTCAGCAAAAGAAGACTCACCAGTTGTACCTAGTTGCTCAGCGTTTGGAGTAGACATACCACCGCCAAATGTTGGAACAGCACCTGCGGAGTCGACGTTAGCCAATCCACCAAGGCCGGAACCATCACCGCTTTGTGCTGATGAGGAGTCACCTGAGAAGCCTGATTTTGCTTCGCCGTACAGTGCTTCGTCGTTTACAGACGCGCCAGCACGTGCTGTTTTATACTTGGACTTCATTGCGAAGATCAAGCCTGTTGGGCCAGACATTGGCTGAACACCACATACGTCATATGCCATCATGTTTGGCATAGCACGACGTACTAGTGAAATCAATACTGGGTTCCAGTTAGCAGCATTGCCTGTGTTGTTTGCGGCTGCATCTTCCGTCATCATTGAGGCTTGTTCGCCCTGCTCACGGATTGCTTTTTCTGTGTTCTCCAGAACGACAGCTGTAACAGCACGCTTGTGGGCGTCCTGAATTGTACCAGCTGATTCTTCGTTCAATACTGGAGACCATTTCTCTACGAGACGATCATAAGTTTCCATAATTGGATCTCTTTCTTATTTGTGGGTTTTGCGTAATGCGTTAACGTACTGTTCCATCATTGGAGATACTTCTACTTCATCGGAAGTGTCTGTATCTTCTGTGATAATGGACTCAGCTTTTGGTTTAGAAAAGTATGACTCTTTCAATGTTGAAACTTTCTGAGAGAAAGCCTTTACATTTTCAAAGTCTACTGCTTCTGCGAGTGATGTTAGCTTTTCAACTTGAGTTTCTGCTAGATCCTTAGTCGCTTCACGGATAATCGCTGTGCGTTTGTAAGTTTCCAACTCTTCGCCAAGTTTAATTGCTTTAGCAGTTGCTTCATTAACTTGGGCTTCTAGGCCTTCGTTTGCTTCTGCCAACTCATCAACTAGGTCTACTTTGGATTCAGGAACTTCAATATAAGACTCTTCGAACACCTGTCTCTTATACACATCTCCGAGCCCACGAGACTCCTGAGCATCTCG
>OJEZ01000095.1_pt1 | contig 11749 bp, 10 predicted proteins | sample 1594001 | NCBI WGS metagenome assembly OJEZ01 (sample SAMN05416726, study PRJEB24817) | seawater metagenome | isolation source: Sea water | place: Canada:Atlantic | collected 2013-07
TCTACACAGAGTAGATCGTCGGCAGCGTCAGATGTGTATAAGAGACAGTTCTTAACGGTAACTGCAAGAAATGACTGGTTCTCAACTTTATCTTTAAAAGATAAAGTAGCTCCAAATAATGACTTGTATACTTCTGCTTCTGTTTCATTAGTTCTTTCTGATGTTATGGATCTTGGAGATACTGTTTCTTTCTTAAAATTAAGAGGAGGTTATTCTCAGGTAGCAGGTGGTGCTGATAGTCCATATGCTTTAAGTTTATCTTATGGAATATTCGGACAAGGTCACTTAGGTGCTTCTCTTGGAAATATTAGTGGAGGAACTATTCCAAATTCTGAAATTACTCCTTTTGAGAAAAATGAGATTGAAATTGGTGTAGACTTAAGATTGTTTGACAACAAACTTTCCATAGATGCTACATACTATGACAATGAAACTTTAGGAGATATTGTAGGAGTTAGTGCTTCTTCAACTTCAGGTTACGGTGCGGCTCTTGCAAACCTTGGTAATATTTCAAACTCGGGTATTGAATTACTTATTAAAGGTGAGATAATGAGAACTGATGATTTCGCTTGGAACGCATCAATTAACTACACAAACAATACAAGTGAAGTTGTTGCAACTAACGATACTGATGGAAACATCTCAATGGATGAGCCTCGTTCAAGAAACTTAAGAGTTACTCACATTGTTGGTGAAAAATATGGAGCCTTATACGGTTCTTCATACGTAAGAGATGATGCAGGTCTTATTGTTCATGAAATGGTTAATGGAATTCCAATTCCAAAACAAGGAGCTAGAAAAATCTTAGGATTTGGTGTTGCTCCAACATCTGTTGGTTTTGGATCATCTTTTAGATACAAAGATTTCAACGCTTCAATTTTAGTTGAAGGAAAAACAGGAGGGCAAATCTACTCAGGTACAAATGCCTTTTTAATCAGAAATGGTCATCACAAGAAGACTGTTCCTGCTGGAGGTCGTGAGGCTGGATTTACACCTATTGGTGTGATGGAAGATGGAAGTTCAATTACAACGTCTATTCCTCAATCTCAACAAGAAGACTATTACAGAAGAACTTACGCTATTGCTGAAGAAGCTATACAAGATTCAGACTATATGAGAGTTCGTCAGTTAAGTATTGGTTATACTTTACCATCTAATATGTTAGAAGGAACATTTATTACCAAAGCTACTGTATCGCTTATTGGAAGAAATTTATTTTTCTTAAGTAACAGTACGGATAACATAGACCCTGAGTCTGCGTATAATAACGGAAACTCTGCAGGTTTAGAATGGTTTGGTCTTCCTGTTCCAAGAACAATTGGTCTTAACCTAAATCTTAAATTTTAAACTTAAATAATTATGAAAAAAATACTATTAACATTTTTTGCATTAAGTTTTGTTCTTACCTCATGTGAATTCGATAAAGGATTTGAGGAAATGAATGTAAACCCTGCAAAAGCAAATCAAATTGCCGTAGCAAACAAGTTTGCAGCAACTCAGTTGTATACGTCAGGAAGTAGATACGAAAACTGGAGAACCAGTTTAATCTACCAATCAACATTGATTCAACATTTTTCGTCTACGGCTGGTTACTGGTCTGGAGACAGATATTTTAGAAACGATGGATACTCTACTTCATTATGGGATCGTAATTACCCGGAAGCTGTTAAAATGATTGAGGATATTAAATCTCAATTAACATCCGAAGGTAATAGTGGATCTGAGATGGGGATGACTCGTATTTTAAGAGTCTTTATTTATTCTAGACTAACGGATCTTCATGGGGACATTCCTTACAGTGAAGCAGGTCAAGGGTATACTAACGGTATATTAAAGCCTAAGTACGATGCTCAACAAGATATCTATATGGATATGCTTAAAGAGCTAGAAGAAGCTGTTGCACAAATTGGTTCTTCAACAACTTTAGGAAATTCTGATATCATGTTTAAAGGAGATACTGCTAAGTGGAAAGCTTGGGGTAACTCATTGATGCTTAGACTTGCGATGAGATTAACAAAAGCGGATTCTGCTACAGCGAAAGCTTGGGCTGAAAAAGCTGTTGCTGCTGGAACTATGACATCTAATGATCACATAGCACATGTTCCACATACAAATGGACCTGAGGGAATAAATCAAAATGGACACGGTGAAGTATTTGATGCAGATGGTAACCCTAGAATTAGTAAAACATTTGCTGACTGGTTAAAAGACGATCCAAGATTACCAATATTAGCTTCTAGAAGATCAGATGGTAGTACTGCTATTGCAGATTTAATTGGTATGCCAAATGGAAGTACAGGAGCTACAGTTGCTGACACTTCGATTTATGCTGAGCCAAATAGAAATGTAATTACAGGAAAAGATGCTCCTATGGTTTTCCAAACGTATGCTGAAGTAAGACTTTTAAAAGCTGAAATGGCGTTTAGAGGTTGGTCAGTACCAGGATCTGCTGAAGCTCATTATAACGCAGGAGTTAAAGCTGCTATGCAGATGCTTAGTCAACTTTATACAAATGCTGCTGTAATTACTGATGCTGAAGTTGATGCGTACTTAGTTAAAAAGCCTTACGATGCTAGTAAAGGATGGGAAATGATCAGTGAACAATATTGGGCAGTTACTCTTTTTAATGAGTACGAGTCTTTCTCTAACTGGAGAAGAACTGGATACCCAACATTAGTTCCGACTAGTGATCCAGGAAGTGATACAGGTGGACCTATTCCAAGAAGGCTAATTTGGCCTGAAGGAGAAGCTTCTACAAATGCAGAGAATTTTGCTGCTGCAATTGCTAGACAAGGTCCTAACAATATGGTCACCAGAGTTTGGTGGGATAAATAAGAAGATTTTTGTTTTTTATATATTAGAAAAAGAGGGATTAATTTCCCTCTTTTTTTTATAAAAATGTTATAATTATTTAATTTTCCATTACAAAAATATGAAAAACAACTCAACATATCAAGCAGACTCCATCAAAGTTTTAAAAGGTCTCGAAGCTGTTAGAAAAAGACCAGGAATGTATATTGGTGATACCGATGATGGAACAGGTTTGCATCATATGGTCTATGAGGTTGTTGATAACTCAATAGATGAAGCTTTAGCAGGACACTGTAAAAATATAGATGTTAAAATAAACTCTGATGGAACCATTACAGTTAGAGATGATGGTAGAGGAATACCCGTTGATATGCATAAGGGTGAAAAAATGTCTGCTGCAGAAGTTATTATGACTCAGCTTCATGCTGGAGGAAAATTTGATCATGATTCATACAAAGTATCGGGTGGATTACATGGTGTTGGAGTTTCAGTTGTAAATGCATTATCAGAAAAATTAAAGTTAGAAATAGATAGAGACGGAAATAGATATTTTATAGAATTTAAAGATGGGGCCTCAAAAGCACCTCTTAAAGTTATAGGAAAATCAAAAGAAACTGGAACACAAATAACATTTTTACCATCAAAAGAAATATTCTCTTCAATAAAATTTACTCCAAATATAATTATTAAAAGAATGCGTGAACTTGCATTTTTGAACAAGGGAATAAAGATAACAGTTAATGATTTAAATCAAAAAAAAGAAAAAATAATTGTATTTAAGTTTGATGGAGGAGTTTTAGAATTTGTTGATTTTTTAGATGAAAAAAGAGAAAAACTTGTAAATAAAACAGGAAATGATTTATTTAAGAAGCCAATTTATATTGAAGGAAAAAAAGACAATATAGAAATTGAATGCTCTTTGAAGTGGAATGCAAGTTATGGAGAGGACATCTATCCATATACAAATAATATTTATCAAAAAGATGGTGGTACCCATTTATTAGGATTTAGGAGTGCACTTACTAGAGTAATTAATAAATATGCTACAGAACATAATTTATTAAAAAAAAACAAATTAACTATTTCAGGAGATGATATTAAAGAGGGTCTTACATGTGTAATTTCAGCAAAGATACCTGATCCTAAATTTTCTTCTCAAACAAAAGATAAGCTTGTTTCATCAGAAGTTAGAATGATTGTGGAAAGCATTGTTAGTGAAAAACTTTCAATATGGTTTGATCAAAACCCAACTTTATCAAAGATTATTTTAGCTAAAGTAATGCAGGCAGCTCTAGCAAGAGATGTTGCTAGAAAAGCTAGAGAAAATGTTAGACGTAAAGGTGCTTTAGAATTAAGTGGATTGCCTGGAAAATTAGCAGATTGTCAAATAGGCAAACAAGAAGGAACAGAATTATTTATCGTTGAGGGAGATTCTGCGGGTGGTTCTGCTAAACAGGGAAGAAATAGGTCAAATCAAGCTGTTTTACCACTTAGAGGTAAAATTCTTAATACTTATGTGGAAGATATTGTTCTTAAAAAAAATAGCAATAGAGATGGTAGCGAACATAGAACAAAATCTTTAGCAAAAATGATGTCATCTAATGAGGTTGTGACCTTAATTAATGCACTTGGTCTTGATCCAAAAGTTGAGGATATTGATTTGAAAGATTTAAGATATGGAAAAATTATCATCATGACCGATGCCGATGTTGATGGTTCTCATATACGAGCATTGTTGCTAACATTCTTTAACAACAAACCATTTAATAAACTAATTGAAAATGGACATGTTTATCTTGCACAGCCACCTTTATTCAAGATCAATAAGGGAACAAAAGGCATTTATATAAAAGATGAAAAAGAGTTGGAAGATTATATTTTAAAGAATAACAAAGAATTGCAAAAAATTAAAAAAGGAACAAAAGAATTTACTAGGGCTTATGAAGATGAAAAATCTAGAATGAGCATTCAAAGATTTAAGGGATTAGGAGAGATGAACCCAGAAGAGCTATGGAATACTACGTTAGACCCTGAAACAAGAAATTTATTACAAGTACAATACTCAAAAGATATAAAAAAAGATCAAGATTTAATACACACATTAATGGGTAATGATGTTGCATTAAGAAAAGACTTTATTGTTTCAAATGCAATTAATGTTCAAAATCTAGATATCTAATAATGAAGTTTTTCGAAACTTCTAAATATTTTTCATTAAAAAAATCGACCTACATCAATCTAAGATGGATCGCTATTATTGGTCAACTTATAACAGTTAATCTTATTTATTTTGTTTTTAATTTTAGATTTGATTTAATTTTAGAAAATTCAATAATTTTAATTGGAGTGCTAAGTAATCTTCATTTAATCTACATTAATAAGAATACTCAACTAATAGATAAAATGGCATTTCTTTTTTTATTTATTGATATTTTACAGCTGAGTTGTTTGATTTATTTAACAGGTGGAATTATAAATCCTTTTTCAATTTTTTTGATTATCCCAGCTATATTTTCATCGTCTAACCTAGGTTTTAGAAGCAATTTATTGTTAGTTAGCTTCACAGTTTTAGTGATTATTTTTCTTACCTTTTTTAACCAACCTTTACCTTATCCAATAAAAGAACATTTTCACGTAGACAGTTATTATTATTATTCAATTCCAATAGCATTAATTATTGCTTTAATTTTTTTAAATTATTTTGCTTTAACCTTTGGATCAGAATCTAGAATTAGGAAAGAGGCGCTAAATAAAATGGAAGAAATTATGTCGAAAGAACATGAGTTATTGTCATTAGGTGGACAAGCCGCTGCTGCCGCACATTCATTAGGTACACCATTTTCAACAATGAAGATTATCTCCACTGATTTACTAGAACAATTTAAAGATAATGAAGATGTTAAAAAAGATATTGAGTTATTATCCAGTCAAATAGAGAGATGTAGTGAGATTTTAAAAAAATTAACACTAAACCCAATAATTGAGGATGATTTTATTGATGGCGATTTAACAATAGCAGATTATGTAGATGAAATAGTCAAATCATACCAACAAATAAGTAAGAAAAATTTTATTGTTAATTATGATCAAAATTCAAATCCACTAAATATAACTAAATCAATAGAAATTGTTTATGGTCTAAGAAATTTTATTGGTAATGCAAATAAGTTTTCTGCAAATAAAATTTTTATTAATATAAAAAGTGATAGTGATTTAACAGAAGTTATGATTGAAGATGATGGAGAGGGATATCCAAAAGATGTTTTGAGTAAAATTGGTGAGCCTTATATAAAATCTGTTAAGTCTTCAATAAAATCAAAATCTGGATTAGGTCTTGGAATTTTTATAGGCAAAACTCTACTTGAAAAAAATTATGCAAATATTTTATGTAGAAATTCCCAAACAAGAGGTGGGGCTGAAGTCAGTATTAAATGGAAAAATGAAGATCTTTTAAAGCTTTAGTGTAGTTTCTTTTTATTTTCAAATAAGCCACTCAATTGAGAAACCATTACATCCCCAAGTTCATGCACATCTGTTATTTTAATAGCTTTATCGTAATATCTAGAAACATCATGCCCAATACCAATTGCTAAAATTTCAACGTCATTCTTAGTTTCTATAAATTTAACCATCTTCTTTAAATGTTTTTCTAAAAAATCTCCTGAATTAACTGATAAAGTTGAGTCGTCAACTGGGGCACCATCTGAAATAACCATGAGTATTTTTCTTTCTTCTTTTCTTTTTTTAATTCTATTATAGGCCCACGAAATAGCTTCCCCATCAATATTTTCTTTTAATAATCCTTCTTTAAGCATTAAACCTATATTATTTTTAGCCTGCCTCCACTGTGTGTCAGCACCTTTATAAATTATATGTCTTAAATCATTTAATCTTCCAGGATTTTTTGGCTTATCATTTTTAGTCCAAGCTTCTCTGCTCTTACCACCTTTCCAATTTTTTGTAGTAAAGCCTAAAACCTCTACTTTTACTGAGCATCTTTCTAAGGTTCTAGATAATATATCTGCACAAAGTGCTGCAATTGTTATTGGCCGACCTCTCATGGAACCAGAATTGTCTATTAACAGGGTTACGATTGTGTCTTTAAAATCAAGATCTTTTTCTTTCATAAAAGATAAAGAATTATAAGGATCCATAATTATTCTAGTTAATTTTGAGCTATCTAATAAGCCCTCTTCTAAATCAAATTCCCATGCTCTATTTTGTTTTGCAAGGAGCTGCCTCTGTAGTTTATTAGCAAGCTTAGTAATTAAATCTTGAAACCCAACAAGCTGTTGGTCTAAATTTTTTCTTAATTTTTGTGTTTCTTTTATATCTTCTAATATTTCAGCTTTTGCAATTTCATCAAATTCTGTAGTGAATACCTTATAATCTTGATCGATATTATTAATATTTGTTTTTTGTAAAACATTTTCTGCACTCTCTTTCAAAGAATCTGAATCTTCTAATTGTTCTTCCATCTGCTGATCGCTAAGATCAAAACCAGCATCTAAACTAGTCTGACTATCATCTTGTTTGCTTTCTTCCTCTTTGTCATCAGACTGACTGTCATTATCGTTCTCTGATTTATTGTCTTGTTCATTTTCTTGTTCATCGTTTTCCTCATTATTTTCTTCATTATTTGAAGCAAAGACATCCATATTCTCTAAAATTTCTGAAAATTTTAAACTATAATTATTTTGATCTTCTAAATTTTTATTTAAAAAATCAAAATGTTTATCAATAGATTCGTCAAATTCTTTCTTCCAAAAATTTAACATTTTTGTAGACGCATTATTGAGCTCTAACTTAAAGAATTTATTTAACATATATAGTTCAAAAGCTTCAGTCACAGGAACATCTTCTTTATTTTTTAATTGTTCTTTACGATTAGAAAGTATTTTTTGACTATAATTTTCACTTAAATTTTTCCCAACTCCTTTGAGCATTTTGCCCCCAAGAAGTTCATACCTAATTTTTTCAGCAATATTATATAAAGATTTACAAGAAGGGTTATTAGGTAGGTTTTTATTAAATATTTCTTTATTTGAAAATTTTTTCTTTAATGCGCCAGAGTCAGTTTCTGCTCTTAGTCTAACAAAATCATTTTTATTTGATAAATTGGTTATATCAAAAAAATCAGTTTTCTTATTGCTTAAATCTTTATCTAATTTTTTAACATCTAATTTATAATCTTCAGAAATTACTTTAGCTGTAGAAATTAAAGCTTGTTTAAATTGCTCTTTAAAATTATTTTCTTTTGAGCTCATTTAGATCTGAATATTAACCATCGACTCTGGCAACTCTTCTCCAAAACATCTCTGATAATATTCAGCTATTGTATTTTTCTCTATATCGTCACACTTATTTAAAAAAGTAACTCTAAAAGCATAACCTGTGTCTTTGAAAATTTCAGCATTTTCAGCCCAATGAAGTACCGTCCTTGGGCTCATTACCGTTGATATATCTCCCGCTATAAAGCCTTTTCTAGTCAAAGATGCAACTTTAATCATGTTAGATACTTTTTCTTTACCTTTTGGATTGTTTAAATTTTTATTCTTGGCAAGAACGATTTCCATTTCTCTATCTAGACTAAGATAGTTTAAAGATGTTACAATATTCCATCTATCCATTTGTCCTTGGTTTATTTGTTGGGTACCATGATACAATCCAGTTGTATCTCCTAAACCAACTGTATTTGAAGTTGCAAATAATCTAAAAAATTTATTTTGTTTTATAACTTTATTTTTGTCTAAAAGAGTAAAATTTCCTTCAGCCTCTAATACCCTCTGAATAACAAACATCACATCTGGTCTTCCTGCGTCATACTCATCAAAAACAAGTGCAACAGGGTTTTGAATAGACCAAGGTAAAATACCTTCTTTAAACTCTGTAATTTGTTTGCCATCTTTTACAACAATTGCATCTTTTCCAATAAGATCAATCCTACTTACATGGCTGTCTAAGTTTACTCTAATACAAGGCCAGTTTAATCTAGCTGCAATTTGTTCAATGTGAGTAGACTTTCCTGTACCATGATAGCCCTGAACCAAGACACGTTTGTTAAAGGCAAAGCCTGATATGATAGCAAGAGTAGTATCTCTATCAAATTTATAATTTTTATCTATTTCAGGAACGTATTCGCTTCTTTTAGAGAAAGCATCAACTTCCATATCTGAATCAATTCCAAAACTTTGTTTTAAAGACATCTTAATGTCTGGCTGTATGTTTAAATTAGGTGTCAATTTTTTCCTTATAAGTATTTTTTAGCTGAGTATAAGCCAAAGTAATTAATTTAAGTTTTTCTTCGTATTCTTTATTTCCCAAATTAATATCAGGGTGAAATTTTTTGACAAGAGTTTTGAACTGATCTTGTATTTGTTCCCATTTTTGGCCAACTGAAGCACCAAGAATACTAAAAGCTTTAATATCATTAGCATCAAACTTGAATTGATTCATATGGTTATATTCACCTCTAAGTTTGGTCTTATCAAACTCATCTTTTAAAGTATTGTTCCATAGAACTTTAAAAAAGTTATCTGAAGAGCTAAAGCTCTGAGTTGGTTTGTGCCAAGTCATATCAGACTTTAAAAAATCAAATACTTGCTCATCATCCATTCCCTTAAAATAATTCCAATTTTTATTGAATTCTTTAACGTGAGCTAAGCAAAGCAGTCTGTAGCGTTTGCTATTATCTTTCTCAATTGGTGCTTTATATTCACCAGTATCAAAGCAATTATTCCAATCACAAATATTTTTCATGCTGTATAGTAATAAATTATTATTTATGAATATAAACGAATTAATTGAAATTGTTAAAAGTAAAATTGAAGCAGAAATTGTTATACAGGATATTCAAATTGAAGATAAAAGTTTTTTACATAAAAATCATAAAGGAAACCAAGAAGGAATGTTCCATTTAAAACTAATTATTAAATCTGAAGAGCTGAAAAGATTAAATAAAATAGAGTCAACCAAGAAAATCTATAGTATTTTAAATCTTGAGCTGAAAGAACACATACATTCAATTCAAATACTACTTAGTTAATTCTTTTTTCAAAAAGAGATTAATAATTTTTTCATTAAATTGTAATTTGTGAACTGGAGAACCTATTTTTTTAAGCAAAACCAGACTAATTTTCTTTGTATTATTTTTTTTATCTTTTTTCATAAAAGATAAAATTGTATTTAAATTCTTTAGTGTAAAGAATCTATTGATATCACTTGGAAGACTTAGATTATTTAAGTGATCGTTAATTAATTCAAATTCTTTTTTATTCAAAATTTTATTTAATAAACTAAATTTTGCAGCAGTTTTAATACCGAGGATAACCGCTTCACCATGATTTAATCTTGCTGAATAACGTAGTGTTGCTTCAAAGGCATGGGCAAATGTGTGTCCAAAGTTTAGTATTTTTCTTATACCCAATTCTTTTTCGTCAGCCTCAACTACCTTTTTTTTAATCAAGCAGCTTTGATAAATAGCTTTTTGTATAAAGGGACTTTTTAATTCTAAAATCTTTTTCCCATTCTTATTTAAAAAATAAAAAAACTTTATATCATCAATAAGGGAGTGTTTTAAAATTTCACCATACCCACACACAACTTCTCTTTTTGGTAAAGAGTTTAAAAAATTAATATCTGATATAACAAGACTAGGTTGATAAAATGAGCCAATTAAGTTTTTACCGTATTTAGTGTTTACTCCTGTTTTGCCTCCAATTGATGAGTCAACCTGTGAAAGTAGTGTTGTTGGTATATTAACAAACTTTAAGCCTCGCTTAAAAGTGCTTGCTGCAAAGCCTGATACATCACCAGTAATACCTCCACCAATAGAAATTAAACAATCATTTCTATTAAAATTTTTTTTTAAAAGAATTGATATGATTTCATTGACACTTTTTTGATTCTTATTTTTTTCACTTGCATTAAAATAATGAATTGTAGCTGATCCTTTTGGTAAAGATTTTAAAGCACTTTTTACCAAATTTTTTGGAACATTTTTATCAACTACAAGAAGGCATTGATTGAAGCTAATAGAACTTTCTTTCAAAAATTTATTTATTTTTTTTAAGATATTATTTCCAATAATAATTGAATATTTCAGACTGTTAGTATTAACTTTTAATTTAATTAAACTCATATGTTTTTATTATTGTTTTAACTATTTCACTTTTTGTTAATTTATTACAGTTTATTTTAAAATTAGCTTTCGAATATATTTTTTTTCTCTTGTTGATAATGGTCTTAATTTCTTGCTCAGTTGATTTTGAGGCTAAGGGTCTTTTTTTACTACCTTTGATTCTTTTAATTAAAACTAAATCATCCCAATTAAGCCAAAAAGAAAAATGATTTGTTAAAACATCTTTTCTTATCTTGTCATTAACAAAACCACCCCCACCCAAGGAAACAACAACTTTTTTATGTTTTAAAGATTTAATTGTTATTTTTTCTTCTAAATTTCTAAAGTAGTCCTCACCATTTGCTTCAAATATTTCTGAGACAGTCATACCAGCGTGTTCTTCAATTAAATTGTCTATATCAATGAATGGAATATTTAATTTTTTTGAAACCATAGCTCCAATAGAAGATTTACCTGACCCCATCATGCCTAAAAAAACGAGGTTTTTATTTGAATTCATAAGCTTTCTTTATTGAAAAAACACAAATATGTCTTAATTTGAAATTATTAAAGAATATATGCAATTTTCAAAAAATACAAGCAGTGGGAGTGGTAAAAGTCTATTAATCAAAATAGCATTGGTGCTAATTATTTTTATCGGAGCCATAGTACTACTTGGGAAAATTGAATTTCCATCTCCAAATAAAGACATTGAAAAAATCATTCCTAATGAAAAACTTAAAATTGTTAAGTAAGAACTATTTTTTAGTCTGTCTCTTATACACATCTGACGCTGCCGACGATCTACTCTGTGTAGAT
>OJEZ01000097.1_pt1 | contig 11670 bp, 4 predicted proteins | sample 1594001 | NCBI WGS metagenome assembly OJEZ01 (sample SAMN05416726, study PRJEB24817) | seawater metagenome | isolation source: Sea water | place: Canada:Atlantic | collected 2013-07
ACTTATAAGAATAATCGCATTCCTTTGATATTCATACCAGTCCAAAGTAGCTTTACTGCATTTTCCCCATTTTGGTGTTTACTACCTTCCATGGTAGTTGTACGACCATAATCTGGAAAACTGGTATGTCTGTAGATGGTTTTTCATACCTCCCAGTTGTGTATTGATTTATCCTTTCCAACTCCTTTTTATTCATCTACTGATCATCCTTCAATGGTTTCCCCATTTTCATTTTCGCGCTACTGACTTATAAGAATAATCGCATTCCTTTGATATTCATACCAGTCCAAAGTAGCTTTAATGGTTCTCCATTTTCATAACTCAAATACCTCGATTCATCTGAATCGGCTGCTTAGCTATTGCAGACTATGGAATCATCTCATTATTTTCTTTATTGCATGCTTGATTAATCCTTCATGATAGTACTTCGTTTACAACATCTGGCCAGATTCTTTAGTATATATAAGTTCTTTAAAACCGTTGCGCTGCTTCTTTGCAATCTGTATTCGCATCATACCATGTAGATTATTTTCGTTTCTCCTTCATTCGCTTTTCTGTTCTCGTGTTGTTAAACTATTAATTCCATCAAGGTATACTTTAAGACCTTCGATCAACTGCTTGATGACTCGTTCCATAGATTACTTTTAACGATTATAATGATGATTGAAAAGATATTTTGGCTGCCCATACAATTCCATTCATCCTGAACTCCGGTGTTCTACCTATTTGTCTTTTATTCTTCTTTGGTAATTGCCAAGATGTATTTTGACCGAGACGTCTCTCGTTGTACATTTGATTTTTACTTTTTGAATTAAAGAAGAGAATTTTTCTTCTCTCATAGGCTAATTTTTCTAGCGATATTTTTGAAATTTTCCATGCATTCCCGTTGTGAAAATGACTCTCGTACATTTTTTGAAATAAGGAATCTCATTTTTCCTAAACATTTTGAATCGCTGCACAGTGCACTGTTCCGTTTCTTTTACGGTATCACCCCCCTTTTTCTCCTACTTTTTACTTGTGCACTTTTTATCTCCCTCGCTTTTTATCTTCCGTTTCAGGTCTCCGAGATGCCTTTTCTGGATGCCCTGTTTCTGTCATACTGCTCCCCACGGTAACAATGCCTATTGTTTCATCTCCGTGACGCTCTAGCTGAATTCATAGTTCCTTAAAACTTTTGTTCTCAACTCCTTTAATAGATCGCATTTGAGCGCTTTCGTGAGGATATCACTTAAATTCTCCTCTGAAGCAACATGCGACAAATCAATTAGACCATCTTCTAGTTGATGACGAACCCATGCTAGTCTGTACCCCATGTACATTGAACTTTTACTTATCTTGTCATTGCGTATCCCTTCGAGACTCGCTTTATTATCAATTCTGACTGGAGTCGGCCCATCGTGTAAGAATCCAGTCTCACACAAAAAGAATCGTACTCCAAGTAAATGCTTTATGCATTCAACACTTGCTATCAATTCAGAATCCCTTGATGACAATGCCGGTATCGATTGAAGTTTGCTCCGCCACCCAAAGATGTTCTCTCCGTATCTCAAGAAATAACCGTAATGACTCTTTCTTGTTATAGGACAATTCGCGAAGCTTGCATCTGAAAATGCATTCAATCCAGAGCTACTTTCGCTTTTCCAAAAAGTAAGAACGTGATCTTCTTCAGTATCAATAAGGTACCATGCTAAATGATTTATTGCTTTCACTACATTTTCAGTATTTCTACATCCTGAGAATCTTGCGCATACTGCTGTGCTGTAAGCACAGTCTGGTCTTGTATGTAAAACAATATAAGCTGCTAATCCCAGTACTGACCTCGAATCATATTCCGTGTATGGTACAATTGGATTGCTTTCAGATGTTTCCTCAAAGATGTCTTGATTATACGGATTCATTGGGTATTTCAGTTTTCCCCCCTTGGGGTGTGCTCCTCTACAATTTTTGATTTCTTCTAACATCTGTTTGAGTTTTCTTAAGAGCTTTGGTACTCTAAATGTCATTGAACCTTTTTCTCGATCTATCTGCACAAGCATTGATAGATATTCAATTTTATCCCCAGAACTTTCCTCTGGTGACGCATTAAATTCGTTGAAAAGTTTCATTTCGAAGTCTTTCCTCATTCTTCTCCCTTCTTGATCATTAGAAAATGATAATAGTGCATCGTCAACATGTGCAGAAACTAGACCAAAACTATTTTTCATATTCTCAATTGATGGTTCTTCAGTTAGTCCGTAGGTGGATCCATCACCGCAATTTCCTCTTTTGTAGAAACAGCACGGGTCGATTTTGCTCTGAGTGAAGCCTGGTCCACCTTCGTTTTCTGGCTTTATGATGAAATCCCGATATTTCCTGAAGAAGATCAACGGTGACGCCCTTGCCCCGTATAACGACCTCTTCACCTTTGCATATTTTGCTATTCTCCCATTTTGTAACCTAGGTATCAAGTCTTTTCTATCTTTCAATACCTCTTCCAGGTTTGAAGGTATCTTTACATAGAGTGGTCCAAATTCTGCATCATCATATTCTGCTGTTAAAAATCCCCCAGCAACATCGAACGTTGATATGCTACAATCACATTCCAAAGAAATAGCTAAAATGAGTCTTACAAATTCTGAATTTACTGTTGGTGAGTACAAATCTTCCTTGTTTCTTGGAAATTTGTCTCTCGTTTGCGCTGCTACAATTCGGCATTTCTTCCTACTTGCTTGGCCAGTGGCACTGTACTTTTGTGTTAATACCCAGAGTAATGGTACTACATCAGCTCCTTGGGGGTATCTGTCTACAAGTTCCATTGTAGGAAAATCTATATGTAGCCGTTCCCATTCGGCTATGATGGGTGGAATCCAGTCGTCCCCATCCCATCTGTTGATTGCTTCAACAACTGATCTTGGATTTGGTACCATTTTCGTTGCTTGAGTTAAATAAGCTTTTATTTTCTTCGACTGATAGATCAAAATATTTTGACAATCATTTTTGTGATCAGTTGCTATGTTCAATACGTGATCCAAATCTTTTCTAAAAGGGCGTCCTTCTTTTTCACGTAAGTACAGTTCACAGTCTTGTAATATTGTGCAAACTTTTGCCGTGGCCCTTTCGAGATATTCACTATATGGTAAACTATCTTTTGCATAATGTAACTCATGGACTCCAAGTCCTCGTAATATTTCTCCAGACAAGTCAGCTTCTTGTCTACCCATCTCATTTTTATTTTGTTTCACCTTCACTTCTCCTACTCTCTTAATGTATTCGTCTCTTTCATTTTTCAACATATAATCCTCATTTATATCTAGATTATACTTTTTGTCAACTGCTTTTGATACATCATCATCCTCTTGATTTCGTTTCATGACCATATGTACTCTACTTGATAATACAGCAGTCACGTCTTCTTGTTCCCGAGACAGGGCACAAATACGCAGTTGTGTAGCCAAGTTACTTTGTTTCAAAACAGGTATAAATAACGAATAAGTCCTCCGTACTAAGTTTATTGGATCAATCGATTCAATAAATACTTGTCCGTGTTGAAAAGCGTAGAGAAAGTCGTCCCACCTTCCTCCTGCTTCACGATATTCTTTTACTGTTTTAGCGTTTTTATAATCATCATATCTTTTTGCAGTTCTTGTTCCTGGATTTTTCGGATTCGTTGGTAAAAACCTTATCTTTTCATCAGGTTTATTGTCATACAGATTTCGTATAAACTTTTTCTCTTTGATTTCCAACCCATCTCGTTTTCTTACACCTCCTGGTGCTGTCATTCTTCTAAAAGGTTTCACCCTTTTTAAATCCTCGTTAGTCATCGGTGAAATACCAGGCAAAAATTCTTTTATTTTAGGTTCTGTAGGATGGTGATTCACGCTCTTGTTCCCATCTGAATCGTATCCGTCGTTCTCCCCCTCAGGCTTACGCTTCCTGCGCTGAGCCTGACGCAATCCACTGGATCCTCCGAACCGCGGCATCGATTTCTGATGTGACGCCACTATGTCATCGTCATCATCATCTTCCACGTCACGCCGTGACGTCACGCCATTTTCATCACTTGGTAAGTCTTCATCCTCTTCCAAACCTGTGGCGTTAAGTTGTCTACCTCCCTGATTCAAGGTACCTCCCTTGTTCAGTAATTCATTCTGCCTTATAGTCGAATAAATTTCACCATGAATGTCCATAAAAGGTATAACTTTAGTAGGCCGGCCAGTAAATTTGTTCATACAAATAATCCCCATTTCACGTTCCCCTTTATACTCATTGAAACAAGCATTCAATGCCGCATCGATTAACACCCTATCTCTGCTGTCTGAATTCACTGGTTGAAACAACCCAGCATCCCGTAGTAGCATTGGCCTTTTGGATAAATCTCGTATAAACTTCACATCGTATTTATTTTTGACTTTCAAAGTTACTAAACTAAATACAAGAAATCCTTTTCCTTGTGGTAATCCAACGAAGATTCCAAAATGACCCATTTGTTTCATTGAGTTTGCCTTCACTGGCTGTTCCATCGTCCCTTCTCCGCATATAGCAATACAACCAAATGGCGCAGCAAAGTTTGACATATCTGGAATCTCTTGAAAAGTAACAACATAAGGTATTTTTGTTACTGAGTTCACAAGTTGTCTTAATTTTGAACCTAACCAGGGTCTTTTGCCAATTAAATTTACTGCATGTTTGAAGCTTCTTGCCCAGAAGACAATTTCCAGATAAGCTCCCCTCAACTGGATGCTTGTCAATGCCATCACTTTACTCATTGTTGATTCAATAACTCCATTTTGTTGAGATATCCCTGGTGAGTTTGTAGACAATCTCACGCAAAAATGGAAACACCATCTCGCCACTTTCGTTAAACAATCCTGTGCTCCTTCAACTGTATACCACATTGAATCACAATCCGCATGAATATGAATCAGTGAAACTCCCAATTTCGTTCTCACAAATTTATATATAATATCAAGTGCATCCACTATGTCTCGATGATCTTTCATTGTTATACCGAGTGGGTATCCAGTATTATTAATTTGACACAGTAGTCCCACATGTTCCCCCTCTATACTTCCTTGTTCAAAATACCTCGTAAAATCAATAGTTACTGATTCTCCAGTCAGATAGACGGTATGATCTATCCCATCGACTGTTTTTCTTGGTATTTTTCTTCTCCGTAAGCTCCTACACAATTCACATTCCTCCGACACTCGTCTCATCACTGGTACTCCATGTAGAGTTTCTTCCATTTTTGCTAGTACCATGTCAGACGGATGTCCCAGAGCTTGATGTAGTTCCATTGAATCGCTTTGCAATGGAAACCTGTGTATTATAGCTCCTTCTTTAGACCGATTAAAACTCGATTTAATCTTTTCTCTCCTTTGAGTTAAAGTCTCATTATTTTTCTTTTTCAATAAGGAATTCTCTCCTTTGTGTTGGAAGATCCCATTTTTCTCATCATCCAAGATGCCCAGTAATCCTCTTGGGGATTCGGCGTGATCCGATGATGATTTTAATTCTCTAGGAATTTCTCGTGAAAAGTAGCATTTTCCATGAGATTCACCTTTCATTAAATCTCGTTGATAATTCTCCTCAGTTATCTCTTCTCCTTGTATCTCCACCGCTTTGTTCAAATCATGAAAAGTTCCACATGAACATGTATTGTTTGATATGATATTTTTACAAACATCACAAAAATACATTACGTTCTGTGGTTTATTGAATTCGTCTGATTCAATTGTTTCATCATTTTCTTCATAACTTATTAACCCATCGACTCCTTCTTTAGGCATAAGTTTGCTTGTTTTATTTTGAGTTCCTTTCTCCCAATTAACCGTTTTCTCCATCACGTTCTGTGAATCATAATCTTGCAGTTTTGTTTCAACTTCGTCTTTCTGGTAGTCAAAACATTCCATAAGAGTATTATTTTCATCATGTGATTGCATTTCACAACTTAGCTGTATATTTTCAGGATATTGTTTTAAAATAACCTTTTCCCATGAAACACAAGAAGCTTCGTCATCTTCATCATCTTTACTGTTGATATCATATTGAAAATTATCATGACTTACTGCAAACGCAGTCGCTGGCCCTTCCATAAATTCATCATGATTCTTATCTCTTCTTCGTTCATCAATAAATCTGAATTTCAGATCACCTTTGTCATTTGTTGTGAACTCGATGTACACAGAGTAACATCCATCTGTTTCTCTGTGAATTGTGATGATGCTTCCGTTTGAAGTGATTAAATAACCTTTTCCATCACTTCTCCCCCCTAGATAACACCTGTATCCTAATTCTTCCAATACACTGAATGAAATCAACCAATCTTGAGCATTGTTCAAGCAATAAAACTTAATAGATTTATTTTCTGCGCAGCCTTTGATTTCAGTCTCAAACTCTCCTCCTGCTCTTTCTGTATTACCATTTGCTGTTAATACCCTAAGCTTTGACTGTGATATCCAGTTATTTAGTAATTTTTGTATTTCTTTCTTTGGAGCTATAGATACGACTGCTCCTGTGTCAAGAAGTAGTTTTGCCGTCATTATAAACTTGTCTTGAGTTTTGTATTTGTCACCATAAACTCGTAATATTTTGTTTAACCAATCAGTAGTTTGTACTCTTGGCACTACCATCTGTTTTGTTTGTGTATTTTCTCCAGTCATATCCTCCTCCACCTCATTTCAATTTTGATTGAAACTTTGATTTATTTTAAAATATCTCGTAGTTCCGTCTGTTTGTGAAGGTGATCCTCTCCTTTGATTTAGACCCTTCATTTTCCCTTTCATTTCTTTAAGAGAATTCAGCTTTTTCAACATTTTTGTCTCTTCTTGCTCAATTTCTTCTTGGCTTTTGTAGAAAGTCATCTGGTCTGCTTCTGGAATCATTTCTTGAGCCATCATGTTGTTCAAGTAGTTTGAGTGATCATCTTCTTCAATATCATTTCTTATTTGTCTCCTGCTCATAGCTGCCCTCCATGGAGTATGAACATCTTTTGAGTAGTTCTTTTCATGTGGTGTCACCATGTTGATATTTCTACTCAAGTTAGTCATCCCTACCTTTTCTTGTTCAACTAGTCTTGGTAGAAACACATTTACCACACATGGGTACACTCCACAGTTTGGTGAGTTACCATGACCACAGATGCATGTTTTACTATGCAGACTGTGAAAGTGACACCCATGGGAACATTTTTGAAAGAATTTCGCAAATCCTGCTGTTGATCCAAAATGAATCATGTCCTGAAACATCGCTTTCATAGATCTGTAAACAGCATTTTCCATGTTATCGTAACTGCTTCGATTTATAAAGGTCATTTTCTGGTTTGAATTGTTTCCTATATACACTGATTTTCCATCAACTGAAACATCTCCAGTTTTCCAGCTGTTTCCTCGATTTGTAGGGGGGTTTCTGTTTACGTCATTTCCACGTCCTCCATATCCTTTCCCCCCTCTGAAGAGCTCTGAATCTCTGTTTGCTCCTTTACCTTTTCCTCTATAACCATTCACAGTATAGCCTTTACCTTTTCCCCCTCGTCCACCGTAGTTACTTCCCCCTCTGCCTCTTCCTTTGCCACCTTTTCCTGTTTCAATCATTCCTTTCCCAATCCACGTTGATTTTCGGTTCGAAGTGCCATTACCATTCTCTTCTTTTGATGGAGTTTTCACCTCATTCACCCCCTTTGTCTCAGTAGCTTTCTTTCTTGGATAGATTTTATTTGTCTTCTTCTTTGGATAGGCTTTATCAGGTGGGTGATCCCTATTGTATTGTTGTTGCATTACAAAAGGTCTTGATCCATGCTTGAAAGTAACGTTAATCTTTTTGTGGTTTTCGTCACCAGTTAGTAGTTTCTTTACTCCTTTCTTCAATGATCTGCTGTCTTCATGATTAAGAACACTTTCATGCCTGTTAACACAGTTCTTTCCATATGGACAAGTTTTTGTCAGAACGTTATTGGCACAAATATTTTCTGCTTCTGTTCCAATAATCTTCTGCAGTTGATAAATTTTTAATTCATCTAGTTTTGGAATGAGTTCTTTTGGGTCTACTCCAATCATAACACTAAGTGCTGATTCTGTTGAAATGTCTTCAGGATCGTTTTCAGAATTGGTATCTTGTGGTAATTTTGAAGCTAAGTCCACCACATACCCCTCGGTATTCGATGAATTCCATTCTTCCTTTTTATCAGTAAAAACTGTCATAAATGCCTCCATTGTTGAATTTGTTAATTCTTTAGTAAAATCGATTCTCTCGTTGCTTCTTCTGATAACTTTGCAGATCATGCTTATTTTACCAAACGATCTTCCTCGTAAAGATTTCCAAGCATCTTCTGCTTCGATGCTTTTTATCAGTCCAGGATATTTTTCTTTCTCCAAGTGCACTTCACCCGTAATTTTCTCCCAATTTCTCATTGGATAATCGTCTAGTTCTTCTCTCTGAATTAAAGGATGTATTCCAAACATTACTTTCAGTAGATCGACTTCATCACAAACATCTCCTGAGTTCTTAATGAGCTTTCCAACATCGAGTATCCATAGATCTAAGTCTCTTCTGAAGAAATATTTCTCCTCTTGATTATCCATTACCGGTTCTAACAGGCTTTCAAAAGATATTTGATTCAACAATGATATTTTTGATACGGTGTCTTCTCCTTGTTCAGCCAACTGCCAAACCACTGACATCGCCATGTTACCATAAGAGTGTTTGAAAATTACCTTTGTAAGCAAAGAATTTTCAATATTCTTTTCATTTACTTCTTCTACCCCCTCTGGAGTGAACATGGAATGGAAATAAGCCAATGCCATATTTTGAAGTTTTGGATCTTCTTGGTGAATGATTTTTCCAAATACTCGAGTCCAAATGTCAAAAATATATATCTGTCCAGAAAACCATTTCAGTATACTGATTATTGATTTCTTTCCTAAGAGTTTCCCTGCTCTAATGAGCCTTCCCTTTTGAATACTAAATACTTCTTTTCCATTGATGTTTGTCATAGCAGTAGATGGTATAACAGGAATTATGCTTCCTGTTTGTTGTAAATGTCTGATACACGATTCCAATTTTTCTGCAACTTTCTCTTTTCCTTCGTCAAATTTCTGAAGAATTTTTAAGTTTGCTGTCAGTCCTGTTGTAGAGGCTTTTGTTGATTTTGGTGACGTCACTTTCGTAGCTGGGACCATTTTGCTTTTCCATGGCCTAGTAATCCCTGAATTGATCAAGTTTCCTAAATCTATCAAATGTTCCACCAGCACTGTGTATTCGATATCCTCCTCAGCCACATCTTCATCAGCTGTTGTTCGTTCAAAAGGTATGTTCTTCTCATTCAACTCAAAAGATAACGTTGAGAAATACTTGACTATTCCTGCGAAGCCTTTTGAACTCGTTTTCACAGTGCGTTGTTCTGTTGGTATTACGAATGATAAGTCAATACCATTTCCATTTCTTCGTATTTCTTCATCCAGTCCAGCCAGAGTTGATTTATGCGACATGATAAATTTTATCTGCTCATTCGTCATACCAATATTTTTATCAATTTCAATAGTTGCGGTTAACAGAGGAAAATTACTATCCAACTCATATTGGACTACCCCTGCCTCGTTGTTTGATTTATCACGAACATCTGTTTCAAGCCAGTTATTCGCGTTGCTCTTACCAGTCCCGTCACCCACTTGTTGTTCCATAAACCTACTTTCCATCGAGCTTGTTGAATATTCTGACAGGAGTTGGTATTCCCATGTTTCAAGCGCTCGAGGTACAAGATTTTCAGTTTTGTCTTCGCTGCATAAGCAAGAAATAGCTAATGGAATGCTTCGATCAACTTGACTGTACCAACTACCGTCTTGTGTGGCTGCATCTACTAGGAATTCGATTGGCACTTCACAAATTGCACTGTCTTCAGCCAATCTAGAGTATATCGTGTCTTTATAAACCTGGTTTTCTCCATCAGGTTTGCAAAACAAAAGCTTGCTTGTTTGATGGAGTCGTTGGAGCGACTCCAAAGGTGATTCTTCAAGATGGAGTTTTAGAACATGAATAGCGTATATCACTCCATGGTTTACTACCTGTTCGTATAGAGTGTTGATTAGCGTTGAATCTGCTCTCGCAACTGCTTCATCAACATCTTTGTAATAGTTTGAGATTACTCTTTGATCTTGATTTTCAAACTGTGTTCGTTTTAGTTCAAGGTAAGTTTGATTTCCTGACTGTTTTGAACTTTTTCGGTTGGATTTAATTTTCTTTCTCATCTTCTTCTTCGCGAAATAAATTTTGCTTTCTTACACACTCTTCTTTGAGTATTCGATATCAAGAATAACTTGAATAGATTTGTGTAAGTGAACCTTGAAAGTTTCACTAGGATTACAGTATAATATATACTTGTATGGTATATCCTAACTTCAATGTCGTATCTCGAATAGACAATACCTTCAATTGGATGTAAGTTTTGTAAAGCGTTTAAAATCAAGTTCGAACTTATTAGAATCTGGCCCTCGTTGAGATTCTTGTAATATCTGTTTCTTAGATCTCGTGACGTAACAAAAATATTCAAATGACCTTGAATCAATTCTTGATGTTCAAAATTCGATAGAACCGTTCTTTGGTGTATTTGATCTCGATACTGGAAATTTCTTATATAGGGTATATTAAATCCTTCGATAGTAGTTATTCAAGTTATCAACTTTGATTATTTAGTCGATTGATATTGGTACTAAATCAGGTAAGGACTCTGGATATTCTGAGTTGTCAGATGCAGTGTCCGAAATTCTCCCCCCTGATTCTTGAATACCGTAAATAGGATGACCTACAGGGTTTTCCGTATCAGAATCGAATTTTATATGAAGAACCAGTCGTCCCCTATACACTCGAGTTAAATGTACAACAATCCGTTGCGATTGATTCCAAATCCAAATTTCCACCTGAAAACCGAACTGTAGTGCGATAGTGTATTTTCTCAAATGATCATTTATCATATCATTTTCAACAAGAGACTTATAGCACGTGACGTCACGTAGATCCCCTCTTTCCAAAGAACTCCAAAGAACTCTCCGAGCACAGCTAGGTAACCGTCTATCGTTGAACACGCTCCTCGAAAGTAGATAACCGTCTACTGTAGAAGTCTTATGTCTTCAGTGAAAGCCGGTGACGTCACGAAAGAGCTCCAGTTAGGTAACAGCCGTCTAGGTAACAACCGTCTACTCTGAAAAGCTGTTGCGGTCACCTCGAAAATCCAGCTAGGTAACAACCGTCTAGGTAACAACCGTCTTCTGTAGAAGTCTTGTAGAAACGTCTTCAGTGAAAAGCTTCAGCTGGTGTCTTCAAACTCACTTCAGTAGTCTTCAAATTATCCAAGACCGTCGGATCGAGTGCTCTTCAGCGTATTCTTCTTCACGACTTAGAAGATCTTCCCCCCCAAATCAGCGTCCATGAATAAGTAGATTGAATAAGCACAGAAAATATATACCCGTTAGGTAATAGCTATATTTCTTTGCGGTGTATCCAAGAGCTACAAGCAATGTGAGTTGCTTCGCGATATAAAGATCTTACACCAACCCTTTGCTGCTTTACGCGCGCTGCGGCAAAAAGAATGATCCCATAATCAATTAAGTTAGCGTAAGATGTAAAACCTTTATCACACTCAGAGTCAACAAGGTGCTTGACTGTTCTCTTCTCAAATCTCAGTTTGCTGTTTGAGAATGT
>OJEZ01000101.1_pt1 | contig 11211 bp, 2 predicted proteins | sample 1594001 | NCBI WGS metagenome assembly OJEZ01 (sample SAMN05416726, study PRJEB24817) | seawater metagenome | isolation source: Sea water | place: Canada:Atlantic | collected 2013-07
TCCAAATACCATAGCCCTATTTAATTTTAAATAAAATGAGTATATTGTAACCAAACTTATGAATAGATTCAAGATGAAAAAAACAATCATTATTTCGATGGTAAGCCTTATTTTTGCAACCTCTTGTAAAAACAAAGAACATTCAAAAAAAATTATGGATATAAAAGCTCCAATTGCAGAAAAAATTGAAAAGCATTTATTAAACGAATGCCTCGATACAGCACATGATTTATTAACAGACATCAACTCAAGCCTTCATTCATATGAAAGTGGGGTGCAATGTTTGTTTGGTAGTCCAATTATCGTTTGGAAATCCTTGATAGAGAGTTATGATATCTCGTCCGTGTTCATTAATAAAGACTATGAACCCTATGCGCGGAAAAGAGATCAAGAAATTACCGCATTACTCTCAGAAAATGGTATTGCCTTACATACCTTCAAGGATCAGGTCATTTTTGGACATCAGCATCACCTTCTCAGTTCTGCCTGCAGCAGAATCCTATTCCCGCGTGGTAGCAAACGTAAAAAGTCAATCCGTAACCCTCTGAAGGGTTCAATAAAGAAAATCGATTAAGCCTTACCAATATGGTAAGCCTTGGAGACGTCCGAGACAATGAAGATGACGAATCTAACCGATCGTTATCGAAAAGCTTTTATTCACGCACAACCAGCTTAACCTTACCGAAGAACAAATACTCCGGCGAAGGCTCAGAAGCTGCAAAGTGTGCAAAATTCCTTACAACCCTCTCAGCAAGCCTCAAGGCTGGTGACAGAAGGGTGTATGCATGCTGGGAAGGCAAGTCTTTCCTGCTAACGATTGAAGACTTCACTTCCTACGCATATAAAGAAGCAGCAGAAGCCTTGCTTGCCAAGCAGGCTGCTGAAGGTTACCCTCCAGGACTCTTCCTCCAACACATTGAGTTGGAGCTGAGCAAGATTAGGGTGGAAGCCACGCCGCAAGCGGTGGCTGCTGCGAACGCTTTGATACTCAAGAAGATCGAAGGTGCCGCGATCAAGTTGCAAGGATGCTTCACAGGCAAGGCTCTGGACACCATCACTACACTTGGCACCAGCAAGTTTCATGAGTGGAAGATGAAGTTACTCACAGACAGTGCTGGACAGGATCCCAAGTTGGTGTACAAGCTTACCCAAATGATCCAGCACGGTCTCGTCGTGGAGGACAACAGTAGCAACAATGCCATGAACTACCGCGAGATGACCTCCAAGGATGACATCGGTGCAGTGTACCGAGAGCATATGCCAAGAATGTACAACTTGGTCTTGGCTGTCATCCGTGCACACAACGCCAAAGAAACGATGCGCAAAGTCGAACGAGAGGGCGGCAAGGAGCTGGAAGAAGCTACACCTACCTTTGACCAAGATGGTGAGCTAATACCGCCCAAGACACCGGCTATGGCGAAGATGTTGCGTACGCACACCCATGCTATGCAGTCTCTGCCCGCTCGTGGCACTAAGACCCCAAAGGCAAGGAAGAGTCTGCGTCTAGGAGAGCAGAAGGAGGAGGAAGAAGTTCAGACCGACAATCAGTTCGACTTCCTCAGCCCTGAACCTGCTGCATCGTCGGAGGAGTCATCCGATGACGAGGAGACGTACGAGACTGGGCGCCAACTCGCCCATCAACGTCTACTGGCTGATCACGCAAAGTCCCTCCAGGACGCATGTTCCGACCTCAGATCGCAAGGAATGACGCAAGACAGCGAAGCAGAAGCGGTGAAAGCTGCCAAACGCACATATGAAACTATGCGCGAGGAGCTACAGACCCAGTTCGAGGCCGATCACGTCGACCACCTGGTCCATGTGAGCTCCAAGCAGCTAAAGCGTGCTGAGGCGGCTAAAGCGGCTAAGAAGCTGAGGCACCGGCATATCCAAGGCGCGCTGACCCATCTACTGGACTTCATGGCAGGTCAGAAGGAGCCCCCCGACTGGTTCAACTGTCAGGACATCCCGACGACCATCCACTATGACCGTTGGTTCGGATACGTCTACGTTACCCAGCAGAAGGACAGCCTCCTGGCCAAGTGGCAGGAGCTAGCAAGCGAGAAGGCTGATGTCAACCCGCTGTACCCCGAATCAGCTTCGGCGGCTCAGCAGGCACAGTACATCTCACTCATGGAGCAACACCAGCTGGTGTACCGCTCCAAGCAACCGGGCAAGGGCAAGAAGTCACCTGGTGGTGCCGCAACCGCCGGTGCAGCACATGCTTGTCCATTCTTCAAGATCAAGGGCACGTGCAAGCACGGAACGGTTGCAGGCTGCTCTGCTGGAGTACACGACACGCGCAAGCCCTTCGAGACCAAGTCCATAGGCCGAGACGCCCGACAGAAGTGGGGCGGCGGCAAAGGCAAGGGTGATCGAGGTGGCAAAGGCGGTCGATCCACGAGTAAGAGCAAAGGATCCAAAGGAGGCAAGGGAGCTAAGGGAGGCAGTCAAAAGCCTAACCGCTTCGCCGAGAAGGTCTCCTTCGATGACTGCAAGTCCAGTGGCCGATGCTACTACGATGCAAACGGTCAAGAGTGTCGTAGACACGCCAAAGGCACTTGCGGCTTCACTCACACGGACAAAGCTAACACCTCCACCGCTGGAGGTGCTGCTGCATCGACAGGCAGTGCGACTGCGTCTACACCCAAGAGCACGAACGCGGCTCAGGCGATGGCACTGTTCCAAGATTGCAAGGCTCGTGGACTAACTCAGTCTGAAACGATGGAGTCCCTCAACCAGTCGGACTTCTTCGCGGGCACTCCATGTGTCGATCCAGATGCAGGTGATGAGCCTCCTCATGTGCCTACGGCAGAAGAGGAGGTGCACCACGAAGAGGTCCCAATGGCAGCCGCCGCGACACCCACTAGCACCATCCATCTCGAGAGGGGCATGTGTGAGTCTGAGCAGCTGCTCCAGGTCAACAAGTCGACGGTTACGATTTCGACCCGCCGGCAGGATCCACATGTACAGTTACAAGGCTTGGGCAAGCAGTACTCCTCCGACCCAAGCCCCTACAGTCACAAGGCAGTGTTAGAGGCAGCTCGTATCGCTACACTAGCAGCTTCTGCAGCTTCAGCATCAGTTGCTGACATGCGCAAGATGCTTCAAGGACAAGCCCATGCACTGCACCTAGCAGCTATGGCTGCAAGTGATGTCACCACAACGATGGAACGCACACCACAGGCGATCACCGACTCAGTAGCCCATATCAGAGCCACTAAGGGTCGAAACCTGCCTGTTGGCGACATTCCGACGTTATTGGACGCTGAGGCAGCTGCTATGGCAGGTGCTATCACCGTCGGCAACGAAAGGGTGCGTCTAGACGCAGAAACTTCAGCTGCAGCAGCATTGGCTGCTGAGCTCAACGTCGACCAACACTCAGACTCGTCTGACGGCCTCAGTGTCGGACAGAGCGGATCTGAAGGTGACGGTGAGCTGTCTAGCAGTGAGGATGACTTCCTAGCACCGGGCGAGGGCGACCAAGACGCTACTCCGATGCTCAGTGCCGAGAAGTCACCACCACCTACAGTCATGAGTGCACGTACCAGGAGTCACACCAACCTAGGTAGGACTGACCCTGTACGCGTCCTCAACATGCCACCGAAGAGTGACGAGTCATCAGGAAACGATGACGACGGAGGTGATGCGTCTTCAGAGGACGTCACCGACCCTGAGTCCGACCCCCTGGCCGTCCTAGCTCTGCAGCAGCTGACTCTGCTACTGCAGGACGAAGACGGGGGTGGGACTGACCCACGACACGGAGGTCACTTCAGCACACACGAGTGTTATGTCATCCTGGATGCCACTGAAGGTGACCAGCTATGGCAATGCTACTTCCACGGCGCGGAGTCGACATGGCGATACTCCAGTCACTCCGTTATTCGAGGATTTAGAGGCCCTAGCGCCTTCGCGAGGGCAAGTGCACTATTCAACACCGCTCAAGCAGCGATGCCCGCGAGATCAAGATTGTCCTTCGACGGGCAGCACGACTTCAACGGTGAGGAGGATTGGGAGAGCCATCTCAAGGATGCTCCCATCTCCGATCTTGACATGACCATCACTCCTTCGGATTGCGAGGTATGGCAAGATATGCACAAAGAGCTCAAAGTTGAGCTGAACCGCTACCACATCGGCGAACGAGAGCGCCTGCTTCCCAATGAAGAGGCACAGCGACCAACAAAGATGATATCCGTCCCACTGTTCAGTATGACACTGGATTCAATGGTAGGAAAGACTCTGTCGCTTGCTCTGCACCGATGTGCTAGCATGCTTGATGCTCACTATGACATCGCAGCATCACGCGAAAAGAGAGCCAAGAGCGACGTCCATCGCGTATTCTGGAAGTACAAGCGCCTTCTAGCGCACCAGCTACGCGACGACATCTGCAGTGACATTGAGCAGAGACTCAGGAAGAAGCATACCAAATCGGGGATGATAGATCCTCCACTGGTAGGCAGCTCCAAAGATGATGATGGTGACGACACGGACACGCCTGATTACACAGGCACCTCCATCCCGGTCGCCGGTCTATGCTCTGATACCTTAGTTACAGCTTCGGCTGGAGGACAGAGTACTGCCGGGACGTCAGTGGTACAAGGAGGTGCTCCTAGTCAGCGTGTTATGTCCGTTAATCACCTCATCACCGAGGAGACTCCCAATATGCTTGATACTGAGTATCTCAACGGCTCTATCACCCGTCATGTTACGCGGGCGCACAAATCAAGTTGCGCAGTCACTACGGACCTTGTGAGCTCACTGGTGTCAAAAGCTGAGCACGTAACTCCCAGAAATGCGGAAGTTGATGTCAAACACGACCATATTCCAGCCCCAATGCTGAGTATGACATTAACACGTGTCGTTGACAGCTTCGGTGACACCGAAATAGAGCTGAGCAAGATTTGTGACGTCACACGTCGCAGCAAGTTCAAGGACCCCACTCTTCAACTGTATGCAAAGTTTGAAGTGCCAACTCTGGCTACCGAAGAAGTTCATGCGATACCATTGGTTGAAAAGAGCCTATATTGCCAACATCATGATAATGTTGATGATAAGTGGAGTCACATACCCAAAGCTACCTTCCAGACCAGTGGCAACCTTGAAAATTTGACCAGTGATGACCCATCAGGAGTTGAACATGATGACGTCATCGGTTCAACGGATTTTATCCGCATCACCTCACCCGAGCTCAAAATGGCCCCAAAACCTCCTGTTTCGGGCTATGAACACGTGGAGTCGACCCCGGTGGTCGCAACCTACGTGACCAATCACCAGCCTGGTGATTCTATCTTCACTAGTGCACCTAGTATCCCGATATGGACCGACGCGAACGATATCGCAGTCGGGGGTGAGAGGGTAGAAGACAGCTCCCTCGATTCTCGATTCGGTCATATCATCGCTGGTGGAGCCACCACCATGGAGACTTCTGAGCACGCCCTGGTAGACAGCGGCTGCGGCAAGTCCACTATCCCTACGACAGGCAAGTTCACCTGCAACCACCGCGACTACAGGTCAGATGAAAGTCGATACCGCATACAAGCAGCTCAAGGAGATGCTGTTGCGGCTACTGGCGTAGCTGACTGGGTCATCTGTTGGAGCAGCGAGACACGCAACGGCTGGGTACTGAAGTGCATGGTCGTCAGAGCATTGGTAATCCCCAACTCCGTGTTCTACATGATCGCGACAGGCACTGAAGGCCTCGGCTACAAGGGATCTCCACTCTCCTTCGTCGACAACGCCAATAGTACTGGTACGCCAGCCATCTGGCAAAGCAACATCAAGCAGTACGAATGGCTGATGCGGAAGTGGAAAGTACCGGTCATCAAGATGATCGACCTACCGCTGGAGCTCAAAGAGACGATTGCACATCGAGTTCTAGTTGCCAAAGAGCAGAAGGGCATCATCACCCTCTGTCCTCCATCACCAACGCAATACGACACGCGGATGGAAGCCGAAGTATGGGCAGAATTCAACGACTGCGCAACCGGCGGCAACTTGGAAGATTGCAAGAAGGCTTTCGATCGCCTGCAACTCGTCACCCAGCACATAGAGTCTGAATTGATGCAGTTCAAGAACAGAGTAGGTGAAGTGGATCCACTCCTCTTCGCCCATTATCTCACTGGACATCGTCACCCTCAAGCGCTACAGAAAGCAGTCAAGAGCGGTGAAGTCATCAACTGCAAGATCAACCTGAAAGGAGCACACAAGTTCAAAGTCAAGGACTGTCTCAAGTGCACTCTCGGTTCATGCAAGGAGAAGCCATGTGGTCATCGCACCTACAGCACCAAGCACGCGTCCCGTCAAGACATTGCGGACACGGCCTTACAGCAGCACCAAGCGAACGAGGATTTGAGCGCGGACTCCCGTCGCTACTTACTCAGCGCTACTGGTTTCAAGCTGGCACAGGCATGCGACCCGTATGCAGTGATCACCTTAGATGAGATTACTGGCACCGGTGCAACGATGATCGACATCAACGGCTACTCCACTGTCAACAACGTGATGGTTGCAACATGCATCGGATACAACATCCGGCATGCGCTCAGCCAATCCGACATGACGTCAAGTACATTGTACGAGACACTCAAGTCCATCATCGCATGGGTAGAGGCACACGGATGCCGCTGCTATGTGATGCGATTTGACCCATCAGGACAAGCACGCTCCCGTCTAACCAAGGAGGCGATGAACGACCTGGGGGTTCATGTGGACATCACGAGTGCGAAAGTCAAGAACGAAGCAGCTATGGCTGAGGGCAGCAACGCGATCTACAACCAAGCGGTCCGTTCCAACCTGCTCAACGTTCTGATCACGAGCGACGCTGAAGGCGGTCGCGACAAGAAGTGGCGGCACAAGCTCGCCTACCTTGCTGGTCGTTTCGGTCTGCATTGTGGCAACTGCCTGCACAACAGCGGCAGCAATCACGTCCCAATGGCGGAGCTCAAGGATCGACCCTTGGACTTCGAGAAGATGTTCCCTGGTCCCTTCGGATGCGTATGCATCTACAGAGACCATGCGGCAGGCAACAAGACGGAAAGCCGAGGCCAGATTGGTCTCTTCGGCGGCCTTGTTGAGTCAGCCACTCACGAGGATCAGATCATTGTGATCACCGTCCCCGAACTGGACAAGAGCGGAGAAATGGTGCGTCAGATGGGCCGAAGCCGAGTAACGTGCTTCCCCTATGAGCAAGACCCTCTCCGAGTGCTGTTCAAGTTTGCTGGCAAGACACCAGACTACCTCAAAGACCTGCTCAATGACAAGGCAGGCCATCTAAGCGTTGGAGTTGAAAAGCTTATTCACGGTCATTTGAAGACTGGTGATGAGTACAGCACCAACATCGACGAAGATGAAGAGCCCTTCTACACCGAAGCGCGCAACATGATCTCTACTCTCGGACCTATTCCGACTGAGTACAAGATTGCGGACGATGTCAAGATCGTCCAGGCCGATCTGCAGGCGTTCCAACCTGGATCTTCTCTTCCCAAAGCAACGCACGAGGAGGAGGAGCAACCTAGCATTGGAGAACGAGTCCAAGGCAGAACCGACCGAAACAAGCCCGAGGTCTACACTCCCGAAGTGCCCGACACTCCGCTTAAGACTCCACGAAAAGCACACGGCAATCGTCGCCGGATTCTACAAGTCGAGACGTTCCTAAATGACTTGCAAGAGTACACCTTGCGCAAGACAGACAAGGCGTCCAAAGTTACTACGCCATACCGGCAGAAACGACTTGACATGCTCGACGGAGTCAACGCCAAGGAGGCCATCGGCATGATCGTCCCTGGCAAGAAAGGAGACTTGAAGTACACTGTGAGTGACTTCAAGTACGACATCGGCACCGGAGTCCTCAAGCTGGTCTCGACTAACAAGTCAGACCCTAAAGATCCAGACGAAATTGACGCAGCTGCATTGGCGGCGTCCACATTCATCACGGCGCAACAACGACTCGAGATCAACGTTGGTCCACCTACACCAATGGAGATCGATGGAGTCAACAAATCGTCGACCAGGATCATGGCGCAAGCTAGTCAGCTCCAAGAAGCTGACCACATCTTCCTTGACTTCCATATGAAGCAAGCGAACGATCCAGAACTCGCAGCACACGAAGTTGATATCTGTGCTGGGCAAGTACTCGAAGCATGGGATATCGCAGTCGGGGGTGCATCATACGCCTCTGCTGCCAAGTTCACAGCATCACCCAAGGAAGACTTGCACAAGCACAATCCTGGGTGGTCTAAGTCATGGCTACTCGAGAAAAGCACGGAGTTCAACAAGAGCTACAAGTCGATGGAGCAGCTCCTGGCTAACCAGCCATGGGAGTTGTGCAAAGGCTTCATCTATGCGGCAGCTGAAGAACTGAAGCAGCTAACCGCGATGGGGGTGTTCACCCGAGAGGGAGCCACAGTGAAAGATTGCTGGGCGCTGGGCACCACTCCACTACGACCGTCCGAAGTTCCAACTTTGAAAGTGACCCCGTCAGGGAATCTGGATAAGTGCAAGTGGCGAGTCGCAGTCGACGGATCAGATGAGAAAGAAGGCGTGCACTTCTTCGGCAGCAGCCATCATGCTGCGCCAAGTGCAGAGTCCTTCCGCTACTGGTTCGCGGCCGAAGCTCAAGTACCTGAAGAAGAACGATGTGGACAAGCAGATGTCTCATCTGCCTACAATGTTCCCGAAGCGGGTCTCGACGGCAAGGGCAAACCGATCAAGATCTTCGTCCGTATCATGAGCTGGGCACATGCTGTCAACATCATCAAGAACGACGACGGTACCTACCGACACGTGATCGACTGGCCCTGGTTTGAAGCCTACTTCAAGAGACTCAGAGCCCGCAAAGCAACAGGCAAGAAGATCATCCCCGAGATCTACCAGCGCTACCTTAACCCGAACGAAGAGGTCTACACCCTCACCAAGAACACGTACGGGCGCATCGCTGGAGGCAGGATCTGGATGGACTACTTCTGCAGCCTGATGCATGAACCACCACTGCACTTTGATCGCATATCGACAGAGGCAGCATGGTTCCATTTGTCATCAACGGCGTCCTCGACGTACCCCGAATCGAACATACCTCCCGGCAAAGCAGACATGCAGATCCACACGGATGACATGCTCATTCGCCCGGGCAACAAGTTCCCCTGGGTGGTCGACCAGCTCAAAGCCAAAGGACTCAAGTTGACGACGAATCGCAACGTCACTGCTCACACTGGCGTCAAGATTACTTACGGTGTCACCGAGGACGGTCTCTCTACCTGCACTATCACGCAGGAGCAAGCCATCCTCAAGATGTACACGGAGTTCGCTCCGCTGTTCGATGCGCGAAGAAGTAGTCGACGCACGCAAGTACAGATCCCCATGGCTGCAACATTCAAGCATGCTACGGAACATGAGCTTGACATCACGGACAAGACGGCAGTGGCCGAGCACAAAGCTTGGCCCTATCGACACATCCTCGGCCACATTATGTGGATATGCTACACGCATCCCGAGGTATGGTATGCTTCCAGAGTGCTAGCACGACACAGTACCCATCACACCAAACATCACCGAGATGCTTTGTTGGATTGTGGTCTGTTTCTGATCGATGTGGCAGCGGTATGGGGGATTCGTTATGTTTCCAACTGGTCCCTCACCTATCTCATGGAGCACCCAGAACATTGGCATCGCGTATGCAACAAGATTGGCATCGGCGATGCTTCTCACTGCGACGACCCCATCACCATGTTATGCACTGGTGGAGGAGGCATCAGCGGCAACGGTGGTCTCATCTCAGGCTTCTGTCAGTCCCTGAAGTGGATCAACCTCAGCACGCTATCGTCCGAAGTGAAAGTGACTACCAAGATTGCTGGCATGATCTACAGCGTCCAGCAACTCGAAGAAGAGATCGAGATGTCCGACATGGAACCCATGACATTGGCCACCGATTCTCGCTCTACTACTCAAGTAGTAGCCGATCCAGGCCGGCACCGAACTATGACTACACATGTCGACCGCGACGCTTTCAAAGTGCGCGAGTACGTACGACGTGGCCGAGTTGTTATTCAATGGTGTCCTGGCGATGAGAACTGGAGTGACATCTTCACTAAGCCTCTCGCCAATCCGAAGTTCACCTACTTCTGGCACTGTATGTGTGGCTACATCAAGTGGCAGCTCCCCGATGCAACTGACCATGCTGCGACGGGAGCTACTGCAGTAAGCAACACTGTCCAGATCGACTTCGACTACTGGGTCAAAGATGTACCATAAGTACCAACAGGGTCCCTCAACACACACAACACGGGGTCCTGAGAGGTGGACTAGCTCTTATAGTGAACCACCTCAACACCAAACAACAACAGCAAGGCAAGCTACTTCAAGCAACGATCTTCGAAGCTCAGACGTCGAAACTACCACAACAACATCACGCTTCCTCAAAGCCAATCACGAAATGCAAATGCCCTGTGCTCTGTGACAACAGTGCAGGGGGTGCGCTCGCATACAAGTGCCTGTGGCACATCCAAAGTGCCCTGTGGCACAGCAGAGCCCAGATAGCCAATTAGCCGAGACAGAAGGGGCGCCCTAGGGGGACTGCCAGACAGTGTCCCAGACGCGCCCGGTCCCGGGCTTAGCCTAGCCGGAGCGCCTTAGCGCCCGGATCTCATTAGACGCATTTACACTTAGAGTTTCTAGACGAGTCACCAAGCTCCACAGAAGAAGCTAGGTGTCACTCATCTTGAGTGACAGCTCTCGTGGAAAGCTCACGCTCTCCTCACTTAACAATAAGCAGCAGGTAGCTAAGCCTGCACCCAAAGAAGCCTACTCTGCCCGAGTAGAAGCTTCACCCCCCAGCCTAGCGACTGCCGCAAGCTTTCTAAGCGTGTGGCGGAATTTGGTGGACTACCCGTAGCCCATCAGATTAACGCCAGGCCAAGAGGTTAAGGTTCTGTCTGCAGCAGAACCCCATCCTCGCGTGGTAGCAAACGTTACATAAGTAAAATCCGAACCTTTGGAGGTTCCTTTCAAGAAAACAGTTCAGCCTCACCAATATGGTGAGCCTTGGAGACGTCCAAGACAATGATGATGACGGATCTAACCGATCGTTGTCGAAAAGCTTTTATTCGCGCACAAGCTCTGTAACCTTGCCGAAGATGAAATACTCTGGGTCAGGTTCTGAAGCTGCTAACTGTGCCAAATTCCTTACAACCCTCTCAGCAAGCCTCAAGGCTGGTGACAGAA
>OJEZ01000113.1_pt1 | contig 10455 bp, 21 predicted proteins | sample 1594001 | NCBI WGS metagenome assembly OJEZ01 (sample SAMN05416726, study PRJEB24817) | seawater metagenome | isolation source: Sea water | place: Canada:Atlantic | collected 2013-07
CGTCGGCAGCGTCAGATGTGTATAAGAGACAGCTCTGAAGTAATGCGATTAGCGATTGCAAAAATGTATAAAAATACTTTGCTAGACGAGTAGCTTAAATAGGGAGATAATTAAAAAGCTCCACCACATAAGTGAATTGCTAGCGTTAACTAGGTATGGATGATACAGGAGTGGGTAAACGTTTTCACGAGCCCAACAGAGTTCATTACTACTGACGAGTATGGGGGTTCGATTCCCCCGCTAGTTACTAAACAAATTAAATTAAACAGTTATGATAGTAGAAGAATATATCGGTAAAGAGATCGATTCGTTAGAAAGAAGTATTGTGTCAACTCCTAAATCAAGAGAGAATCTAGATCAATTTGCTAAAGCAAACATGGGGTCTATGGATATCATCTTAACCCAGATGGCTGTACAATACGGTTACAAATTAGCCTTAGATAATATTGCAGATATTTGCAAACAAAATACGAACACCGAACGATAATATAATAAATTAAAACCAAATAATTATGAGTAGATTAACAGTTTATGAAAGGCTAAAGCCAGAGATCAAAGAGGCATTACATTCCTCTGAAAACGAAAAATACCAAACAAGTATTGATCATATAGTCAAAGTGTTTTCCGACACCACGTTTTATAATGAATTAAAAATTTGTGACGTTAGCTCATTATATACGTTTTCTCACCTTGAATTCTATAAAGTTTCAGCATGGGATTTTAAATACGGTGATAACATTTTAATTCCACGAGATGCGCAGTAGTGCTATACACTCTCAAGCCAGCGACAAAGCTTTCGCTAAGATCACTATATTAAACTTCGAAATTGATAGCTTAAAGCAGGACATTTTAAAGCGAGTCTATGGTGGTCTTACGGAAGAACAAATGTTAAACTTACTGGACGGAACAATAAAAGAGCGAAAAGTATGGAATTACATCGCAGAACTAATAGAAATTAATAACTAAATATAAATACCATGACAAAAGATCAATTAGAATTAAAAGTAAAAGAGTTAACAGCAGCGTTAACACAGTTTGAAACCGACAAAGCCGCTATTGCAGGTCAATTAGACAAAGCAAAAGACGATTTAAAAAATGCCGAAAAGCCTATAATTAACAAAGCTTTAGTAAACGAGTTAAGAAATGCAGTAGGCGAAGCTATAGGCAACTTTAATTTCGACGAAGTAGATCATTATGAATATGATTTTGCAATAAACTACGATAACAGGGTTGAGATAGAAAGCATTGACTTTCAATACACCGATGACTTAGAAGAGCAAATATGCGAATACATAGAAGATCTATTTAAAGTTGAAGAAGATGAAGATTGCGGTTGTGATGAGTAATATTCACAAACGTAATACGATCACCTTAAGATAATATAATAAACAAACAACTATGAATCTATTAACTCAAAACAGTAAGCTTAAAAAAACAAGTAAAGAATTAAGTGTGAGGGTATTCAATTTCGGCATACCCGCTTATAAATCTGCTAGCGGCAAAATAACCTGCCCCTTCGCTGATGCTTGTGTAAAGTTTTGTTATGCCCGTAAAGGTGCATATATATGGAGTAATGTCCAACCAGCCTTTGAAAAGCGGTATCAACTGTCTAAAACTGATCAATTCGTTAGCGAAATGTATAACGAGATTGTTAAGAAAAAGCCAGACTACGTAAGGGTGCATGATAGCGGAGATTACTATTCCGAAGCATACCTGAATAAGTGGATCGACATTGCTCTTCTGTTCCCTGAGGTTAGGTTCTATAGTTATACTAACTCGGTGCTGCTACTTAAAAAAGCTACGTTGCCGGATAACTTTGATGTTATCTTTAGCGACAGCGGTAAGCAAAAGCACCACATTGATGCTATACACGATCGCCATACTCGTATTTTTCAAAGCGAAGCTGAACTCGAAAAAGCTGGTTACGCTAATGCGAGTAAGGTAGATCTGTACGCAACAAAATGGTTTAACCCTACAAACAAAGTAGGATTAGTATATCATTAATTGCAAACGTAATACGCCACTCAATAGATAATATAATAAACAAATAAATATGACAAACACACTTGAATCCATTATGGTTAAATCCAGCGCTATATACAGTGCTGAGTACAATAACAAAGAAAATACTATGCTAGTATACTTTAATAACGAAAGTATCTATAAATATCATAGTGTACCGATCTTTTACTGGCGAGGCCTATTTGAATCTACATCTAAAGGGCAATTCCTTAATAGATTTATATTTAAAAACTTTAAAGCAGAGAGGATTGACCTATGATGACTAACGAAGAAATAGAAAAAATTGCCAAACGTGTTAGTGAGTTGGTATTAGATGGCATATTACAAAGCGATCTAGTACCATTCCAAGACAACGATGCCGAAGAAGCAATCTTGTTATCTCAATTAGCACAGACTTTAACTGAGCTTGACTATAATTTAGCTAATGAAAATTACTTGATTTGCGAAGCGCTTAAAGACACAATAAAAAATATAGAAACGAAACTAAATAAATTTAAGTAATGAGCAGAAAATTATACACTCACATTATATCAACGAATTATGCGAACATTAATACAAAAATTAAAAAAGCGACAAAGAAAAGCCCGCCACGTAAAGTTTCTTCAGATAACAATAGCCGAGTTAAATAACGGTATTGTAAGAGATGTTATTTTGGCTGATTTTCAGGAAAATAAAAAGATCATTATTTGCCATTCAAGGCTACAAAATAAAGCAAAGCTTTTAAAAAAGTATAACAGAAGAATGAAGTTATTAGTCTACTAACGTGACGATAGCTAATATATAACTAATAGTAAGAAGCTAATGTCACAATACGACCGTAATACCACATACCTAGATAAGCATCGAATAATTTATAGACAAAACCCTTGGTCTGATGAACCAACAGAGACATTTGACTGGGGTTGGTTCTTTAAAGACGGCACACATCAGTGCTATACACTGTTTAACTCACGAGCTAAAATAACAACTTATAGAAGTCTTAAATGGCATTTGTATGTATTATGGTATCTTAATCCTCAACTGGATCAAGAGAGCTTTAATTCCATTGCTGAGCATGTATGTAACAAGCGATCTGGATTTGTAACTTTTAAAGTTTCTGAGCAATTATTACAGAGTATGATATACGATGTATCTTTAATGGATCTTGAGAGACCTCCTCCAAATAGACTGCGTAAAGTAATATTTAAAGATTTTACTGGGCTTACTATGTATCAAAAATTATCTATTGTAGGTAAACTTGTAGGCAAACATAGATTATCAGAAAACGAAATATATGAAGCAATGCTATTAATAAACGATGACAAGTCAAAGATCACAGTAGATAAGCTTGCTATAATATTAAATTGTTCTACAAGAACTATATATCGTAACATGAGCATGGAGCTTAAGAAAGAGAAAGAATTGCTAAATCAACAGAGACAAGATTAATTTTTGCAAACGTAATACGAATAAGTATTGATAATATAAACGATGAAAAAATACAACATACAGAACTATATAAGGTACAAAGAAGACGTAAAAGTTTCTATGCCTGAAGACAAATTTTATGATTACTATACTAGAGATGAACTTATAATAAGATTTATGCCTTTAGTAGAGAATCTAGCAAGAAAATTTTCAACAACTCAACAAGCGTCCGGAGTATTAAGCATTAATGATTTAATACAAGAAGGCAACAAAGGTCTTACGCTAGCTGTAGATAAGTTAGATTGGAATTTATTAACTGACTCCGAAGATATTGAAAAAACATTAAAGTCTTTCTTCAGTAAAAGAATCAAAGGAGCTATAAGACGTGCTATAGATATTAATAGAGGTGATATTAAAATACCTGAGCATAAACTTAATGAGATAAGAAAGAATCCTGAAGATGACAAGATGGTTTCACTTTTCTTTAACAGTATATTTACAAGCTATGATATTGCGCCAACTGACGAAGACAACTTTGCGATGCAATTCCCAGATAATTCTATACCATATAATATAGATCTATTAAATACTTATTTACTTGGTTTAATGAAAGAACATTTAAACGAAAGACAATACGATGTAGTAAGATTATTTTATGGATTAGATTGTGATAAGCATTCAGCTAAAGACATCGCAAACTATATAGGACTGAAAGTTCCTACTGCTACAGTAATTGTATCTCAAATAAAAAAAGAAGCAATAGACTGTTTAATCTCTAAGGTTGATGCAACCCAAGTGATTGATTACCTTTAGGTTAGGTAGTTAACAAACTAATAAACCACGTAATTATATTAATAACAAACCACAGACCATATGACATTAAATGAAAAACTGGCAACTATCCAGACAAAGTTTAAATCGAAGAAAAGTAGATTTAATTCATTCGGCAAATACAACTTCAGATCAGCCGAAGACATCCTAGAAGCAACAAAGCCCTATCTATTAGAATTAGGAGTTAGCGTAACGATTATCGAGCAACTAATACAAAGCGATCCATTCCCTATTCTGGAATCGAAAGCTATCATTGCCGATGGCGATGGTGCTATACACGCTACAGCAATAGTTGGTGTCGACCTAGCTCAGAAAGGTATGCAAATGCCTCAAAAGTTTGGCTCAGCATCTTCTTACGGTAAAAAATATGCTTTAGGAAATCTGTTTTTAATTGATGACACTGCTGATAGTGACGCAGCAAACTCACACGGAAAAGCTCCCGCAGCTAATACTAAAAATACCTTAACCTCTAAAAAAGATCCAGCATATACAAAAGCTAAGGACTATATAAAAGCAGGCGGTAAAGTTGAAGCAATAAAAGCTAAATACGCCTTGTCTAAAGAAATCGAGGCAGAACTAACAACACTATAAGAATGAAAGACTTTAACAAGAAGGAAGTATTAGAGCGCTTAAAAAGTGATGAAGATTACTATGGCGACTTCGGAAGACAATTCAGGAGTAACTCTGATATTTCCACACTGTTAACAAATCCCTTGGCGCTTGGAGCACAACAAAAGCCAAACATTAATTTCTTAATTGGTGGTTACTTCCATACAGCTATACTGGAACCAGAAAAACTAAAAAAGTATAGGATTATAGAAGGAGCAACAACAAGAAATACAAAAGCGTACAAGGAGATGTCAGGAGGCGAGATGTGCTTACTACAACATGAAGTAGATAAACTAGAAATAATGATTGATACAATGCAAAACAATGATGTTTGCAGAGATCTAATCACTGGTATTAATGTTGAGTATGAACAACCTGGTATAGGCGAAGTAGAAGGAATGATGTGGAAAGGTAAAGCGGATATTGTTAACCATGACGAAAGATTAATTATAGATCTTAAAACAACAGGAGACATATCAAAATTTAGAAGCTCTGCTTTCCGTTATAACTACGATAGCCAAGCATACATATATCGTAAACTATTTGGATATGATTTAATTTTTATTGCAATAGATAAAACTACACATCAAATAGGTATCTTTGACTGCTCAGACGCATTTTATGAGAATGGTCAAGGTAAAGTGCAACAAGCTGTAGAACAATACAAATTGTTTTACGATAACCCGGATTTCGATCCAACAAATTATTTTATCAATAAGACGTTATAATTGCAAACGTAATACGACAACGTATTGATAATATATGTGAACATTAATAATTAAATATTTAAACCAATGGCAAGAACCAGAAAAAACCAAGTAAAAATTTGTTCTGTAACAGGAATAACAACAAGCGTAGATAATTTCTACACAAACCAAACCCATGTAAAAGCCGTGGACAACTTAAGGCGGAATAGCGGCGCGACAAAAGATCAGTTGCAAAGAATGTTTAATCAAGTAAATCAATATTAAGAATGGCAAGTATTATTAAAGCAAGTATCAACTTAAACGAGATACCAAAAGACAAAATCATTATTGGAAAGAAGGGTAAGTATTTACCTGTAACCATTACAATAAACGACGAGGTCGACCAGTTTGGAAATCAAGGTCCAATAGTAGTAGCAATGAGTAAGGAGGAAAGAGAAGCTAAAATGCCTAAAACTTATCTCGGAAATGTTTCAGTAGTGTGGACAAACGGAGAGAATGTTCCAGCAGCCCCTAGACAAGATCAACCTCAGCAAGCAGCGGCAGCTGCGCAACCTGCAGACGATCTACCGTTTTAATGGATCAGTGTGAAATGTGTCAAGAAGTTATGACTAAGTGTGACTTTGATTATTGCGACATATGCCCAGACTGTTTAGACGGAGATTAACAATTAAATTAAATTAAATGCAGACAACAGAGATCAATGGATTTTTGATTGATGAATTCAATCAACATAAGCTTGAAGAAGGAAAGAAGCAAGGCATATGCCCTAACTGTTCTCCTGATAGAAAACCTAAAAATGTGAAAGCAAAATGTGCTTCATATGATTGGGAACGTGGTCTCGGTACTTGTCACAATTGTAATACTAGTTTTCAATTACATACTTATCAGCGTAAAGGCGCAAGTGAAAAAGTCTATATTAGACCTGAACACACAGTTGCTATACACGACGTAAGCACGAAAGTTGAAGACTGGTTTCAAACTAGGGGAATATCTCAGCAAACCCTCAAAGATCTTAGGATCAGCGAGGGGCCTGAGTATATGCCGCAGACCGGTAAAACCGAGAACGTAATAAAGTTTAATTATTTCATGGGCGACCAACTTATCAATGTTAAGTATCGCGATGGAAGAAAAAACTTTAAATTATATAAGGGCGCTGAAAAAGTGTTCTATAATATAAATAGTATAATAGGTTATGAGTATTGTGTTATTGTTGAAGGCGAAATGGATGTGCTTGCTTTGCATGAAGCGGGTATACCAAACGCAATATCAGTTCCAAACGGGGCTACATTAAATACAAACAATCTTGAATACTTAGACGCATGTATTGATTACTTTGATGACAAAGATAAGATAATACTAGCAGTAGACAATGATGAGGCTGGACAAGCTTTACAATCTGAACTTATTCGTAGGTTAGGATCTGAGGTTTGTTTCTTAGCAACATTTGATGATTGCAAAGATGCTAATGAATATTTACAAAAGTATGGAAAAGAAGAATTATCAAAGCGTATTACAGGGGCAAGACCAGTACCGCTTGAGAATGTTACGACATTCAGGGATATTGAAGATGAAGTTACGGACTTTGTTCGTAATGGCTTTAAACCAGGATTTCAAATTGGCCTTCAGAATTTTGATGACATCTTTTCAACTTACACTGGTCAATTTATTACTGTCACTGGTATTCCGAGCTCCGGTAAATCAGACTTTGTGGATCAGATGGTTGTCGGGTATAACTCGAACTATGGCTGGAAAACAGCGTTTGCTTCGCCAGAAAATCAACCGACTTATCTACACGCTCATAAGTTAATGCGTAAGACTTGGCAAGGTATGCCAACGAAAGAGGATATTGGAGGAGACAAGTGGAATCAAATAGCCGATCACTGCAATAGTAACTATTTTCATATTGACATGGAACGTTATACATTAGAATCTGTTCTTAGAAAAGGTGCTGAGCTGGTTAAACGCAAAGGTATTAAATGTTTAGTCATTGATCCATTCAATAAAGTAAGAGACGTAGATGCTAAGACTGAAGATGTTAATAGATATACTATGGAATACTTAAGCAAGATTGAAATCTTTGCTAAAAAGTATGATGTATTAGTGTTTATTGTAGCTCACCCTACTAAGATGTATAAAAATCAAAACGGTGTAATAGATGAACCTACAATGTATTCTATTAAAGGCGGAGGTGAATGGTATGATGCTTCTTATCACGGTATATTAGTGCATAGGAATTACGAAACAAATACTGTCAAAGCTAAAGTGCTTAAAGTAAAGTTTCAAAACTTAGGTACTAATCAAGCTGAAGCTCATTTTAAATGGGATCCAAAGTCTGGTTGTTTTATACCTCACGAACAAGTTAATCTTGAAGGTGAGAAAATGCCTTGGGAATAGATGCCTAGCTGGGGGAGTAAATCAAAACCTATGCCTACTTACACTTATTCAGAAGAAGAGTTTAAGTGGTATAAGTATTGTGTAGACAATAACATACGTATTTCGCCATGGGGATTGTTAAACAATTCAGATAAATGGCAGATAGCAATAAGCATGGGGCCATATAAGAAATGGGAAAAACCTCATCTATCACCTAGTCATTACTGTAGAAAAACAATTTGGCCTGAATATTATAAAATGTGTAAATATTATTATGACAAATATAGAAAATGAATACAAAGTACTTATATCAGAAATACTCCACAGAGGATTGGATAAGGAAGATCGAACAGGGACAGGGACGAAGTCTGTCTTCGGAAGAACGATTAGACACGATATGTCACTTGGCTTCCCTATACTTACAGGAAAGAAGATAAGCTTTAATGCTGCAAGAACTGAATTGCTTTGGATAGTAAATGGCAGAACAGATCTAAAATATCTAGAAGATAACGGCGTTAAATACTGGAGACCAGATTATGAACGCTCAGGTAGAACAGATGAAACACTAGGCCCTGTATATGGAAAACAATGGCGCAATTTTAATGGCGTAGATCAGCTTTATAATCTTGTGTATAGCATTAATACTGATCCAGACTCTAGGCGTCTTATGGTTAGCGCATGGGCTCCACATGAGATGAAAGAGATGGCGTTGCCTCCGTGTCATTATGCTTTTCAAATTTATATCAATAACGGTATAATGGATTTAATGTGGCAACAAAGATCTGCTGATGTATTTTTAGGGTTACCTTATGATATTGCGATGTATGGTTTATTATTAGAAATGTTAGCTAAAGGAGCTGGATTAGAACCCGGGCAATTAATTGGACAACTTGGTGATTGTCATTTATATAATAATCATTTAGAACAAGCTGAAATATATTTAGATAGATCTAAGCGAGCTTTGCCTTTTTTACATTTAGACAAAGGTATTAGCACTAATGTATTAGAAGGATTAAATATACCAGATGATTTTGAAATTAAATTAATTAACTACAATCCTTATCCTGCAATTAAAGCAGAGCTAAGTGTTGGTAAATAAAAACAATTATGTACAACATTTATCACATTCCTGGTAAAAAAATCGGAGTTACACGTAATCTTAATAAGAGAGTTACGGAGCAACAAGGTTATGCACCAGAAGAATACGAAGTTTTATTTAAAAGCGATGATATAAATATTATATCAAACTTAGAAATAGAACTTCAAAAGTCTTACGGCTATAAAGTCGATCGGCAATCTTATAAAAATCTAATCAATAAAAACAATACAATGAACATAAACGCTACAGAGCAGACGTCAACATTCCCATGTCCATTATCAAAGCTGAAAGGCCAACTAATGGACAATTTAGACTTAACATGGGAAACATCTCATGGTAAATTTACAATAACTAGTAAAAATATACCTTGGATAATAGCTAATGCTAAAACATCTATGTTTAATAATAATAGATGCTACGTATATAATAAAGCTTTATTAGAAAGTATAGAAGTAAAAGCTGATATGCAATCTACGCTTCCAACTTGGAATCAAAATGAAAGGTTTGAGCTTATAAGACAATGGGCACAAGAAAGAGGTATATACAATTCCGGCGATTCTAAAACTCAATATATAAAGTTAATGGAAGAAGCAGGGGAATTAGCTAAAGCTTTACTTGAAAAAAATGCGTACGAAGTTAAGGATGCTATTGGTGACATTGTTGTTGTATTAACTAATCTAGCTGCGCTCGAAGGTATGACAATTGAAAATTGTATTGATGCAGCTTATGAAGAGATTAAAAGCCGTAAAGGCAAAATGACTAATGGAACATTTGTAAAAGAAAAGTCAGCAGAGCAATTAATTAAAGACTACGTAAAATCCACACTGTAATGACAAAACAAGAAATAGAGTTTAGAGATCCAGTTGTTAAACGTGTAGTAAACAAATTTGTATCAAGATCAGATGTAGGCTTTGCAAAGTACGGCGTTACATTAGATAAAGATCCATCAGAAATGTTTGCTTGGCTTAATCATTTACAAGAAGAGCTTATGGATGCTGTATTGTATTTGCAAAAAGCCAAAGAAGTCTACACAGAAAATATACAAGATGAAGAAAACATTTAAAAGAAAAAGCGGAAAACGCGGCCCAGTAAGAGCAAAGAAGGTATCATATGATGGTATCGACTTTGCTTCAGGGTTAGAAAAGTATATGTACACTGCGTTAAAAAGCGCAGGAATTAAAAGCAAGTACGAGGGAGAAACTTTTGTTTTGCTAAATGGTTTTCACTTTGAAAACAAAGTATATGAAAGACAAGCTAATGGCAAAGGGGACTATAAGAATAGAGGAGAAAAAAGAATCTTACCTATTAAATATACACCTGATTTTATTGGCGATGAGTTTATTATAGAAACCAAAGGCCTGTCTCTTATACACATCTGACGCTGCCGACGATCTACTCTGTGTAGAT
>OJEZ01000119.1_pt1 | contig 10065 bp, 8 predicted proteins | sample 1594001 | NCBI WGS metagenome assembly OJEZ01 (sample SAMN05416726, study PRJEB24817) | seawater metagenome | isolation source: Sea water | place: Canada:Atlantic | collected 2013-07
GCAGCGTCAGATGTGTATAAGAGACAGCACTAACACTCGGGGGCTCTCTAGTGCGAACGTGGCAGCGCGCATTAGTCAGGCGATTGAGTCTACCTTTGACACCAAGGTAGAACCCATACCAGATTTTTTAGCTATTACTGATGTAAAATTAAAAAAGACAACTTTTTTTAATTATTTGAAGAAGCTGACAACAGTAGCAAATTACAAAATTCTTCAACTTCGTGCTGAAATTAAAGGTATGAATCCCCAGCGTCTGACACACCAACAGACCCAATTGCTTAATCGCTTATCCAAAACATACAAAATAAAAGTGGCAGAGCCTATTGAGCAAATCGATTTACTGTTGCACAAGGTGGGAATCATACCCGCGTCCTTAGTGCTGGCCCAAGCGGCTAATGAAAGCGCATGGGGGACCTCTCGGTTTGCAATTCAGGGTAATAATCTTTTTGGTCAGTGGTGTTTTAGTTTGGGCTGTGGCCTAGTTCCAAACGGTCGTCCTGTTGGAGCAAATTATGAAGTACGCAAGTTTAAAGACCCACAAGCATCTGTAGATGCCTATATGCGTAACTTAAACCGTCATGGCAGTTATGCAAATTTGCGTGATATTCGAGCATGCTTAACTAAGCACTCTGAAACAGTCACGGGTCGAGCCTTATCGGCTGGATTAATCAAGTATTCAACGCGTCGTGCAGACTACATAGATGAAATAAGATCAATGATTCGTGTTAATAAACTAGAAGCTTGGCAAAAAACTTGGTGGGGTAATAACAATCAACATCCGTGCAGCAAGTTGGTGCAGTTTGAGCGTCCAAAAGTGGCTACAGAAGACCCTGTTCATGGTATCACTCAGCCTAGTAACAATTAATAAACTAAGTTCGTAAGCCAGATTAATAAACTAAGTTCGTAAGTCAGATTAATAAACTAAATTAATAAGCTAGCTTTTTAGGGCCTAGTGAAATGAATTGAAGATTAACTCAAGATTTACTGGGAGTGAAAAAAACATGCTCATGATGCCCATCACTACTCATGGATGAAGACAGAAAGGCGCTGGGTTGTCGCTGAACCTTACAATGACTTAAATAACCTACGCAAAAAATGAGTATGGTTGGGCATACTACTTGTCGGGGGTCTTGAACTAACCAGTAAACAACCCGATATACTTTAGGTATGAAAGGCTAAAAGTGTTTAGCCTTCCATCAAAACAGGCAGCTAATAAATGAGTTTAGAATGGCTTTTAGTACTTTTGTTACTGGGGATGATTTACTGGTGGGATACCAGTGCGGCCAAGGATCGGGCGCGATTGGCTGCAAAGCAACAGTGCGAGCTACAAGACCTGCAATTGCTTGATGACACTGTTGCCCTTAAAAAAACTCGTCTTAAACGTGACCGTCGCGGACACATCTCATTTTTGCGACAGTTTACTTTTGAATTCAGCAGTGACGGTGAACAAAGAACTCAGGGGGAATTACATTTACTGGGGAAAAAAATGACTCACCTGCATCTGGAAGTGCATCGAATACACTAGATTACGCCACAACCCTAGAGTTTAACCACCACTCTGCTAGAATGGCGTTCCACAAGGTCGTATCATTATCCATTTTGAGGAATATCTAGTTGTCGAATCTACCAGTCATCATTGGTTTTGGCGGAATAAATGCCTCTGGTCGAACCTCTTCCCATCATGGTTATCGCCGCCTCGTTCTCGATCACTTAGATACCCAAAGCCGGCTCGACACTCTCACTGATTTAGCGACATTAACCAATAAAGCCACTTTTTATAATGGTCTTTATTACTTAGCTGGTGAAGCACAAGGATTGACTCAGGCACAGTTAACAGAGCAACTAGGTGACCAGGTCAAGGACGCAACTCTGATCCGGCCAATCCGAACTGAAGCCTACGATGTGGAAAAACTAGTACTGAACAAAGTGGCACAAATAGTGCCTGCGTCTGGTGATTGCACTTGTATTCGCATGCGCAAGCGCCACTTGCCCAATCAGCTACCAGATAATTGGCAAGTAAGCCAGATCGATGGTGACACGGTCGAAGTCACCATAAGTGGTGCATTCACAGCTATTTTGCCAGATACCAAGCGCGCGCCAGTAAGTGCCGCAGGCCAGCTGCCCGATGGCTTTGATCCCAGTTCTCTTTATCAGTCACGTAACCACCCTCGTAATTTACAAATGACCGTATTTGGTGCGTCTGATGCTCTTAGTTCCACTGGTATTGCTTGGCAAATTATGCAAGATCATGTGGCACCAGATCGTATTGCTGTCTACGCAAGTAACTCCATTGGTCAGTTAGATGAAGCTGGTTTTGGTGGTTTATTAAAAAACCCGAGTACTGGCAAGCGCATCACTTCAAAGCAAATGCCGTTGGGTTATGGTCAAATGCCCGCTGATTTTGTTAACGCTTATTTATTAGGTAGTGTTGGCGCGGTCGGCTCTGCCCTAGGCGCATGTGCAACGTTTTTATATAACCTGCGAAATGCTGTTGAAGATATTAAAAGTGGGCGCCGTGATTTGGTCATCGTTGGGGGCAGTGACGCACCCATTACACCAGAGGTTATGGAAGGTTTTCGCACCATGGGTGCCCTCGCTGAAGACCATGAGTTATGTGCTTTAGATGGTAGTAATGAGGCGGATTTACGTCGGACTTCTCGGCCATTCTCTACTAACTGTGGTTTTACTATGGGCGAAGCCTCCCAGTGGATTGTGCTCACCAGTGATACTTTAGCACTCGCGCTTGGCGCCCAAATTCATGGCGCTGTGGCAGGTGTATTCGTCAACGCAGATGGCCATAAAAAGTCAATATCAGCCCCAGGCATCGGTAATTATGTGACCTTAGCTAAGGCCGCAGCCCTAACAGAAAGCATACTCGGTGCTGAATCATTGCGCCATCGTTCTTGTGTGCAGGCCCACGGCACCAGTACGCCCCAAAACCGCATTACTGAATCTCACGTTATCAATGAAACGGCCAAAGCCTTTGGGATAAAAGATTGGAAAGTTGCTGCGGTTAAAGCTTACCTAGGTCATTCTCAAGGCACAGCCGGTGGTGACCAACTTGCTGTGTCATTAGGCTTATGGCGCTACGGCATTTTGCCAGGTATCGCTACCATAGATCATGTTGCAAGCGATGTGCATGATAGCCATCTAGCAATTCAAGCAGCGCACCATGAAGTGGGCGCAGAGGGTATCGACACAGTACTGCTGAATTCGAAAGGTTTTGGTGGTAACAATGCCAGTGCAGTATTAATGGGCCCACATGTGGCTAATCGACTCATGATTAAAAAGCATGGGCTTAAAGCCATGGAAAATATGCGCTCAGCCCAAGAGAAACATACTCAGGCTGCCAACGATTATGACCTCCAAAGTATGCGTGGATTATCAAATCCCACTTATAAATTTGGTCATAACGTTTTAACTGGTGAAGATTTGCTTATCAATCGCCATCAAATTGTTATTCCTGGGTATGCCAAAGCCATCGATTTATCAGTTAGCAACCCATTTGAGGACATGTGCTAGCCTGCCCTGTTCAATAAACTACTTCTGCAGATTTCCATGCTGTTAATTAATTCTTAACGCATCTAATGTGTTCTTTACCGTCTGCATAGCAATCTCAGATAAGGATTCACTTCGCAACTCGGCCAACACCAGCAATACTCGAGGCAGCATATCAGGTCGATTGGGCTGACCTCGCTCTTGCCCAGCCATAGGCATATCTGGCGCGTCTGTTTCTAACACCATATCTGTCAATGGCAATGCTTGGGCCAAGCGCCTCATAGCTTGAGCCCGCTCATAGGTTAGGTTGCCGCCTATGCCTATTTTAAACCCCAAATGAGTAAACTTTTCAGCTTGTTGCAGGCTGCCACTAAAGCCGTGCACAATACCGCCTTGGTTAAATTTTAACTGCCGTAACAACTGACCTAAGCGATCATTAGCCTTACGGCTATGAATAATAAGAGGGAGCTGGGTGTGTTGAGCAAGCTTAACCTGAGCAACGAACCAGGCTTCTTGATGCTCTATAGAAAAGCCCTCAAGTGACATGTCCAAAGCAAAGTCTAGTCCAATCTCCCCTATAGCTAAAGGCTTATGACGTTCAATGGCCGCAGTCAACACTGTAAGGTGCGCTTGGGTATGTTGATTACTAAAGTAAGGATGAAGACCCAGGGCTAAGTGCCAACTTGGGTATTGTTCACAAAGAGAGATTTGACGAGCAAATGAAGATTCCTTAGTGGCAGGCACCACTAGTTGTGTGACACCTTGGTCAAGGCAGGATTGCCATAAATGGGGTTGCAGACTTTGTAAGCGAGGGTGATCCCAATGACAGTGACTGTCAATCAACTGATGCATTAAACCCCCTCATTGTTTAATAACTGCGATTAATGTTCCCGCGTCGCACGGAAACGAATGTCTGGCCAACGTTCTTCCGTTAGACTCAGGTTGACCCGAGAAGGCGCCAAGTAGGTGAGGTGTCCACCGCCGTCAATAGCCAAATGCTCTACTGCTTTACGCTTAAATTCATCCAGCATTTTATGGTCATCACATTCAACCCAGCGGGCTGTATTTACGCTGATCGGCTCATAGATACATTCTACTTTATACTCATCCTGCAGGCGGTAAGCAACGACTTCAAACTGCAGAACACCCACAGCTCCAACGATCAGATCATTATTTTTCCCTGGCATAAACAGCTGGGTAGAGCCTTCTTCAGATAATTGCTGCAAGCCTTTTTGTAACTGCTTCATTTTTAGCGGATCCTTCAATCGCACTCGCTGAAACAGTTCAGGAGCAAAATGAGGAATACCTGCAAACTTTAGATTCTCTCCAGCGGTGAAGGTGTCACCAATCTGAATAGTGCCGTGATTGTGCAAGCCAATGATGTCACCAGGCCATGCCTGCTCAACATTGGAGCGTTCACCCGCCATAAAGGTGACTGCATCGGCAACTTTAACATCTTTACCTATGCGCACATGGCGCATTTTCATGCCGCGCTCATAACTACCTGAACAAATACGCATAAACGCAATACGGTCTCGGTGTTTAGGGTCCATGTTGGCTTGTATTTTAAACACAAAACCAGTGAATTTAGGCTCTATAGCCTCAACCACCCGTGCCCCTGCATTTCGAAACTTTGGCGCTGGGGCCCATTGCACAAAATAATCCAGCATTTCACGTATGCCAAAGTTAGATAAAGCCGTGCCAAAGAAAACTGGGGTCAGCTTACCCTCTAGGAACAACTGCATGTCGAATTTATGGCTCGCACCCCGCACCAATTCAATTTCGTCTTTAAGTTCATCTAATAATTCTCCCAAAAACTCTGCGGCTTCATCAGATTCCAAGCCTTCAATTTGGATATCCTCTGCAATGGTATGTCCCTGCCCTGGCGTGAATACATGCAGAGTATCTGTGTAAAGGTTATAAACACCTTTAAAGCGTTTACCCATGCTTATAGGCCAAGTGATCGGCGCACAAGCGATGTTGAGTACATCCTCTACTTCATCTAAAACCTCAATTTGTTCACGAACTTCACGGTCCATTTTATTAACGAAGGTGAAAATAGGGGTGTCTCTTAAGCGGCACACCTCCATCAGTTTAACGGTTCGATCCTCCACACCTTTGGCGCCATCAATGACCATCAGCACAGAATCAACTGCCGTTAAAGTCCGATAGGTATCCTCAGAAAAGTCTTCATGCCCTGGAGTGTCCAAAAGGTTAACGGTGCGTTCTTGATAGGGAAACTGCATCACGGATGAAGTCACAGAAATCCCACGTTGCTGTTCCATTGACATCCAATCAGATGTCGCTTTTTTATCACCTTTCTTACCCTTCACTGATCCAGCGGTTTGAATGGCTTGGCCAAAAAGGAGAAGTTTTTCGGTAATGGTGGTTTTACCCGCATCTGGGTGGGAAATTATGGCAAAGGTTCTTCGTGTTGCCACTTTTTCTGCAATCAAGTTGGACATAGTTGTTAAAATCTGTGGGAGTATGAGGTGGCACACGGAGGCGAGCCTAGAATAGCCTCTATTGTCGCTGATTAGCGCCCCATCCTCAATATAAAACGCTCTAAGATTGATCAATAAATAACCAAAAACCCATCAACTCATTGAGAAATAGTGTAAATTTACATATACTATGCCCGCTTTTACGCCCTCCCTAATATTAGGAAATACCATGTTCGATCTCGCAAGCCGCGCCCCGGCTAATGCAAAAAATGACATACTCTCCGGCCTTACAGTCGCTCTTGCATTAGTACCTGAGGCCGTTGCTTTTGCTTTTGTCGCTGGCGTAGATCCTTTGGTTGGCCTATATGCTGCATTTATGGTGGGTTTAATCACTGCCGTCATCGGCGGTCGTCCGGGAATGATTTCTGGAGCTACCGGCGCATTGGCAGTGGTCATGGTCGCTTTGGTTGCAGATCACGGTGTAGAGTACCTATTTATTACGGTCGTCTTAATGGGCATCTTACAGGTCTTAGCGGGAGTTTTGAGACTGGGTAAGTTTATCCGCATGGTGCCCCATCCGGTCATGTTAGGATTTGTGAATGGCCTGGCGATTGTCATATTTTTGGCTCAACTAAGCCAATTTAAATTTATGGATGATAATGGTAGCTTACAGTGGTTAGAAGGCACCCAACTTTATTTATTACTCGGCCTTATTGCCCTGACCATGGCCATCATTCACTTTTTACCTAAATTCACCAGAGCCGTGCCGTCGTCCCTAGCTGCTATTTTAGTGGTGACCATTTTAGCCGTGAGCTTGAACTTGGATACTCGTTCGGTAGGTGATATTGCTTCTATTGCCGGCGGCTTACCAAGCTTTCATTTACCTCAGGTACCTTATACCCTAGAAACCCTTATTATTATTTTACCCTATGCCATTATTTTAGCAGCGATTGGTTTAATTGAATCATTGCTAACCCTGACTCTAGTGGATGAGATTACTGGCACTCGGGGTCGTGGCAATAAAGAATGCGTGGGCCAAGGTGTGGCTAATACGGTAACGGGTTTGTTCGGTGGTATGGGTGGTTGTGCCATGATTGGCCAGAGCATGATCAACGTTAACTCAGGTGGTCGTGGGCGCCTGTCTGGTATTAGTGCTGCCCTCTTTTTATTGGCCTTTATTTTAGTTGCATCGCCTCTTATTGAGATGATTCCAGTGGCCGCTTTAATTGGAGTTATGTTTATTGTGGTGGTCGGTACTTTCGAATGGTCCAGCTTCCGAATTTTGAGGAAAATACCCAAATCAGATGCCTTTGTATTAATCCTAGTGTCTGGCGTGACTGTCATCACCGATCTTGCTATCGCGGTGGTCGTGGGGGTTATTTATTCAGCCTTAGTATTTGCGTGGAAGCATGCTAAACATACACAAGTGACCCATAAAGATATAGATGGTAGTCGCATCTATTATTTGCGAGGACCGATTTTCTTTGGCTCAGTGCAGAATTTCTTAGAATTATTTGACCCAAAACAAGACCCAGATGATGTAATTATCGATTTTGAGCGGTCTCGTGTGGCTGACCACTCTGGTTTGGAAGCCATCGATACCCTAGCCGAACGCTATTCGCGCGCAGGTAAAACCCTCCATCTGCGCCACCTCAGTGCAGAGTGTAAGATACTCCTTTCTAAGGCTGGCAACATGGTAGAACTCAACGTCATCGAAGACCCAGACTATAAAATTGCTACCGATGTTTTAGGCTAAACACCCATGCATCTTCGCGCATACCATCAACGCCAAGGTAATAATCTTGGCGTTTTTGTTTGCACTCAAAACCCATCGACTGATATAAATTAACCGCAGCTTGATTGGAAGGGCGCACTTCCAAAAATAACTCTGTTACCCCTCGAGAACCTAACTCATTAGTCGTTGCTTGCAGTATTTTTCGACCCCAACCCAAGCCTCTAAAAGGCTCATCCACCACAATATTTTGCACATCAGCTTGGTCGAGCACGTAACTCGCTACGACGTAAGCAATAGCAACACGCGTCTTGTCATCAATACCTACGTTAACCAGACAAGTGCCCCTTAAACTAGCTTGCAAAACACCTGTGAGCTGTTTTTTTGACCAAGGTGTTTCGTGATAGCCTAATTTGAAGGCGAGGATCTGATCAATATCACTTTCGACTAAAGACCGAATCAACATCACTAATTAACCTATTTTTTCCGTCAAAAGTAATGGTTGTAGATGTTTCCAGGTCTCCGCTTTCAGACTAGGAACAGCTAATAGTTGATGCAGGCTATGACTGAAAATAGATGGTATGGTCATATCAGACAGTTCAATGTAGCCACTGTCACCTAAGCTCATATCAGCCTTAAGCAATTGCATGGCCGCGGGCCCCATGACTAGGAGCGCACTACATGGCTGTTCCTTGAGTAACTTTAGCAGACTATATTGAAGCCCACTTTGAGCGCCTGTTAAAGAGTGGTCCCCATGGGGGCCAGGCACCAAGGGCCAGTTAAATTCCATAGAGGCTGCAGGCATGGTTTGCCTGGTAGACTCTTTTAACATTGGCCTTAAGGCATTAACTATCGATGTCTGTAGCCGCTGAATTGGGCTACTCATGGTTGCGCCCTCGTGGGCAGGGATGTCGTTAACGACTAAAACGCCATTGGCATACCAAGATAACCCTAGGTGCAGCGCTGCAATCCAGTCTGATGCCAATGAAGGCGATGAGAGCAAACTCTCTGAGATTAATTGAGTTCTATCTGGTTGCAGTTGCGCCTCCAGTTTCTGTGATGCACTTGTATACTCCATGGTTTCTGGTGATGAACTAAGGGAGTGCAAGGCACCAGCGACTGCAGCAGCTTGTATCTGACCCGGGATCAGAGCTTGCTCTTGGCTTAGGTCAAATTTTTGTGGCTCTGTCGCTGGCAATGTTGCTGGTAATACGACTGGGGCTTTGGCAGCAGCTGGCAACGCTGAGGCTTTAGGTGCTATCTTTGCAGTTGCTATCTTTGCAGTTGCTATCTCTGCAGACCCCAGTTTTGCACTGACCAAACAATGGCTGTTGTCTTGTTGCCACGACACAGCATTAGCTTGGCTAGCCACCAGTGAGCTTGTTGGCAGCCAACTCGTAACACCGAGTGCCTTCAAATATTGAAGCCGCTGAACCTCTTCAAGTGACGGGTAAGTGACCATAAATTATCCTAAAACCTCAATATATGTTGGTATCGATTTGAGCGTATGCTAATGAGATTTTAACCAAACACTAGCCCCAAAATGACTCATATTGATCAATTCTCATACAAAGTTGGAAACATCTTACCACTCAACTCATCTCCATTTTGATAGCCGTTAGCCTCCATGATGGTCCTTTCTGCTTGGGCCCAAGCTCCTCGATACCCAACCTTGGATCCTTCTTTTGCCATTCTTAAGGTATATCGATGCACGTTCTTACCTGGCATCACTTGATTGAGACTCCCATGGAGGGTGCGCATATCAAAAAAAACACAATCGCCTAATTCAAAATCCCATGCAAGAAACTCATAGTCTTGTTTATTGTTCAGTATGTCTGGCGTGAGGTGGTAGGTTTTGCCATTCACTTCTCCAGCTTCCCCATCTTCTTGATGGCCGTCTTTAAAACGGGTTCTTAAAAATAACTTATTCCAAAGGTGTGATCCTTTAATCCAAGCAATGCCCTCATGCTTTTTTACCGAGTCAAGCGGCAACCAAAGGACACACATAGATCCTTCAAAATCAAAGTATGAAATATCATGATGAAAGGGTGCTCCAGACTTAGAACCAGCTTCCCTAAAAAACCAATTATCCATGACTAAATTAATTTTTTTTGCACTCAGTAACTCAGCTGCAATTTTTGCAGCAGGCGATTGAAAGACAAAGTTCTCAAAGCCTTGATGGCAGTCCCAAATCCAAAAGTCTTCAAAATACCCAGGGGCATCGTCATCCTTGGTATGCCTAGCAAAGCGCGAGCTTGGCTGCTTCATGTTGGGATCTATGCCGCGGGTTAATTCTCCCATCTATTGAGACGAGAATATGCCTTTGAGAACACCTCTCCATCGACTTTAACCTGATCAATTTCATGCTGGGTTAGAATATCAGTAATGGGC
>OJEZ01000126.1_pt1 | contig 9710 bp, 9 predicted proteins | sample 1594001 | NCBI WGS metagenome assembly OJEZ01 (sample SAMN05416726, study PRJEB24817) | seawater metagenome | isolation source: Sea water | place: Canada:Atlantic | collected 2013-07
GTAGATCGTCGGCAGCGTCAGATGTGTATAAGAGACAGGATGTATTCTAAATTAAAAGGAGGATCTTGACGTATCAAAATATACTTACATTGTGTAAGTTCTAGTTTCTGCTGATTTAATATTCTAAAAAAACGTTTATTTGAATAATTAAACTCTACATAATATCCGTTAGCTACGACCTTATCGTTGATTATTGAAAGGTCTTTTGGTTCGTAATAAAAAATTTTGTATTTTAATCTTTGTGCTTCAATGGCTAGAAATATACTAGTATCAGTTAAAGGTTTTAATTTTGAAGGGTGATTACCTTGAATTGCAACTATCTTATTTGTCATATAAATCGTTTAAATTTTCATTCTTAGAAAATTTATCTATCATATGATCTGCGTTTGTTGTCTTTTTATCAATCAGTTTATCTAGATGATTTAAAAACTTAGCCTCATTATCATTAGATTTACTCAAAATATCTCTGTTTAATAATCCTTTTCTAGAAATACCAAGGAGCAAGGATGACCAATGTAATAGATCTTTTCCCATCAACTCAGTGTTAAAACCTTTTTTAGGTGCTTCTAGGTACGCATTAATTATTTTATTTTTATCCCACTTAGAAACTAATTCGTAAGCCTCATCTAAGTTACCATATAAAATTCCAGTATTAAAAGCAGGTCCAGAACATAAACAGTCCCAGCCACAAGTATCCATTGATCTTAATTCTATATATTTCTTAAGTCTATTTTCTGTAAAAATTGTGCTTAGGTGAGTGGTTAAATCGTCTTCAGTTGGAAGCCTGTTGTTAATTTCACTAATTTTCCCATTCATGAAATCAGAAAATGAATAACCACTTCCTGATAAGTATTCTTTTTCGTTTTGAATAAATAATAAAGGAAAGTTTATTGAAAAATCTGCATATTTTTCAAAATCCATATTATCAAAAAATACTTCAGGTAAACCCCCTCTAGATGTTTCTTGCCAAACTTTAGATCGATAAGAGCTGTAACCACTATTTTTCTTTTCAACAATTGAAGAATTTGCAAATAGTGCAATAGATATAGGAACTATAGAATTTATTATCTTAAACTTTTTAATAAAATCTTTTTCAGAATCGTAATCTAAATTAAGCTGTGTACCACAAGTCCTATACATCATATCTAGGCTTAAAGAACCACCATTAGGCATATCTTTAGTCATTACTTGATATCTTTGTTTTGGATTATTAGGAACTTCACTAAGGCTTGAAATAGGATCAAAACCAGCACTAACAATTTTTAAATTTAATTTTTTAGTTACTTGTTGTAACTCAAATAAGTAATCATGAGATTCAGCACAAGCCTCATGAATATTGTTTAATTTATCTCCTGATAATTCAATTTGATTTCCAGGTTCTAGAGTGATGCTTTTTCCTTGTTTCTGTAACCCAATAATATTTTCTTTTTCCATTATTGGCTTCCATCCAAACTCACTTAGTAGTGAAAACATTTTAAGGACAGTAGGGTAGTCTACTCTTTTGTTTGTTTTTTCATCAAATAAAAATTTTTCATGTTCAATACCAATTTTAAAATCTTTAATATCTTTAATTCCAGATTCAAAATATTTGATTATGTGCTCTTTGTGAGTGATCATTGATTTATATATAAGGGTTTAATGTTCATTTTAAAGTCTTTATGTTCAGACTTTCTTTATGAGAATTATATGATGGTTAATTTAGTTATTCGAAGCAGTACTTAGCAATGATAATTGAGTAATTTTATCATCACCCAGCTCGTCTATAGGTTTAACAGGGTATTCACCTGTAAAATAATGATCTGTTAATTGAGGATACGTGTCATTACGTTTTTCAAATCCTATTGCTCTATACAAACCCTCAAGCGATAAAAAATCCAAAGATTTAGCACCTATATATTCACAAATTTCTTCATTTGTTTTGTTTGCCGCAAGAAGCTCTTTTTTAGTTGGTGTATCCACTCCATAAAAGTCTGGATATCTAATTTCTGGACAGGCAATTTTAACATGAACCTCTTTTGCACCAGCGTCATAAAGCATTTTAACAATTTTATGTGAAGTTGTTCCTCTTACAAGCGAGTCATCTATTAAAATAATTATTTTATCTTTAATAGTAGATTGATTTGCATTTAATTTTAATTTTACTCCAAGACTTCTAATTTTCTGACTAGGTTCAATAAAAGTTCGACCAACATAATGATTTCTAATTAAACCTAATTCAAAATTAATTTTTAAGTGTTGAGCAAATCCAAGTGCTGCAGCATTTCCTGAGTCTGGTACAGGAACTACTATATCTGCATCAATTTTATTTTCTTTAGCAAGTTCTATTCCTAAGTTTTTTCTATGCTCGTAAGCTGATTTTCCATCTAATAAACTATCTGGTCTTGCAAAATAAATATATTCAAAAACACAAGGCCTAACTTTTCTTGCAGGGAAGGGTTTAAAACTTTTTAACTCATTGTTTTCAATCAAAACAATTTCACCATTCTCTACATCTCTTACGTACTTAGCTCCTATAATATCTAGTGCGCATGTTTCAGATGCCAAAACGTAACTGTCTTTTATTTTACCAATAATTAAAGGCCGTATTCCATATGGGTCCCTAACACCTATTAACGTACTTTGTGTAAGCATAACCAGTGCGTAGCCACCTTGAATTTGAAATATTGCATCAATAACCTTATCAACTGTGTTGTTTCTTTTTGATTTTGCAATTAATTGAACAATTGTTTCAGTATCTGATGTTGTGTAAAAAATTGCACCATCTTCAACTAACTTATTTCTAAGTGTAACAGAATTAGTTAAATTTCCATTATGTGCAACGCCAATACCACCTGCATTAGTATCTGCAAAGAAAGGCTGGATATTTCTTAAGGTATTTTCACCAGTAGTACTATACCTGTTATGACCAATAGCATATTTCCCAAGTAAATTTTTTAATACTTTTTCTTTGTTAAAGTTATCTCCAACCAAACCAAATCTTTTTTCTGAATGATATTTTTCCCCATCAAATGATACAATCCCACAACCTTCCTGACCTCTATGTTGAAGTGCATGAAGACCTAAAGCAGTTAGGGCAGCAGCATCATTACTATTGCTTATACCAAATACACCGCATTCCTCTTTAAGTTTTGGATTATAGTTCTTCAATTTTTTCTTTAGAATCTTGATAGTTTTTTTCATTTGGGAACTCTTTCAACAAATAATTACTACCTTTTTCTATGTATGGAAAGGTGTATGATTTATCAGTATTAATTGGCCATTTACTATAATTATACACAATATCTATAGCTGAAAATAAACAAATACAGATTACATAACTTCGAATAAATCCAAAAAATAAGCCAAATAAGGAATCGAGTCTTCCTAATCCCACAAATTTTACTGTTTTACTAATAGCCTTGTTTGCAATTAGAATAATAAAGACCACTAAAACAAAAATAGTTATACCGAGTGCAATATCTAAGACATATTCACTATCAATTATATTTTTAAAATAAGGCTTAGCTTTTGGAAAAAGAATTAAAGTTACAACATAAGCCAACAACCATTTTGAAGCTGACAATAAACTTAAAACAAAACCTTTACTGTAACACTTGATGACTGAAAAAATTGTAATGATTAAAAATATTAGATCTATTAAAGAGACTGCTTGATAAAAATCTATTAAAGCATCAAGCATAATGACTTTATTTTCCGAATGGTTTACTTATTAAAATAAGAGAGGGTAGCAAAGTTAATACAGAAATCATTGCTAGTAGCATTGCCAAACCAGTAAATACACCAAAGTAAATTGTTGGTATAAATTTAGAAAAAACAAGAATTGAAAAACCAAAGACAATAGTTATTGAAGTATTTAGTATTGCAACACCGACTGTTGAGTGACAAACTTTTAGTGTTTTATTATAGTCTTTATTTTTTAAAAACTCTTCTTTAAATCTATAAATGTAGTGAATGCTATTATCTACTGCTATCCCGATAGTAATTGCGGCAATAGTAATAGTCATCATATCAAGTGGTATTCCAAGCAGACCAATAATTCCTAAAATAAAGAAAGCTGCAATAAAATTAGGAACAACACCAATAAGAGATAGTTTAAAATTTCTAAATAAAATCATAAACATGGCAAAAATTCCAACCATAACCAAACCCAATGTGAGTATTTGAGATTTAAAAAGACTTTGGAGTAAATTATTAAATAAAATTAAAACACCGGCTAGTTTAAATTCTTCCTTGTTAAGTTTTAATTTATTTTCAAGGTCATAATTTATTTGGTTTATTAAATCATTTCTTCTTAAACCATCCTGTGAGTCAATAATTCTAAGACTTATCCTAGCTTCATTATCTTTTATGGATATATAGGGATCTATAATATCTTTTTTTATACTTTCTGGAATTTTTGAATAAAGAACACCCATTTCTAAGGTTCCAAGGGGCTTGTTATTATTTAACTGTGTAGCAACCTCAATGATTGAGCTAAATGATAAAACCTTTCCAACCGCAGGAAGATTATCTAAATAATTATGAACATTTTGAATTTTTTCAATTTTATCTTTTGTAAACCAGTATTTTTCATCATCTTTACCACCTTCATCATCCCAGCTTTCAAACTCATCATCTTCCTTAGACTCTACAGCGACATTCTTCGGAAATTTTAATATAACTTCTAAAGGTGTAGTGCCACCTAGTTTTTCATCAATAAGCTTCATGCCTTTATAAATCTCAGTATTTTTATTAAAATAATTTATAAAACTGTTTTCAACTTCAAGTTTGCTTATTCCAACAATACTTAATCCAACAACCAAACCTGTTACTAAAAAAATTATACTTTTATTGTTAATAGAAATTTTACCAAAAAAAGAAGTGATTTTAGAATCTGCATCCTCTTTAACCTTCACTTTATTGTTGGACATAAAGCTCAGTAGAGTAGGGAGCAAGGTAAATGTAATGATAAAAGAAGTTATTAATCCTAAAGTCATCATCCACCCAAAATCAATAATAGGTTTGATGCCACTAAATACTAAAGATAAAAAAGCACATATAGTTGTAAGAACTGTGTAAATGATCGGCCAAAACATCTTGCTAGTTGTCATTGTAATAATTTTTAAATTATCTAAATCTGGAAAATCTTCTCTTAATTGTAGAAACCGTGTACTCATATGAATATTCATTGCCATAGTTAGAATTAACATTAGAGCAATAAAGTTTGAAGATATAACAGTAACCTTCCAACCTAAAAGGCCAAGTAGACCTGTCATAATTAAAACTGAAAAAAAGCAACTACTAATTGGAACAATAATCCAAATTAGTTTTCTAAATATAAACCATAGAGTAGCAATAATAAATAAAAGAACTCCTAGACCAAAAACAATAATATCACTTTTAATAAATGACATCATATCATCTGTGATCATTGGAATACCTCCTAAGTATATTTTACCAACATCTCCATAGCTTTTAATGACCTCTCTTATCTGAGTGATATTTTCATGATTTTTCTTTTTTAAAGTATCTTTATATTCTTCAATTTCTTGAGCTGATTTATTTTCAATATCTTTTAGTTCATCTTTTTTTATATAAACAATTATACCACTTGTTTTACCATCTTCGCTTATTACAAAATTTCTAAAAACTGGACTATTTAATATCTCTTTAAATCCTCTTTCAGTATCGACACCCTCATCTTTTAAAGTTTTAAAGCTTTCTAATCTTTCTTGAAGAGGTGCTTCTGAATTATTTAATAAGGGGATATCGAGTAGTGTAATAACGCTATGAACCCAATCTAGACTTTGGATTTTATATTTCAAACTTAAAAGATTATTAATAGAAGATTCAGTTACCATCCCTTCATTAGGAGAATAGGTTAAGATTAAAAACTCTTTAGAACCATATCTTTCAGTGACTTCTTTTAAATATTCAAGATCAGGATCACCTTCTATTAATAGAGTGTCAGATGAGGCATCTAGCCTAAAATCCTTAGAAAAATACCCAAAACTTAAAAGGGTAATTAATAGTAGTACAAAAATTGATTTAGGATTTTTTAAAACAATATTTTGATAAAATAGAGACAGCATTCACAACTAATATATTGGATATTAGTTAATTTGAGTATCTTTAAATTTGGTAAACATTGCTTCAAATTCTACCATAACATTACCCGTTGGGCCGTGTCTTTGTTTTCCAATAATAAGCTCTGCTAGATTTGAAACTTCATTCATTTTTGCTTGCCATTCAGCATGCTCAACAGTTGCAGGTCTAGGTTCTTTTCTCTCTAAGTAATACGCCTCTCTATACACAAACATTACAACGTCAGCATCTTGTTCAATTGATCCAGATTCTCTTAAATCTGATAACTGAGGTTTATGATCGTCTCTTTGCTCTACTGCTCTTGATAGCTGTGATAGAGCAATTACTGGAAGTTTAAGTTCTTTTGCCATTGCTTTAAGGCCTTGAGTGATTTCAGAAATTTCTTGAACTCTACCATCTCTATTATTTCCTGATCCTCTCATCAATTGAATGTAATCTACAACAATCAAATCTAAACCAAATAATCTTTTAATACGTCTTGCTCTGTTGCTCATAGCAGCAATACTGATAGCTGGCGTTTCATCTATATATAAAGGTAGTTCAGATATGTTTTTTGATGTTTCAATAAATTTATCAAACTGCTCATCAGAAATTCTTCCTCTTCTAATGTCATTTGATTTAATTCTAGATTGTTCTGCTAAAATTCTAGTTGATAATTGTTCAGAAGACATCTCAAGTGAAAAGAAGGCAACTGCAGATTTTTTTCCTTTTTCCTGTAATTTTTGAGCAGCATTAAAAGCTATATTTGTTGCTAAAGCAGTTTTACCCATTGAAGGTCGACCTGCGATAATAATTAAATCTGAATTATGAAGTCCACCCAATCTATCATCTAAATCTCTTAGACCAGTAGGAACACCAACAATTCCCTCATCATTTTGATAAGCAGCTGAAGCCATCTCAATAGTTTGTTTCATCGCTTCATCAAATTTAACAAGTGATGAATTAAAAGACCCTTTTTCAGCAAGATCAAATAATAATCTTTCTGAATTTTCAATTATATTCTGACCATTAACATCAAGTGCATTTAGTTTTGCAGCATCAATAGTATTTTCAGATATCTTAATTAACTCTCTTCTAACAAACATATCATAAATAATTCTTGAATACTCTATTGCTTGTCTTGGAGGGGTTGAAAATTTTGTAACTTTTACCAAATACTCAGGAACATTTAATTCATCCTTTTCATTTTCAAAATAATTTTTTAAAGTTATGGGGTTTGCAAGCATCCCTTTGTAGATTAAACTTTCAATTGCTGAAAAAATACTTTGATGCATGGGGTCATAAAAGTTAATACTAGAAACGATAGTATTTATTTCATCAAACGTTTCATTTTGAACTAATATTGATCCAATTACTGCCTGCTCTGCTTCAATATTGTTTGGAAGTTCTTTAAAAGTATCTTTAACTAGGCTGAGGTTATTTTCCATGAACAAATCTTATCTCAATTAAGATTTAAAAAAATAACAAATATATGCTGGGGAAAAAATTGTATAATTATTGAATAGTATCAGCTGTAACTACATTGATAGTAATTTCAGAATCTACTTCAGAGTGTAGAATAATTTTAACCTTAAATTTACCAATTGATTTAATTTCAGTTATTGGTTGTATCATTGAAGGTTTAATATCTAGTTTGTCATTTTCTAATATTAGTTTTGAGATTTCAGTTGGTTTAACTGATCCATAAAGTTCTTTATTTTCGGTACTTAATTTTTTAATTTCGTATTCTTTATTATTAATTTGTTCAGAAATTTTTTGAGCTTCTTTTTTCTTTTCAGTATCTTTTTTACTTAGCTCAGATTTAATCTTTTCAACTTCTGCAATATTTTCTTTTGAAGCATAAAGAGCTTTTTTATTTGATATTAAGAAGTTTCTAGCAAATCCTCTTTTAACATCTATGATTTCTCCAATAGATCCAATTCTTCTTAAGTTTTCTAAAAGTATAACTTTCATTTAAATTAAAGCCAAATTTCTAGCTCTCTTAATAGATAGAGAAAGCTCTCTTTGTTTTTTTTGTGAAACATTTGTAATTCTTGATGGTAAAATTTTACCATTTTCAGACATATATTTTTTTAACAATCTGATGTTTTTATAATCAACTTCTGGAGCACCCTTAGCAGATAATGGGCAAGTTTTTTTAAATTTGTATTTATTAGGTTGAAAAATACTTAGTTTTGCAAAGTTACTTTGACTACCTTTTTTTTTATTTCCTGCTCTTTTTTTTGATGGCATAATTAGTCTCTATTATATTCTCTTTTATATTCTTTTTTTTCGTATTCATCTTTTTTTGAAAAATATTTAGCTTCTAAATTAAATTTTTTAACCTTAACTGTCATATATCTTAGAAGATTTTTATCAATTGCTTCATTTTTTTCTAATTCATCAATAATTTTTCCAGGACCTTTAATCTTAAAGTGCATATAGATGCCTTTTTTATTCTTTTTAATAATGTAAGCTAAATTTAACAAACCCCAATCTTCAGTTTGTACTATTTCTCCTTCATTTTTTTCTACTATTTTAGAATATTTTTCAGTTAATTGCTTAACTTGCGCTGGGCTAGTATCTTGTCTAGCAACTATTGTGTGTTCGTATAAATTCATAATTGTTCTTTAATAAAAAGTGAGGATATACTATTATAATTATTGAATTACAACACTTAAAACCATAATAAACTTTAGATATTTAAATGTTTTCTGTTATTTTTCCAGGTCAAGGCTCACAATTAGTAGGAATGGGTAAAGACCTACATGCCAAATATAGCTTAGTTCAAGATCTATTCAAGGAAGCAGATGATACACTTGGTTTCTCACTATCAAACCTTATCTTAAATGGCCCTAAAGAAGAATTAGACTTAACTGAAAATACTCAGCCAGCAATATTTTTGCTCAGTTATTCAATATTTAAGTTAATCAAAGAAGAATTTAAAATTGATTTAGATAAAGCAAAATTTTATGCAGGACATTCTTTAGGAGAATACTCTGCATTAACTGCAGCTGGGTCATTATCATTTTCAGATACTTTAAAAATATTAAAAATTAGAGGTAATGCGATGCAAAATTCCGTTCCAAAAGGAGTGGGTGGAATGGTTGCAGTTTTGGGTTCTGAAATTGAAATAATAAAAAAAATTATTGATGAGAATAAAGATAAATATGAATGCTTTATTGCAAATGATAATTCTGTAGGCCAAATTGTATTAAGTGGAAAAATTGAAGAACTAGATAAAATCATGGTTGATTTGAAGGCTTCAAATATTAAAAATATTAAATTACCAGTTAGTGCTCCGTTTCATTGTAAATTGATGAATAATGCGACACTTGTAATGAAAGAAGAAATAGCAAAATTAAATTTTAATGAACCAAAAAATATTCTTATCTCAAATGTAACGGGAAAAGAAATATCTAATTCAAATGAACTAAAAGAATTACTAGTTAAGCAAATTGAAAGCAGTGTTCGTTGGCGTGAGAGTGTTTTATTAATGATTGAGAAGGGTGTTACAGAATTTATAGAAATAGGACCAGGCAAAGTTTTATCTGGATTAATAAAGAGAATTGACAAAAATGTTAAAGTTAGTGCAATAACTGTCTCTTATACACATCTCCGAGCCCACGAGACTCCTGAGCATCTCG
>OJEZ01000129.1_pt1 | contig 9292 bp, 5 predicted proteins | sample 1594001 | NCBI WGS metagenome assembly OJEZ01 (sample SAMN05416726, study PRJEB24817) | seawater metagenome | isolation source: Sea water | place: Canada:Atlantic | collected 2013-07
TGTTACTATGGGCCACGACATCCCCGCAAAGGAAGTATTTAAAACTTTTAAGGAAATTAATCAACTAGAGCTAGTTAATCAAGCTGGGCTGAGACAGCAATATGTAGATCAGTCGGTTAGTTTGAATTTAGCTTTTCCTAGTGAAGCAACACCTAAGTGGCTTAACAAAGTTCACTTTGATGCTTGGAAGAAAGGTGTTAAAACCTTATACTACACAAGGACAGAATCTGTCTTGCGAGGAGATATTGCACAGCAAGCTATGAGTGAAGATTGCGTTGCGTGTGATGGTTAGTTAGTTAGTTAGTTAGTTGTAAAAAGGGGTACTGGAAACGGTATCCCTTTTTTAGTATACCCAAAGTAAATCTTGGGTTTTGTCCCCGTCAATATCTACATGTATAAATGACTTTGCCACCCCGATTCTTTTAAACCCTACTTTGCGAAATACATCATATAAAGCAAATCTTTCAGCAGAACTTCCAACGCGTACATCTGCAGCTAAACCTTTCATATGAGAAGAATCTTTTACCCCTCCTATTTTAGTATTGTGTTTTTCGGTACGGTATCCACTATTAATTTTCATAGGCTTACCATAAAGCTTACGAGCTGCATCTAGCATGTTTAAAATAGCTGGATTCATTTTGTGCCCGCTACCGGGTTCGTCGGATGAATCAAATTCTTCATAAGTAAAGTATCTCATTTGTCTTTTCCTTTTTTAACACCTATCCATTTAGATATAGTGTATCCTATTGTTACTAATAATAAGACAATTTTTAATATGTCTTCGAACGGCATGAATGTTGTTGCTCCCAGTGTTGTAGTGTTTAATGCGTATAATTTAATATCGTCAAGTGTCATTTTTTTTTCTTTTTAAATTTACTTACTCTACCTTTAGTATTTTTTTCTTCTTGAGCGGCTCTAAGCTCGCTTTTTGATAATTCACTATATGTAGTAGCTGTTTTTTTATTTATTCTTTTAGTAGGTCTAAATAAGTTTTCACCTCCGCTATAATCTAAGTCTCCACTAGGTGTTTGCCATTCTTCTTTAAACCATCTGTTTAAGTTTTTAAAAGGTGAATTCATTTTAAATCCCATTACTTTTTTGAATTACCCCAATTAGCAGCCCCTACTTTTCTACACTTAACTAAAGCTCCGCTAGCATAAGCTGATGGCCATTTTTTATATCTACCTTTAACTTTACTATAGCAAGCATCTTTCCCTTTTTTGGCAGGGGAATATAATATAGGTCCTCCGCCTCCGTCTGCATTTAAGGTTACTTCTTGGTTAGCTGGATAAGTTCTTGCCCCTCCTTTTTGTTTTACTACTGCTGTTATAGGTTTCATAGATTTATTTTTTCCATTTTTTATTTGAACCGCTTTTTTTCCATTTAGAAGTTCCTCCAAATCCTTTTTTCTTACTTGACGATGTTTCAATTAAACCTAAGTCCCATTGGCTCCATCCTAAAAGCAATGCAACTTTTTGCCAATATTTTGTATCATTACTTAAAGCTACTCTTACGTTATCCGCTTTTCTAATAGCTCTATCTAAAGGTATATTAAATAAAGCAGATACCCCCTGACCGAAAGCGTATAAAGCAGGATCGTCTAGTCCTCCTTTAAACATCTTTTCCCTAACACTTTTATAACTAAAAGCTCTACCTATAGCTAAAGCTTTACGTAGCTTAGAATCAATAGGCGGAGATATACTAAGCATCTTTAATGAAGCCTGAGTATAATCAGGTCTATCTTTATTGCTTTGCTTATTTATTTCTAAAAGTATATTTTTAAGAGTAGATACAATTGCGCCATAAACTCCTGTACCTCTTAGAACAGAATCTGTCATAGAGTTAACTGTTCTTAATTGTTTATTATCAATAGTTTCTTCGTCTTCATCTTCAAATGCAGCGGCAAATAAAGCTGATTGCAATCCAGAGAATATAACATTCTGTACAAAAGTATAATAAAGTATTTTAGTTATATTTGTTTTAACATCTCCTCTACCGTTCTTAAGGTCTAGCACAGCTTTCTTAGTTAATCTCATGTACTGCATAGGTGTATTCGCAAATGCTAATATGATACGTCCTAAGGGACTTGCTTGTTGCTGAGACACTCTATCTGGTCTAGAAGACTGCTGAGTTTCTTCTGCTATTTCCTGGAAATCTAAAAAAGCACGCTCCTCCGCGGCTGCTTTAGACATGCCCTGATCTGTATATGTATTAATTCTATTTCTTATAAAAGAAGCCCCACCCATTGCAATAGCAAAACTATCCGCCATTTGTGTTGGTAAGAAACCTACTTTAAGTAAAGAAGATAAAGCTGCTCTTGTTTTGTTTGTAGCAGTAGCTGCCGCGTTTGCAATGTCATCTGCATTAACGTCATTCTTAAGTCCAGATCTTCTTTGTTTTAAGAAATCAGAGTTAAACAACATGGCAAAATCTTTCCAAAATTGGTCTTGATTAGCAAAAGCTTTAGCAGCCAGCGCTGGATTGTTATCTCCCCAGTTTATAAAGTTAACTGTAGAAAGAAGTTGAAGCAAAGCAGATCTAGTGTTGAAAAACATAATAGTACCAACAGAGTCATTAACCCAGTTCATAAACTGATTTGTTTGTTTGTTCTTACCACTAGGTCGATTTCTACCTGTGTCCATTCTATATAACATATCTTCCAATGCTTCCACATAGCTTTTCCCAAACCCTGCTTCCATTTTATTCATGTTCTCCTTAGAGAATATTAAATCTACATTAGCTTTCCATTCTTGTAAGAATTCAGAACGCTTTGTGGTATTGATCATGTTTATAGCATCCGTAGTTAAAGTACCCGCTAGCCAATCGTTTTGCGGCGCAGGGTATCCACCTAACGCTTTGTCCATTTGCTTTACAAAAGCTAAAAGATCAGGATTGTTTTGTACTATTCTTATTAAAGCACCTACCTCGCTTTTATCTAAACCAGGAACAGTATGCCCATTTTTTCTCCACAGTATAACTCTTGCGGCTACTTCGTTTGTATAACCTGTTTCATTAATTTTATTTAATCCCGCTGGAATATCTTTTAAACTTTTCTTTAAATTGTTTACAATACCCGTGGCGTTTTGCTTATAGCTTTCAAAATCTCTTATGCCTTTAGCGAAAGGATCAAACAAAGCTTCTTTAAACCATGCTTGTTGGTTCTCCCCTACTTTTCCTTGGCCTGTTAGTTTATACATTAACCCCTGAAAGTCTTCAGCAGATGGCGGTATAAAGAAATTAAATCTTCCTTTCTTTTCACCTTTTATTCTAGCGCGTCCCTCAAGTATTACGTCATTTGAATTAATACCAGTAGCATCTTCTAATATGTCATTAAACTTACTGTTTAAATCTTTAGAGAATTGCATTTTAGCTTGATGCACTTTCGATTTTACATCCGCTTCTTTTAATACCGATTGAACAGCCGCTACATTTTTATAAGCGTCATCTGCAAAGTAAAAATCATTATATCCTTCTGCAACCTTACCAACAACCCACTGAGCTTTAGCTATAGCTGTACCATCGCCTAAACCTACTATATTGTTTAGTTTAATGTTTAGTCCAATACCTTTTAAAAATTCGTGTATAGCATATTTCGCGTTGGCCGGTCGAGCTGTTAAGATGTAAACATTGCTGTTACCAAATTTTTTATTACGAGCAACCGCTTTTTCAAACATTGGGCCTTTCTTGCCTTTCATTACCTTTTCAAATTCGCTAAAATCAAATTTTGCTCCAGCCTCAGATAACTTGTCGCTATCTAACGCAAACTCAGTAGCATTCATTTTACCTTTAGTTCCGTCCGGCATTGTATATAATACATTGCTTTTAGTTGTAGCTAAGGTATCGTCAAAATCCCATACACTAATACCTCTAATAGGATGTTCAGGTAAGTTAACCTCTGCTCTTGCTTTGTTTAAATTTTGATCAGTTGTTTTAGATTTTTGAATTTGATTAAAACGATTGTGAAAAGCAGCAACGCCTCTTTTTGAATCTAAGTTAATAGGAGATTTTGCAACAGATTTTTTATCTTTGATTTGCGGCTCCGATATTAAGCTTAAGCTAGAAGTTCCCGCTTTTCTGTTATAATTAAACTTTAAACGCATTACACCTTTAAATTCTAAAGAGCCTATATTAGGCACTAAATCTTGTGTATTACCTAGACTGCCATTTAAGTTATATACGTCGTCTCCTAATAAAAATAACCCTTTACCTCCGCCTATTTGTAATACGTGTGTATCTTTCGCGTTATAGTGATCGCTAACAGTTTGGCCATCTGCATCTGTACTTATCTTGGCCAAAGCTTTATATGCTTTTGACTTTTTAATCTTTTCAACAGTTGATATTTTTATTGACTTACCTAATGGAAATGAATTAAATTCAGTTTTTTCTATTTTATTTATTTGTTTAAGTATAGCTTTTAAATGGACCTCTGACTTTTCCATTGCTCCCTTAAGCTTTTTACCAGTAGGTATATCTTCAAATGTCATTGACTTTTTAGAGCCATCTGCATTTTTACGTTTGCTTCTTACTATAAACTTAGTGCCGTCTTCTGTAAATTCTATGCCTAAAGTTGTTTGGCCGAATCTAGCGTAAACAGATTGCTTAAGTTCAACAGGAACATTTTCATTTTTAACAGTAAGCTCTATGTCTGGTCTATTGCTATCAAACCCTGCTTGCTCTCCTCTTAATGTTTTTACTTTTAAATCAATGCCTAATGTTTTAGCGCTAGACGAGATTCTTTCTATAGCTAGCATCTCATATATTATGCCACCTAAAGTTGCTCCTTTTAATTTTAAAGTCTCCCTTACCCAGTTAGTAGCATGTTGTAAGGATGCATTTAAAGATAAAAACTCTTCTGAATGAGGATCAAAGTTTAAAGCATTTTTTACGTTAGTAGACGTTACTTGTGTACTATCGTATTTTATTAAAGAACCTTCTTTAGAAAATTGTATTATATCAAAACCTGCTTGCTCTCCTTTATAACGATCTAATTTAGATTCTAAATTTTCTAGTTGAGCTTTAATAACAATTTCCTGGGTTACATCTAAAGCGGTTTCTGGTGCTAATTGTTTAATTCCCTCTAGCGTAGCTATATTTTCCGGTGTAGCAAAATTAGCAACAACTTGTTTAGCCAACGGTTCTAGTATTTCTCTAAACAATTGCTTTTGTCTTTCTAGTACAGCAGACTTTTTACCTTTAACAAAATAAGTTAAAAAAGTCTTTTTATCAATTGCTTTAATTCTAAAAACAGGGTTACCTTCAGCAGTAACTTCTCTAGCAACTTGCTCTGTAGGGAACAGCTTGCCATAGCTCTTCTTAATGCTTTTAATTGGTAAAGCTTTAGTTATTATATCAAAAGTTTTTGGATCGTTTAGGAAGTCTATATATGCTCCAGGAATGACTGCGTTAGGGTATACACCAGTGATAGCCCCTAGCTTTTTAGATAACTTTTTAAACAGTTGTTTATTTACATAGTTTTCTAGCCATGTAACCATATAAACGTCTCTGCCTTTCTTAACGCTAATCATTTCAGACAGCGTACCCTTTTGAGTTCTTACTCTTATTTCTTTTTCAATGTCAACTTTAATATCCTCTATAAGAGCATCATCGACAATGTCTAGTTCATTAAATGTAGCCTGCCCTCTTTCTACTGTACCACTTCTATCTATTGTTTGCGTATCCGTAGTGGATGCAACCCCTTTAGCATCATCTAAATTTGATGTAAATTCAGTGTTGGCATCTTTAAACATTAATGATTGCCTTGCTTGAACACCATATCTTTTCACATATCCTGCTAAATCTTTATTAACTCTAGGATTAAAAGTACGTATTGCGCTAGCAACCTCTGCTCTTAAAATAGATAAAGCATCTTGAAACTCTAAAGCTTCTGGGCCTAATTGTTTAAACTTTTGTTGTACGATGGTATTTATATAACCCTCAAACATAGGTATTAGCTTTCTTTCTAAAGAAGCTGGTAAAGGTATACTTGCTTTATATACAGGTCTAGCTACTCCAGCCATTCCTTCATTATAAGTATCCATTATTTTTTTCGACTGTGGATCCCTAGGCCCTAAGTCTGTAGTTCGAGTTGGCTTAGCTGGTCTTTCTGTTTTAGCTTTTGGTGCAGGCTTCGGCTTAGCCGCTGTTTCAGCAACAGGGTTTAATACCGCGTCCTCTGCCGCATCTAACGCTGCCTCCGCTGCATCTAAGTTATCAAAATATCTAGGATCATTAGGGTCTGCATTTTGTGCATTCTCTAAATCAACTTCTGCTTGTTCTACAGTTTTAGAAAACTGGTTACCGTCTACAGCTTTAGCCTCAGACACTTTAACTCCTTTGTTTTTTTCAGCAGTCTTTACCGCTTGTATCGCTGCATCACTTAACTTACCGGACTTAATACTAGTATTGTATTCCTTAAGGAAATTATAGACGTCTTGACCATTGTCAAAAGATATATTACCTAAATCAGAATTAGAAAATACATTTGCTATAGCTCCTTTAAATTTATCAAAAGTTGTTAAATCGTAATTTATTTTACCACTAATTATACCGTCTGAGAAAACGTTCATTAATTCTGTGGCTGTTTCAGCTTTAGAATAATTTCTTAATTTCAATTGGCTGTTTACATAAGCTTTTTGCTTGCTAGTCATTTTGGATTTAAAATCCTTTACAAACGCTCCTTGTGCTGTAACCCCACCGATAAGCGCATTAAATATAGGGTGCAACACCTCGTGACTCGCTATAGTAACTTGACCTTTGTTTCCAGTGGCTATGTCTATACTTCTTTTAGCTTTTGCTTTATTTACAAAAACCTTACCCCCGCCAGCAAATACTCCATTAGAGTTTTGCGCTTCAATAGCGGCTTCATTTAAAGACATGTTAGTAGCCTCAGATATTTTTTGAAAATACTCATTATCCGTTTCTGCAATATCTACATCAACGCCTATAGCTTCATATCCAGCTGTTGTGTTTTTATTAAAGCTAGCTTCAAATTCGCTTTCTACGGCATCTGCAATTGCTTGTTTTCTTTGTTCAATACTAGCATCAACAGCAGAGTTTTTATATATATCAGAAATGCCCTGAAGTCTTATTTTAGTTTGCGTTATTTTTATTGCATTACCAGTTTTATTGTTTTCAAGTGAATTTAATTCTCTTGTTAACCTTATAGCTTCAGCTCTATCCGCTACACCACTAATTCTACTATCTACTTTTAGATCAGTTGAAATGTTTTGTCTTCTATTGTTTACTACTTCGTTTGCTAAAGGAGAATTTTTTATATCAATTTTAGCATTTACGTAAGCGTCGTCGTTCATTATTTTAAGAGTCTCAGCAAATTTACTGCCGTTCATCTTTTCCCCATTAAGAGAATACGATGGATTTTTGAGCGTGCCTGGTAATTGAGTAAATGTAAAGACTTTATCGCCCATCATTTCCATACCTATTTCAAAAGGATCTATTTCTTGACCTGCTGCTTTTTGACCTTCAAATTCGCTAATTCCTCCACCTGCAGTTTCAACAGCTCCAGCGGTAACTACTCCAGCTAAGCCAGATAACTTGGATAATCTAGTTCCTGAAATTAAATTAAAAGCGGTTTTACCTGAGCCCATTGTTACTAATCCGGTTACGCCATCTACAAAACCAATAGTGTTACCTCTAGCTATAGATCTACTTTGGATTTCCCCAAACGCTTCCTCATTATTTACAATGTCTTGGTACATCTTTATTCTTTCCGCGTCAGTGCCGTTCTTAAACTTATCGCCATACATATCTTCAGCAGCTTCATTTAAAAGCTCTACAGTAGTAAAACCTTTCTCCATTGTTCTAGACGTTCCACCCATTAGTCCTGCAAAACCACCGGTACCTGCGCCAACAGCTTTAAGTCCTAATCCTAATGCTTTTCCTTTCCAGCCTCCTTTACCGCTTGTAAGTATTTTATCTCCTAGTTTGTTTATACCATAACCAACACCAGCTCCTGCTGCGGTTGTTCCTGCCATAACAGCAGTGTCTTCAGCATCTAGATCAACGCCTCCTAAAAATTCAGGCAATACAGTTCTAAATTGCAAAACAGTAGAAGATGCTTGAGCTTTAGCTAATTGTTTTACACCTTCCGGAGTAGCTGCGGCTTTTGCAAAAGCGTACCAATATCCCTCTTTTTCAGCAATTTGATCAAAATTTGCTTTAAATTTTAAATAATCTTTGTCAGGAGCAACAGTCTCTTGAGCCCTGGTGTTCTTAGCTAATTCAGCATAGTCATCTTCAGACATATCTGCACCTTCATTATAAACAGCTAAAGCATTAGGTAAAGCATCCGCTCTTGTCCAACCTTCTTTAGCTCCCTCCCATAAAGAACCTACTAAGCCTAAGCCTATATCAAAGTATGATTCCGAAGAATCTTCTTCCGATTGTGAATCCGTATCTTTTTGATTTGACTCCACAGCTGGATCCGCACTTGCAGAGTCGTTTGTCTTTGCTGGCCCAATACCTACTAAAGATGAAAAGTCATTAACGCTACCGCTATAACCGTTTCCTTTAAATAAATCATAAGAATCGTTTAGAGCGTCTTTTTCAGTTCTAATTAATTCTTTGTAGTCCTCTACTGTGCCATTGTAACCATTTTTAGCAAATAGGCTAAACGAGTCGTTTAATGCTTCTTCGTCCATATTATATTTTATTTATTGTATTTAGACATGCTTCCACCGCTAGAATCATCTTGCGTTTGGTTTGTATAATTGTCATATTGTCCAATTTGATAGTTTTCTGCTTTACTACTTAATCCGGCGTTTTGTATGTATAATTTATATAATGCCTGAGGATCATCTGTATTAACATTTATTCCGTAAGAGTCACCTCTATTAGGGGCTAACTTAAAGATTTGGAACTTACCATATTCGCTGTTAAAAACTTTTCTTGATTCTTCGCTGTCACTTTTATCCATAGCTTCTAGGTAATCATTGTAAAAAGCTCCTCTTGATATGTAAGACGGTGACTTTGCAGTTGGATCAATGCCGTTTAAAGCTTGTACTATAGATTGAGACTTAGCTTCATACTGCCCTTCTTTAGCTGGCTCACTAAACTTAGAGAAAGCCATTGCATCGTTTACTACATTGCTTGATAAATTTATCTCGTCATTTAATGCTCCTGAAAAACCTCCACGGCCTCTGCCTGATCTAGCCGGACGTTTATCTGCAGCTCCTTGCTTAGCAGAAGACTTTAACACGTCCATGTACCCATCTAATACAGCTGCTTTTAAAGCACTTTCGTTACCTACTTCAAATAAAGCAGGATCCTGTAATCC
>OJEZ01000135.1_pt1 | contig 8938 bp, 9 predicted proteins | sample 1594001 | NCBI WGS metagenome assembly OJEZ01 (sample SAMN05416726, study PRJEB24817) | seawater metagenome | isolation source: Sea water | place: Canada:Atlantic | collected 2013-07
GCCTTAAATTTGACTGGCAGCGTCAGTAATCATCAACACTGGGTTACTTTTTTTATCTCATTCTTGGCTATTTATAATCTGGCATGGGGCATAGGGCATAGGGCGTGGGGCATGAGGCATGCGCGCATTGGCAGAGGTTACAAGCTGTGGATAATTCAGATTAGGGTCGTTTTAATTATGGGGGCATTACAGAGCGTATGCCTGAAAAAGACCAACACTTGATTTCACATCATTGCCCTATAACTCATTATCCTATAACTCACTAACCTATAACTCACTAACCTATAAATAGGCGCTTTAAAGTTTACTAATTTATTGGGGTGGGTTAATGATCAGTAAATCGCTACTCCAAGTGATAGTTGGAGTCAGTTGAGGCTTACCCATTAGGTAACCCTGGAATAATTTTGCGCCACATGCCTTTGCTGTGGCTAGCATTTCATAGGTTTCAATACCCTCATAAATAAGCTGGATACCTTTGGCCTCAAAATACTGGTGCACGTCAGCAAGTTGACTGATAAAGTTAGGCTGGTGGAACTGGGAAGCAAACCAGGGTCCGTCTATTTTCACATAGTCAGGATTAATAGATTCGACCCGTCTTGCATCGGAATATAAGGTACCGTAATCATCAATGGCAATTTTTATGTTTAATGTGTGAAAGTGCTCCACCATAATATTAAGGGTATCATCACTTAAAGCCTTAGCTTCTGTGATTTCAATGACAATATTTTTCTTTGACAAAGACAAGGGCGCCATTTTTTCTAACATTAAGTCAATTTCATAAACTGATTGTTCTGGATTATTGTATTTACTAGGATCCAAATTGATAAAAAGACGCACGTCTGGCTGCTTTAAGGTATGGGCGTTTTTTAAGTGCAAGGCTCTGCACATAAACTCAATAAAGAAGTGATCACACTCATCTACTTGTTTAAAAAATGTGAGTGGAGGTATTGCTTGTGAACTACGAGAAGGCCTAATAAGACCCTCGAATGCAAACTGTTGAAACCCCTCGCCATGACTAGCGAAAATGGGTTGGTATGCTGACTTAAGGGTAAAGGGCCCATAACGGCCAGTAAAAACCCCGGATGGTTCTTGAACTATTGCCTCATCTACAAATTGTGGTCGGTCCATAACATCACTCCCCGCCTGATCCTGTCCAGGGTAAAAATAAGGTTGCTGACATCGTGCTGCGTTGGTTAGAGGTTAACTTACATCATTTTAGATTAGCATAAAAACCCATATCAATACTGCTTTTAACATTTAGCTTTGAGCATTGAACTTTTACCTGCGGTTTTTATTATAACAGGGCATAGAATGCCACAGGAGCAGATTAATTGCTGGCAATATTGAAAGCCTAAGAGCAGTAATTTAACAGATTTTTAGAGCTTGAAAATCAACTTTGATTAAGTCATTGGCTCACACATTTGAATGCAAACGGGTTATTTTATCGTTTGATTTACCGACTCTTGTAGAGTATCTTTGGCGGCTCAAGATAAAGGCTTTTAAAGCGCTGCCTTGACATACGAGAAGGGGAGTTTCAGCTCACCTAATTTTATTCAGTCGCAGCCTATGAGGAGTTTTTATGCGCAAACAGATGGGTCAGTCCACTCAAAGTATTTGGGGTGGAGAGCAAGAACATGAACTTTTCGAACGCTCCACACAAGTTCCAGTAGTTCACAGCGTATCCTTTGCTTACAAAGACATTGATACCTGGCAGAAAGTGGCCCTTGGCCAAGAGCCTGGGCACATTTATTCTCGCAATACCAACCCCACTGTACGAGCTTTTGAAGACAAAGTTAAAACCCTTGAAGGTGCTCAAGCAGCTACTAGCTTTGCCTCGGGCATGGCGGCCATTAGCAACACGCTAGCCACCTTTGTTCAACCTGGTGATCGCATCGTGTCTATTAAAGACAGCTATGGTGGCACCAACGTTATTTTTAATGAGTTTCTGCCCCCTTTGGGTATTGATGTTGCTCTGTGCGAAACGGGTGACTATGTTCAGCTTGAAGCTGAAATTGCTAAAGGTTGTCGTTTGCTCTACCTCGAAACCCCAACCAACCCCACCATTAAAATAACAGATATTAAACGCTTAGCCGCCAAAGCCCACGCTGTGGGCGCATTGGTGGTGGTTGATAATACCTTTGCGACCCCCATCAATCAGCTGCCTTTAGAACTTGGTGCAGACATTGTTCTGCATTCTGCTTCTAAGTACTTAGGTGGCCATGCTGATGCTTTAGGAGGGGTGATTTGTGGCTCTCACGAACTGGTTGAAAAAGTTTATCATTACCGTGAAATAAATGGTGCAACCCTGGCTCCTATGGATGCCTACAGTTTGTTACGGGGCATGAAAACCCTTAAATTGCGGGTTGAACGTCACAATAGTAATGCCATGGCTATCGCCCATTATCTGCAAAGCCACCCCATGGTAGAGCAGGTCAATTATCCAGGTTTAGCATCCCATCCTGGTCACGATATTGCCAAGCAGCAAATGTCTGGTTTTGGGGGCATGCTTAGTTTCTCAGTAAAAGGTGGTCTAGAGGCCATTAAGTTATTTCTACCCAAGCTTCAATTTGCCCATATGGCGGCCAACCTTGGTTGCGTAGAAACAGTGGTAGGCCCACCTGTAACCACCTCTCACGTTGAGTGCAGTGCTGAAGAACGGGCTGCTGCAGGAATACCAGAAGGATTGGTGCGCTATTCGGCTGGCATTGAGGATATCGAGGACCTAATCGCTGATTTAGAGCAAGCTTTGGGTGTGCTTAAATAGGAAGTCTTTAAAGGCTCTTGTTTGGGCGCGTGGTGCTAAACGAGCACAGAAAAAGATAAAGCCAATACCCCTTTCACATTGGTATTTGTCTCACCTTGGGCAAGTTGTGCCAAGGCACTGTGAATTTGTGTATCAATATAACTTGCGGCCAGTGTGGAGGACATGTTGGTCTTGAACTCTCCCTTTTCCTTGCACCGCTCAATCCACTCTTGATAAGTCATTAATACCCAAGCTTGAATAGCATCAATTTTCTCTTGTGCGCCGCTGGTAAGGTGCATGCGAGATTGGCGCATCTTGACCATAAGGCAACCACTGTTAGGTTTACATGCTTCATCTTGCACAGTGACAAAATCGACTAAGTGATTAAGCGTTTCTTTAAATGGCTTATCTAAAGTCAGCATCTCAAACATAGGCTTGAGCACTGTCTCCTCGTAGCAGCCTAGGGCTGCAATCATCAATCCTTCTTCATTATTGAACTCACGGTACAGGCCAGGTTTTGAGACCTGAGCTTTTTTGCATATTTCATTCACAGACACGGTATCTACCCCATTCTGCCAGTAGGTATGCATGGCCACATCTAACACATGATCTCGATCAAAGGTTTTAGGGCGACCTCTTGAGGCTTTAAAAAAATCACACGTCATACTTTTGGATCTTAATGTAAGTTAATGAAAGTTATTGAAAGTTATTGAAAGTCCGCTTCACAAAACCTTAAGCTCGAGACTAATATAACAACTATTGTGGATTTTTTCTATCCCAACTAACGCGCAACACGTTAAGTGTTTTGCACCCAAAGCGTAGGCTTGGGAACCATTTGATAGCATTTGATCAAAGTCTTGGATAGCATTGACGCGGATCTATTATTTATTAAACTGGCAGTTAGTTAGTCCATTATTTTATTTGGCCGTTTGGACAAGGTTCTAATGCAATACAAACCTCAGTTTAACAATGATAACTCGTGACGAAATTAACACGATTTTTGGCCCTCTAATCGGGTCGCTAACAAAAATTTATTCAAAGGTGCACAATGATCAGTAGTGAAGATGCCCCAGCCATGCCATTGCTAAAGTTGATGCATATCCTAGGGTATGCTGGACTAATACCCTTTGGTATCCCGGTGTGTCTTATGCTAAATGATCTGTGGTTTGGGTCAGCGATTCGCAGTGGCATACCATGGGTCGTGCATGCGCCCGATATATTCACTAGCTACAGTGCTGTTATTTTAAGTTTTATGTGTGGCACTTTGTGGGCGGGTTGGCAAACGATCGGTAACAATCGACTAGCAAAGGGTGCTGTTTTAGTGAGTAATTTGTTGGCGCTGAGTGCGTGGGGTGCTTTGTTACTCACGTTTATAGCGTCGGTGCCTAAGGTCTTTTGTGTTATCCTTCTTATGTTCGGTTTTATAAGTTTATTGACCGCAGAGCGGATGCTTGGCACTGCAGTGATGGTTTACTGGCGCATGCGTTTATCTTTGACCGCTATCGTCCTTATTTTACACCTTATAATGATCACGCTTGTGACAATGGAGTTTTAACAGTGGCACAATTAACCATTTTTTTTGATGGCGGTTGCCCTTTGTGTGCAAGGGAAATTAGACATCTTGAACGCCTTGATCATGCGAAAAATCTCGCGTTTGAAGACATTTATGCGCCTCTTTTTAGTGAGCGCTTCCCCCACATTGACCAACATAAAGCGGACCAGATTTTGCATGGTCAATGGCATGATGGTGGCATTATTTATGGCTTAGAGGTGACCTACCATTCATGGGCCCTAGTAGGAAAGGGGCATTGGGTAGCGATTCTTCGTTGGCCGATTTTTAAACAATTAGCGCAACTAGGCTACCGTTTTTTTGCTCGATATCGTCACCGAATTTCTGCTCTGCTTACTGGTGAACCGCGGTGTGATCGTTGTGACATTGGTGACCCTTCAAAATGACAGCAGAATTACCAAATTATGCCTTGGTCTTGGGAGCAAGTGGTGGCTTAGGTTCAGCATTGGTGGCCCAGTTTTTAAGTGACCCATCCATTGCCCGTGTGTTCGCCATTAGCAGGGCAGGGGAGTCAGATTCTATAAGGGTTTCAGTTGCCGAAGCTAATAAGCTTGTCTGGATCAAAACTGAATATGACGAGCCGTCTATGGTCGAGGTGACCGAACAGTTAAAGCCCCATGCGGGTCAGTTTGGTCGGGTGTGTATTTGTCATGGGTTGTTGCACTCAGACACCATTTGGCCAGAAAAACGCCTTGAAGACATTAACGCTGAAAACTTACATGAGATATTTCAAAGCAATACGGTGGTGCCCGCGCTGTGGTTAAAATTACTTTTCAATTTGCTCAAGGGCAAACAGCCCTGTGTGGTGGCGACTTTGAGTGCAAGGGTAGGCAGCATAGGCGACAATCGTATGGGAGGATGGCACTCGTATCGGGCCTCTAAGGCTGCACTTAACATGGTATTGAAAAACATGGCCATTGAATATGGCAGACGCGCTAAAAACGTAAAATTAGTCGCCTTTCATCCAGGGACAACGGATACATCACTTTCAAAGCCGTTTCAAGCGTCTGTGCCAAGTGACAAGTTGTTTACGCCCACCTTCGTGGCGTCACAGTTGGCTGGCATTATGAATAATGCTGATGTGGATGGGCAGCTGTCTTATCTTGATTGGAATGGTGAGATGATTAGTTGGTAGTTGTTAGTTGGTAGCTGGTAGCTGCTAGCTGGTAATTGTGTGCTGAATGTATAGGTGCGCAATAGTGTTAAATGGACTAGCTATAACAAGACTCTCTTCAATACTGAAGTTCAAGAAATTACGAGTGACTTGTTGCTTTTTCGAGCTAGATATTTTAAATGTATGCCATTAATTGGATTATTATTCATGGAGTGACTCAAAGATCATTGTCATAGGCCCACCCAATAGTGATGATGGGGGCTACATATTGCTAACTCTATTGCTAACTCTATCGCTAACTCTTTGACTAGGTTGGTCTTTAAACTGTTGACTTTGGGCGTCAATTGCAATAAATTTGTAGCTTGGAAATATTCCTGTAACCGGTAGTCAGGGCGCCCGATAAAATGAATAAAATAAAATTTTTACCCTTCGTTGCGTTAACGTATGCGGTGTCAACTGTGGTAAGTGCTGGAGGAGACGCGATCGATGCATCGACCAGTCTTGTCGATTCTTCAGACACAGCTATTGTTGGGGCAACGCCCGTGGTTGAGGCTCTATCTTTAGACCCCAACACGGTGGTTGAGGGATTATCCCCTAAAGCAAGCGGTTCGACAGCAAGCGTTTCGACCGTGTCTGCACCTTCTTCAGCACTGGACTCTTCTAGTGCATTGACTGACGGACAGTCCAGTGGTGGTTTTCAAGCCTTTGAAGATGAGCCAATTTTAATTGATATTTCATCACTTTTGGATCCAGACCGTATCGGACTGACTAACCTACAGTGGGAAGTTGACAGACTTGATGGAGTAGGCTGGATACCACTAAGTGGTGCTAATTCGCCTGTGTTTATTCCTCGCCAACAGCATGTGGGCTACAAGCTGCGTGCGCAATTGTCTTACACTGATGGCAAAGGGTCGATGGAAAACTTAATTTCTCCAGCAACTAGCCCAGTTCAAAATATTAATGATCCACCACTGGGCCAGCTTGAGATAATCGGTACGCCTATGGAAGCCAAAGTGTTACGTGTAAACGTAACTGGTGTGCGAGACGAAGATGGTGCTGGTGTGACCTCATTTAAGTGGGAAGGTTCACTGGATGGGATCTCTTGGACTCCACTGAGCAGTGGAGACAGTACCCTAGTTCTGAGCCAAGCTGAAGTGGGGCTCTACGTTCGTTCAATAGTGAGTTATGTTGATAAATATGGTCACCCAGAGTCGGTAACAAGTGAAATAGCCGGCCCCATAAGCAATGTTAACGATAACGTTGTGGGCACCCCAAGTATTTCTGGTATCGCTCTGGAGGGTGAGACCTTAACGCTGAAAATGGGTAACCTCACCGACCCTGATGGGGTTTTCACAGAAAGTATTTATTGGGAATCGTCAGTAGATAACATTTGGAGTCATATTCCTGGAGAAAATTCCAAAGATCTTCAACTAACCCGCTATCTCACTGGTGTCAATGTGCGTGCAGTCGTATCTATTGTTGACCGCTTTGGTTCTGTTGAAAAGACGGCTTCAGCCCAAGTAGGCCCGATTGAGGCCATTAACGTCCGACCTTCGGGCATGTTAATGTTGAAACGAACAGCTAACTAAAGCCTGCTTTTCTCTTACCCTAACCTGCGTGCAATGCGCAGGTTAGGCATCTATCTTCGCTAATACATTTATCTTTTTAAACCAATTTTTCATAACACCCACTAATCCACCAACCAACCGACCAACCCAACCAAACTGTATCTGGGTTATATACGATCCCAATAGGGTGCGTCCCCAAAGCGATCAATGAGAAAATCTATTAAGCTTCTCACCTTGAGTGGTAAGTAGTGTGTGGCTGGATAGATTGCATAAGCGTGCATAGTGGACAGTGTGTAGTTCTCTAGTATGGGTACCAGATCACCCTTTTTTAAAGCTTCCCACACAAAAAAGGTTGGCAACATAATAATGCCGTGTCCTGAAAGGGCCAATTGCATCATGGCATTGCCGTTGTTGGCGCTGAAGTTAGATTCTCCATTCACTAAATGTTTCTGTCCAGCACTGTCCCACAGCGGCATGCCTGCTAATGGCCAACCTGTGCGCTTAAGTATTTTATGAGTTTTTAGTTGTGCTGGAGTGGTGGGTGTGCCTTGGCGCTCAAGGTAATCGGGGCTGGCGAAGATGGCATGCCTAATGGGTGTGATTTGACGCGCTTTTAGACTGGAGTCGGGTAGGGAGCCGATACGAAATGCCAAATCGTAACCACCCTCTATGAGGTCGACTTTATGGTCCGAATAGTCTATCTCAAGGGTTAACTCTGGGTGCTGTCGCATGAACTCATCAATGGCAGGCGTGAGGTGTGCAATGCCAAAAGACAAGGGCACAGCCAGCTTTAGCGATCCGGCCAACACTTTGTTTTCACGCGCTATATCACCATTCAACGAATCTACTTCGCCTAATAGTAGTTGAACCCGCTGGTAATATTGGTGGCCAGCTTCAGTAAGGCTAGAGGTGCGCGTAGTGCGGTTGATGAGTTTAGAGCCCAATCTATTTTCTAAGTCATTAAGGCGCTTACTAACGGCAGATTTAGCCAGGTTAAGTTGGCCTGCCGCTTTGGTGATACTACCCGCTTCCACAATCCTCACAAACACCTGCATGTCTTCTAGTTGGCCCATATAGTTCTCTTTTGACGAACAATGTTTCCGTATTCTTTATGTTTTTCTGCGCTTAGTCAAACGATATATTACCACTGTCAGCTAGAACTAATTGTAACCCCTCACAGTTCTTGCTAACGCTTCCCTTTAACATAATGCTTTTTAATAAGAGAACAAGGACAAATTATGACTAATGTAAGAAACGAAAATGGCACATGTGGATGCGGCAGATCGCCAACTGGAGATTGTATTGGTTGGCATGCCCTAACACCTGTGGAATATGAAGCCAAAACTGACAAAGAAAAAGAAGCAACATTCGAAAATTCAAAGTAAATAAAGTTTGGGATTGCCATCTAAATAGTTAAAACAAGCTTTAAAAATTGTCAGTCAAACAGCGAAGATAACTAGCTTGTGGTATCCCATCAATTCTATTCTCTTTGTACGAACAATGAGTGGGTGTTTTTCTTTATTGAGTCAAACATCAATGAGGTTGATCACCTCAAAACGGTCTGTAAAAAATGGTTACGCCAGACATAGCCAATGGACTTAATAAGTCACGAAAAATTTTTAAAATGGAGCACTACTATGAATACCTTAAATACTTTCGCCGCCCCCACAGGGCGCTTATTGCTTGCCATGATGTTTTTAATGTCTGGCCTGAGCAAAATTGGCAATTATGCGGGCACTCAGGGCTATATGGAAGCCATGGGGGTGCCAGGTGCGCTACTACCCCTTACCATTGCTCTTGAGGCATTGGGAGGGTTGGCTATTATCCTTGGCTGGCAAACGAAAATTGTTAGTGTTGCTTTAGCAGGCTTTTGCGTCGTGTCGGCGGTAATTTTCCACAATGATTTTAGTAACCAGTCAGAAATGATCTCGTTTATGAAAAAT
>OJEZ01000137.1_pt1 | contig 8868 bp, 9 predicted proteins | sample 1594001 | NCBI WGS metagenome assembly OJEZ01 (sample SAMN05416726, study PRJEB24817) | seawater metagenome | isolation source: Sea water | place: Canada:Atlantic | collected 2013-07
TCTACACAGAGTAGATCGTCGGCAGCGTCAGATGTGTATAAGAGACAGCCTGATAAGATTATTTGTTTTCTTTGCTGTAAATATTTTATCGTTGAGTGCAGTCTCTTTGTAGTTTTTTACCTCTATACAATAATGATTTCTCTGATTAGGGACATATAAGTCCCCCTTCAGATACTCTAAAGCACCAGAGGCTGGTACTCTTTCAAATTTTAATCCGGTCGCTTGTCGAAGCATGTCCCTCACTAGGTACTCGCCTCTCGCTCCCTTCGCTCTTGAGTCTACCATCTTTATCCTCTATGCTTTGCCTACTAATGTCTTTATTCGGCTGTGTAAGCGTTACCTGCACTGACTGCTGAACTAATAGCTGTCATGTCTTCATCTTCCCAGTCACTAAGCGCGACCATTAACTCAAGATGCTGAGTGTTGCGATCTACACAGTCCTGACGCTCCATAGCGTTTTCATCTGCCATTTGTTCGCCAGCGATAACTGCTGTTATAAGATCAGTGCTGTTTCCCATTGCTGAGTAATCCTGTGCTTTTTGTTCTGCTGTACGTACTGTCATAATTTCCCCCTAAGTTTGTCTGGTTAAGCCAGATGCCTACTGACACCTTTACTCCAGAGTACTGATGTTTCCATCTTTGACTACTTCGATCTTTTCGAGTAAAGGGTGAGACCAACCGTGTGATACTATATAAGTATTAAGGTCTTCTCTCAGTAAAACTTCTACTAGCTTCTCTCTTCCTTGATCGTCGAGTACATTAGTTACTTCGTCTAAGAACAATATATTGATTTTAGACTTTGAAATACTACTCATTAGCTTACGAATTGCTATCAGAGTAGCGGTATTTACCCTAGCTAACTCACCTGATGAAAGAGCTAGAATATCTACTACGTTACCGTTATCGGTAATTTCTACATTTAACTTATCATTTGACACTACAAACTCTAAGGTAAAGCGACCATCAGACAATTCGGCCAAGTATTCATTTGCTAACTCTTCTAGTTCTCCTACTAAGTTTTCAATCTTATAGGCTAATAGCCCATTAGTGCTGAAAGCTTTTTTCAGTACATCTAATTCGGATTCTAACTTTTGGGTTCCTAGGAGCCTGCCGTCATACTCTTCTTGTTGTTCAACGAACTCGGCTGTTTGCTCTTGTATAACTTGTATACGCGTGTTTAGCTTTGTTCGTCTTTCGTTTTCTGTCGCAATCTCCGATATTCTAGTCTTTGATTCCTGTAGGCTGTTTTGAAAGAAGAGTAGCCTATCTTCAAGCTGTTCTTGATCCAGAATAGTGGTTGGCAGAGTTCTATCGAATGATCGTAGCAAATCTTCCCAATCTCGTTGGCCTTTTGCATTCCGTTCAAGTTCTGCATTGTTCGTTTTAATCTGTACAATTCGAGGTTTAATTTCACTAATTTTCTCCAATGCCATTAGAAGAGTCGTCTTTTCTACATCAATCATTGCTTTTTCAGCAGAGACATCAATAGGTTGCTTACAAGTTGGACACTCTTCTTTTAATTTCTCTAACTTTGTGAGAGTCTTTTGAGCACCCGCAGCGGCTGCTTGTAAAGACCCTAACTCCTTTTGTAGCTCATCATAGGACTCATGGTTAGTTACTTTCGACTTTTGGATTGCCATAACATCGATTTGGTCTAACAGTCTCTTATATTGATTATTTGTTGTAATTTTTTTATTTTTTTCGGCGATATTTTCAATTTCTACCCTGAGAGAACTTAAAGCTTTCTCGTCTTCAGATGTATCAATTTGTAAATCCAACATAGGTAGTATGAATGTATCACTCAATTTATTATCTTTTAACCACTTTTCTACTGTTGCAAGCTTACCCGTTAGGTTAGAAGACTCACCAGAAACCTCCTTAGAAGCTCCCTTAAATATTTCAAACAATTCAACGTAGTTTTCTAAGTGCAAAAGATCGATAAGAAACTTCTTACGGTTTGCATCGGTAGCAGTTAAAAACTGCAAGCTCGCATTAGTGTTTTGATATACTAGCTGTGAGAATGTTTTAAAGTCTACTCCAAGAACTTCCTGCAACGTCTTATACGTGTTTGTAGCCGTATGGCTAGATATATCAGTGCCGTTCTTTTCGAGCTTTACTTTAATACTTGTTTTACGGTTTACCGTAATTTCATACTTATCTTCATCTTTTGTAAAAGACAAGTTTATATTATAACCATTATTTACATAGCGGTTAGGAATGTCTGCTTTTTTGATCCCTTTTGAGTTCTTGTTATACAAAGCTTCTTCAATAATTAACGGGATAGAGGACTTCCCCATCCCGTTAGTACCAAGTATTTGTGTAACAGTATTATCGTTTAATTGTAACTCATTACCAGAACCATAGCTAAAGCAGTTATCCCATTTCAATGTTTGTAGTGTAATCATTGTATGTTCCTATGATATCTGGTATATTATCAGGGTTAATTTCTAGTATGTAAGTTAGATACTCTACTAGCTCTTCTTGTACTGTCATGTCTTTGTCCATTATTAATGAGGCTTCAGACTTTCTTTTTACTACTTTTTTATCTAGCAACTCTGAGTTCTTGACTCCTGCTAAATCCTGTATGTCTCCTTCTACTTCATAGATTGTATGATCAAAGTCCGTAGCAGTCATTTCTTCACTACTTGTAACTGTCTTGCGAATTAACTGAGGAAGTCTAAACTCTTCCCATAACCAACTCCAATTTTTCTCATTAATAAGTAAATAACCTGTCTTTACTTTGTTTCTATGAAAAGAGGTAGTCATAGGACTACCTGGGTATATAATATTTCTTTGCGTATTGCTATGAGAGTGTAAGTCTCCTGCAAACACAACAGGGAAATCTTCTAGTAAATCTAGGTCGATTTCAGGTTTTACGTGTGGTGGTATCTCTCCCCTGACATGAGTAAATAAAGGCTTAGTCTTATCAAAATGATCAATACTATTCTTTCTGTGTAGATCTGCATAAGGCAATATACCGTATCCAAGATCGTTATCAACATATGAAATATCTACTACGTTGATCAAAGGATTAATATCTCTAGAAACTTGCTTCAACTGTGTAAAGAATGTTTTATTCTTTTTAGTCGCTTCATGGTTTCCATCATAGATAATAGTTGGAATCTTTACTCCACGAATAAACGTGAAGTAAAGCTCTAACTCTTCCATATTCGGTAGACGATCAAACAGATCGCCTCCGATTATGTGCATATCACATTCTTTCTCTAGTTCGTAAACTTGTTGAAAGAACATTTGATAACGGTTTATTGCCCACTTTACTGGGACGTTTTTCTGTCCCAGCTTTATGTGCCAGTCTGCCGTAAATAATATCACTGTACATTAAACTCAGCATCAAGAGCTTCGTCGTCAGTCTCTGCACCGTGGTTACGGAGACGGTCTAACAACTCTTTCTGTGCGTCAGCAGTTGGACGGCTCATAACATCATCCATAGACTTGAGGTCTGCGATAGATGCTAATTCGTCTTCTGTAAGAGCACGAGGCTTACACTTCAATGCTTGAAGTTGGTACTCAACATTATAAGGTAGTGGGCCTGTCTTTACTCGCTTGAAACAAATGTCCCAGCCAGTTGTAGTATCAGTAGGGTCGCCTAAGTCTTCTGCGGCAGTAATGATTTGCTCCCACAACTTCTTCTTGAGGTTTGCTACTTTGACTGTGCCATCGCTTGGATCAATTACTTGAGCAGCGTAGCTCCAGCCACATTTAAGGTCAGGATAGTACTCACGTACCCAGTCCTGCTCTTTGTTGTTGAATCTCTCAGAATTTCTATCAAAAGATAGGCATTCTAAAGGAATGTTTTTACCATTCTCGCCTTCGATCCAATAGACATAACGTGCAAGAATGTCGCCAACTACGCGCATCTTGTTATCGCCGTCTTTGTATTGAAAGGTATTGATAGATGATTTTTGGGCTCCGCCCGTTTGCTTATTAAATGATAATGCCATTAGTGTATAGTCTCCAGTGTGACTTCTTCATAGATGAACGTTATTTCGTCCGGTAATACTATGAGTAGCCTGTTATCGTTAATTTCGTCTAGAGGCACAGGACAATGTAGTGCGTCTAGCGTAGTTTTGTTATATGCAATATAATCCGCATAGCTTCTCAAGGAGGCTAGTGCATAATATATGCATAGTTCTTTTTGTGTATACTTATAGGAATGGTACAGTAAGAAATCTCCGTGAAGAAGAAAACTAGAACCTGTAAATTTTTTATTAGAATATTTATAAATACGGTCGAACTTGTTACGAGGGATTTGTTGGTTTATTAACATTTCCATGATCGTATTACAAGCGGCAATATTGCCGTCTGCCGTATCAAAAACCTTCTTCCAATCAAATAAGAGCACTATTATACATCCTTTTAACCAAGTTGTCAAGAATTATTTTTTTAAAGGTATTTCATATCCCAACCCTGCTTCATATAGAACCCGACACGATTTGAGGCTTGTTTTCGAGCCGTATTTCCTTTCAGGTGTATATCTATAATAACAGGACTGACTTTACCTTCTTTCTTCCGAATCACTCGACCTACAAGCTGTGTCAATAGTGGTTCATTATTTACGGGGGTAGCCAGTATCAAGCAACTTAAGGTATCTACTGATATCCCCTCAGAGAAGATCGCTTGCGTTCCGTATAGGATGTTCGCATCTCCATAGAGAATTTGATCTATAAGGCCTTCTCTGTCCTCTTGTGCAACTTCTCCTGTCACACATACTGCCTTGTCTCCGCTTAACTCCGTGCATGCTTTCAGAAAAGCTACTCGATCACTCACTACTAGAACTTTATGCCCTCTTGCGGCGTAGGCCGCGGCGAGCATTGATACAGTGTGTCGGTACTCTTCATCATTCGATAACTTTGTTACTCGGTTAGCCCAAGGCACTTTAGCCCCATCCATGAAACGAATTTGAGATGCTACTAAGTGTACTGTAGGGGTCATATAGTTTTCTTTAGGCGGCTTAAATAGAGTATTACCAAAGTAATCTCTGAACACAACGTGTTTACCATCTTTTCTTTCTATAGTACCCGATAGACCTATTTTATATCTACAGTAGTTTGTATCTAAGATTTTAGAAAAAGTAGGGCTACTAACGTGATGCATTTCATCTAGTATAATAGTTCCGAATTCTTTTCTAATCTTCTCGATATTACGGTATAAAGTCTGTGTATTGCCAATTACAATAGGACTATCAAGATCAAACTGACCACTACCTATGATGCCTGGTTTAAAACCGTAGACTTTTTCTACCTCTTTTGCCCACTGATTACGCAGAGAGACAGTGTGGGTAACAACAAGTGTCTTTTGACCAAGTTTACCTGCGATAGCTAAACCTGTAAAAGTCTTACCCCAACTGACCCAAGCGTTAATTATAGCGTTGTCTTCGATCTCGTCAAAAACTTTCTTCTGACTGTCTCGTAGATCAAACCTAAACTCAGGAAAGTCCACAGGTACATGAATACGCTTATCTACTATCTCATAGTGCTCTGGTATTAAATCCGTCCGCCCTATAGGTAATGATACTAACCCGTTTCGAATGATCCCCATATTCTTAATAACTTGAGGAGGATCAAGAGGGTTGTGCGTAGGAATTGTATAGGTAAGCTCTTTATCAATCTTATCCTGCAATTCGGCACTGCAATCCATGTAAATTCTGTGGCTTATAACTGCTTTCATAGGTTTAGTTTATTCTTTGCAATAATGTATTGTTTAACGAAGTCGGATCTTACTATGTCCTCTACTTGAAAGTCTACAAAAGTAAATGCTTCCATGCTTTTGAGTACACTAATAAAATCTTGTAATCCGTTTGCTTTTAAATCAGCTTGTCGAAAGTCTCCGCAAAACATAATTCTACAATTCTCACCCATACGGGTGATAATAGAATCAAGTTCATGAAAACTCATGTTTTGACACTCATCAATAAGAATTACCGCATCTCTAAGTGTTATGCCTCGAATAAATGAAGTAGTCATAAAGTGTACTAAGCCTTTTTGTTTCAGTATTTCGTAGGCGTCGCCTCTACTGAACAGATCATTAGCAATATCTTTATAAGGTTCTTCGTATACGGAGCCTTTCTCTTTTTCGGTTCCCGGTAAAAAACCGATATCACGAGTAGGCACAGCACTTCGTATAATTACTAAGTTCTGGTAAGCCCCTTTAGACATATCATCGTATGCTAGATAAGAAGATATGAAGGTTTTACCTGTACCCGCTAGACCATGTAGCACTAGATTTTTATCTGATTCAAATGCAATCAATTGATTTCTAGTTAAAGGTTCTATCTCGCGGAGTTCTAGACTAGCTCCTGCCAGCGTTTTTCGTCTTTTAGCCATATTTATACTTTTCTTTTAGTGTCTTTGAGTTTCGTCTCTGAATACTCATAAAGCATCCAAGGCAAGCCTTTGAGATGCAGAATCCCTGCCCATGTATATCCTACTTCGGGAGGGCGTGGCACGGTAAAAGGGCTGTTATGACCTCTTACTCGAATTAGTGTAGCAGACTCTTTCAACTCTACTTTACTAATTTTTAAATATTTTAAAGATAACATAGTAGTCTTCTCGTATATAAAAGGTTTACCACTATTATCTATAAAATACTTTGTTTTTTGTTTTAATAACCCGTTTGGGCTTGTAACCATGTGCTTTAGTACTTGTAAGTTCTTATGTGGAGTTTGTACTCTACGAGCGCCTAAAGTAGCTCCCACCTGATTCTTATCATCAAGAATCATATTATCAAGAAATAGTAGACCATCATACTCCTCCCAGTTCCCTGAAGCTAACAGGAAAACTGGGAAAGTAATCATAGGTATTTCTTTAAACTCTATCACCATACATTTTCTCGAACTTACCGCCTGAATAGTCTTCGTGAATAATCTCGAAGTCACAACCAACCGGAGTGCCGGGGATAGAAAGCCCTCTATCCGTTTGTACAAACTTTGCTAACTGTAACATGTATTCGTCTACTTCTTCATCGGGTACTTCTGCTAAAATGGAATCGTGTACTAAAGCAAAGATACGAGCTTTCTTGTTATTTGCTTTGATCCATGAGTTCATGTCTATAGCTCCTAGAAGGTTAATATCAGAAGCAGCAGACTGCACCAGAAAATTAAGACCAGACCTAACGCTATGACTCTGGATGCCTTTGTCTGTCGATGCGACATTTGGTAATCTCCTTTTTCTACCGAAGTAGCTGTAAATAAATCCATTCTGTTGGATATATTTTTGGTTATCCTCGATCCACTCTTTTAACTTAAAGAATGCTCCAAAGTAATCATCAATTACTTCTTGTGCCTCTTTTCTACTGAAAGGTTTACCTGAGTCCTTTGTTACTTGCTCACTAATCTTGTTAGCACCTGCGCCATACATAATACCAAACGTTACAGCCTTAGCAGCCTGTCTTTGCATAGCATAGAGACTAGCTACTTCACTTGCTTCACAAGGCAACTTAAATACCTTCTTGGCAATCTGAGAGTGAAAGTTGCCACCGTCTCGGAAAACATCCATAAGTGCTTTGTCTTTTGCTAGAATAGCCGCAACATATACTTCTGCTGTTGTTAAGTCCATCGCTACAATCTTGTGACCTGGAGCAGCTTTTATACATCCTTTTACAATAGGGTTATCCCTAGGAAGTTGTTGCATATTGAGTTTGCCAGAAGAGCTAAGCCTGCCACTAGTAGTACCATGGAGGTTAAAACCTGTACGTAGTCGGCTATCACGATCCAACTGCGGTAAGATTTTGTCCAAATAAGTATTTTTAATCTTGGATTTTTGTCGAATCTCAAGAATGAGCTGGGGGATGTGGGATTGCTCTGCAAGCTCTCCAAGAACTTCCGCGTCTGTGCTATTTGCACCAGTGCCAGTCTTTTTACCAGTTGGATTGAGACCAACGAAGTCAAACAACAAACTACGAAGTTGAACAGTAGAGTTAGGATTAAAATCTTTTCCATTTAGTTTCTCAAATTTCCTTATGGCAGGATCTTTATACATCTCTACTACAGCTTCATCAATCTGTTCTTGCATAAGAGACTGTGACTTTACTAAGCGAAGCTTATCAAAGGGTACACCATTATCTTGAATGTCCGTTAAAAAACGACACCCTGGGATTAATATGTTGTCATAGACCTTAGCTAGACGCTTATTTTGTTTGATCTTTACAAACTTTTCATACAGTAAGAAGGTACACGCAGCATCCATGCCCGCATAGAGCTTCATAATATCAAAAGGAATATCCCCCCAGTTGAAGTCTGCCTTGAGAATACCGTTATCTTTTCGGTACTGAGCCATCCAATCATACATACCTTTCTCATAATCGCCGTAAGGAGTATACTTCATAGCTAACTGCTTCAGGCCATGAGTGCCTGGATTCTCATCAATCAAGTAGTGTAGTAACATAGTATCTTCAAAGCGTGGAAAGCTAAAGTTGAAATGGTACTCAAAGAATGCCATATCGAACTTAGCATTATGGAATATTACTATCTTTTTGTCAAACAGTTCTTGTAATAGTGCTTCTGTTGTTTCGTCAAAGCACTCTGTATCTATATAAGCTCCACGATCAGCCTCGTAGCTAAGACTAATACCAAGCATGTGCCCATCGCGTGGATATAGTCCGGTTGTTTCCGAGTCAAGAGCAACATAAGGCAAAGGGGCAGAAATAGCAGCGCGAATGAACTCATTGGCTTCCTCCGTATCTTGTATACCCCATGCGTTATATGTAGTGATTACTGTGTCTTGTTTATTACCAGTTATATACTCTACAATGCTTTGCTTGGAGTCGTCCCATGTGCGCTGTGCCTCTGGCTTAAACGCGAGCATGGCAGGGTTAATGATCTGTCTCTTATACACATCTGACGCTGCCGAC
>OJEZ01000139.1_pt1 | contig 8722 bp, 9 predicted proteins | sample 1594001 | NCBI WGS metagenome assembly OJEZ01 (sample SAMN05416726, study PRJEB24817) | seawater metagenome | isolation source: Sea water | place: Canada:Atlantic | collected 2013-07
GATGTAAAGGATCTATTAGAGTTTTCACAAAAGATTGAAAGCATTCCAGGAGTTGAAATTCTTTCCATGGGAAAATCATTAGAGGTAATTAAAGATCTAGGTAATGCTAAAATGGTTTGTGATAGATATAGTTTAGATAAAGTGGTTGGAACACATGCAATTGGTCATGCTAGAATGGCTACAGAATCTGGTGTTGACATTAAGTCTGCTCACCCTTTTTGGGGTTATCCCTTCAGTGATGTATCCGTGGTTCATAATGGTCAGTTAACTAACTATTGGAACAACAGAAGAATGCTTGAGAATAAAGGTATGAGATTTATGTCTGAGTGTGATTCAGAGTTAATCGCCGTTTATATTGCTCAAAAAATGAGAGAAGGAGCATCTCTTGAAGAAGGCATGAAGGCATCTTTAACAGGTCTTGATGGAGTTTTTACATATTTTGTTGCAACTAAAGATTCTTTAGGAATGGCAAAAGATACTATGGCTGCAAAACCTTTGGTTCTTTATGAATCGGATGATTTAGTAGCAATGGGTTCAGAAGAAATAGCAATCAGATCAGTTCTACCGCAAGAGATAGATACATATGATCCATTTGATGGAGAGGTAAAAGTATGGCAAATTTAAAGAATACAGAGAAAAAAACTAAGGCCCAGTCAATGGGTATGCACTCGGAAGTTTTAACAGGAAGAACTCAACAAAAGTTTTTTAATCCTGACGAAGGTGAAAATCTTTATTATTTTGGAACTTATGATGTAGATTTTAATAAAAGAACAGATCTAGATGTTAAAGAAATGACAGCTCCAGAAGCTAATAAAGAAATTGATAACTTAATGAGCCAAGGTTTTGGAACAATTGTTATTAAAAACCCTCAAGGAAAACATAGTTTAGGTGTTGGTATTTTAAATAAATTAAACTTAATTTTTGAAGGAAGTTTGGGTTATTTTGGTATGGGTTCTTGTGATGGACCTACTGTTAGAATTAATGGTAGAGTTGGTTGGTCTTGTGCTGAAAACTTAATGGCAGGAAAAGTTGTTATAGAGAAAAACGCAGGATCTTGCTTTGGTGCCGCTATAAGAGGTGGTGATTTAATTTGCAAAGGAAGTGTTGGTGCAAGAACTGGTATTGACATGAAGGGTGGAACTATCATTGTTGGTGGTGATGCTGGAGCATTCACTGGTTTTATGATGCAAAGAGGAAGAATAATTATTCTTGGTGATGTTGGAATAAACTTAGGTGACTCTATGTATGATGGCACAATCTTTATTGGTGGAAAAATAGGATCATTTGGAAGTGATGCTGTGCCCGCTGATCTAACTGCTAGTGACCAAGATTGGTTAAAACGAAAATTAAAAGTTGCAGAAATTGGTGAAAAATTTGATGTTAGTAAAATGACTAAGATTGTAGCTGGTAAAAAACTTTGGAATTACGATAATTTAGAACCTCATGAAAAGAAAGGAGCTATCTAATGGCTAAAAAGAAAGTTAAAAAAAATAGTAAAAAATTAAAAAAAACTAATGGAAGTGTTGGTGGTAAAGCTGATGTTCATGCACACGAAGAGGGCAAAAGAAACAAAAGTCTATTAGGTCACAACGCTATTTTTACTCCTGAAGTTATAGACGATATTCATATTAAAGCTCAACTTGGAAGATACAGAATGCGTGGAATGGCATTAATGAAAAAAATTCCTACATTTGATGACTTGGTATTTTTACCAGGAACTCTTACAAGATTTGTAATTGAGGGTTATAGAGAAAAATGTGAAACAAAAACTATAATCGGACCAAATTGTGAAAACCCAATTGAACTAGATATACCAGTATATATTACAGGTATGAGTTTTGGTGCACTTTCTTATGAAGCAAAAACTGCTTTAGCAAGAGGAGCAACAATGGCTGGAAGCGCAACATGCTCTGGCGAAGGTGGAATGATTCCAGATGAGAGAAGATATTCTGAAAAATGGTATTACCAATGTATCCAATCAAGATATGGTTTTAATCCTCATCACGCTCAACTAGCTGATGCAATTGAAGTATTTATTGGTCAAGGACAAAAAGTTGGAATGGGTGGACATTTAATGGGTCAAAAAGTTACTGATCAAGTTGCAGAAATGAGATCTCTACCATCTGGTATTGATCAAAGATCTCCAGCAAGACACCCAGACTGGTTAGGTCCAGATGATCTAGCTTTAAAAGTTGAAGAATTAAGACAACTTACAAAAAATAAAGTTCCAATTCAGTTAAAACTAGGTGCATCAAAAGTTTATGACGATGTTCGTATGGCTGCAAAATGTAATCCAGACTCAATATTTTTAGATGGTATGGAAGGTTCAACAGGAGCTGGTCCGCACATAGCTGCTGCAAATACTGGTATTCCAGGAATTGCTGCAATCAGAGAAGCTAGAAGAGCTATTGATGATGTTGGTAAAACTGGACAAGTAACTTTAATTTATGCAGGCGGTGTTAGAGATGGTGCTGATATGGCGAAGGCTTTAGCCCTAGGTGCTGATGCAATAGCAATTGGGACTGGCGCTTTAATGGCTTTAAACTGTAATAAAGATATACCAGAAGCAAACTTTGAAAAAGAAATGGGTGTAAAAGCTGGTGAATGTTATCACTGTCATACTGGTCGTTGTCCAGTTGGTGTTGCAACACAAGATCCTAAATTAAGAGCTAGATTAAATCCTGATGATGCTGCATTAAGAGTTTATAATTACCTTCATGCAATGACATTAGAGGCTCAACTTTTAGCAAGAGCTTGTGGTAAAACTAATATTCACTCATTAGAACCAGAAGATTTAGCTGCACTAACAATGGAAGCTTCTGCATTAGCAAAAGTTCCTTTAACAGGAACCAACTTCACTGTTGGTGTTGATAACTATCACAAAATATAAGAGGTAAATATGGTTAAGAAAAAAACAAAAACAAAAGTAAAAAAAGAAAATCTAGGTGGAAAATCTAAAGAGACTGCTAGAGAAAAAATGATTGGGCAACATATCGGTTATAGATATGACGTTAACCTATTACCTGATTATAAGAAGATGACTCCATTCTTAAAAAAATATGTAGAAGCTATGGGATGGGATGATCTTAACTGGTTAGAAGATATTCATATGGGTTATGAAGAGGATAGACCTGCTGTATTTTGTAGAAATGCAAATGGTTGGGTTACAATTCCAAAATCAATCAAATTACCAAACAACCAACAAGACAGAGATATGATTGCAAGAGAGCTTTTAGTTAAGTTTCAAATGTCTAAAAAGCACCCTCTTGTTGATTTGAAAAAAGCTTACCTTAAGTTTTAGTCCGTCAATCAAAGGTTGATTATTTTTTTAAATATACCGTCATTGCTTATCTATTTAAGCACTGTATAGTTTGTCACACCTATTAAAATCTCGTAAGCTTTCCTAAATTAACAAGGAGAGAGATTATGGATGATCAATTAGGTGCTCTTACAGTTATATTTACAGAATTTTACTACTGGGTAACAGTAGTATTAATGTTCCTGATTCACGTCGGGTTTTGTATGTATGAAGTTGGAGCCTCACGATATAAACATCACCAACATACTTTAATGAAAAATACCATGGTAATACCATTAGTAACGGTAACCTGGTTTTTCTTTGGTTGGTGGATTTACTGGGCATTCCCAACAGGACCGGGAATAGCACCTTCAATAATGAATGAGAGTTCAGCATTAATTACTGACGAAAGTACTTTTAGTGCGAAATGGTATGTAGCAAATACTGAATTTATGGCTGTCAACTTAGGTGACCGTATAAGTGGAGTATTCTGGGCTGCATTCTTACTATTTTCATGGACAGCTGCTTCAATTGTTTCTGGAGCAATCATTGAAAGAATTACAACTTTTGCATTTGGTATTTTAGCAATTGCAATTGGTTCGTGCTTCTGGGTAATTGATGCTGCTTGGGGATGGCACTTTGATGGATGGATGCTTAAAATTTTAGGATATCATGACGCTTACGCATCAGGAGTAATTCACGCAATTGCGGGTGGATTTGCTTTAGGTGTTCTAATCGTTTTAGGACCTAGAATTGGAAAGTTCTCATCAAGTGGTGAACCAAGAAATATAGGACCAAGAAACCCATGGCTAGTTACAGTTGGATTATTTTTAATCTATACTGGTTTCTGGGGATTTTATGCGGCATGTAATATACCGATATTTGATCTTGGACCTGAATATGGAATGGAAGGTGTAACGTACTGGACAGCAACAAACATATATGTAACCCCAACCACACTGAGTGGAATAACCTATAACTTCTTGATGTCATTATCAGGTGGATTATTGGCTGGATACGTGGTCGCTAAAGGTGATCCATTCTGGACTTACTCAAGTGGACTAGCTGGGATCATCTGTGCATCTGCAGGTAATGATTTGTATCACCCGATACAAGCAATGCTTATTGGTGCGATCGGTGTTGTTATAGCATACAAAATGCATTACTGGGTTGAACGTAAGTTCAAAATTGATGATGCAGTTGGTGCAGTAGCAGTACATGGTTATGCAGGAGTTGTTGGTCTTATAATTTGTGGATTTGTTTTAAATGGTTACCCAGCATCTGGATATAATGTTGGAGCTATGTGGGACGGATCAACTTATGCATCAATCAATCCACTGGGACAATTCCTTGGAGCAATTATAATGTTCGGAGTTCTTGGAATGTTACCAGGCTACGTTATTGCTAGAATACTAAGCGCTTTTGGTAAATTAAGAATACCGCGTGAAGTTGAAATAGCAGGACTAGACTATGAAATAATGGAGGACGATAGAGAAGCTGAAAAAGCGGTCGCCTCTTCAACTAGGTAAAGGAGAAAAAATATGGCTACAGTTACAAACTGGATAGATCATTTAAGTGCAAAAGAGGTTGTCGGAGCAGTTTATCCGGGGGCCGGATCCACTGAAACTTTACTAGTTATTCTTGGTGTAGTTTTTTGGATTGGCTGGCATGTTTTGACTGCTAGATCTGAGAGTGAAAAACTCTCAAGATTGGCTAGAAAAAGACATGGTGCTAATGATCATAAAAGCAATATTACCGACTGGTAATATAAAATAAACTTTGGGCGCTACATAATTGTGGCGCCCTTTTTTATATAGAAATTCAATATGACTGAAAATAATAACGAGGATCAAAGACCAAGCAAAATGATTGGTGTAGTTTTTCCAAAAGCAAAGTATGGGGTTATTACAGCTATAATAATTATTATTGGTGGAAATTTAATTTATTACAAGGAAGCTATTTTTTCTTTTTTAAAATAATGGCAAAAAATTTATCTAAAATTGCTAAAGCTAAAAAAATAAAATATTTTTTGATTAGTTTTGTAGATTTTTTTGGTGTCTTGAGATCAAAATTAGTACCAGCACAAGCGATTGCAGACATGCAAAAAAATGGGGCGGGTTTTGCAGGTTTTGCAACTTGGCTAGATATGTCTCCTGCAGATGGAGATATGTTTGCTCTACCAGATCCTGAAAGTTTAATTCAACTACCTTGGAATAAAGAAATTGGCTGGTTAGCTTCTGATTTATATATGTATGGCAAACCTGTTAAGGCTTCACCTAGAGTGATGCTCAAAGAACAAATTAATAAATTAAATAAAAAAGATTTAGTCATGAAGTCAGGTGTAGAGTGTGAATATTTTTTGATATCAGAAGATGGAAGCAAAATTGCTGATACTAGAGATACTCAATCAAAACCCTGCTACGATCAGTCTGCTTTAATGAGGAGATATGATTTAATTAAAGAAATATGTGATAGCATGATTGCTATGGGTTGGAACCCATACCAAAATGATCATGAGGACGCTAATGGCCAGTTTGAAATGAATTGGGATTATACAGATTGTTTAACTACAGCTGATAGACATGTATTCTTTAAATATATGGTGAAATCATTAGCTGAAAAACATGGTCTTAGAGCAACATTTATGCCAAAACCTTTTAGCAATCTAACTGGTAATGGCTGTCATGCTCACATTTCTTTATGGAATGGAAAAATTAATAAATTTCTAGATAATGGAGACAAATTAGGTTTGAGCAAATTAGCATATAATTTTCTAGGTGGAATTATGAAACTTACTCAGCCTTTAACTGCATTTTTTAATCCGACAATTAATAGCTATAGAAGAATAAATGCACCACCAACAAAATCAGGAGCTACATGGTCACCTAGTAGTATTTCTTATACAGGAAACAATAGAACTCATATGATAAGAATTCCTGATAAAGGTAGATTTGAATTAAGGTTAATGGATGGAGCAGTAAATCCTTATTTACTTCAGGCTGGAGTAATAGCTGCTGGTTTACATGGAATAAATAATAAAATAGATCCTGGTGAACCTTTATCTTGTAATATGTATACTGATCATAAAAATTACCCTAATCTAAAAAAATTACCTAACATAATTGAGGATGCATTGGATCAACTAGAAAATAGTAAAGAAATTAATGAAGCATTTGGTAGTGATACTATTAAAAGCTATCTAAAATTAAAAAGATCTGAAATTAAAGATTTTAATCAAGAAGAAAAATTTGATAAAAAAAGCTCAGTAACTCACTGGGAAAAAAATAGCACTCTTGATTGTTAATAAAAATGAAATCAATCCTTCAGAAAGACCTTTGGTCCATTACATCTTTTTTAGAAAATAAAGAGTATAATTTTAATAAAGAAAATATACTCACTCAATTACCAGAAAAATTTATAGATGAAGCGATATTGGCCATATCTAGTTGGGATAACTACGCTCCTACTCCACTAATTAAATTAAACAAATTAAACGATGAATTAAAATTCAAAAATATTTACTACAAAGATGAAGACAAGAGATTTGATCTAAAATCCTTTAAAGCGTTAGGTGGAGCTTTTGCTGTTTATAAGATTGCTAGTGAAAAAAAAGATATAACAGTATCAACAGCTACAGCAGGAAATCATGGCCGATCTGTTGCATGGGGTGCACAAAGACTAGGAATAAAATGTAAAATATTTATAAGTGAATTTGTTAGCGAGTCTAGAGCTGAAGCCATGCGTAATCTGGATGCTGAGGTTATTAGAGTTAAAGGGAATTATGACAATTCATTAAAGGAATGCATCAAACAATCTAATGCAAATAATTGGGAAATTGTACAAGATGTGTCTTGGGAAGGTTACAAAGAAGTACCAAAATTGATTATGGCTGGGTACACAATAATGGTTAAAGAAATTTTAGATGAAATAAACTCAAATTCAATAACACACGTATTTCTTCAAGCAGGTGTTGGGGGAATGGCAGCAGCAATGATTGCTGGCTTTGCAAAATTATCTAAAAATATCCCAAAGTTTATTACTGTTGAGCCAGAAAATGCAGACTGTGTATTTCAAAGCATTAAGAATAATAAACCTACAACTGTTGATATAAAAAAAGAAACAATAATGGGTGGAATGTCTTGTGGAGATGTTTCAAGTATTGCCTGGGAAATTTTAAAAAATTCTACTAACTACTGCTTAACCGTACCAGATGAAGCAATCTCAACTACTGTTGCACTGCTAGCAGAAAAACATTTATCTGATGAAAAAATAATAGCTGGTGAATGTGCTGTGCCAGGTATAATTGCGTTAATAGGCTCATTTAACAATAAAGAATACTTAGATAAGTTAGAGTTAAATGAACAATCAAATGTACTTTTATTTGGTTGTGAGGGTTTAACTGATAATGCAATGTACCAAAAATTACTAAGTGATGGATTGCAAAAAATCTAAGTAAATATGACAAAAAAAGCTGTTGTTTGGATAAGAGAAGATTTTAGAATTGAAGATAATGAAGCTCTAGCTATTGCAACTCAAAATCATGAGTTTGTAAGTGCTCTCTATATTTATAACCCAAAAAATTTTGATAAAAAAAGAGAGGCTCAAAAATGGTGGATCTCTAAAGCTTTAGAAAATTTTAACCTAGATCTAAAAAAGTTAAATATCACATTGGAAGTTCAATTAGGTGATGAACTAGAGGTATTGTCAAATTTAAAGAAGAAAGATGATGTTACTGTTTATTGGAGTAAAGTATATGAACCAGATGTAATTAATAAAGGTAAAAAAATAAGAGATCAATTCATTAAAAATGAAATTCAATATAAATATTTTAAAGGAAATATTCTTGTAGAGTTTCAGGAAATGACTAAAGATGATGGTACACCTTATAAAGTATTCACTCCTTTTTGGAAAAAAACTGAGCAACTTTATATCTCAAAAGTACCTTCTAAATCTATAAAAGTTAAATCAAAAATAAAAAAAATCTTTAATTTAGAAATTCCTAATTATAAGCAAAGCTTAGAGCATTGTATTAAAGTTATTAAAAATGAAGCGTAATATTTTAGTTACTGGAGGTGCTGGTTTTATTGGTTCACATTTGGTAAGGTTACTAGTAAACAAGTATCCAGAATATCATATTATAAATATGGATATGTTAACCTATGCTGGAAATCTTGAGAACTTAAAAGACATTGAGCACATGGAACCAGAGAAAATTGTTATCTCTCCTGGGCCATGCACACCAAATGAAGCTGGTATATCAGTAGAGACAATTAATCATTTTCACACTAAATTACCAATCTTAGGAATTTGTCTTGGGCATCAAAGTATTGGCGCTGCTTTTGGTGGAAATATAATAAAAGCAAAAAAAATTATGCATGGAAAGACTTCTCAGATTCACCATCATCAAACTTATATATTTAAGGA
>OJEZ01000142.1_pt1 | contig 8608 bp, 2 predicted proteins | sample 1594001 | NCBI WGS metagenome assembly OJEZ01 (sample SAMN05416726, study PRJEB24817) | seawater metagenome | isolation source: Sea water | place: Canada:Atlantic | collected 2013-07
CGAGAATGTGCAAGCAGTCATTATTGATTGTATCCAGTTGCTACATTCGAGTTCAGGCTATGATGATTGCTATTGAAGAGTTTCGGTTTCAGGGGAGAGTTGGAACGCATATTATCTGGGATGTGATATATGTGTTCATTGGGAAACTGCAACCTTCAACAGCAACGTTACTTGGGACTGATGACGTCAGGAGTCAGTCGCGATGCGTTCAGAGAACTGGGTCAGAGACCATTGAGATCATGACGAGACCGGATGCGAAGTGGAGACGGCCGACGTTGCAGTGACGTCATCATATCCATGGCACTCCTTGGAGAGTATGGGTACACTCGTTGATGGCGTCACCAAGAGCATGGGTAATGGCATTCGGTCGACGTGGCAGTGTGTTCGTCTCAGTGTGCCTATCTCAGGATGGTCGCAGCAGAAGGAGCAGGCTCGACACGCAGCTGGAGGATGCTCCTCAGGAAGTCCGGCATGCCCAGCAGGAGCATGCTTGGAGCGAAGCCCAGACTCATGTACAACACGTGTGAGCTGCGCCAACTGAGAGTGTTTCACTGCTCCGCACGTTGCGTTGAGTCTACGTGCCTATTTCCGATTAGGTGGCATCAGGGATTGAATGCAAACGGAAGACAGGGCCTGAATACTTGAAGTGGAATCGAAAACCAATAGTAGACTCTAATTGGCTAAAGAGAGAGAGGAGAGAGTGACGTACTACATTCGTGACACGAATGTATCTCTCACAGCAAAATATAGTGAAGCCTAAATGGACGTGATCCATGAAGTCGCTATGTCTTTGGTTGTCATTTATGTAGTCCTGAGCCCAAAGCGCGGCTTATCTCACTTTACCAAAAGTGACCTAATTATTAGTAAGCGGAAAGAAAGACCTTTCCGCCCAAACTCGGTTCTTAACCAGACGTCAACTTCCTTATCTTTAATAACGACAGTATCGATCGTGATAAAGATAAGCACCGCCATATTGAGATTTATGGCGCCCGCTAATGATAGCGGCACATTCCCAGGGATAATACGGGAAGTGTGGGAAGTTCAAGTCAACCTCGTTGGAAATCCCCTCCGAATCAGATTGAGGAGGGCAGATTCAACTGGGCGCGATGGAGGTTACGAAGAGGAAGTCTTGAAACAACTGTGTGGAAGACTGATGTCCGGGAGCCTGAAATTACTACGTAAAAACAACTGGGAGTCATGGGAGACCATGGACCTTACTGCATGGTCGAAAGTCCGAGTAGACTTTCCCCCCCCCACCTGTAGGGGAAGGGAGCAGACCTCTATCTTGCAAAATATATTTATCGTTGGGAATACGGATAAGACATTTCCAACGTTTTCCATGCATGATAGCCAGGCAAAATATTACGCCCGCATATGGATTCTGTTGGAGGACCCTCAGTATTTGATCGCACTGTACATCCTCTCGTTTGGAATGATGACATATCATGGAATGCCGGCAAACCGTTGGAAAGATGACACTCATAGTGGAATGCTTACCCACTGTCTCACTCCCTCTTGTCAGGAGGGAGAAGCTGCAGCCACTGGGCCCCCTGCGTCGCAGTCACGCAACGTCAGGCTGTCAGTGAGATTAGAGGTGAATATTCTTCCAACACAAGATCACGCTACACCCCCATCCACACCACGCCGACGTCATACCACCATGGCGTCACCGCTGCAACTACCTAGCATGCCCTATCAAACCTGTTATCTGAAAGGAAACAGTCACTCGAGTATCCAATACCTAACTCCACTGTCGTCGAATGTACATTCGCCCACAATAGTGGTGCCCTCCTACCCACAGTCAACACCAATGTACTACGAAGTGTCAAGGTGTCCCTACGCCGAAAGCTGTCCTTACGCCGAAAGCTTGTGGGATTCACCTACCTTGGAAGAACCAGCGTTTAACATAAGCTGGTATATCCTTTGGGACTTACCATCCCCCTACGCAACACAGAGCCAATGTTATCAATTCCGCTCATGGATTTCCGCAGTAGTTGTGCTCTCAACAACTCTTATCTACGAGCATCCTGGTGCCCTACAACAACATGTGTGTAGGATCCAAGTTCAAACAGTTTGTAAACTTGCCCTGGTGACGTCACGGTCGTCGTCACGGATTTGGTGGAGTCAGCCTCGGTTGGCGGAACCGACGCCGAGCAGTCGGTGTTGGTGGAGCCACGTGCAGTCGCGGCCGACGGAACCGACGACGTACGACCATCGCTGGTGGAGCCAGCCACACCTGACGGAACCGGTGCCGAGCGATCGGTGTTGGTGGAGTCTCGTGAAGTCACAGACGGAACCGGTGTCGAGCTATCGATGTTGGTGGAGTCAGACGGAACCGGCGTTGAGCGATCAGCGTTGGTGGAGTCGTGTGCAGTGGTTGGCGGAACCGACGACGGGCGATCGCCGGATGAGCATGGAGGGGGGGGAGGCCAGGGTTTGGAGACGCCTGGTTCTGTGGTTCGCCCACATGAACTGGAGCAGACTGAGCGGGTGGCGAGGGACGTCATCGCCGAGTACGTGGAACCAGCGTTGTTAGTGGGAGGTGCAGGAGGTGCAGAAGCTCACGTCAGCGGCAGTGTTAAGTCGTGCACGTCTAGTCGGTCTGAAAAGCTGAAGAGGCAGCGGAAGCGTCGTCAAGCGAGAGAGGCCGAGAGGGGTGGTGACTCCGTCTGCAGTAACGCAGTGTCCGATGTCTTCAGTGACCTGTCAGTGCGTACCAGTGGGGCCTCAACCAGAGTCAGCATGTCCGAGTCGGAGCGGGATGCGTTGATAGCGGTGGGTGTGGCTCAGCATGCAGCAGGGTTGGAGGCCAAGCTGGAAGCAATGTTGGAGGCGAGCAGAACGGCGTTGGAGGCCAAAATGGTTGCCGCTGCGTTGGAGGAACAAGCAGTGGTGGCAGCGGAGGCGGCAGCGGTACAAGCGGTGTTGGCAGCGGAGGCGGCAGCGGTGCGTGAGGCGGCGATGGAGGCGCGTTTCCTCGCTATGTTAGCCGCCAACGGTGCTGGTGCAAGCGTGGGGCCCGATGTTGGCGTGAAAGTTGGTCCTACGCGCGAGACTCCGTTGGAGGCGTCAGCAGAGTTGGGAGCGCGGCAAACAGTGTTGGTAGCCGGCGTGGTGGCAAAGTTGGATGCCGACAGGGCAGGGTCGGAGGCCCGTACTGCGGCGTTGGCGGTACGGCGTGAGGTAGCAGAGGAGTGTGACGGGATGGCAGCGAGACCTGGTGGTGGTGCGGCAGTTAGTCCTAAGCGCGAGACTGCGTTGGAGAAGCCGGCGGAGTTGGATGAGCGACGAACCAACAATGGTGTTGGTGCTGACGTTGGGCCTATAGCCGGTGGGTCATGTGGTGTTGCAGCTGGTGTTGGCGTTGGCGTCCCAGTGGGTGTTGGTGAACCTGGTGTTGGTGCTGACGTTGGGCCTATAGCCGGTGGGTCATGTGGTGTTGGAGCTGGTGTTGGCGTTAACGTCCCAGTGGGTGCTGGTGCTGTGGATCCTATGTCTGAGGGAGATATTCTGCGGGTGATCTCGTCGTCGATCTCGGAACAGATGTCGTCGATCTCGGAACAGATGCGGCTGCATCATACCCAGCAGCAGCAGGACTTGGCACCTCGTGATGGTGGTCTGAGAGGCGTCGTTCGGCGCCTGGATATGGACGAGCGCCTGGGCATGAACGAGCCGGGTGGTGCGTCTGCTGGTGTTGGTGCAGGTCTTTCTGAGGCCAGGTTACGAGACGAGGCTGTCATGGCGTCGTTGTTTGCTGGCCGTCGTGTCCGTGAATCGAATTCAGGGGAGGAGGTGCAGAGGAATCTCTCTCTGCAGAGGAATTCTTCTCCAAGGTCGGGACGGAGGCCGGTGCTTCTTGGAGGGCTGAGGCCGGTGCTTCTTGAATCGCTTCGCTTCAAGGGTACCAAGGACAACACGCCCCAACACAAGATTCGCCAGAAGGAAAAAGGCTCTCCGGACAGTGTTCTTGCTGGCGTTGGTGGTGGTGGTGGTGGTGGTGACGAAGGTCCTGATGATGGTGGTCCGCCTGGTGATGGAGGAGGTGATCCCACATTCGACAGTGAGGGCCGTTCCGAAGCGATCTTGAATAAAGCTCTCGCTGCCCTGGATCCATCGTCCCATCTATTTTGGCGGATTGTTCACAGTCTGCGTTTGAGTATGAACGGGAACGATTTGGAGGAAGCCGGGGATTTCATCTCCAAGCTCTTGAGTATGGGGTACGTAGGCTTGGTTGGGATCACAGACAAGGTGGATGCTAACAATGCTGAAGAGCGAGGCATTTCTGCAAAAAGGCTCCAAATGAGTGGCAATAAGGTGGACAGCTGCGCGACATTATTCGACAGGCTCCAAAAGACTGATTCCTACAAATCTGGGATATCTGGACTGGCGCAGCGAATAGCGGACACGGGCAGAACAGTGGTGCCGCTTGTTGTGTTCAAGGAGCTCTTGGTATCGCTTTCCCAATCTGGTGTAATGAACACAGCAGGATGCAATCTTGAGGCAATTGTACATGGCCTTGATCCCTTCCTGATCAAGCAGAATGTGTCCTTTGTTGCCATGGAGGGGGAAGTGCATAACCTAAGTAACTTCGCGTTAGTGGATGGCATTGACTTCTCGAATACACTGCAACCACTACCTGCTGCTCTTGGAGAAAAGAAGCTCGTTTCTGGGGTTAACGACACTGGTTTCAACACTACCCGGACTCTTGCGATTCTGGCACAAGCGGCTCAAAAGTTTATTACGCTGGAGCTAGAGAAGCGTGCTGGCGAGTGTTACAATGCTCCAGTGGTCAAGCCTCTCAGTAGTCTGACGCCTCAAGCCAAGCTCAACCTGTTGTCTGCGGACGTGCTCCGCGTTATCCAAAGCTTCCAGAGCGGTCAGTACATAATTGCGCTGATCATGTTGGCACTGGCAAATAAGATTGAAGGAATGGTGCCGCCAGGATCATGCAGGAGTCACCTCCAGACGACCATACGTCACATCGAATTGCTCATGTCGAAGTCCAACGAAGGGTTTGCCTCCCCGGTTATCCTGGGAGCAGACCTTGTGTCAATAGGCCATTCAGCCCTTACGTTGGGTATCACCGCAGTGGGAACCTTGGCAGTACAGGCCTTTACGTTCCAGCATACTAATGGTGATGTGTTGGTCAGTCAGGCGCAAATGTCGGCCGCGGTGTTGGGAATGGGGAGCATCAATCCCAAATGGACCCCCCAGGAGATGTTGGAACATGTGATAGTCACAGCTGGGAGTGGTTTGGAGCATGGTGGAGTGGATACGGATATTGGCTCAGTCTCAAGAGCGGTTATCAACCTTGTGATTGGAATGTTGCAGCTGCTGCAGCTTGATCATGTCCTCAATGATGATGTGAGAAAGCTGTTAAAAGATCTGGAATTGTATTCTGCGAAGGCTCAGGAGCTGTCGACCACAATGCCGCAGGAAGTGGGACGCTCCTTGACGGCGTGGAAGGAGGTGTCAGAGCGTACCAGTGACGCCCTCGAGGGAATCTGCGGTCTGTCTGAGTCGGGTGAAGGACTACATGGGCATCATGGCGTCATCGCTCTGAGCAGAAGTCTTCTTGATGGCGTATGCATCTCTCCGAAGTCCGTAGAAGCGTGGCATGATCTCGTCGAGCCCCCAGTGACTGGTGAAGCTGAAACGGGCACTGGTGGTGCCAACGAGACAGGAATATCCCAGGACATTCAAGTGGTGGACTTGATGCGGCACATGGGAAAAGCGCATCTGCAGTCCTTGAGCCTGTGCGACGACCTTGTCCGTCTTCTTTTACAAAACGTCAGCAAATACACCAATGGGGAGAGTGAGCGTGTCGGGAAGAATGTGCTAAATCGACTTGGTGAAATGAACGACTCCCCCTTGACCTTGAATCAGCATGTAGGAAGCAGAAGATCGCCACAAGAGCGGCTCAAGAAGTTGATTGGCACTGTGAGTCAAGACCGTGCTCCCAGGACTGGTGTGGTGCCCACTTCGCCAGGTGTGTATGCGCTCTGGGGTAAAGCCACTTCTGAGTCGTCCAAATCCGCGGTATTAGACATGCTGGAAGGAAGCCCGTCGCGTCTTGTCGGTCACCTTTCCCCTAAGATCGAGTTTGGGGAGCTTAAGTCAATGGCCTTGGAAGAGAAGTGGGGTCATCCTCGATCGGAGGGTTCGCACTACATTGAGCTGTTGAAAGTGGCACCGTTTGGAATCCAGGACACTCGGTTCCAAGAGCTAAGTTTGCGGGGAAAGGCGGCGTTTCTGATGGTCTTCCCCGGGGAAATGGAAAAGTTTGACAGCACGGCCGCCAGAAAGTACGTTGCAATGCTTGACGCGTACAAGAAGGCGTGTGGGGACGAGCGTGTCGCGAAGAAGGCGGCTGATGGCTTGTTGAAGAAGGCAGGGCACGTGGCTATGTTCGCAGGGTTCACGAACCTGGACTACGACGGACAGTTTCCCGAGAGAGGAAGCCCCCAACAAGTAGCCTTTCTGTCTCATCAAGTAGAGCAATTTCAGAGCCAGCTGAAGTCAGTGAAGGATGCGTCGGCTGCAGAGGCGGCAGAGGCAGCATCGAAGTTGGAAGAAGAACAGGAGGCGGCACGGGAGGCTGAATGCTGCCGCGGCTTGCTTAAGTTCCTCTCTTCTGGCGGTGCTCCACTGGAGCCAGAGACTCGAGAGCAAGTCTTGGGAGAGTATCTGGCTTCTCGTGGCAAGTCGAGTCCCGGCCTCTGAAAAGGGGGCAACGCGGGACCAGTTGATCAGGTTCCGCTGGCCGTAAGTGATCAACAACGAGCGAGGAAGGCCTATCTTGGAGATGGGAAATTCGCAACAAGCAGACCAGTTGGGGGGTCGAAGGTGGTAGGAGGTGTGTCGGAGGTGGCAGATGAGAAGGGTGTTGGTGCGGAGCTGCAAGGTGACGACGGCGGGCTGAAAGGGTCGTGCGTTGAGGGACCTGGCGTTGGTACCAACATAGGAGGCAATGGTGAATTCAATGGTGAATTCGGTGTTGGTGAATTCGGTGTTGGAGCTGTCGGTGGGCCTTTGAAGTTATCCGAGGTATGCAGTGGCATTCGGGAGAGGGTTGCCGCGTCGAAATCGCGTGTGCAGGAAGGCCGAGCGTGGTTAGGGGAAGTCATGGCGGGCAAGGTGAAACATGACCGTGTAGCCAAGCAGGATGTCTTGCGTCAAGCACGAGGACGTCTTGCGGTACACCTGAAGGCGGCTGAAGCAGCAAGGCTGTCCAGAGCGAGGGATTGGATGGGTGAGCATGTGGTGCTTGATCGCAAGTACTCGCCATGGTGGGACGAGGTGGTGAAGACTGTGCCTGTGGGCCGTGCAGCGTACAAAGCCGTGTGTCGTTCGCCGATTCCGTGTGAAGGTTCTGTGGGACGCTGGACGCCAGTGACTGATGGTCTACGTAACGTTCTGCCGCGTGGTCAGCCACTGGTGCTTCCTGACGCTTCCCAAGGGTCGTCGCCTAAGCCGTGCAGGGCTGGAGTTATGCAAACCACCGCTGGGGTTCCCTTTGTGCGTGGTGGTCAGGACTCTCCTGTGCCGATGTACGCGAGCTTCAGTGCTTTCTTGGAGGACGTGGATGACGACCCGTCTGACGAGACAGTGAACCTGGATCCCCCTGAAGTTCCGGTGGTGAGGAGCAAAGTGTCGTGTGCTCGAGTGGCACGTGACGCACGTCTTGGCACGCTGGAGTGGGAGGATCTGAAGGGTAATGCGCCGGCTTGCATGCGCGAGGGTTCCCAGAGGGGAAACAGCGCAGAGGCGGCCGTCTGGGAGGTGCTGAGCGATATTGGGACCGGCAGTCCCGGTTGGAACAGATGCAGTGCTGCGAAAGCGAAGGGAGTGTTTGTCAAGGCGTCTGAATCGCCCCCGTGGAGTGATGCTCGGCGGAGCAGTGAAGCGGAAGCAGCTCTGCGTGTGATCCAGGCGAGTCTTCGTGCCAAAGCGAAGTGTCTGCGTGAGAATAGTGCAGTTGGTGGTCATAAGCATAGGATGTGTGGGGGTGATGATTTCTACACAGCCATGCATGAACATAATGTTGTGCTGGAGAGGGAAACTTCTGATGCCATTGGGATGTTGGCGGAAGTGTTCTTGTCGAAGACAGAGGGTGAGCGGCCGATTGCCTCGGCTCTGGGTGTGCCGGAGGAGAATCCTGTGTTGAACATCCCCGCTGGTGAAACGGCTGAGGGTTTCAGCATGGAACTGCCTGACGACACGACGGCTCGTAGGGTTCGATTGTCCTTGGCCAGAAGGAAGTATGAACACATGGTGAGTGTCGCTGACATTGATGCGCTCGAGGATGCTGAGTGTGAGGGTGCTGGGGTGAGAGGACGATTACGACAGAAGCTCATGGAACGCCAGAAGGCAGTGGTCTTGTCTGAGATGAGACAGTCGTGTACTTCTCCATCGTTCCAGTGCGAGAAGGGTGTGCTTCTGAGGCAGTTGGGTTCAGGTTGTGCTGCGATGGCTCCTGAGCGTGAAAGCGTGGTTGCAATGGCTGGTGCAGTGGCTGAGGGGAGCACCAGGGTGCGGAGATTTGCTGCGGACTCGGCTTGTAATGTCCACCTGACTGGAGATGAGGGTGACCTGTCGGATGCGAAAA
>OJEZ01000143.1_pt1 | contig 8583 bp, 10 predicted proteins | sample 1594001 | NCBI WGS metagenome assembly OJEZ01 (sample SAMN05416726, study PRJEB24817) | seawater metagenome | isolation source: Sea water | place: Canada:Atlantic | collected 2013-07
CAGAGTAGATCGTCGGCAGCGTCAGATGTGTATAAGAGACAGCTGTAGAACCATGGGCTAAATCTACAACACTATATTATGCTCAAACCTTAGCCTCTATTGCTAAACATTATGGAATTTCTTTAGATGAGAGATGGAAAAAACTTCCAAAAAAATTTAGAGATGTAATATTGTTTGGATCGGATGAAGAAGAAATTAAGTTTGTTTATGACGATGGTTATGAAAAATATTCTCATAAAAAAACTTTTGAAGGTGTAATAAATAATCTTGAAAGAAGATTTCTTGAATCTGATAGTGAATGGAAAAGAGAAGCGATAGCTGAATACCAATCTGATTCTGCTTGTGAAGGATGTAACGGTAATAGATTAAAAGAAGAAGCCTTATGTGTTAAAATTGATAATCAGAATATAAGCGAAGTAACTAAAAAATCTATTCTAGATGCAGCTAAATGGTTCAAAGGTTTAGAGCAAAACCTTGATAAACGACAATTTAAGATAGCAGAACATATTTTAAAAGAAATTAATGAAAGACTAACGTTCCTTTTAAATGTTGGGCTTGAATATTTAACATTATCGAGAGAGTCAGGAACTCTTTCTGGAGGTGAGGCTCAAAGAATAAGACTCGCGTCACAAATTGGTTCTGGATTAACTGGTGTACTGTATGTACTTGATGAACCTTCTATCGGATTGCATCAAAAAGATAATGTTAAATTAATAAATGCATTAAAAAGACTAAGAGATTTAGGTAACACTGTAATTGTTGTTGAGCATGATACGGAAACGATGGAAAATGCAGATCATATAATAGATATGGGTCCAGAAGCTGGAACTAATGGTGGTGAAATAATTGCACAAGGTACTTATGATGAAATACTAAAAAATAAAAACAGTATCACCGGTCAATACTTGTCTCATAAAAAATATATAGAAATTCCAAGAACTAGAAGGCTTGCAAAAAATGGAAGGTTTGTTGAAATTAATGGTGCTAGTGGAAATAATTTGAACAACGTTAATCTTAAAATTCCAACAGGAAGTTTTACTTGCGTAACTGGTGTTTCAGGTAGTGGTAAATCAACACTAATATTACAAACATTATATCATGCATTAAATTTAACCTTGAATAACAAAGCTAGAAAAGTCCCTAAAGAGTTTAAGAGTTATAAAGGTGTTGAGCTTATAGATAAAATAATTGATATAGATCAGTCTCCTATTGGAAGAACACCTAGATCAAACCCAGCAACTTATACAGGAGCTTTTGGCCCCATTAGAGATTGGTTTACAGCACTACCAGAGTCAAAAACAAGAGGATATAAGCCAGGCAGATTTTCTTTTAATGTTAAAGGTGGAAGATGTGAAGCTTGTGAAGGTGATGGTGTAATTACATACGAGATGCACTTCTTACCTGATGTTTATATCCAGTGTGATGAATGCAAGGGAACCAGGTACAATAGAGAAACTCTTGAGATAAAATTTAAAGATAAAAGTATTGCCGATGTATTGGATATGTCTGTAGACGAGGGATGTGAGTATTTCGAAAATATTTCAAATATTAAAACAAAACTATTAACACTAAAAAAAGTAGGCCTTGGGTATATAAAGATTGGACAGCAGGCAACAACACTATCTGGTGGTGAAGCTCAACGTATTAAATTAGCTAAGGAATTATCAAAAAGATCTACAGGAAGAACCATGTACATATTAGATGAACCAACAACGGGTCTTCATCAACATGATATTAAAAAACTACTAGAAATACTTCATACATTTGTAGCTCTAGGAAATACAGTTGTTGTTATTGAGCATAATTTGGATGTAATCAAAACAGCTGATTATATCGTTGATATGGGTCCTGAAGGTGGTGTCAAAGGTGGAAATATTATCGCAGAGGGCAAACCTGAGGATATTATCAAAATAAAAGGTAGTTATACTGGTGAATTCTTAAAACCCATGCTGGAAGAAAAATTTAAAAAGAAGTTAAAGATTTAAACAATTAGTGTATAAGTGATTCTAATTATGGGTAATTTACTATCATCACTTCCAAAAACAATTCATGCATCATTAGCTTTAGCTATAATTCTATTTCTAGGATTATTTTATGGTAATGGTGGTTTTGATTTTGATACAATTTTTTGGAGTTGGTTAACAAGATTTATTCATGTAACGGTTGCTATAATGTGGATTGGTTTGCTTTGGTATTTTAACTTTGTACAAATTCCAAATATGCCAAAAATCCCTGACGAACAAAAACCTGCTATAGGTAAAGTTATTGCTCCAGCTGCATTGTTTTATTTTAGATACGCTGCATTACTGACAGTTCTGTCAGGATTAATTTTAGCTTATCTGAATGGTTATTTACACGATGCTATGACATTAGGTGGTGGTGGAAAAAATACAGCTATAGGTATTGGGATGTGGCTTGGTTTATATATGGCTTATAATGTTTGGTTTATAATTTGGCCAAATCAAAAAAGAGCACTAGGTATGGTTGAGTGCGAACCTGATGTTAAAGCAAAATCAGCAAGAACAGCAATGTTGTTTTCAAGAACAAATACTCTTTTATCGATACCAATGTTACTTTCAATGGTAGCAGCTCAAAACCTTTATTAAATTTATTCTGTATCTTCTTTTAGGATTGTTTTTTGTGAAACTCTAAGTTTTACAAGTATTGGATTAGCTATATAAATTGAAGAATAAGTTCCAAATATAACACCCATTATCATGGCTAAAGAAAAACCTTTTAATATTTCCCCACCAAATAAATAAATTGAAACTAAAGCAAGCAATGTTGTGGCTGATGTAATTATAGTTCTGGAAAGAGTTTCATTGATTGAGATATTTGTAAGTTCATAAATCTTGATATCAGAAAACTTTCTTAAATTTTCCCTAACTCTGTCATAAATAACAACAGTATCGTTCATTGAATAACCAACTATAGTTAAAACGGCGGCAACTATTGATAGATTTATTTCTAGACTGAATAGCGAGAAAAGACCTAGTGTTATAATGACATCATGGAATAAGGCTAAAATAGCACCTAAACTAAATTGCCATTCGAATCTTATCCATATGTAAAATAACATTGCAGCTAGAGATAGTGCAATTGCAATAATACCAGACTTTAATAATTCAGAGCTAACTTTTGGACCTACATTTTCAACTCTTCTGAAATTAAAAGAGCCTCCCAAAGAAGATGTTAAATCTTTTTTAATAACCTCAATAGCGTTTGCACTTGTATCTTTTTTCTCTATCTTAATTAAAAAATCATTTTCATTACCAAATTTTTTAACATTAAAATCTCCTAAATTCATTTTATTAAAAGATTGTCTTAAAGAAGTGACATTAATATTTTTATCATTAGACCTTAGTTCTATTAAGGTCCCACCTTTAAAATCTACACCAAAATTAAGTCCTTTAAAAAATAACAATAGAACAGATGCAATGACTAGACTTAAAGAGATAAGATTAAATAGTTTATAAAATTTATTAAAATTAATCATTTATATTAGGTTAGTTTTTTCTTTATTTCTTACCACGTAAAGACCAGTAAGCATTCTTGCAATAAAATAAACTGAAAACAGTGTAGTAAAAATTCCTACAGCTAAGGTCACAGAGAAGCCTTTAACGGGTCCAGAGCCCATAAAGAATAAGATTACAGCTGCAATTAATGTAGTTATATTTGCATCTATAATTGCAGTTTTTGATTTCACATAACCTGTATCAAAAGCTATTATATTATTTTTTTCTTTCTTGCATTCTTCTTTAATTCTTTCAAAAATTAATACATTAGCGTCAACTGCCATACCTACTGTTAAAATGATACCTGCTATTCCAGGAAGAGTTAATGTTGCTTCAAATAAAGTTAAAATACCAACTAAAAAGAATAAGTTAATTAGTAGTGTTATATTAGCAATTAGACCAAATATTTTGTATTTAAAAAACATAAAAATTATAACTAATAAAAAACCAATCATAAGAGCAATAACTCCAGCATTAATTGAGTCTTGACCAAGGTCAGGTCCTACTGTTCTTTCTTCAATTATATTAAGTGGAGCTGGTAATGCTCCCGATCTTAATAGTAGAGCCAAGTCTGTTGCAGATTGGAACGTAAAATTTCCACTGATCTGGCCATTTCCACTTGCTATAGTATCTCTAATTACTGGAGCACTAACAATTTTACCATCTAGAACGATAGCCAATTGCTTGCCAACACCGGTACTAGTTGCTTTACCAAATCTTTTAGCCCCCACTCTATCAAGAGTAAATGATACTACTGTTTCGTTTGTTTGATTGTTCATTTGTGGTTGAGCATCCAGTAAATTCTCACCATTTAAGATTATTCTTTTACTAACCATTGCTTCGCTAGTTCCATCTTCAAACTGAAGCATTTCAGTTCCAAAAGTGTCATTATTATTTTGAGTGACAAATCTAAATGTTAAATTTGCAGTTTTTCCTAAAAGTGACTTTATACGCATAGGATCATCTAGACCCGGAAGTTCAACTAAAATTCTATTATTACCTCTTTTTAATATATTGGGCTCATTAGTACCAACCTCATCAACTCTTCTTCTAACTATTTCTAAAGCTTGATCTTGTGAAGAAGTTTTGATTTCAATAAGTCCATACTTTGAAAGAGTTAAAGTAAATTCATTATTTTGTATTTCTAAATCAAACTGATGAGATTTATACTGGTTATAGTAAGGATTAATATCACTTTCTTTATCAAGAAAAAAAGTTTCAACTAATTGAGCATTATCATTAGAAACATTAAATATTATTTTTTTATTTTCTATTCTCAGATCATTAAAAGTTATTTTCTTATCTTTTAAAAAATTTCTAATAACAGTTGTTGTATTTTGTAATTTTTGAATTTCAACAGGTCCATTATCAATCTCAAGTAAAAGATATGAACCACCCTGTAAATCTAAACCTAGATTTATCTTTTTTGAAATAAAGCTATCTTCAGAGTTCTGAAAATTTGATGCAGCAATAAAAATAAAAAAAATAGATACTAATGAAACTAAGGTAATTCTTAATTTAGAAAAGTATAACACTTTAGTTAAATGTTATTTTTTTACTTCAGGGGAGTTAAGTAATCCTTGGATGCCTGTAGATTTGATAATTTCAACTTTAACGTTGTCAGCAATTTGCACTTCAACTTTTTCATTATCAATAATTCTTTCAACTGTCCCAATAATACCGGCAGACGTTACAACCTTGTCTCCTCTTGATAAGTTTTCTACCATGGCTTTATGCTCTTTAACTTTCTTTTGTTGAGGTCTTATTAAAAAAAAGTAAAAAATAACAAAAATTAAAATTAGCGGTATAAATTGTCCTATTCCTGAATCCATTTTTCTCCTTGATTAAAGTGAATACTTACAACATCTATTAAATTAAAACAACTTTAAATCTTATTGATTTTCTCAATATTATTCATGTAAGGCCTTAAAACTTCAGGTACAATAATAGAGCCATCTTCTTGTTGATAATTTTCCAATATAGCAACTAATGTTCTGCCAATCGCTAAACCACTGCCATTTAGTGTTCCAACAAAAACTGTTTCTTTTTTTTCGTTTTTATATCTAGCTTTCATTCTTCTTGCTTGAAACGATCCACATGAAGAGCAACTTGAGATTTCTCTATATTTATCCTCAGATGGAAGCCACACCTCAATATCAAAAGTTTTTTCAGCACTAAACCCCATATCACCAGTACACAAAACTATTTTTCTATATGGAAGTTTTAGTAAATCTAAAATTTTAGTTGCACAATCAGTCATTCTATCGAGTTCTGGTAAGCACTTATCTGCCTCAACAATACTCACCATTTCAACTTTGTAAAATTGGTGCTGTCTAATCATACCTTTTGTATCTTTACCATAACTACCTGCTTCTTTTCTAAAACATGGAGTTGAAGCAACCATTCGCATAGGAAGTTTTTTTTTATCAATAATTTGATCTTTTACAATATTGGTTAAAATAACTTCAGCAGTTGGAATTAAAAACTTTCTGTCACTAGAATCATCTAATTTAAGTTCAAACTGATCATTATCAAATTTAGGTAATTGTCCTGTACCATACATAGTAGCATCTGTTGCAATTAGTGGCGGTGATATTTCTTCATAACCATTAGTATTAACATGTGTATCAAGCATAAAATTTGATAAAGCTCTTTCTAACAAGGCCAATTTATCTTTTACAAAAACAAACCTAGAGCCAGTAGTTTTTGTGGCTAGATCAAAATCAAGCATGTTTAAGTTTTCACCTAATTCATAATGAGATTTAGGCTTAAATGTAAAATTATGTATTGTTCCTGATTTAGAAATTTCTATATTTGAATTTTCATCTTTACCTGTAGGAACGTCAGAATGAGGTATATTTGGTATTGATGATAAAATAGTTTCTAATTCATTTTTAACATTAGTTTGTAATTTATTAATATTATCTATTTCAGATGAAATTTTTTTAGATTTTTCAAAAAGTGACTGATCTTTAGACTTTGAAATATCTTTTTTTTCTTTTTCAAGCAGTTCTCTTTGTTGGATATATTCTCTATTGCTCTCATCCAATGATAAAATCTTATCGACATCTATATCTAGGAATCTTTTATTTAAAGCTTTTTTAAAAGCCTCAATATCATTTCTAATTTCTTTTATATTATGCATTCTTTTTATTTTTCTTATCAATAATGTTTACAGAAAATATAGATAATTCATATAAAATCAATAATGGTATTGCTAGTCCAATTTGAGTTATAGGATCAGGTGGTGTTAATAATGCAGCTGCTGCAAAAATCATTACAACAACATATTTTCTTTTTTCTCTAAGAAACTTAGCATTAACTATGCCAACTCTAGCTAACAAACTAAGAACAACTGGTAGCTGAAAACTTATACCAAATGCAAAAATTAATTTCATTACAAGTGAAAGATATTCACTAACTTTTGCTTCCAATTGGATGGGTAATCCTGTTGAGGCCCCTGTGCTTTCGAAAGAGAGAAAAAACTTTATGGCTAGTGGCATTATTAAATAATAAACAAGCATTCCTCCTAGAAAAAATAATATAGGCGTTAAAACTAGATAAGGAACGATTGCAATTTTTTCATGCTTATAGAGTCCTGGTGCAATAAATTTCCATATTTGTACCAATATAAAGGGACATGTAACAAAGAATGCTGCAAAAAAAGAAACCTTTAAGTATGTTAAAAATGTTTCCTGTAAAGCTGTAAAAATTAATCTTCTATCAGTTCCACTTTCATTTACTGCTTTAGCAAAAGGCTCAACTAAAAAACCATAGAGATGTTCTGAAAAAAAATAACATCCAATAAAAAAGATAAACAAAAAAATAAAAGAATGAATTAATCTTTTTCTAAGTTCAGTTAGATGGCTTACAAAACCACCTTCATTTTCAGATTTTGTCATTATCTTTTTTTTCTTCTATAGGTTTTTCTATTTCATTAGAATTAATATCAAGGTCAGCTACCTCATTTTGTATATTGCTAATATATCTTTTAGTGGTTCCTATCCATGAACCAACTTTTTTTAACATATGTGGGAAATCTTTTGGGCCAATAACAATGATTGCAACAGCTACTACTATTAAAATCTCAAACCAGCCAATAGTGGGCATTTAATTTATTCTTTGTCTTTGCTGTCTTGATTATTTTCTGAAACGTTTTTAGGCTCAGGCTCAGACTCATCAGTAATATCTGTAGCCATACCTTTTTTAAAACTTTTTATACCTTTAGCCACATCACCCATTAGACTAGAAATTTTACCTCTACCAAATAAAAGGACAACTAAGATTACTACAATTGCTATTTGCCAAATTCCAATGCTCATAATATTTTATACCTCTTTTAAATTTAATTTTAAAGTAACTTTTTACTTTTCTTCTTCTGGACTTAGTGTTCCACCTAGCATCTCATCGATATTTTCATAAATATCTTCTTTTTTTTCTACTTGTTTTTCTTTGTAAAATTTACCAGTACCAAATATTGCATTATCTATGTTTGAGCTATCAATCAGACCAGCAGATCCCAATTCGTCAACTGTAGGTAAATCAGACAGTTTTTGAAGACTAAAATGACTTAAGAAATCATTAGTAGTTCCATACTGAATTGGTTTACCAGGTACATCTTTACGGCCTTGTGGTTTTACCCAATTTAGCTCCATTAAAATCTCAAGTGTATTCGTTCCAAAAGCAACACCTCTAATTTCTTCAATTTCAGCTCTGGTAACAGGTTGGTGATAAACAATTATAGCTAATGTTTCAACTGCAGCTCTAGATAATTTTTTTTCTACAGTTTTTTCTTGAGACATAAGGTTTGATAAATTTTCAGATGTTCTAAAAGACCATCTTTTAGAAATGCAAACTAAATTAATTCCTCTTGATGAATATTCTTTTTGTAACTTCTCCAATGATTTTAAAACATCAATTTTTTTTGAAATTTTAGATTCGATAGTGTCGATATCTAACGGTTCAGCAGCAGCAAAAACAATTGCCTCAACTTCTCTTTCACCAGCATTCATTTTTGATGGGAAAGTAACTATATTGTCTGTCTCTTATACACATCTGACGCTGCCGA
>OJEZ01000145.1_pt1 | contig 8551 bp, 9 predicted proteins | sample 1594001 | NCBI WGS metagenome assembly OJEZ01 (sample SAMN05416726, study PRJEB24817) | seawater metagenome | isolation source: Sea water | place: Canada:Atlantic | collected 2013-07
CTCTAATTCTTTTGTTTGCAGCAACTCCACCCGCAACTACAAATTTATTTTTATTTGTTATGTTCATTTTTTTAAATTCTTCAAAAGCAATTTTACTTTTCTTATATAGTATTTCTTCAATTGTTTTTTGAAAAGATGCTGCAAGATCATATTTTTCTTGTTCAGTTTTTATTTGTTTTGATATTTTTAAAACAGCAGTCTTTAAACCTGCAAATGATAAATTACAGCCCCCTTTATGAAAAATTGGCTTGGGTAATTCATATTTATTGGGATCACCTTTTTTTGCATATACTTCAATTTGTGGCCCACCAGGAAACTCTATTCCTAATAACTTTGCCGTTTTATCAAATGCTTCACCTACAGCATCATCAATAGTTGTTCCTAATCTTTTATAATTTCCCAAACCTTGCACACTTAAAAACTGAGTGTGGCCTCCAGAAATTAAAAGCAATAAGTAAGGATAGTTTAATTCAGAATTTAGTTTTGGGCTTAATGCATGTCCTTCTAAATGGTTAACAGCTATAAAAGGTTTATTAAGAGAAGAGGCCATTGCTTTTCCAAAACTTAAACCAACTGAAAGACAAACCATAAGACCAGGTCCTGCAGTTGCAGCTATTGCATCCAGGTCTTCCATTTTTACTGCACTTTCATCAAGAGCTTTTTTAGTGATTAAATCAATTTTTTCCATATGAGATCTTGCGGCAAGTTCTGGCACAACACCACCAAACTCTTTATGAACATCTACCTGACTTGAAACAATACTTGATAAAATTGTTGGCATACCTTGCTCATTTTCAGTTATGATAGAGGCAGCTGTTTCATCACAGCTTGATTCAATTCCTAAAATTATGGGTTTTTTATTCATTAAATTAGTTTTTATTAATATTACATTCTCAATATAAGTATGAAGTATAAAGCAATTAAATGAAAAATAGAAAAATTATTATAGGCTCTAGAGGAAGCAAATTAGCACTAATCTATGCAGAAAAAGCTAGAGAAAAAATTCTCAAACATTCAAAAGATTTTGGAATTGAAGAAGTAATCATTAAAGAAATCGTAACCAAGGGTGATCAAGTTCAAGACAAAAGATTATCCGAAGTAGGTGGTAAGGGACTTTTCTCAAAAACTATAGAGGTTGAATTATTAGAAAAAAAAATAGACATAGCTGTGCATGCATTAAAAGATATGCCTTCTGAAGAAACCAAAGGATTGTTAACAGATTGCTTTTTAGAAAGAAACGACCCAAGAGAAATTTTAATTAGCAAAGATAATAAACATCTAAAAGATTTAGCTTCAAATTCAATTATTGGAACATCCTCATTTAGAAGAGAATTTCAGATTAAAAAAATAAGAGATGATCTTGATTGTAAATTAATTAGAGGAAATGTTGATACAAGAATAAGAAAACTTAATGAGAATTTATATGATGCAATTATTTTATCTTATGCTGGAATTGATTCTTTGGGATTAAATCAAAATATCTCTCAAACTTTTTCTACTTCAGAAATTATACCTTGTGCTGGACAAGGAGTTATTGCTTTGCAATGTAGAGATAATGATGAAGGTTTAATTGAATTATTAAAAAAAGTTGATCATCAATCAACACACAGTTCAATAAAAGCTGAAAGAAATGTTTTAAAAGTTTTAGAAGGAGACTGTGAAACAGCAGTAGGAGCATTTGCAAACATTGAGGGTGATAAAATTAATCTTGAAGTAGAGCTTTTTTCACTAGATGGCAGTAAAAGGTTTTATTTAAAATCATCTGAAAGTATAGACAAAGCAGAAGAATTAGGAATAGAGATGGGAAAAACTCTTAAAAAGATGTCTAATAATTCTTACAAAAAATAATATGCATATTTTATTCACACGACCCTTAGAAGATTGTCATGAAATGATATTAAAATTTCAATCATTGGGTCATGAAATATCTCATTTACCATTAATTAATATTGAGGGTTTAAAATATGAAGCTCCCAACTATTCTGACTTTAAAGGAATTATTTTTACAAGCACTAATGCAGTTAAATTTTTGGATATAAAGAACATTGATAAAAAATTAAAATGTTTTTGTGTTGGAAATGCTACAGAAAAAAAAGCTAGAAGTGTTGGTTTTCAAAATGTTTTTGCAGCTGAAGGAAATGTTAATAATCTTAAGGAATTAATCTTACAAAATTTTAAACCTTCTGAAGGAAAGCTAATTTATATAAGTGGAGAAATAATCTCTAGCAATTTAGATAAAGAGCTAATTTCAGATGGCTACAATGTGGAAAGAATAATCAACTATAGGGCTAATGAAATTAAAAAGTATGATGAAAGCTTTATTGAAAAACTTAAATTGAAAATGCCTGAAATCACTTACATTTATTCACAAAATAGTGCGATTAATTTTTTAAAAGTAATTAAAAATTATCAGCTAGAAACCCTATGGATGAATACTAATTTGATGTGCATTGGAGAAAAAACCTCTTCAATTCTTAATGAAATTAAATGGAAAAAAATTTTTCTTTTTAACCCTGGAGAAGAAGAATTTTTGCTATATAAAATTTAATTATGGACATATTTAGTAATTTTAGTGATCTGTTTATTTCTGTTTGGTCTAAAGGAATTCGTGGAGTTGATATTTTTCAAATACTAATTGGTATTGGAATATTTTTTATTTTTTTAATTTTTAGAGGAATAATAAGTAAAGTTATTATTAAAAGATTAGAAGCAATTTCAAAAAGAACTACAAATAAATTAGATGACACCTTCGTCCATGCAATGGAAGGGCCAGCTAGATTTTTACCAATTGTTCTAGGTTTTTTTATTGCAAGTTATTATATGTCTTTTGCAGATGATGGGAGAGCCATAGTTGATACAATTAATCGAACATTAATTACAATTTTAATATTCTGGGTTATCCATCAAATTATTGAACCAATTTCTTATATTTTAAGTGGGCTAGATAAAATGTTAACCCGTGAGTTAGTGGGCTGGATTATAAAATCCTTAAAGATTTTAATTTTTATTCTAGGGTTAGCAGCTGTTCTTGAACTTTGGGGAATAAAAATTGGACCAATTATTGCTGGACTTGGTTTATTTGGTGTTGCTGTTGCTTTAGGTGCACAAGACTTATTTAAAAATTTGATTTCAGGAATTTTAGTTTTAGTAGAAAAAAGATTTAAAATTGGAGACTGGATATTAGTAGAAGGTATCATTGAAGGTATTGTTGAGAAAATTGGTTTTAGATCAACAGTTTTAAGAAAGTTTGATAAATCTTTAGCTATAATTCCTAATTTTCAGTTTGCTGAAAATGCAGTTATCAATATTAGTGAGACAACTAACTGGAGAATAGATTGGGCAATAACACTTCAATATGACACTACTGTTGAACAATTAAAAAAAATTAGAAATGAAATTGAAGGTCACATTAATAAAAATGATGATTTTGACAAAGCTGTAGGAGTTGCAGTTAGAGTTGAAAAATTTTCAGATAGTTCGATTGATATGAGGGTTAGATGTTTTACTGCCTCTAACAGTTTTTCAACTTGGTTGGAGGTTAAAGAAAAACTTGCAATTGAAATAAAACAAATTGTTGAAGGAAACAAGGCAGCTTTTGCTTTCCCAAGTCAGTCAATTTATATTGAGAAAAAATGATAGCTATTTTTTACTTAGCACTTCAAATATTAAAACTTTATTCATATGTCGTTTTAGCTAATGTAGTTATTAGCTGGCTTGTTGCATTTAATATCTTAAATACTCAAAATAGATTTGTTTATTCTATTTTAGAGGTGACTTATCGATTAACAAATCCTGCACTTAATAAAATAAGAAGTTTTTTACCTAATTTAGGATCAGTAGATATTTCTCCAGTTATATTACTGTTATTGATTTGGTTTATAGAAATGTGTATGAAGTTGTACATTGCACCAATGATTTTTTAAGGAAATACATGATTTTAATTGATGGAAAAAAAATAGCAGCTGAACTTAGAGAAGAACTAAGACAAGAGGTTGTAGAGCTAAAAGCTAAACACAACAAAATTCCTGGGCTTACGGTTATTTTAATTGGGGATATGGCCCCTAGCCAAATTTATGTTCGTATGAAAGAAAAAGCTGCGAATGAAGTAGGGTTAAAATCTGAAGTAATTAGATACCCAGAAGCTGTTGAAGAAAAAACAGTATTAGATAAAATTGAAGAACTAAATAAAGATGAAAGTATTTCAGGAATTTTAGTTCAACTACCTTTACCAAAACATATTGATAAGCAAAAAGTTATTGAAACTATTTTGCCAGGTAAAGATGTTGATGGGTTTCACCCAATGAATGTTGGTAATCTTTCATCAGGATATGAAAGTTCAGTACCTTGTACGCCTTTAGGATGTTATCTAATGATTAAAAAAATTGAACCAAACTTGAGTGGGAAAAAAGCGGTTATGATTGGTAGATCAAATTTAAATGGTAAACCAATGGCGCAGTTACTTTTAAAAGAAAATTGTACAGTTACGATAACTCATTCAAAAACTAAAGATTTAAAAGCAGAATGTTTAGAAGCAGATATTATTGTTGCGGCAGTTGGTATCCCAGAACTTGTAAAAGCTGACTGGGTTAAAAAAGATGCAATTGTAATAGATGTTGGTATCAATAAAACTGAAAACGGTATAGTTGGAGATGTTGCTTTTGAAGAAGTGTCAAAAGTTGCAAGAGCTTTAACACCTGTTCCAGGTGGAGTAGGGCCAATGACGATTGCCTGCTTGCTAAAAAATACTATTGAGTGTTTTAAAAGAACTCAAAAATAAAAATTTTCTATTTCCCTCTAATAATTCCTTACCATTTGAAGAAGGACATGTTTATTTTTTTTAGTTTTTCCTATGACTATCTTGCAAACTAATAACAAAAAATGACCAGTCATGACTTAAGTAACTTTTAAATGACTAGTAAGCTTATAATTAGTTGATAAAGGAATATTAATGTCCATATGTATCAAAACAAAAATTTAATTAAAAGAAACAACATAAATGATAAAATTTTTAATTTTCTTATTCTCAATTATTATTTATAACTCTTCAATAATTGCTATGGAAAAAAAACCTTATCATCATTTACCAGATGGAACTTTTAGAAATCCAGAAGGATCACCAGTTAGAACTAGCCAAGCCAAGTTTTCATACACACAATTCATTAAATTGAAAAAGAAAATAGACATGACTGTTCCAAAAGAACATGTTGTAGCTAAAGAGAAAGTTTTATCTGATTTAGAAAAGTATAAAAATGAAGATTATATTGCTTGGATTGGTCATGCTACATACTTAATTAAGTTAGGAGATACAACGATTATAACAGATCCAGTGTTTTCAAAAAATGCAGGACCTTTAATTTTTGGCCCAGATAGATTTACTGAGCCTGCTTTAAATTTAAATGAAATTCCAAAGACTGATTTATTATTATTAACACATAATCATTATGATCATCAAGATATGGGAACTATTAGAAAGTATCCGTTTAAAGATACAAAAGTTTTAACACCTCTAAATCTTGGAAAATATTTTACAAAAAATAGATTTAACGATGTAAATGAAATGGATTGGTACGAAGAAATTAAAGTTAATGAGGATTTAAAAGTAACATTACTCCCAGCTGTTCATTGGTCTAAAAGAAGCTTAACAGATATGAATAAAACACTCTGGGGTAATTTCTTAATTGAATATAAGGGTAAAAAAATCTTATTTGCTTGCGATACTGGTTATGGAAATATTTATAAAGAATTAGGTGAAAAATATGGTCCAATTGATTTAACAATGATTAATATTGGAGCTTATGATTTTAAACCTATGTTTGATAAATCGATTTATCACACAACGCCAGAAGAAGCCTTAAATGTAGCAAAAGATTTAAGAAGTAAAAAGGTTATGGGAACACACTGGGGAACTTTTGTTTTATCTTTGGAACCAATTATGGAACCACCAGTAAGATTTAAAGCTAGTGCAGAAAAGTATGGCTTTAATAAAGAAGATGCAATTATCTTTAAAATTGGAGAGATAAACTCATTAAAAAATATATTATCAAATTAAGATTATTTTTTTTCCATTATCCATAAAGCATTTTCGCTTAGAAAAAATATTTTACCATTAGAAGGATGAACTTGAATATCTCTTATTCTTCCAATCTTGTTCTTAAAAATAATATCTTCTTCTACTTTAGATAGGTCATTGAATATTAATTTTCTTAAAGATTTATCTTTTAAAGAAGTAACTAGTGCATGCCCATTCCATTCTTTAAACTCATTTCCTTTGTAAATTGTAATAGCACTAGTAGCTATGGAAGGTACCCAATATTGAATTGCTTTAGTAAAACCTGGCTTCCATTTAGGACCAATAGGAATTCCAGAATAATTTTTTCCACCCCAGCCTAAAATTTTCCATCCATAATTTTCTCCTTTTTTAGCCTCTCCAAACCAATCGCCACCTCTTGCTCCATGATTACTTAAATATATTTTTCCATCATAATCGGAGAGTGTTAAACCTTGTGGATTACGAACACCTATTTGATAAATTTCAGGTAACCAGTTTTTCTTACCTTCAAATTTTGGATTATCTTTTGGAATACTACCGTCAGTATGAATTCTAATAATACTACCAGGATGTTTTGTGGGATCTTGAGCAATCATACCTTGGCCTCTTTCACCAGTTGAGGCATAAAGATAGTCACCCTTAATCGCTAATCTTGAACCAAAATGATAACCAGAATCTATAGGAGGGTTTGCTTGAAAAATATTTCTAAAATCTAATTCTTGTTTATTTAATTTTGCTTTTGCAATTGAGGTGCTTGTTTTCGAATTCCCCCTATCTTCTGAATAAGAAATCCACAGCATATTATCTTGGTGAATAATATCTAATAACCCACCTTGGCCGACTTCTAAAAAATTAAGATTATGTTTAATCTCTGTAACTTCTTTTGAGACAACATTAACAATTTTAATTTTTCCACTTTTTTCAGTAATAATGATTTCATTATTATTAATAAATGATGATCCCCAAGGTTCATCTAGCTCTATTATTTTAGTGAAGGTATAATTATTGGAATAACTTTTTGAAGCAAATAAAAGAAAAAAAATTACTAATAAAAAATATTTTTTCACTTTAAGAAAGTTTTGATCTACCACCATCAACAGCTATTATCTGTCCAGTAATCCAAGAACTCTCTTCAGTAATTAAAAATTTAGCAAGCGCTGCAGAATCTTTTCCTTCACCCAATCTTTTAAGAGGATGAGCTTTAGCAATTCCTTCTGCAATTGCAGGATTTTTTAACATTGGCTCTGCGATTTTAGATTTTGATAAACTTGGTGCAATACAATTTACCCTAATATGTGGAGCAAACTCAGCAGCCAGTGTAACAGTTAATCCTTCAACAGCAGCTTTAGCAGAAGCAATAATTGTGTGATTAGTAAAACCTCTTTGAGCGGCAACAGTTGAAAATAAAACTACTGAGCCTTTGTTCTTTTTTAAACTTTCCTGAAATCCTTTTATAACTTCAATGGCTGAATAAAGGTTTAGTTTCATGCATTTATTCATATCTTCTTCTGTAACCATTCTTAATGGTTTTAAATCAATAGATCCTACACAGTAAGCAATACCCTTAATTTCATTAATATCTGATTTTACTTTTTCTATAAACCCATCTTCTAAAACATCAGCAACCGTATAAGAGCAACCCAATTTTTCTGCAATTACTTTAACTTCACTTTCATTTCTTGCAACTAGATGAATATCATTGCCTGAATTTTTTAATTGTTCAGCTAAGCTAGAGCCTACAGAACCTGTCGCACCAAAAATAAGATATTTTTCTGACATATAATTTTTATTTAGTTATATTTAACTATGAAATTGTTTTTTATACTTGGCAATCAATTATTTCCATTAAAATACGTAGACCGCTTCAAAAAGGACCACTCTTTTTACATGGCAGAAGACTATGAACTATGTACTTATGAAAAGCATCATAAGCAAAAGATACTGCTATTTCTATCTTCTATGAGGTCTTATGCAGATATGCTTAAGGTGAATAAATACAAAGTTGAATATTCTAAAATTGAGGACAAAGATTTTAAAGACACTTATTTTAAGAAATTAAAAATTATCATTGATAAAAAAAAAATTACTGAAATTTCAAGCTTTGAGGTTGAGGATAAATTTTTTGAAAAGAAAATTTCGCAATTTTTAAAAAAAGAAAAAATTAACTGGAATATTGTTCAAACTCCAATGTTTTTAAACTCAAGAGATGAGTTCAAAAGTTATTTAGCAAAATCAAAAAAACCTTTTATGGCAACATTTTACAAAGAGGTTCGTAAAAAATCTGGAATATTAATGGGAGCAGATGGAAATCCTATTGGAGGTAAATGGAGTTTTGATGAAGATAATAGAAATAAATTACCGAAAGATATATTAATACCAGAATTTCCAAAAATTAATGAAACTAGTCATACTAAAAAATTAAAACCTATTATTGAAAAGTTTTTTAAAGACCATCCTGGTCTGTCTCTTATACACATCTGACGCTGCCGACGATCTACTCTG
>OJEZ01000155.1_pt1 | contig 8351 bp, 2 predicted proteins | sample 1594001 | NCBI WGS metagenome assembly OJEZ01 (sample SAMN05416726, study PRJEB24817) | seawater metagenome | isolation source: Sea water | place: Canada:Atlantic | collected 2013-07
TAGACTTGCGCAGTAAATTCACGAAACTACTTGGACGCAATCGGACGTTATTCCTCGACCTCTGATGTCGACGTCGGAACGTACAGCAATAATGGATGAGGTCCATTTTCAAATAAAATCTCTCCAGAAGATCCGCGGTCATGTTGATGTTGTCGGTGATACTAATGTTACGAGTTCCGTTGATAATCTTGTTCTGCAACCGGTTATAGCACCGGCTCTCAAGAAATCTCCTACCCCTACCGGTGACGATCTCGAAACAGCGCTTCAAATATTTACACTTGAAGCTGTTCAATCGCTTAAAGATGAATTGGTGGCAATAACCGATGGCAATTTGGGTTTGCTGAAGACAATTTGTTTAGACATGGCAGCAAAGTTTGGAGTATCTTTTACGGCCCATGCCAAAGAGACGACAGAGACTGTACTCTCGAATCATCAAGTCCTTATTGCAAGCTGTCAAGAAATGATCGAGAAGAGCCTCGTACCTGTTCATAAGGTGCATGAAGCATTATGGCGTAGGGTTTCATCCTTGGAATCGACAGTCCAAGAGGCCAATGCTAAATCTGCTTCGATCGAAGAGAAAGTGGACAACCTGGGCGTCTTGTTCTCTTCGTTCGGAGAGAAATTAGACAAATTGGTCTTCTCGTCGGATCATCAAGAAATTGCATTCACCGAGTTGGAACTCAAGGTCGACGAGTGTGTAGCTGACTCGAAGCAAACCGGCAAGAAAGGTGGTTTTGTACCTCCCGATCCCTTTCCTCCTAGCGCTCGTGGTCCTGTTGTATATGGGCCCCCTGGTGGCTCGAAGAAGAGTTTTGTACCTCCCGATCCCTTTCCTCCTAGCGCCCGTGGTCCTGTTGTATATGGGCCTCCTGGTGGCTCGAAGAAGACTCCGATTACGATGAGTCATGCTGGCTCTCCATTTGGCGGTGGTTTCGGTGGTCCAGTGCCTTGTGATAGTGGATTGTTTCTAGGAGTTGACCATCGTCCACCCAAGTTTCCTATGGGCACCGGTATTGGTCGGAGCCATCATCCTTTCCCCGATAGTGTATTTCTTGTGGGGATGGAGCCTTCATTGCTGGAATTTGAGTTTCAAGGTCAACACTTCAAAGACTTTCTTGCGGAAATGCGTGAGCGGCATCATACGGAGTCGGATGTGGACCTTTTTGAGATGTTCTTGTTGCTTGCGCAGTCTCCGCCAACGTCTACTCAAACGATTTTATTGGCTTCCAACGACATTGCGAAATTCAAGCGGATGGCCACTCTTCACGTGACTCAGTTGCCTGACAGCTTGGGCGAGAATTGCAAGAATGCTGCTCGTATGGTGGAAGAGGCTAAGAACCTTGCAGAAAATGGCTTCATGGGGGTTAATTCAATTCTCAGCACCAATCCTCTCGATGGTGTTTTGTGGTTACTTTCGACGGTTATGTGTGCCCTTGATGACCTTGACCTCCGGATCCCGATTGCATATCGGGTCTTGATGATATTGAAAGCTCTGAAAGAGAAGCGCGAGCTGAGTTCTGTTGAAATGACTTATTTGTTTGATCCAGCATTTTTGGCTCAACTGAAGGAGACGGAGTTTTATCTCTCATCAGTTGCAGCATACACTACGTTCGATACGACTCTTGCTGAACATTTCTCGAAGTCTATGGCTGAATTCACTCAGTTTCGTCAGCTGGCTATTGTGCCGCCTCACATGCAAGATGGTATTCAGATATTGAAGCTGTTTGGGTTGCCTGCCACGTCCGCTGTGATTCTTGCGAACTGCGTGATTGGTGTATATGGTCAACTACCTCGAGCTGAATCCCTTGTCCATAGTCTGCTTCAGCCTGGTGAAGTCAATATGTCGAATTATGCGGATTATCTTCACATTTGGAACGATGTTGCGGACGTCCTTGTCGTCGTAGACGCAATTTTCAGTGCGTACAATGATCCTCGTTCGTGCCCGGTTGTTCTTGATGGTATTCGTGCAGCGGCATTTTTGGAGATAATTCGTCGTGCAAAAGGATGTCCCGATCGTCTTGATCCTTTAGGCCCTCGTGACTTTGTGTCGTGGAAGCCTCTCCTAGCTCTTCATGCGGATGCATCGCACATTAAGGCAATTGAGTCGGTCATGGCAGAGCTGGATAGCATAAACCAGTCGTTAGAGGGTGCATCGCCGTTCTCTTCTCTTATGGACGGAGTCCCTACCGTTCAGGAACGTCGTAAGCAGTCACAGTCCTCCAAGAGCACTCGTCATGCTCCTACTGGTGGGGCAGGCGGGAATGGTGGTTCTGGATCGGGAGGAAAAGGATCTCAGCCAGGTCAAGGATGGGCAAATTTCGGCAACCGTACCAACGCGAAAAATGATCAGAATAATCCAGACCCTGATGTCAAGTGTAGCCATTGTCGCCGTCTGGGTTGTGTCGTGCATATTTGCTGTGCCAACAAAGGTGTTTGGTCCACCAAGGTTCCTGGTCGGGATGGGATTCTTCGCCCTGGCACGTCTTGCCATGGTTGTGGTATCTTCGGGCATCGTGCGGATCAGTGTGGTCAACCTCCAGCTCAGCAGAAGGTTATCCTCGCCATCATGGCTAAGTGGTGGGCGGATACTCACCCGTCAGGCTCGGGCTCTCGTGGTCGGAAGAAGAAGAGTGTCGACCAGAGTCAGTTGCAGCCGGCAGCTGGCGGTGCGGCGCAAGTTCCTGTCGTGCCTCCTTCAGCACCTGCGGCCCCTCCTCCATCGGTCCATCCAGCTTGGCTTCTTCCGCCGCCTGGAGTTGCCCCGGCGCAGCCACCTCAGCAGGCTGTCCCTTTGCCTGGGACGATGTTTGTGGGCCAGCCTTCGCCTCAGCCGTCCGCGCCCGCTCGGCCGGTCAAGGAGTCCTTCAAGATTAATGGAAAAATCTTTCAAGAGGTATGAAATCCAGTTGGGTTCTTGCCTTCGATGCCTTTGAGCGGTGGTTTAGGGCCCATTTCTCGTCCAGTTGTCCGTGGTGAATATGGTTCTGACGGTTATCAATTATTTTCTGGTAGCTCGATTAATCCTATTATTGATTTCACTCGGGATAATTCTTTTTGCGACGATCCTGTTTCATGTGCCGATGGTTTTTTGATTGGGCCTGATGGTAAGCCGATGCGTCGTGTGTTGGTTGATGATGATTTTGTCAGATCTGGTGTATCCGATAGTGTGAATTCGTCTGTGAAATTTTCTTTTCCTCCGCGCTCTTCGTCTGTGGGTGTGGATTTGTCTTCGTGTAACTCGACCAGTCAATTTGGTCCTGGTCTTGTCTCTAGTTATCTTCAAGTGGATGATGTAGCGTCCTTGCGAGACGTTCGTAATAGTGAACTCTTGAATTCGAATGTGATGTTTTCTGTTAGTGCTGGCACCCACATGAAGTTCCCGAATGATCCTGATTTTATAGCCGCAGATAGCGGTACCGAGTATACGATTTTAACCATGTCCACTGCTAGAGAGTGGGGTGGCCGTATGTTGGCTCAGATGAAGTTTATTGGTGCAACGGGTGACCCATTCTCAGTTTTTGGGGGGGATGACCTCCTTGTTGAAGTTGTCGATTCGAATGGAACTTGGCGGGTTTTGAATCTTGGAAAGTCTTTTGTTTCCCCGTATGCCAATCTTGATTTGGCGTCGTCCCACCAAATGCAGCTTCGAAATTTGGGTACTGTTTTTGAAATGAATGGTTCGGCATATTTGATAGACTTGGCTGGTAATTCTTACCCTTTGGTTCGTAAAAATGGATTGTGGCAGTTTCAAATTCGTTTTCCTAACATGGAGTTTCATGGCAATGTAAAAACTGCTTATCAAGCGGCTATGGATGAAGCTAGTGGTTCTGGTGACAGTTTTGATGTTCATACCCCTGGCTCTTTTGCATCGCGTCCTGCGACTCCTTGTTGTGATCCGAAGAATGCGTTTGCTCATGCTGCTTCTGGTTGTTGTTCTCGTAATAATGAAGTTAGTTTTTCATGTGGTGCTGGTGGCGATTTTGCGATCCAGGGTATCGAGCTTTCATTGCCCGATAATTTGAAAATTAAAGATGAAGATATGGCAAAAATATTCCAAAGAGTGGCGAATATGAAGAAGTATCATGTTCTGTATAATCACCGTGGTGTCGATGTTTTGAATCGTTATGTTCGTGATGGAACCATTTCAGATGGCATTATTTTGCAAAGTATTTCTTGTGTGGAATGTGAGGCCTCTACTATATCCAAATCGCCTGTGTCGCGTAAACATGCTAAATCGTATGACATTCCTCCCTTTCATATGGTTCAAGGGGATATTTATGATGCTGAAGATGTCGTTGCTCGTGACGGATACAAGTATGTTTTGGCTTTCATTGATGTTGTCACTGGTGCTGTTTTTCAATTTTTTATGGTTTCGAAAAGTGAAGCGTTAGTTGGCTTCAAGGCTTTTGAAAGTTGGTTAGAACTTCAGGCGCCATATATTAAATCTAAATGGGGATCGAGTCCCAAGTTATCGTGTGTCTGCTTCGATCGTGATGGAGCTTTAACTACGACTTTTGGTGGTATGAGAAGTGTAGCAGATCAGTATTTCATTGACCGCGGATATAATAGATTGTTTACGTCTCGCGGTGCTTCAAATGGCACAGAGAAAATTGAACGGTATTTCAAATCTTTGAAAGCTGGAATCAGGGTTAATCTGCTGACGTCCGGTTTCTCCGATTATATGTTCTTTGATGCGGCCCATGCGTTTTGTTATCATTACAATCGTTTGCCCACTAGAGCTAACAGGGTATCTGATGTTGATTCTCCGTACGAGTCCCTGGGTTTGAAGGTTGATCGTAGCTATTTGCGGCTTTTTGGGTCATGTGGTAGTCGTCTGATCAAAAATAGGCTCGTTACTGCCAAAGAATACCCTGGGGAGTCGTGTTTCTTTATTGGATATGGAACGGACAGTTATGGTTATCGTGTAGTCATACCTGATGGGTCAGTTATGCGCATTGAAGTGGATAAGGATGTCGTCATCAATTCGAGTTGTATAGCGACTAAAGCTTTTGTTGCGAAATGTCGTTCGGATCCTAGCTGTGGACACATGTTGCAGTGGATAAATATTATGTTTCGTCCTATGGATACTTTTGGTACTCGTTCGGATCTAGGGTCTGATGTTGAGTCGTTTCCTGGGATTCCCATCGATAGTGATTGTTCTCATGAGTCGTTAAAAAAATTGGAATGCGTTGCCAGTTTTTCTCAGGAAGAATTGAATATGTTAGGCCGTCCAGTGGTGAAATTGTTTGACGGTGTGGAATTCAATGGTAAAGTTATAGCTATGGATCATGATAAAATTGATGGTAGAGTGATGTATGAAGTTTTATATGATGATGGTGACCGTGAAGATGTCAATGTTGATGAATTGAATGGCTTGTTCAAAGCAGTGGCGGATAGGGTATTTCGTAAGTCCCGGCAAACGGTAGGAGCTAGTCCTCAGGATCAATCGAGGCTTGGTTTGTCTGAGCATATGGAACCTGTTAATTCGAAATGTTTATGTTCAAAGACGGAAGCAAAGACAATGATATCATCTGCCAGAAGAAATGGCCAAATACTCATATTTAATCAGAATAACCCAAAATTGTCGGGTACTAAAAGTTTTTGGAGATATGAGCAGTATAAGTTGGTATCAAACTTCGGGGATTTTGATGCCCTTTGTAAAATCAAAGCTGCTTTTCTGGGTAAGCGTGTTTTCAACGACAAGGTAATCGATATGGATCCTGTTGTTGTGCCTAAGGCTTGTAAAGGGGATTTGTCAGATGATTATAGGCATGGTTATTTATCTTTCGTTGACAATCCTGGTCAGCCTGCTGCCTCATTAGCGGCTCGTTCGGACGGTGGACCTCAATTTTGTCGAGGTAGTGTGTTGGGATATTTAGATTCGAAGGATATACAATCGTTAGAAGATGCGAATGGTGTTCGTAAATATGATTCCAGTGACGTAGATTTATTTGAAGCTGCCAAATCGTGGTGGGCAACATCTACGTTGAACTCAGCCCCATTTTCATCGTCCCCTGTCGAAATACCTGCTTGGTTTGCTCTTGCCTGTTATCATAAAGCAGAAGTTTGGGTTTGTGGTATGAAAGAACCAATATCTCTGGTTGGGGCCATGAAATCTCCTGAATGGCCATTGTGGAAAGCTGCTATAGAAAAAGAAATTATTGGTTTGCTCATGATGGACCTGTGGACTGAGGTTCCTAGGGAATCTGTTCCAGTGGGTCAACGAGTAAATAGTGGCCACTTCATATTCAAAGTGAAATCAGTTGATGGTGAATTTTTGAAGGCGAAAGCGAGATTTGTTTTTGGTGGTCATCGTTCAGTGTATGGTGTTGATTATCTTGATACTATGGCAAATATGGCGTCTCTTAGGTCAGTTCGAACGGTTTTTGCACTAGGTGCACCTGCGGGTCATTATTTTAGAAACTTTGACTTGTCTCAGGCTTTTACCTTTTCAGAATGTGATCAAGATGTATATATGGAGTTGCCTCCTCTTGGTATGATGGGTATTGTGAATCCTTTATGTGGTCAAGGAAAGGAATCCGGTAACGTGGCAAAGCTCAAACGTATGTTGTATGGTATGAAGGACTCTGGGAGAAAATGGATGCAATTACTAGACAAATTTTTCAGGGATATCGGTGCGGTTCCTACAATTACTGATAGCATGGTTTATAATTGGAAGTTCAATGGTTTTGAAGCCCGGTTCGCAGTACATGTTGATGATATTTTGTGTTCAGCTGCTCATCCTTATGTTCACACTGAATTTTCTCGCTTATTGAGAGAAAGGTTTGGAGAAACAAGAGTCACTGAAGAACCTACGACTTTTCTACTAGGTATGAAAGTCCATCATGATCGTGAGCGCAAGCAAGTTGTCCTTTCTCAAGCGGCCTATACTCGGAAACTCCTGGCTGCATTTGGCATTGATGAGAATGTGACTTCCGCTGCGACTCCTTTGCCACCCGACCCTGTGTTTCAGAAGTTTGACGGGATTGCTAGTCAGGAGGATTCTTATAGAATGATGTGTATTTGTGGTGGTCTTCAGTGGTTACAAACTTGTACAAGGCCTGATATTGCTTTTGCGACTAACATGTTAGCTAGATACGCATCAAATCCTAGTCCCGAGCATATATCATACGCAAACAGAGTGCTTCGGTATTTGAGTGGAACGATCGAAATGGGGATCACGTATCATGGAACTGATGAAATTCTGAATTCTGGTGGGTATGATATTACTAACAAGTTGATCGGTACTGTTGACTCTGATCTTGGTGGTTGTAAGGATTCGGAAAAATCCACTTCTGGAATAGTTTTGATGTTGAATGGTGGCCCCATAATGTGGCGAAGTACTAGACAATCGACGGTATCTACCGGTACGGCTGAAGCAGAATGTAAAGCTGCAGGATTTGCGGGTCAACAACTCATCCCTGTTCGAGATTTGTTATGTGAACTTGGTTTTGAACAGCCATCTGTCCGTATGTTGGAAGATAATAGTGCTGCAGTTCAATTGTCATTTGGAACTGGAAAGCTTGGAAAATCTGGTCATTTTCGTCGTATGGTTGCATATTTGGAAGGACTTACTAATCGAAATATATTTTGGCTTGATCATACGCCAAGTAAAGAAAATCCAAGTGATATTATGACGAAATCTGTATCACCAGCTGTCCAATTTACTCGCATGCGAGATGTCATTAATGGGACCAATCCAGTTTTGTTTGTCTCGGCAAAGGTACGAGATTTATGTTGTCCAATAGTTTCTGGATCGATCATGTCTCTTGATGTTCCTGTTGAGATGTACAGTGATATTTGCTCTGGTTTATGTGATCTGAATATTGAGATGATTTGAACTCAATGGGAGCGAAGTTTTGTGAACACCATGGATGAATTGATCCATGACATTCAAATGGGAGTGTAGTTTGCAGGACAATCAGATAAAGCCAGTTCATTTCAATGGCATGAAGCCAGTTCTTAGAATATGAAATGTTGGCCTTTAGAGTCAGTTTCTAGCTTGAATGGGTCAGTTTATGAAGGCAAATATGGTTTCGCCAAGTAGGATTAAGTTCCATACTTGAATTTGTTGCGAACCCAAATTTGATATTTGACTTTGTTTCTGACCCATGTAGTTCGATTTTGTTGTTCATGGGCCATGACAATAGCTGAATGTAGCTATGGCCCATTTAGCTGAATGTAGCTGAATTATTGGGAAATTATTATGGCCCTTTATCAATAGCACAAACGTTTTTGGATCGCTCTTCTGTGTTGAGCCGCAGCTGCATTCCCGTCGACCGCTGAATATACTGCTTAGACTTGCGCAGTAAATTCACGAAACTACTTGGACGCAATCGGACGTTATTCCT
>OJEZ01000159.1_pt1 | contig 7887 bp, 5 predicted proteins | sample 1594001 | NCBI WGS metagenome assembly OJEZ01 (sample SAMN05416726, study PRJEB24817) | seawater metagenome | isolation source: Sea water | place: Canada:Atlantic | collected 2013-07
TCGTCGGCAGCGTCAGATGTGTATAAGAGACAGGATTTTATTTAAATAGAAATTGAGTTATTCTCAGGTTTCAAATGCAAAAAAATGAATCATTTAATTAATGGTTATTTAATAGTTTCGAAGTTATTTTCGAAGCCAATAAAGATCATCACTCAAACCAACTTACATGCCTTACTGAGGGCAATTAATAATGGGACCATTATGACTGAATTTACTGAAATTACCCGTAATAAAAGCCGTTTTAGATCAGCTTGCAAAGACATGAGCCTGAAACAATTAAAGTCCATGGCTAATCACTTATCTGAGTTTATCGAAAAAAGAGCTCAAGAAGAAGTAGCCCTGGCTGAGCAGGCTGCCAAAAAACATAAAGAGAAGCAAGCCATACTCACTTCCATTGCTAAAGCTGGACTGACCCCAGAAGATTTTTTTGCTACCGATTTACCTAAGATTAAAAAACCTCGCAAGCCCGTAGCACCACAATACCGTATTAAAGATGCGCAAGGTTTAAAGCACGAATGGTCTGGCCGAGGACGCACTCCCAAGGCCTTCGAACTCTATTTTAACAATGGTGGTAGCAAAAATAGCTGCCGTATTTAAGTGTGATGCCTAAACACATGATTTAATAAGCCTTCAGTAGAGGCGTCAAATTTAGTGTCTTCTGGAGATGACGTGCCTGCCTGCCTGTTTTGTATGGCGCTAAGAGTGGTTTTAGCAATTTGTTTGCCTAGTTCGACGCCCCACTGATCAAAGGGATTAATATCCCACACCACGGCCTGCACAAATACCTTATGCTCATATAATGCAATTAATTGACCCAGACTTTCTGGCGTTAGTTCATCGAACATGAGAGTGCTAGATGCATGGTTACCAGGATACAAACGGTCTGGCGAAGCAGCCAGGCTTTGCTCCCAGGTCAGCACCTCATCACCTAACATCAGTACTCTTGATTGAGCCACACAATTGGCCAGATTTAGAGCTTGTTGATACTCTAATTGGTTGCGTGTGGCTTGAGTATATTCCCTCGACGCTTTGCGTTTTACAGGAACAATAAAGTCGGCATAATAGGCGGGTGTGCCTTGGTGTAGTAATTGAAAAAAAGCATGCTGCGCGTTAGCTCCAACGTCCCCCCAAATCACTGGGCTGGTGTCAAAATCAACTCTTTCGCCAGCGTTAGTGACCGACTTTCCATTACTTTCCATTTCTAACTGGCTCAGGTAATTGGGCAATAACTTCAGCCGCCCATCATAAGGCAAAATAGTGTGGGCCTTTAAACCTAAAAAATTGATGTTCCATATACCAGTTAACGCCAACATCACAGGTAAATTTTCCCGCAAGCTTGCGCTTTGAAAGTGCTCATCCATAGCATGAGCGCCCTTCAGCAACTGCTTAAAGCTAGCCATGCCTAATTTAATAGCAATAGGTAAGCCAATACCACTCCACAAGGAGTAACGGCCACCTACCCAATCCCATAAAGCAATCTGATTTTCTTCAGGTATACCCCAAACCGCCATTCGTTCGGGGAAAGCACTGCACCCCACAAGATGATGCTGGCCAATCAAGTTATCACTGGGTATTTTCTTGCGCAGCCAAGCACGTGCCGTTTCTGCATTGGCTAAGGTATCGATCGTCGTGAAGGTTTTAGAAGCGATAATAAATAACGTTGAAGCTTGATCTAGGTGCTGCAACATCTCTGCCAGTTGGCTACCATCCATCGAAGAGACAAACATCACATCCAGTGGAAACTTGGTTTCTACAGAAAATTCATCTAAGGCATGGCAAACCATATGAGGCCCAATATCAGAGCCACCCACACCTATATTTACGACTGTGGTAATCGGCTGTCCAGAGTAACCAAACCACTGGCCTTGCTGTATTTTTATGGCAATTCTTTCCATCTCCAACAAGTTTTTATCAACTAACTGGTTCACGGACTGACCATCTACTTGAACATCACTATATTGATCTGAAGAGGCGGCTATTAAGGCCGTATGCAAAGCGGGCCTGAGTTCAGAACGATTAACCTCACCACCGCTAGTGAGTGCTTTAGTAGCGAGGCCTAGGCCTTGTTGTTGGGCTAATTCAATAAGCAACGTGAGTGTTTCAGGGCTGAGTCTTTGCTTGGATAAATCCAATAACAAGGCTTGTGTAGATAACGAAAGGTCCTTAAAACGCTCGGGGCCTGCGTTATTGAATAATTGTTTCAAGGAATAAGGCAAAATATCTTTTTGCAGGTGTGCTTCTAGAGCCTGCCAAGCCAGACTTTGTTTTACTGTCATGGTGGTTCTTTTCCTTTTAACTCAAAATAATATTTAATTAATCTTTAATTAAATATTTAACTAATATTCGACTAATACTCATTCAAAAGCAAAATAACTTGGCACATCTATGATTAAAGCCAAGTCCCTCAACCTTGGGCATTAGCCATCATCATCTGTACTTGAGATTCATCTAGCACTGGCACTTTAAGATCCAGCGCCTTTACCAACTTAGACCCTGCTTTATCTCCCGCCACCAAATAATCTGTTTTTTTGGAGACGCTTGATGCCACCTTGGCACCTAATTCTTGTAATTGAATTTTCAACTCTTCTCGAGAAACACTCGTTAAGGTGCCTGTAATCACAAAGCAAATATCCTTAAATGGCAAGTTTTGCTGCTCGGTTTCTACAGGATCAAATTCTGGCCAAGTGACGCCTAAATTTTGCAGTTTATCAATCACAGCCAGCGTTTCATTATCAGTAAAAAAGTGAAAGATACGCTGAGCTACGATTGGACCCACGTCTTCAACGGCCAATAAGCTTTGGATATCTGCCGCTTTAATATTGTCTAGTGCACCAAAGTGTAGCGCTAAACTGCGCGCCGTAGCCTCTCCAACTTCACGTATGCCTAGGCTAAATAAAAATTTAGCCAAACTTGTGGATTTGCTTTTTTGTAAAGCAGAAAGAAGATTATTAGCAGATTTTTCTCCCATACGATCCATCGCTATTAGAGCAGTCTGATCTAAGGCATATAAATCTGCAATATGCTTTACTCTGCCCGATTCAACTAAGCTTTGAACTTGTTTTTCACCCAGGCCATCAATGTCCATCGCCTTGCGAGACACAAAATGTTTGATGGCTTGTACAATTTGAGCAGCACAACTTAAGCCATTGACACATCTTAGTGCAGCTTCGCCATCCTCTCTCTCGACAGGACCTCTACACTTAGGGCAAGTTAAGGGCGCCTTTATGACCTGTGCATTAGCTTGCCGCCGTTCTAACACTACTTTGACGACCTTGGGAATGACGTCACCAGCACGGCGTACAATCACCATATCGCCTATATGGAGATCTAAACGCTGTATTTCATCCATATTATGTAAGGTGGCATTACTCACGGTCACTCCACCAACAAATACTGGCTCTAATCGAGCCACCGGCGTGACTGCTCCGGTCCGTCCTACCTGAAATTCAACTTTCAAAACACGCGTCATTTCTTCTTGAGCTGGAAATTTATGGGCAATGGCCCATCGAGGGGCGCGCGCAACAAAACCTAAACTTTGTTGCAGTTCCAATTCATCAACCTTAAAAACAATACCATCAATTTCGTAGGCTAAATGACTCCGTTTGACTGCCAATGCTTGGTAATAGTCTAAACAGGCTTCAATTCCTTGCACCCGACGCATTTCAGCATTAATTTTAAATCCCCAGACCTGCAATTGGTGCAAAATATCGAAATGTTGAGGGGGTAAAGGGCTTTCTTCACTGACCAGACCAATGCTATAGGCACACATCTCTAGAGGCCTTTGCGCTGTTATTCTGCTATCCAGTTGACGCAAGCTTCCAGCAGCAGTGTTGCGGGGGTTAACGTAAGTCTTGAGCCCTTGTTCAACTAATTTTGTATTGAGGGCTTCAAAGCCCACACTAGGCATGTAGACTTCACCTCTTACTTCGAGGGTTTCGGGCCAGTTTTTACCAATTAAACGCAGCGGAACTGAATCAAGGGTGCGGATATTTTGAGTAATGTCTTCACCACGACTGCCATCACCCCGTGTTGCTGCGGTGACTAAGATACCTTTTTCATAGGTAAGACTGACAGCAATGCCATCCAGCTTAGGTTCGCAGGCATACGCAATCAGCTGGTCTAGGGGCCGTTGAAGATATTTATTCAAACGTTCTCTAACACGACGATCAAAATCACGTAAATCATCCCCATTAAAGGCGTTATCTAGCGAAAGCATGGGGAGTGCGTGGGTGACTTGTTTAAAACTCTCAAGGGGTTTGTCTCCCACTCTTTGGCTTGGAGAGTCAGCAGTTACCCATTGCGGGTTATCTTTTTCAATGGTTAAAAGTTGTTGCATCAGCCGATCATACTCAGCATCAGGAACTCTGGGATCATCAAGTATGTAGTAGCTGTGATTATGCTCGCGCAATTGGTCTTTAATGACGTCGAGTTGCGTCATAAGCGTATTTGACATCGTTATTTTTAAACTATTAGAAAATTAGAGCTGTGCACGACGTGTCAAATGACGTCGTTCAAAATCACGGATTTGCTGGCGACAATGGGCAATGGTCTGTGGGCGCATGACGCTGCGCTGCTCGTCAAGTACTCCACCCCCAAGGTTACTCGCCAAACACTGGGCCGTTTCAAGCATATAGTCAAAGGCCTGCATACTATCTTGAGCCATTGGCAGACCCAAAAAGAAGACTACTCCAGGGGTATGCAAATGATCTATATCATCTAGTTCAAAGGTGCCTGGTTCCATCATGTTGGCCATACTGAATTGGGTTTTTCCTAACCTTAGTCCATCTTCGAAGCGATGGAAGATGTCCATTTCTCCGAACACCATGCCGCATGCTTTGACCAATTGAAGCAATTGAGGCCCATAGAAACCCTGGCGATCGTTGGCTGTGACAAGAATACTAATGACTTGCTCAACATCTGTCCCATGGTGTGCACTTTCTTCTTCAACAGCATCCAAAGCTTGTTGTTCTGCCACTCGCTTTCGACTCAATAGTTTTTTACCAAAGGTCATGGAAGTGACCTTCGCAAAACGTTTGGAGAGGCTTTGATCTTCGCTGCGCTCAGTCAAAACATCCGAGTCATGCACGGAAACCTCTTGTGCATATAATTCTTCAATCCCTGTATCACTAAACAAGATATCATCACTGGTTTCAAGTAAATCATGACCTACACTACTTTTGACCGTGACCAGTGAAGTGAGATCCTGCTCAGCAAATAAATCGCTTTGTACCATTGAATTAGTTTCTACCAGTTCATGAACTGGCCGAGTAGGGTCAAAGTCTGAACTGGCTAAAATAACATCTGGCGTATCCGGTATAAGGTTTTGCTCATCGCTAACATTAGTCAATGCTTCTATTTCTTCGCTTGATAAGCTGATGGGGGTCCGATCAAGAATAAAGTGCTCTTTACCAACCTCCATATCACTACTTTCATCTCGACTCTCAATGACAGCTCTACCCTCTGTCATAACCTCGGTCATAACCTCTGCCGCATCCAATGCCGCATCCAATGCCACATCCAAAGTCATGTCCGACTGCTCGCCTGTTATTTCAGCGCTGGCAGCTGAATCAGTCCTGCAATCACTGGCAAAGTCAGAGGTAAAGTCAGAGGTAAATTCAAATTCATCTTCTACCGGTAACTCCATTACCACAGGATCTGCAACCGTCAAGTCTTGCGGCACTAATTCAGCTAAAGCAGGGTCGGCTAATTCAACTAAATCTAGATTTGCCAGTTCCACTAAAGCTAAGTCTTCAAACACAACTTCACCCGCATCGGGGTGCTCAGTCTCAAGTTCTTCGGCAACTTCATGTTGTTCTATAGATTTTGTCAAAGGAGGGGTAGTGCTCGTTAACTGGGTAACTTTATGGACTTCATCAACCTTAGGGACTTCATCAGCCAAAGTGTCTGCTTGCAGGTTTACAGCTTCTAAATTACCAGTCGGTTCGAGGTCAATGTTTGTGATTTCGACAGTCAATGCCGGTTTGCGTTCAGCAGTCACAACGCGCGCGCCACCATTAGGTAACTCACTGCTGTAAGTTACGACAGGCAGGTCACAGTAGCTTTCGTCTATATCAATCTTCAGCGCTGCATGGCTCACGAACATACGCCGCACACCATCTATTCCGACGGCCACAAAAGTTAAACCACCAAACATCAATAACCACGTTGTTAATGCCATAAGAATTTCTATTTTTAAAAATTATTATTATGCCGCAAAGCACGCAAAGTCGTACTTAACTATACCTTCTAAATAATAGATATAAAACCTTTAGGCCTTGTTTTTATAGTGTTATTTGATAATACACCCATTAAAAGCGATAAAAACGATAAATAAACACTAAATAAACACTAAATGGATACTTGATGCATACTCGATGAATGCTAAACAGCTAAAGTTTGATCTGTCATGTTAATAGCTTGGTCTACGTCCACTGTCACGACTCTGGACACCCCAGCTTCTTGCATAGTGACGCCCAACAACTGGGTTGCCATTTCCATGGCAATTTTATTATGGCTAATATAGATAAATTGCACCTGAGCTGACATTTCTTTTACAAGGCGAGCATAGCGCTCTACGTTGGCGTCATCTAAGGGTGCATCCACTTCATCTAACATACAAAAAGGTGACGGGTTGAGCTGAAATATAGAAAAAACTAGGGCTATTGCAGTCAATGCTTTTTCTCCACCTGACAACAAATGAATACTACTGTTTCTTTTGCCAGGGGGCTGCGCCATGATAGTCACACCCGTGGATAACATGTCGTCATCAGTGAGTTCAAGCGAAGCTCGCCCGCCTCCAAATACTTTGGGAAATAGGCTACCTAAACTTTCATTTATTGTGTCAAATGTTTGCTTAAATCGAGCCCGTGTTTCTTTATCAATTTTTTGCATAGCCTGTTCTAAACTATCTAAAGCGTCAATTACTTCATCGTGCTGCAGATCAAGAAAGGCTTTGCGCTCTTGTTGCAACTTATATTCTTCAATTGCAACTAAGTTGATCGCACCAAGGCGCTTGATGCGATTCTGGCACTGCTCTAGTAAGCGACTTAACTGTTCTTGATCAATAGACTCCGGTAGTACTTCTGCCAGTTTTTCTACCAGTACATTTTGCTCTATCATCGATTTTTTAATATGTTCTGCATTAACCTCTAACTCGCGTTCAATTAAACGCTCATCTTGCAACACTCGATCAGCTTGTTGAATCTCATTGTCTTGTTGAAGCTGCTGTTTTTCTAGCTGGCGCATCACCTGTTCTAATTGGTTAATGCCATACCGCCCTTGCTCCATTTTAGTCTCTGCTTCCACACGCAAAGTAAGCAGTCTCTCCAGTTGCTCCGCCAGGCTCTTCTCAGATCCATCATCTAGTTGTTGCTGGCTGCCATCCCGTGATTCGATCTCGGTTTGTTTATCACGCCACTGAGCACGTTGTTCGTGCAAACGTTCAACAGAACGACCTAAACTGGTTATCTGCGCCAGCACACTGTCTTTGCGTGCCTGCAGTTGCATCACTTGTTGCTGCTTTTGACTAAACTCGAGCCTAGCTTGCCCAAGTTGCGTCTCTACAGATTCTTTATCAACTTCTAAGTCTGGCAAGTTTAATTGTGTGCTTTCAAGCGCTAGTTCGTGCTCACCCAACTGCTCTTGAAGCAATGCCATTTCTTCGTCTGAGTCTGCTAGCCGCTGAGTTTGCTGCTGTATCCGTTGTTGTAAATTTTGCTGCTGTGCCAAGCCCTGCTGACTTTGTTGTTGCAAAAGAGCAAGCGCCTGCTGTTTCTGCTGCGCTTGATGCTGTCCTTGCTGCTGGGCTTCACGCGTTTGAGTTAGGGTTTGTTCAAGCTCTGTCTCTTATACACATCTCCGAGCCCACGAGACTCCTGAGCATCTCGT
>OJEZ01000160.1_pt1 | contig 7740 bp, 9 predicted proteins | sample 1594001 | NCBI WGS metagenome assembly OJEZ01 (sample SAMN05416726, study PRJEB24817) | seawater metagenome | isolation source: Sea water | place: Canada:Atlantic | collected 2013-07
ATAAGCTTGGCAGTTTGCCCACTCTGGGAAAATTTTACCAACTATTTTATCATCACTGCTTCACATGTACTTTCGCGTCTTAAGGTTGATAGTATCATCCTGAAACAAGGCTGCTGTTTCACACAAGTGTTTGCCATTGACTGTGACGTCATGCATACCAAGTGATGACGTCAAATTTACCCATGCTCTACAAAGAGCGCCATGGGTGCTGATGACGTCATCAACGTTCAGAGGTGTTACCCATGCTCTACAAGGAGCGCCATGGGTTTTGATGACGTCATCAAGGTTTTGAAGACACCAAGACCAGTTATTATTGTCGCCGAACAAGTCATTCATTGAAAGCGAATTACTCCTTTCCCGTCAATGGCCATTGGAGTCCTCAACTTAACACTTGTCTGTTTCAACGACTTCTGCTCAAATGTCTGACGTCAGAGGCGTAGCAATAAGTGATGTTCATAATCTTTCTGCATATAAGCTATTCTCTTTTGAGCTCTCAGATACGATTAAGCACACACATCAACGAGTGCGTCCTCTATCAGTGAAGACTTTATTCCTATACGAGCGCCTAACAAGAAACCTGTGGTGGTGGTCGTATTTGCAGCACTGGAATCGAGATCCTCATAGCCGACGTGAGCATCATATTGCTGTAGTAGTTGGTATTAGCAGTGTGTGTCCGAGCTCTTCTTCTTAGCTTCCGGGGCATACGGCTTTTCGAAAGCGCGAGTCGCCCTTGAAAAGCTCAACACGTGTCGATCGAAGCTGTCAGAGAGAGACTTCCATGCTCCATGCTTCAGCCCTTGGCACCCTCATGGATGATGCTATTCAACGTCACGCGGTCGCCGACATCGAAGGTTACGATGGTGACGTCAGTTGATCAGGAATGACGCCAGTGAAAGACATCACAGATGACGTCATCAGGCAATCCGAGAACGATGAAGTTTCATGCTCCAGCCTTCGACGCAAACGTGGTTTGTGCGGAACACGATGATGACGTCATGCTGGACATTCGTGCTCCATGCTTCAACCTCTGAAGCTACAAGCCATGAATGACGTCATTCAGCACTTTTGTTCGATGCTCAACGGTGACGTCAGAAAGCTCGACCAAGAGATCCAGGACGACCTTCAGAGCTCTGACATCAACATCGAAAGCATCGGGAGCATACAGTAACGATGAGGACGATGACGACATAGGAGACTCAGTGGCGCCAAGTCGGTCTGATCGATCATGACGTCGCACTGGGTGGGAATGCTCCATGCTTTGGCCTCTGAATCCCTCGGGGATAACGTCATTCAACTGCACGCAAGCCATCCTTGGCAGGCTCAGCAAGCTTCGTAATACACTGGACGATGACGTCAGATTCCTCGACCGTCGACCAACGCGCCTTTCAACGGTTTCCCTCGAGAGCTCTGAGGCCAATGTGGTAGACAGCGAGAGCACTGATAGCAGCGATGATGTCGTCAGTCAGAGCTCGATGATGACGTCGTGCTGGACATCCGTGCTCCATACCTCAGCCTCTGAAGCTACAAGCTATTGATGACGTCATTCGGCGGCACACAAGCGACCTTCAGCATGCTTCGTTCGACGTCAGATAGCTTGATCAAGAGACCCAGAGCTCCCTTCAGAGGCTCCGTATAGCAATGACGAAGACGATGACAACTAAGGATACCTAGGACGGCCTTCCAAGGCTCCGACGAAGACGATGACAACTAAAGATACCTAGGATGGCCGTCCAAGGCTCCTCCAGAACTCTGATGCCAACATCGAAAGCAGCGAGTGAAAGACTCTCTGTCGGTCATCGCCATGATGTCTGGTGCCACCATGCGAGATGTCATTGATGAAGTCACTAAGAAACATCGCAGATGACGTCAGTGGGCAATCCAATAACGATGACGTTCCAAGCTTCAGCCTCTAAAGCCACCATGGTTTCATGCGGAGCGCGATACGTCAGTAGGCAATCCAATAACGATGACGTTTCATGCTTCAACCTCTGAAGCCACCGTAGTTTCATGCGGAGAGCGATGATGACGTCATGCTGGATATCCATGCTCCATATTAATCTCTGGAGCTACCAGCCATGGATGACGTCATTGGCGACACACAAGCCACCTTTGGCATGATCAGCACGATTCGTGCGATGCTCGACGATGCTGTCAGGGAACTCAATCGAGGAGACCCAAGGCGACCTTTAGAGACTCATCCAGAGCTCTGATGCCGCAATCGGAAGCAGTGGGAGCATCGACAACAACGATGCAGACGATGACGACCACAGAGACCCAGGGCGACCTTGAGTGGTCATGTTCCATGCTCCAACCTCCGAGCGCCCTTCATAGCCACGACGACGACGATGACGTCAGAGAGCTCGACCAAAAGAAGACCTTCAGAGACTCCTCCAGAGCTCTCAGAGCGCCCTTCAAAGGTGTTCCTCTAGAGCTCTGACGCCGAGATGGAAGGCTGCGAGAGCATCGGCATGGTATCTGGAGCCACCATGCTTTGTGCTCTAGCATCTGGAGATATAAGGAATGACGTCACTGAAAGTCTGATTCCGACATAAAGAGCAACGTGAGCATCGACAGCACCGATTTACGTCATCGACAGCAGCGATGATGACGTCAGCCAGGGCGGTCCGAGAACCATGGCACGACGTCTGAAGTCAGGTGGCTTGAATCTGACCTCGTCATGATCCATGCTCAGGCATCTGGAGTGACGTGATCCAGTGGGAGTGACGTCATTCAGCTATCCGATGGCCAATGCTACAACATCTGGAGATATCATGGATGACATCATTCCTGAAGTGACGTCATCCGACTACGCACTGGTCATGATGGCCTCATTCAACAGGATGCTCCTTGCTCGTGGGCCACGATGACGTCGCTCATCAGGGACTAGCATCTACTCATGCTCTCCTCTTCCCTCTTCTCCCCCCCCCACCTCCCCTTTCACCTCTTCAGGAAGCTACTTGGGAGGAAGAGGAGGTGGCTCAGGAGGGGGAGCAGGCGCAGCTACATCCTCGACTGCTTTTGTTTGAGTCTCCTTATGTTGCCACGACGTTAGCATATTGGCCCCAGTCCCCACGGCCCATGCTTGTCCACGATCACCTTCGATGACATTTCGATCAGTTTCCCCATTTCTCCATAGGGAAACGTCATTATCGCATGCGGATACATTCCGCGTGCTCCCCGTCACACTCACGCATGACGAGCCCCAGAACAGTGTGCTCCATATCACACCTATCGCTGGGTATACCCTCTCTCTGACGACGTTGTTCTCGTCACACCCATGCCACGCACGTGTCTCATACGCGTATGCGGGCACAGTGATGACGTCACTTCCGTCGCAGGTCGGTTGTCTCTGACTCCCAGCGGAGTTTTCAAGACTTGAACGGATCCCCTCCACACGTTCCATCCACCAACCTTCCCCATATGGTGATTTCTTGTCACCAACCATTTTACCATCATTTTCAAGATACCAGGCTGTTGTTTCCCAGTGTTCGGTTCCAGTGACTGTGGCTTCGTTATGTGTACCGGATGATGACATCAATGTTATTTCCCATGCTCTACAAGGAGCGCCAAGGGCGTTGATGCCGTCATCACCGTTTGTAAGCGCCACGGATAAAGTGACGTTTACACCAGTTTGAAAACGGCGCACCAGGACAGCAGCTGAGGATGTGTTAACACGTGTGAACTTGCCATTTACCATGGCATGAGGTTTCACTGTTGACACATACACTCCATTGTTTGATCCACTGAAGTCGTTCAAACTCATGTTGGTTTCACTGATGATGATGGTATTGGATATTTGCTCATAACTCTCCGTTAAAGCCTCCAAAGTTATTTCTTTTCCTACTCTTCCATCGAAATAGTCATGGTATCCGCCCTCACGTGCCTGACATCGATATTGCTTAATACTCGATAAGGCCATAAGTGCAGGGGTTGTCCCGAACAGCGACGGTACGCTATTCAAGACCCAGGTGTCGTTTTCCCAACAGATTAACTGCGAAAACTCAGGATAGCATACATTAGCGGTGATGATGGTGCCGTTCATCGCAGGGCTAACTGGGGTCGGGTAGAGCTCACGATAAGAACAGATAGATATGTTCTTGTATGGGGGAATGAACTCCGGCTTTTCACTTCTATCAGGTAGGGGAAAGAGCGTATTCATGTAGGTGGTCGATTCAAAACATCCGATGATGCTGTCTGGTCTATTGAACATTTTCTTTGCCGAATCAAAGAGGTTGTGGGACTCTTGATTATGGGATAGGAACTCCAAATGTGTATGTAGGATAAATATAGTAGGCGACGCTTGATTCCATGTGCCAGACTGATGAATATTTTCAATCAAACTTGTCCCCCCCTTCTCGGGGAAAGTTTCTTCAGATGTAAAAATCACCAGTATATGACTGAGATTTGGCATGATAAAATCAACAGAATAGGGCCTGGCTAGTCTGGGACTGCTCCAAATGGCAAGTCTCGTCAGTTGTTCCAGGTCATTGAAGATCGAACAGGTTGGTCTCACAGTGAAGAAATGTCCTTCTTCATCTGTGGTATTGTCGGATTTGTTGAAATCACATGTTGATCTCAATGGATAAGCGAAAAGAGATAACAATACACATTTGGCAAAAACATGCAGAGCACATTTTGATGGTTGTTGTTGGAAAGGATGCGAGAGACAGAAAAATTCTGCTCTCATGCTGGTGGGGTAAACATGGCGTCGAATGTTCGTTGATGTGAGATACCAGTCTCTCGGTGTTGTGTTGCCACAATATGAAAACGGCATTACATAATTCAGGCTCGATCTTCCCCCATAAGAAAATGAACTGAACACTGCAACCGAATTCCACCGGGCTTCCGAGCACTCAAACTGTTGATTGACATTCCCTAACAGATGAAATTTACAGACTCGTAGATTAGACTGGCGTATCCTAGACGCGTGAGGTACCCTTGATAGGACTGTCATGATTATACCAACAATCACGACGCCTATCACTCGATCGTATGCAGTGGCATATGTTTTTCTCCAGCACCACCAGACAAGTGCGTAAGAAAATATTGTCCGCATGACTATGAGAACAACCATAAGTATCGAGCTCCTCGAAGAAACAGGAATTAACAAATTATTTCTTCTCCCTTTGTGACGTTTGTTTGACGTCAAATGATACCCCTCGCGGGGTATCCTACTGCGCAATCCATCCAGATCAAGCTGCCCATTGATGATATGAATGTCAAAGAGATATTGCCAGCATCGTGACATGGTTCCAGTACATGATGTAAAACACCACTTCAACCTACCTGGACCCACATTCAGCACCTTTGCAGATACTGATTTTGTAACGAGAGATTCCGAGTCGACTTCATGGAGGATCTTTGATAACCTGATTTTTGACAGCCGTCCCATTTCCGATATCGGTAAAACCATTCCAATCGCGTCCAACTTATAATGCAGAGTACCCCCAGCTTCCATCCCAAATGACACTAGCAACGCGAGTTGGAATAGCGCCATATGCCTGAAGCTCAAAGGGTTATTTGATCGGGGTACGATAGCGGCGATAAGAAAGCAGACCAGCTCTATGTAAATACACATAACACAACCAGGAAATCGCCGATCACATAAAGTTCGCAGTAGCTCTGCAGTTGATCCTCTTCGTGAGTTTCAACAACAATACAGATCCTCACGGGTGTTCTGTTCCAATAGACTTCGCCTACGTGGATATGAACTCTCAGACGTTACGGTGCAAGCCTTCTTCTTCAAGATCTCTACTTCGTGTAGATCCAAGCAGCAAGAGAAGAACCAACGTCTCGCATTGGCCGCCTCTCTCCATGGTTTGGACAATCAATCTCAACTTCACGACTTGTGAGAGCCAGCTTCAGACCCACGCACTACTCTTTGATTGGGTGTTGGCTCTCAACATATTGACTTGCTTTCGTAGTTTACTGTACTACGTTATTTAGATGATCTGATTCGTTGTCTCAACTACTACTGATCATCCGCTCAAATGCTTGCAGTATCGCCTGTGCAATCTGATTGGTTCACCTTCAATAAGACTACTCTAAGTGATCTTGGTTCGTCTCAACATGCTTCTTTTGACTTCACTTGGCTAAGCACCACTTATCACTACATGTCCTGCTGAACCATGGGATATGGGTCTATCAGTGTGGTTTACACTTGATATCATGCTTCGTGACCGTAACTAATATCAATATTTGTTCTTCCGTACTGAACCAATAACTCAGTGGTGTCACATGACAAGACGTGGAACTCACTAGATTTCTTCCTGAAATCTATTCTCTTCTTCTTCTCGTTTCATAGAGCCAGTGATTCCTTCGTCCACTACACTTGATGTTACGTCACCATTCACGCTGGCTCTTACTCACAGCGCAACTGTATCGATCTGCTGTGGTCTTGCATATTGCATACCACTTCTGAAGAACATTCCCATAACTGCCATTCACGTTCTTCTTGTCTCATAGAGCCAGTGTTCATTCCTTCACTGTCACAGTATTCACCAGTACTATGACACTGGCTCTATATCAAGACATAGTGGTGCGCTACGTTTGCCATACCCTTGCATTCCACCACTGGAGTGTACTCTCCATAAGTACGTTTCAAGTCTCCCCTGAATGGGAGGGTATGGTGACGGCACATAAATTCTTCAAATAGCTTCATCTGAATTGGTCACTTCTGTATCGAAAGTACATGTTTCCTTTCCACCAATCATGTTCCTTTGTTGTGCATTTCTTTGTTTAACACATGTCGGACGTACATCCAGCATTCCTGTTTGTGGGTTTCCGTAACTCACTAGACTCAATCATGAGTCTAATCCTTTCTTTGATTTGTTTCATAGAGCCAGTGTTGTAATCAGTATATCCTAATACTGTAACACTGGCTTTAACCCACAACATAATTGTGTACGGTGGTTGTCATACTCTCTCGTTCCATTGTGTAGAGTATTCTTCACAATTCCGATTCAAGTCTCCCCTGAAGGGGAGAATATAATACCTCGTACATCAATTCTTCAACCTTCTTCCAGATTTCTTCCTGATATCAAAACACTCAGACAGCACAGCATAACCTTGATGCTTTTCTTGACGTTATCATGGATTGCTTACACTTGTATCTATAAATAGAATACAGAAGTCAATCCGATCTTTCTTCCACGTGATTTGGAACGGGCAGCATTAATGTTTTCAAGTAGCGTGTCTATGTTTAATTTTCAGTAGGATATCTCTCCTCATGATCGGTAGTTTTATTGTTCAACTTGTCGTACATTTTTGACTCCAATGTACTTCAGGTTGCTCATTGCCTGGACTTGGGACCATGACTGTATCCAAGGTAGATGGTGCAACTATTGCAGCGTATCCCAGTTGCCTGCTTAAGTTTTCCTTTGCATGATCATCCTCTTCATACGGTGACAGGTTCCATCCACCAACCTCCTCCATGTGGTGATTTGCTCTCAGGTGAATATTTGCCGAGCTTCCGCTTCTCCTTCGAATAAGCTTGACAGTCTGCCCACTCAGGGAAAAATTTCACCAAATATTTTATCATCACTGTTACACATGTACTTTCGCGTCTTACGATTGATAGTATCATCCTGAAACAAGGCTGCTGTTCCACACAAGTGTTTGCCATTGACTATGACGTCATGCATACCAAGTGATGGCGTCAAATTTACCCATGCTCTACAAAGAGCTCCATGGGTGCTGATGACGTCATCAACGTTCAGAGGTGTTACCCATGCTCTACAA
>OJEZ01000175.1_pt1 | contig 7074 bp, 7 predicted proteins | sample 1594001 | NCBI WGS metagenome assembly OJEZ01 (sample SAMN05416726, study PRJEB24817) | seawater metagenome | isolation source: Sea water | place: Canada:Atlantic | collected 2013-07
TGCTCAGGAGTCTCGTGGGCTCGGAGATGTGTATAAGAGACAGTATCTACTGAGTGACCGTAAGTGTTCTTCTTGCCTTCCTTAACAGTCAACACAGGCTCGTTAACATTATTCTTTTTGTTAGAACGTATGATGTGCTGATTTACGTGTATGTACTTAATAGTCATTAGTACAACCACATTACAGGAGAGTTACTATCCGCAACATTGCGCATATCAATATGGACGAACACACTGTGTATTCCAATGCCTCCAAATCCCATCTTGATAGCTTCCTCAACCAGCGTGTACCTTTGTTGTGCTGAACTAACTTTAATGTCCGCTGCAATGCCTTGGGCATGAGTTCCTGCTTTCTCCTTTCTCGATTCAATCGGATGTTCGGGGCTACGATAGCCACTAGTAATAACAAATGGGAAACCACACCTTGCTCTAAGCAGGTCTAGCTTCAATAGGAATGTATCTTTAATTTTATTCTCACCTGTGTGCTTACAGGCAAACTCTTCTTTGGTGAAGTAGTCGAGGTCTTGGTTGATATCAAACATCTTCGGTGTACTCCCCTTCTGCTACAGGCTCTGTTGAGCCCCCTGAAATGACAGTCTTCTCACCACCGACACCAGTGATTGATATGTTGATACCACCTTTGTTACCGCCTGCGGCATCCTTCTCGAAGTAGCTGGTAGGTAAGACCCTATCCATCACTAGCTTCCAAGCAGCAGCCTGATTCTTATGGTCATCATTTAAAGCAGCATCAAAGATAGACTCTAAGACCTTCTTAGACTTAGGAGACGTAAGCATCCTAGTCTTATACTCATTGATGATAGCAGCATCACCCTTGGGACGACCTACTGAGCCAACGGTTCCCCGCTTGCGGCTGACAATCTCAGACTTAGGAGGACGCCCAATCCTCTTCGAGGCTTGGTTCTTTACTTTTTTATCAGTCAATATAACTCCTATGGGGCTACCTTAGTATACTTAAGTATACTTAAGACCCTTTAGTTAAGTTCTTTTGTTAATATCTTAATGTTAATAACTAAATGAAGTAATTTATAACATAGGTATATTATAACATATTTTAGTGGATCTGTGAATAGTTATTTCCAAAAGAAACATCACAGTCCAGATCACGATTTAATTTTAACAGTTTGTTAGTTTTTTGTAACCTATGCTGAAAAAATATTTCAGGAGATTATTTTTAAACATCGGCAGTTTTTTTGTGTCACTGTGCGCACATTTAAGGTCGCACTTTGGATAGTTTAGGGGGATGCTGTTTGGGTACTCAACGCATCCTTTAAAGAAACTTATTTCCTATGCTAATCAAAATTTCCAAAGGCCATGCGTTAGTGCACTATGCTACTCATTAGATGTGGCGCAAAATATTTGGGATTTAGCTATTAAAGGGTTAAAAAGTGCACTGAATTTAAATAGATTTGGAGTGAAATTGGTGAGTTAAGTCTTAACTTTCCGACAGTTAAGACCCCATTAAACGTAATCTCAATTGGGGGCAAAAGTATTTTCTAGCACCCCAATACCGTCAATGATAACCTCAATTTTGGTATTACTTTTCATTGGCATTGCACCTAATGAAGTCCCACAAGCAATCACATCCCCAGGTTCCAGCGTCATGTCAGCTGACAAAAGACTGACCTGTTGGGCGGGTGAAAAAATCATATCAGCAACGGGGTAGTTTTGGCGTTCTCGACCATTAACTAGTGTTCTAACGACCAGTTGTTCGACCTTGTCCAAGGTCGAAATGCAAGGCCCTATGGCTCCAAAGGTGTCAAAACTTTTAGCCCTAGTCCATTGTGAAAAAGCCTCTTTTTCATGGATCAGTTGCATCGCAGTAACGTCATTGACGCAGGTGTAGCCAAAAATATACTCTTCAGCCTCAGAAACCTGGATGTCTTTCCCCTTCTTGCCAATCACAATACCCAGTTCTCCTTCATAAAAAATTCGCCCTTGGTAAGACGCTGGAGGCAGGATTGGTGCGGCATTGCCAATCACACAACTGCTTGGCTTAAGAAAGTAATATGGCGCTTCTGGAATTTCATTACCCTGTTTTTCAGCTAAGGCATAAAAATTATTCCACAAAGCAATTATTTTGGCAGGATTGCAAGGCGCTAACAGAGTGACTTCATCGAGTGACCACGTCTTACCTGATGGCTCATTTGCATTAAACATATCACCTTGGTATTCGGTGATATAAGTCTGCTCTATTTTACCAAAATGAACATTACCATCGTGTTCAAATCTTACCCATTTATTCATTATTTTACTTCCATGCCTTGGATGAGGGTCTTATCACTTTATCGTATCATATCGTATCGTATTCTTTTACTCATCATTAAAGACCCTAAATACTCTCGTGCAAGGTCTATTATTAATCATGAGTACTGACTTTCTAATAACAACCTGCAATGCGACCACGCTGCTGAACTATTGGCAAAACTGTGTCGATTGTGGGGGTTTCAACGCCAGTAATACGGCCTAATTCTTGTACTGCAGTCACTAGCGCATCAATTTCCATCGGTCGCCCTAAAGTCACATCCTGCAACATTGATGTGGTATGGGCGCCAACACCCGCGGCTCCAGCAATGCGTTTGTCAACATCGATAGCAAAGCGAACACCTAATTTTTCTCCAATGGCTTGAGCTTCAAGCATCATGTTTCTTGCCACCATTCGCGTTCCAGCATCTGTTGCCACAACATCTAAGGTAGCGTTTGTGAGCGCGCTAATTGGGTTAAAGCATAAATTTCCCCATAACTTTACCCAAATTTCATCTCGAATATTTCTAACTGGTGCTTTGAAACCTGCATTAATCATCACCTGCGATAACGCACGCACGCGCTCAGTTTTTTCCCCAGAGGATTCTCCCAAAGTAAATCGGTTACCATCGATATGACGAACGACTCCAGGTTCTAATATTTCACAAGCAGGATAGACCACACAGCCGATTGCTCGTTCTGGCCCAATACCGTCCCACTGCTTTCCACCTGGGTCTACACTTTCAATTTTGTGGTTTTCCCATGCCCCATCAAACTTGTAGAAATACCACCAAGGCACCCCATTTACTGCAGTCACAACCGCTGTATTTTTACCCAACAAAGGTTGCATTGCATCAACAACATTGGGCACTGAATGCGCCTTTAGTGAGACGATAACAAAATCTTGCTCACCTATATCCGCTGGATTATCAGTCGCAAATGGGTGCGTCACAATACGCTCACCATTCATCTCTAAGGTCAGCCCATTAGCCTTAATTGCTGCCAAATGCGGACCCCGCGCGATGACAGAAACTTCCTCACCCGCCTGAGCTAATAATGCTGCGATATACCCGCCGATAGCACCTGCACCATAAATTGTAATTTTCATCTTATGTTTTTATCCAGCTAAACCTAGTTTTTCAGCAAGTCCAATACGTTGTAATTTGCCTGTTGCTCCCTTTGGAATTTCATCCAGAATAAGCACTTTTCGAGGCACTTTAAAATCAGCCAAATGCAGTGCAGTAAAGGTTCTAATGTCCTTTTCATCAGCAGTCATGCCCTCCTTCAAAACTACCGCAGCAGCCACTTCTTCCCCTAACTTTGGATGGGGCATCGCAAAGGTTACACATTGCTGAATCGCTGGATGGTCCATTAACACTTCATCCACTTCACGGGGTGAAATCTTCTCACCACCTCGGTTTATAATTTCCTTCAATCGACCCGTGATGGAGACGTAACCTTCTGCATCAAGGACGCCTTGATCGCCCGTACGGAACCAACCATTGGTAAAGTTTTCTTCATTGGCCTTGGGGTTGTTTTCATAGCCTTTGGTTACGTTTTGGCCACGAATAACAATTTCACCCACTTCTCCATTTTTGAGTATCTCACCTTCTAAACTCATGATGCCCACTTCTGGACCAGCAGCAATACCCACAGTACCTGCTTTTCTCACTGCAGGCGGCAACGGGTTACTGGCCATTTGGTGAGCAGCTTCGGTCATGCCATAAGCTTCAATGACTGGCGCAGCGAATGTATTTTCCAATTCGGCCATAACCTGAGGCGGCAATGGTGAAGATGAAGACCGAATAAAACGCAACGGCACCGCATCAATGATATCTTTGCTTCGAGCAGCCCGAGTAAGTATTGCTTGGTGCATGGTTGGAACGGCAGAATACCAAGTTGGTTTTGAATCATCCATCCAGCTAAAATACTTTAAGGCATTGAATCCAGGCGTACAGTAGATGCTGGCGCCAGCTCTTAACGAGGATAAAACAGTTGCGATGAGTCCATGAATATGGAACAGAGGCATGATATTTAGGCAACGATCCCCAGGCACTAATGACAGGGTGTTCATGATATTTTCAGCCGAGCTAGTCACATTGATGTGGCTAAGGGGCACTATCTTGGGTCGTGAAGTTGTGCCTGACGTATGCAGTATCAGTGCAATATCGTTTTCATCGACGGCGTCATGGCTGGCTGCAGCGTTTGGCGCAGTCGTCTCAAATGTTAGATCAAAGTCACCCGCAGCATGACTGCTATCAATGACTAAATTAATCAGGGGAATACCTAACTTTTGAGCGGCCGCGACCGCAGGTGAAGCACTACCTGCATCAACAACCAAAGCTTTGGCTTTTAAATCATCTAAATAAAACTCAAACTCCTCTTGGCGATACGCGGGGTTTAATGGCGCCGTTGTCGATGCGCCTGAGATAGTGACAAATGCTGTGGCCATTTCAGGGCCATTTGGCAAGACGATGGCCACTCTGTCTTTTTTTGTGATACCGGCTTGGCTCAATGATTGCTGGGTACGTTTTGATAATGAGCGGATGGCCGCATAGCTCAATGGAGAGCGGCCAGGGGCTTTAATCGCAATAGCGTCATCATGACCGATATTGAGTAACTCAGAGGTAGTATTTACAGACACAATAAACATCTCCAAAAGGGAGTTAAGGTAAATCCGTTCGCTTTAGTCATGCTTTTTCATGGGCATTTTGAGTGCATACGGCCAAATAGACTAACAAAATTCTACCTTATAAGTTAAAAAAAACTTAGTCGTTAAAGTATTCTGCTTTATTTTGTGTCACCGCATGCAAGTTACAGGTCGTTCCTTGAATGATATTTTTGCAATCAAGTATTTTCCGTTGTCATTTGTGGTTTGGGCCAAGGCACAAGATGGGTTTAATGATTAATTCTAATGAGGCATCAGCTCAAATTTATTGCACTTGGTTAAAAATCAAGTGCTCAGTGTGTCAAATGGCGCCCAGAGTTGCATTCGATTTAGCGCTTTATAATAGCCAATGAATTTTAGTGAGGTTATGTGTTCAAACCATGACTGGGGTATGCGATACCCTCTAAATGACGACGCCAAATATCAGCAAGCAAGCCTGTGTCAATTAAATGGTTTAAAGCTAAATCAAGTGCCTGTTTAAGTTGGCTTTGGTGTTTTAGCATGGCCCCACCCCATAAATTCGCTGTATTTATGGTAAACGCAAGTTTGTATCTAGGATCTTTGAGAAGTGCTCCAAATGCGGGTTCATCATCTACCACAGCATCAACGTCTGAGTTGCTCAATGCGTTTACCATGTCTGCAAAAACATCGTCTGACTGACCTGAAAAAGAGATGGGTAAGCACCCTAGCCATGCTTCTGCCAATGTCATGTTGGTGCTACCCGCAATGGCGGCTACTTTTAAACCTTTTAAGTCTGCAGGTTTAGCTACCTTTGAATCGTCTCGCACTAATACAGATTCATCAAACGCAGCGTAAGGTCTGGAAAAGAGCAAGCGTTCTTTTCTGCCTTGGGTGATGGCACAACCACACCATATGGCATCTGCTTTATTGGCTAACAAGACTGTTTCGAATTCAGACCATCGGGTAAATAACCATTTGAGTTTTAAGCCCAATTGCTGAGCTAACATTTGAGCGACTTCAGGTTCATAACCAAAGCGCTCACCCTTAGCATTAGTGCTAAATAAAGGCATTGCATCTAAGTCTGCACAGATTAATGTTAAGTATCCTTCGTTGACTGTGCGGATCACATTGACTCCAGAGATACTAAATAATCATCGATGGTTTCGGTTCTGCTGCCATCTTCATGCCATAAAATAGGAAAATAGTTTTCATCTAAAAGGTTATCACCTAGGTGTTTGTAGCGGCTATAGATAGGACCTATGCCCTTGTCAAATTTAGTGGGGTCATATTCTGCATCACAGCGCATTAAATGCAGCACCAACGCTCGCCGAGGCGACGCCGTTTCGTTAGCGCCAGAGCCATGCCAAGTCCAGCCATGATGTACAGACCCACCTCCAGCTTTTACCTCAACATACTCAATCTGAGGTTCCACACCTTGGTTTTGAGCAGCATGATGCATGGGCTTGCGATAATCTTCAGGCCCATGAAACTCACCAGAGGGTGTGCTTTTTTGCCATTGGTGTGAACCTTTAACAAATTCTAAAGTGCCACCAGATTGAGTGGTATCGTCTAAGGCAATCCAGCAGGATATGAGGTCACTGGGGCTAAACCATGACAAGTAGGCACTATCCTGATGGTAGCCCAAGGACCTGGCTCCTTGAGGTTTGGCGAGTAGATTGTCGATCATAATTCTAACCCCAGGCCAGCCCGCAAGTTGCGCAACACTGCGACCTAAGGATTCACTCAGCACTACCTGTGCGATGGTGCGGTTAGCCTTCCAACCATTGCACACCTGACGCGTAAGACTTGGATCACCCGACCCATATTGCCAGTTGACTTCATCTGGTGTAATGCCAGTTTCAAAGGTTCCATTAAACACGTCATCAAAGGCCCGGTGTAGCTTTAACAGTTGCTCAGGAGGCAATATTTTATCGACTACGAGGAAGCCTTGTTGCCTATAATCTTGCTTGTTTTGATCCGTTGGGGTGAATAACATAATGATTTTAATTCCACTCATGCATAGCTCATGAGTATACACACTAAAAAATAAACAGTTCAACCTAAGCATTATTGGCATATGTTCAACAAATATGAGTTGGCCCTAATGCTGACCACCTAGCTGGCGCATAACCATTAATATGGCGCCAGAAATGATGGATGTGATGGTCATGATTCAAAGCACAG
>OJEZ01000181.1_pt1 | contig 6939 bp, 8 predicted proteins | sample 1594001 | NCBI WGS metagenome assembly OJEZ01 (sample SAMN05416726, study PRJEB24817) | seawater metagenome | isolation source: Sea water | place: Canada:Atlantic | collected 2013-07
GATATAACGTCTCCATTAATTAAAGAAATGAGCTCTGAAGAAGAAAAATATTTTAATATTCCAACTGAGCGAACGGTAGAAGACTTAAAGCTGATCTTAGAAAAAAAATACCCAGATATCTTAACTATAGATTTTACTAAAGATGAAAATAATTTAAATTTTTGGTTTATTTCAAAAAATAAAGAAGAACCAAGACTAGCAAATAGATTTGATGAAGTGGGTGCTGAGTTAGAGCAACCTCTAGCAATTGCAAGAGACATTAAAAAACTTTATGAATTGTTATCGGTTACTAAAAATAGCTGGACCATTGCTAAATTTTTATCAACTAATAATGAATTAAGACACGTTGTTAGAAGAGCATTTATAGTAGAGAAATTTCCTTATTCTGAAATACAAGACAATACTATTGGCCAAAAAATAATGCCTATTGATATGCTGAGATTAAAGTTATCATTTTTTGGAGCATTAAAATTTGATCCACGTTCTGATAAATGGTTAAGAATATGTATGTTTCAAGGAGCACCCTTACCAGAGCAATTAAAAAACTATGATGAACATTGGGTTTATAATTAATCAACATGAGATCATTAAGTGAAATAGATACAGTTTCTAAAAGATCAAGCAAGGCTGCTGGATATTCATGGGGTATTGCAGAAGAGATTGGAAAAAATATAAGACTACTTGAGATTTTTAGCCTACCTGGAATTAAAAACTTAAATAGTTTTTTTAAGAAAAAAAAAGAATTAAGGTTAGAGAATATCAGCATCATAAAGCAAGACAATGAGGCTAATAAAAATGAATATTGTCCAATAATTGCAGGAGTAAATTTTTTAGATCAGATTAAAACTTTAGAAACTTTAAATGAGATAACGTTTAAAAAAGTCTCATATCCATTACTTTTCTTACCATTTGTAAGTAGGGCAGCTGAGGTGATTGGTAAAAGAATATTCTTAAAAATGGATGACAGGGAGTTTTTATTAAACTTTAATAACAATATTTATTCTAATTACACTAAAAACGAAATCATCGAGTCTGCTGAAAATATTTACTTAAAAGTTTTAGAAAATAGAGACTCGTTTGAAGAAAAAGAATGGAATGAACTCTATAAGCTTTCAGAAGAAACTTTTGTTGAAGAAAATGAAAGCCTAAAACAAGGTGGAGCAGGCGCTGGCCTTACTGACAATGACTAAAGACTTTGACGATCAAACTAATGATGAAGAAGTTCTACAATTAGATGATTTCTGTGAAGAGTGTAAAAAAGAAGACCCGAGTGTTTCTCAAAATTTAATTTTAACAGGATTTAAAACCTGTAATTCTTGTAAACTTTCAAAAACTATATTTCCGATTTAACTAATATTGCTAATGGGTAGAGCATTCATTTTGCTCATTACAAAAGATATTGAAAGAAAAGCAATTATTAAAAAAGCTAAAAAGACTATTCCAAATGATTTAAAATTAGACTTTAGATTTAAAACTTGTTTTGTTGAAATGATTAATCCTGCAAATATCCAAAACTGAGTTAGAAATATTATTGGGATCATTAAATCTGGTGTTACAGCAAAAAATCTTAAAAGCCCTGGTGCATGAGCAAACCCTACAGCTGTTAATACTTTTTTAAACGGTACTTTTGTTTCTTTATCTGGAAATAATTTTACACCGATCACATAAATAAATAGTCCCCATACAAACCAAGTAAGAATGGCTGTCAAACCAGACATTGCAACAGCAGTTTTAATAACAGTATTTGCAGCAACAGCCCCAGCTAAGCCATCTAATATCATGATAAGTCCTGCAAAATATATTGCAGCTTCACCAAAGTTCTTATTATCTTTGTAAAGAGATTTATCTAATTTAATAGACCGAACAATTATATTTAAAAATTGACCAAACATTATTTATTTTTTCTATTTTTCTGTGCTTTGTAAGAAACAAATAGTGGAAAGAGTATTAAAGCAATTACTATTATTATGCAAACTACGATTAGGAATGATTTTGTCATTATTAGTGGGGGAGAATTAATCTCCCCCAAATAATTAATTTAACCTTTAACGACTTCTCTTGTGTTTGCGTTATAAGATTCTGTAAATGGAATATCCACTACCACAGCATCAACAGGTGTTCCTGGTGTGTCAGAATATTTAGCAGGTAAGTGAACTTTGTACTTAGTTCCAACTTTACCTTTAGGGAAACCATTAGCATTTAATGTTCCTTCAAATGGTACATATCCCATTGCTATATTTTGACCTTTTTCAGGGTGATACCAAGGTGATGTGATAAATCCTACAGGATCTCCACCACTCTCAGGTGACACTAACCAAAAGTCAGGAGCATATTCTTCAATTGGTTTTCCACCCAACTCAAGACCTACTAACTGAAGTTTGTAAGGTTTTTTTCCATCCTTAAGCTCTGCGCCCATTTTCTCTAGTGCAGCTTTTCCAACATAGTCAGCTTTTTTATCCCACTCACCTTTACCAGATAGTGATACTTGGTAACCAAGGTTACACTGGAAAGGATTATGTTGTTGATCCATGTCTTGTCCCCAAGAAAGAATTCCAGCTTGAATTCTTCTATGGTGAGCAGGAGCAATAACCATTAGGCTATGTTTTTTTCCAGCTTCAAGAACAGCATTCCACATATCATCAGCATATTTAGTTGCTTCTCTTAAGTAGATTTCATATCCAGCTTCACCTGAGAAACCAGATTGTGAAATAACACAACTTCTGCCACCAACTTTAACTTCAGCTAAACCGTAGAAAGGCATATTGTCAAAATCAACTTGATCTCCACAAAGGTCTTTCATTAAAGCTTTTGATTTAGGACCTTGAATTTGCACTGGGCAAACGTCAATTTCTTCAATTGTACAATCAAATCTTCCATCAGCGTTAACACCTTGAAGATACATTCCAATATCAGAGTCTGATAGTGAGAACCAAAATTCATCTTTTGAAATTCTAAGAAGAATAGGATCATTTAAAACACCACCATAAGCATTACATAGAATTACATATCTTGCTCTCATTGGTGAGATTTTAGTTGCATCTCTAGTTATAACGTAGTCAGTAAACTTTTCTGCATCAGGACCTTTAACTCTAATTTGTCTTTCAACAGCAACGTTCCACATTGTAACGTGATTTTTAATTGCTTCATACTCAACCATAGCTCCACCATCTTCAGGTTTTACATAACCTCTTGGGTGATAAATACGATTGTAAACAGTTGCTCTCCAACAACCAGCTTCCATTGATAGATGCCAGTATGGAGATTTTCTTACTCTTGTTGAAATTAACATTTCAACTTTTGTAGGCCCACTCTGTCTTAAGTTGTATGGTACTTCACGATCTGATTGATCAACTGAAGTCACATGATTTAGTTTAGTATAGTCAAATTCATTAGACATAACCGTTCTCCTTCAACCACTTGTTAGTTTCCTTCAAGCCGCCGAATGTATAAATGTGGAAGTTGCCAGTAAACTCTTTCACTTTCCCAATTAATTCATTAGGGTCTTTAGGTTTCAATAAATCTAATGCCTTACTAAAATTAGACTTAAGAAAATTTATAGAATTTTTCGCCCCGACAATATTAGCAAATTTAATCAAGCTAGTTATTTTCATTGGCCCAGTAATTCCTACATGCACTGGTACTGACTGCTTAGAAATGAAATCTACGATAGGTTGACTCTCTAATAACCACTGGGTCACTATATAGTCGGCGTAAGGTTTTTTATCTATCATAGCCTTTTCTAATTCTTTATCAGAAATATCCTGACTTCCCTCTGGATGTCCTGCTATTCCTATTTTAATTCCATCAAAAAATCCTGTTTCTAAAATTTGAATTGAACTATCAAATTTTCCAACTGGCTCTCTACTTCCTCCAATAACTAATGCTTGTTTAGCACCCACATCTTTACATCTTGCAATGTAATCTTTAAGTTGAGCATCATCAGTAATTGATCTTGCTGGAAAATGTGGAACTGGATTAAATCCTTTTTTAACTAACTCAGCTGATTGGTTAGCTGTCTCTTTATAGTCTCCTCCTGGAAGCATAGTTACATAAACATCCTTAACGGGAGGCAATGTATCAAGATCTGTTTGAGGTCCAACCTCAAGTGAAAAATTCATTTTTCCCGATGATTATCTTTTTTGTAAATGCTGTCAAAGAAATTCATCTTGTGGATAAAAATAATTGTTGCCAAAAATTGTGCTGGTGATAATTTTTTTTAATGTCTGAAAATCTTAAAAATCTTGAACTTTCAAAGATCTTGGATTTGGATAAAATTAGAGTGGTTGGGAACCCCATCGAGAAAGCTCATGGATTACCAAACGAGTGCTACACTAGCTCTGACTATCTAAGAATTGAAAGAGAGAGGATTTTCAAGGATAAATGGACAGTGATTGGCGTTGGAAGTTCTGTGCCAAATATAGGAGACGCTCAACCTTATAATTTACTGGGCATCCCTCTTATTATTCTAAGAGATAAAGAGAAAAAAATAAGAGTATTTCATAATGTCTGCAGCCATAGAGGCTTCAAGCTTTTAGATGAGCCTTGTGCTTTAAAAAATGTCTTAAGATGTCCATATCACTCCTGGTCCTACGATTTTGATGGAAAGTTGGTAGCGACACCCCATATAGGAGGTCTGAATGTTCATGAGACAGAAAAATTCGATAAATCATCAAGTAATTTGAAGGAAGTTAGAACCAAAGTTTGGATGGACATAATATTTATCAATATAAATGGTAATGAATTAGAGTTTGATGAGTATATCAAGCCTCTTGAGGAAAGATGGTCAAAATTCATATCTAAGAAAGATCAAAAATTACTTAAGCACTCAAAAGATCATGGGTATTTCAGTCTTGATGTTAAATGTAATTGGAAGTTTGCAATAGAGAATTATTGTGAAAGTTATCATTTGCCTTGGATTCATCCTGAATTAAATAAAGTTTCAAATATTAGTGACCATTACCATATTCAAGGTTTACCAAATAGATTTGCTGGCCAAGGTACAAATAAATATGACCAACCCGTTAAAGGAAATCAAAGTTTTAATAATTTTCCAAATTGGCCTAAGGACTTATCCAAAAAGGCTGAATATATTGCTTTATTTCCAAACGTAATGATTGGTCTTCATATAGATCATTTTTATGTTTTTTGGTTAGAACCTAAGTCTATTAGTGAGACTAAAGAACATTTAATGATGTATTATGTAGGTGATGATAGTGCGAATGGAACTGAGTTTACTGAGATGAGAAAAAAAAATGCAGAATTTTGGAAAGAAGTTATGTCAGAAGATATAAAAGCTATTGAAGGTATGCAGGAAGGTAGAAATTCACCAGCATATAATGGTGGAAATTTTTCACCAATAATGGATAACCCTACACATGAATTTCATAAATGGATTGCAACAAACTTAATTTAAAATGAAAATAATATTAATTATGGGTCTTCCAGGATCTGGCAAAACAACTTTAGCAAATGAAATTGCCCCATCACTAAATGCTAAAAGACTTAATGCTGATGAAGTTAGAAAAGAAGCTAATGATTGGGATTTTTCAGAAGAAGGCAGAACAAGACAAGCAAGTAGAATGGCAGATTTTGCAAAAAAATTAAAAGATGATGGAAATTATGTTGTAGCAGACTTTGTTTGCCCAACGCCTGAAGCAAGAAGTTTATTTCCTGCAGATTATATAGTTTGGGTAAATACAATAAAAGAGGGACGTTTTGATGATACTAACAAGATGTTTGTAAAGCCTGAAAAATTTGATTGTCAGGTTACAACTCAAGATGCTAAACATTGGGCACCAATAATACTAAAGGAGATAAAATAATGGCTTACGAATGGGATAATAAAAAACCGACAGCACAAATGCTTGGCAGATGGCAACCATTTCATGATGGTCACTATGCTTTATTTCAAGAAATTGTTAAAAAAACGGGTCAAGTTTGCATTCAAATAAGAGATGTTCAAGGTGTTGATGATAATCCATTTGATTTTGACACAGTTAAAAAAAATATTGAAGAAAAATTAAACCCAGAATTTGAAGGAAGATTTAAAGTAATGATGGTTCCTAATATTACTAATATTTGTTACGGAAGAGGGGTTGGTTACAAAATAGAAGAAGTTGTTTTGTCAGAGGAAATTCAACAAATCTCTGCAACAAAAATTAGAGCTAAAATGAGAGAAGATGGCAAACTTAAGTAATATTAAAGTTAAACTTTTAAATAAAGATATTGCTTCAATCATCATTAATGAGCCAAAAACATATAACGCACTTTCATTTAAAAATTTAGAAGATTTAATTAAAGCCTTTAAAAAATTAGATGAAGATAAAAATATTAAGGTAATAATTATTGAAGGGTCTGGAAAAGGTTTTAGTGCGGGTCATAATTTAAAAGAAGTAAGTGGATTAAAGAAAAGAGAAAAATATCAAAAACTTTTCAATCTTTGCTCAAAGTTAATGCTTCAAATAGTTGAAGGAAAAAAGCCAGTTATTGCAAAAGTTCATGGAGCAGCATTTGCTGCGGGATGTCAATTAGTTGCGAGTTGTGATCTAGCTTACAGTTCTAATGATGCAATTTTTGCAACACCAGGTGTAAATATAGGCTTATTTTGTAGTACACCGATGGTTGCTGTTAGTAGAAAGGTTAATAGAAAAAGAATGATGCATATGCTGTTAACGGGAGATCCTATTAAAGCAAATTACGCAAAAGAAATTGGACTAATTAATAATCATTTTTCTAAATCAAGATTAAACAATGAAGTATTAAAAGTTGCCAAAACTATTGCTTCAAAATCAAGTCTTACAATTAAAATTGGAAAACAAACTTTTTATAATCAATTAGAAATGCCATTAAGAAAAGCTTATGCTTATACAAGTAAAATGATGACTAAAAATATGATGGCAATGGATGCGAGAGAAGGAATATCTGCATTTTTACAAAAAA
>OJEZ01000186.1_pt1 | contig 6856 bp, 7 predicted proteins | sample 1594001 | NCBI WGS metagenome assembly OJEZ01 (sample SAMN05416726, study PRJEB24817) | seawater metagenome | isolation source: Sea water | place: Canada:Atlantic | collected 2013-07
CGGCTTGGTCACTGCGCACTGCCGCATAAAGGGTACACCAAATACCAGCTTGCGACATTGGTATAGCCGTCACATAACCACGGCTGGAGTATTCCTCTAAAGCCCAATTTGGCAATGCACATACTCCCCGCCCACTCGCGACTAACTGCATCATCATGACGGTCAGTTCAGCATGCCTTATGGCGGCAGGTTCAATTTCGGCAGGCTCCAAAAACTGCACAAATACATCGAGCATATCGCGATCAACTGGGTAACAAATAAGTGTTTGATCAGACAGATCTTGGGCTTCTATAAAGGCTTTTGAAGCCAGTGGATGATGATTACTAACCGCAAGCACAGATTCATAGCTGAACAAGGGTACATAGCTTATGCCAGGGAGATTTTTAGGGTTCGCAGTGATCACCAAATCTAATTCTCCACTGCGCAGTGCGGGTAGTGGGGCAAAGTTAAAACCACTGGATAAGTCAAGTTCCACTTCTGGCCAATCAGCCCGATAAATGTCTAAACTGGGCATTAACCATTGAAAACAACTGTGGCATTCTATGGCAATGTTGAGGCGGCCTACGGACCCTGCAGCGAGACGACTAAGTTCACGCTCAGTATTACGAATTTGTGGTAACAAATCATCTGCAAGCAGCAATAATCGTTGACCAGCAGTGGTAAATTCTACCGGTTTTGTTTTGCGTATAAACAGATCTAAATTGAGCTTGTGTTCAAGGTCTTTAATTTGGTGTGATAAAGCTGACTGAGTCAGGAAAACTTTCTCAGCCGCCTCAACAAGGCTGCCTGTTTCTCGAAGGGCTGCTAGCGTGCGCAGGTGTCTTAACTCAATCATTGGGTCTACTTATACCTTGGGCTCTAGTAATAAAAATTCCATCAGCGCCTTTTGAGCGTGCAAACGGTTCTCGGCCTCATCAAACACCACGCTGCGTGGATCATTGAACATGTCATGACTAATTTCTAAGCCCCGATAGGCGGGTAAGCAATGCATGAATAGCGCTTCTGGGTCTGCCAAATTCATTAGAGCAGGGTTTACTTGGTAGTTCTCGAAACTGGCTGCGCGAGCTTTTTTCTCATCTTCTTGGCCCATAGATGCCCACGTGTCAGTGACGACCAAGTGACTGCCTATGACGGCCTGTTTAGGATCTTGTATAAGTTGCACTCGGTTGGCATTGATCGCCATTAATTGTGCATTAGGTAAATAGCCGTCTGGACAAGCAATGTTGAGTTTAAAATCAAATTGTCTAGCGGCGTTAATAAACGAATGGCACATATTGTTACCATCACCTATCCAGGTCACTGTCTTGCCCTTGATGGAACCTCGGTGTTCAACGAAGGTTTGAACGTCTGCTAATAATTGGCAAGGATGGTAGTCATCTGTGAGCGCATTAATGACTGGAACTCTGGAATGAGCTGCAAATTCCTCTACTTGAGTGTGGGAAAACGTCCGAATCATCACTATATCCACCATGCTCGAAATAACTCGGGCGCTATCGGTGATGGGCTCTCCACGACCTAGTTGGGTGTCATTTGAAGATAGAAATATGGCTTGGCCACCGAGTTGTGCCATGCCCGCTTCAAATGATACACGGGTCCTTGTCGATGACTTTTCAAAAATCATGCCCAAAACTAAATTACGAAAGGGTTCGTAGGGGGTCTTTAAAGTGCGTATTTTTTTGAGTTCAATGGCCCGTTGAATAATCCAATTAAGCTCACTAGGATTCAAATCGAGCAATGTTAGAAAGTGCCGTGGTGACGAATTGGACATGAAAAGTGGCCGCCTAAACCGAGAATGATAGGTCTAATGGCCTATGCTTGCAAATACCTTAGCCAATAAAGCTTATAAAAAGTGTAAATTAGGGTGCCTTTTTAACCAATAATAACTGACTAAATTAGTCGGATATGGGTATAATTGGTTTATTACATTACGCAACCATCAATGAGCGAGACTATAGTCATGGATACCTTAACCACGATTAAAGAACAGATCGAAAGCAATGCCATTTTACTATATATGAAAGGCACGCCAAAATTCCCCCAGTGTGGGTTTTCTTCACAAACAGTGCAAAACCTTATGAACTGCGGTGAACGCTTTGCATTTGTTAATATTTTAGAGCACCCAGACATACGCACTGAGTTGCCTAAATATGCCAACTGGCCAACCTTTCCGCAGCTGTGGATTAATGGAGAACTCGTTGGTGGCTGCGATATCATTACAGACTTAGCTCAATCAGGTGAGTTGGCTGAAATGATTAGTGCTGCGGCACCTGCTGAAGAAGACGCAGGCGCAGAATAATTTAATAAACCATAAATTAACTATTATAGAGGAACCGCTATGAGCGTTTTAGTCGGCAAGCAAGCACCAGATTTTACAGTACCTGCAGTACTTGGTAATGGCACTATCGTTGATGATTTTAATCTTTCTGAAGCTATCAAAGGTAAATACGGGCTGGTGTTTTTCTACCCATTAGACTTTACTTTTGTTTGTCCTTCTGAGCTGATTGCATTAGATCACCGTATGGATGAGTTTAAAGCTCGTAATGTTGAAGTTATTGGAGTGTCAATCGACTCTCATCACACCCACAGTGCATGGCGTAATACAGCCATTAATGACGGTGGCATTGGCCCAGTTAAATACACCTTAGCAGCGGACATGGCACACAATATTTGTCGCGCTTATGACGTTGAATTAGCTGATGGAAGCAAGGCGTATCGTGGCGCGTTTATTATTGACCGTGAAGGCCAAGTTCGTTCACAAATTATCAATGACCTGCCACTAGGTCGCAACATGGACGAGCTATTGCGCATAGTCGATGCTCTTCAGTTCCACGAAGAGCATGGTGAAGTATGCCCAGCTGGCTGGAACAAAGGTGACTCAGGCATGAAAGATTCAGCTGCAGGAGTAGCCTCTTACCTGACTGAAAACGCCGATAAACTATAAGTCTTGTACTTTAAAAAAAGCCCCGCTAACCCCGAGTTAACGGGGCTTTTTTGCATATAGGGTCAGCCCAATGCTTGAGCTATGGTGGGCCCAGCCAATGCAACTATGTTTCTGGTGACTTGATTGCCTTACCTTAACGGGTTCATTAACCCTGACATTCGTCATTGCATAACCGTATTGGGCTAGTTAAAATCACACTCTGTTTGTTTTCGTCGCATTTTTTATTGATAAGGCACCTTGAATGGCCCCTACTTCTGCTATTACGAGTCCAAAAGTGACTCAAGCATCCGTTCCTATGCGTTTTGTAGGGCCAATGAAAATTAGTGCTCAAGCTAGTTTTGATGCAGCGTGGCAAGATAAAGTGTCGGTGCCCCTAGCCACCTACGAAATCCCTTTGTGGCATTCTGTGGGCCGGGGAGCGCGCGTATCGACCCTATGTAACGAAGGCATTAAAACGACTTTGATTGATGAACGTATGACTCGTTCAATCTTGTTAGAAGCGAAAGATGCTCATCAAGCATTAGGGGCTTGGCAGTCGATTCAGATGCGACAACAAGAAATGCAAGACATTGTGGGTCAAACAAGTCGTTTTGCCACCTTGTTCAATATGAACATGCAAATTGTAGCTAATTTGCTCTATTTGCGCTTGGAATTTAACACTGGGGATGCCTCTGGCCATAATATGGTGACCCATGCGGCTGATAGTTTGATGCAGTGGCTACTAAAGCAATACCCACAATTGAGCTATAGTTCTATCTCTGGTAATTACTGCAGTGATAAAAAGGCCACTGCGGTGAATGGTATTTTAGGGCGTGGTAAATACGTCGTAGCAGAGTTAACTGTGCCACGAGCTTTGTGTGAGCGAAAATTGAATACGACCCCTGAAAAGGTGGTCGATCTAAATATTAAGAAAAATCTGTTGGGTACATTAATGGCGGGGGGCGTGCGCAGCGCTAATGCTCATTTTGCTAACATGTTACTCGGATTTTACTTAGCTACAGGCCAAGATGCGGCTAATATTATAGAAGGTTCCCAAGGCATGGTGCACGCAGAAGTGCAAGAGGGGGATCTTTACTTTTCTTGCACGCTACCCAACATTATTGTGGGCACTGTAGGCAATGGCAAAGGTTTAGACTTTGTGACCCAAAACTTAGCTAAATTAGGCTGTAATCAAGACATTGAAGTGGGTGCCAATGCGCGCCGCTTAGCCCAAATTTGTGCGGCTACAGTCTTGTGTGGTGAGTTATCTTTACTCGCGGCTCAAACCAATCCAGGTGAACTCATGCAAGCCCATTTGAAGTTAGAGCGTTAAATGAATGATCAAACCAATCGCCGTAAACGGCAGCACATCGAAGTTATTGGCCGTGATGAGGGCGTAGAGCGTAATGGACGTTTTTTTGATGCCATGCAGTTGCAGCATAGAGCCATGCCAGAAATCAATTTGCATGATGTTGACCCCAGCATTGAAGTGATGGGCAAACGCCTTAGTTTTCCGTTGCTGATTTCGTCGATGACTGGAGGTGATGATGTCTTAGTTGCTAAGGTGAATCAACATTTGGCGGAAGCCGCACAAATCACAGGTGTGGCGATGGGCGTGGGTTCGCAACGAGTGATGCTAGAAGATACCAAAGCTCAAGCAAGTTTTGATTTGCGCCGCTATGCCCCTGATGCCCTTTTATTTGCCAACATGGGTGCTATCCAGCTCAATAATGGCATGGCATCAGCCCAGCTTCAGCAGGCTATAGACGTCTTATCTGCAGATGCGATCTTTCTCCATCTCAATCCGCTGCAAGAGGCTGTGCAGCCAGAAGGTGATACTAATTTTGCTAACCTTGCCCAAGCCATCGGCCGTGCTCAAGCTGAACTTGAGGTACCCATCGTACTGAAAGAAGTAGGATCAGGCTTGAGTGTGGCGGATATAGAGTTAGGTTTGCGCCATGGAATTCGATGGTTTGACGTCGCTGGACGGGGTGGGACCTCTTGGGCGCGTATTGAACAACAGCGCCGTGAGGATAACCACACTTTAGGATTTACCCTACAAGATTGGGGTATTCCGACGCCTTTAGCCATGAAAAATGCGAGGCCTTACATGCAACAAGCAAATTTCATTGCCAGCGGTGGCTTGCGCAATGGGCTAGACTTAATAAAGAGTGTTATAATGGGCGGCTCTTTAGGTGGTATCGCTAAACCACTGCTGGCTCCGGCCATGGAATCTACACCTGCCGTCGTGGATGCCATAGAGGCCTTGAAAAAAGAGTTTGTCACCGCTATGTTTTTGTTATCGGCAAGTAGCGTAGATGATTTGCATTTAAATGATTCCTTAGTGCTTAGTGAACGATAGTCTAAGATATTTATACTTCATTAAGTTGGTAGTAGGGAAGGTCGAGAAGTTATATGCTCGTTGGTATTGATGATATAAGTTTTTATACCGCTAACTTTAGCCTAGATTTGCAAGAGTTAGCGGCCCACAATGGCTCTGATGCCGCTAAATACACTGTTGGCATAGGCCAAGAGCGCATGAGTGTGCCTGGAGCCGATGAAGATGTAGTTACTATGGCGGCAAACGCCAGTGTGCCTTTGTTAGCAGGCATGAAAAAGCGGGGCGAAGATCCGAGTTTAATCCGCACTATTTTGTTTGCCACAGAAACAGGCATCGACCAATCCAAGGCGGCTGGAGTTTATCTGCACTCGCTTCTTCGGTTAAGTCCTCGTTGTCGTGTGGTTGAACTTAAACAGGCTTGTTACAGCGCCACTGCGGCTTTGCAACTTGCGTGTGCTTGGGTGGCTCGTAAACCCAAGGAAAAAGTATTAGTTATTGCCTCAGATATTGCTCGCTATGATCGACAATCTCCTGGGGAAGCTACCCAAGGTTGTGGTGCGGTAGCCATGATAGTGAGCGCCAACCCCAGAGTCATTGTGCTTGATCCTGAAACGGGAGTTCATACAGAAGATGTGATGGACTTTTGGCGTCCTAATTATCGCTCTACCGCGCTGGTGGATGGGAAGTACTCAACTAAAGTCTATTTACGCTGTGTGCGCTCTGCATGGCAAGATTTTCAGCAGCAAAGTGATTTGAAGTTTGGTGACTTTGATTACTTCTGTTATCACTTACCGTTTAGCCGCATGGCTCAAAAAGCCCATAATCATTTAGCGAATGGCAATGCCCACGAATTGACTGTAAAAACTTTAGAAGATCAAATTTCTTCGAGCCTTATTTATAATCGGATTACGGGTAACAGCTACACTGCGGCTATGTATATTGGTTTTATTTCATTACTTGATAATACAGCAGCTAATTTGGCGGGCAAACGTGTTGGGTTCTTTAGTTATGGTTCTGGCAGTGTGGGTGAGTTTTTTACAGGCACACTAGTCGATGGATATCAAAATATGCTGCACCAGCAGCAGCACCAATCCATGCTGGAAGCGCGACAGGCGCTTAGCTACGCCGAATACCAAAAAATGTACGCCTTTGAAGTGCCTACAGATGGCGGTGAACACAAGTTTGAACACCAAACTACGGGGCAATTTCGACTCGTGGGTATCCGCGATCACAAACGCCTTTATCAGGTGCAATGACAGCGTCTGACCAGGCGCTTTTCCCATCTCGGCCACCTTGCTCTAAAGTAAGGGTGCCGGGTAAAGTCATTCTTAGTGGTGAACATGCAGTGGTTTACGGGACCCCTGCCTTAGCGTGTGCCATTCAAAAATATGCCTTTGCTAAAGTTGTCAGTATCGACATAGAAGGTGTTCACCTGACAATGCCTGCCTTTGGCATCGATCAACACTTTAGTTACGGGCAACTGACCCAGTTGGCTCACCAGACACAATCGCGTCACCAAAACTTCCTTCATGACTCAGCTCTGCTACTGTCTCTTATACACATCTGACGCTGCCGACGATCTACTCTGTGTAGAT
>OJEZ01000187.1_pt1 | contig 6827 bp, 9 predicted proteins | sample 1594001 | NCBI WGS metagenome assembly OJEZ01 (sample SAMN05416726, study PRJEB24817) | seawater metagenome | isolation source: Sea water | place: Canada:Atlantic | collected 2013-07
CGAGATGCTCAGGAGTCTCGTGGGCTCGGAGATGTGTATAAGAGACAGATCAAAAAGTTACCGTATTAAAAAAAACATTAAAATCTCTAATACAAAAAGGAAGCTTCTTATCAAATATAATAACTCTTAATTTAGATGGAAAGCCTCAAAATGTTTTACCAAGAGAAATTACTTATAATGTAATATCAGATGAGCCAACTCATATTGATTTTCTTAGAGTTGTCCCAGGTGTAAAAATTAGAATAGAAGTACCTGTAGAATTTATTAACCATGAAACTTCACCAGGCTTAAAAAGAGGTGGAGTACTAAACATTGTTAGAAGAGAAATAGAATTAAAATGCCCAAGTGAAAAAATACCATCTGCAATAACTATTGATTTAGATGGAGTGGATATTGGAGAAAGTTTCAAAATATCTTCAGTTAAACTAGAAGAAGGTGTTACACCAACTATTATTGGAAGAGATTTTGTAATTGCAACATTGGCAGCGCCTACAGTTATGAAAGAGCCAGAAAAACCAGCTGAAGCTGAAGAAGCAGCAGCAACAGAAGATGGTAAAGAAGCAGCACCAGCAGCTGAAGGTGATAAAAAAGATGGCGATGAAAAAAAAGCCACTGAAGAAAAAAAATAATCAACTTATTATTGTGAAGACTCCTAGATACGATTTAAAAAAAATATGCTTTTATTTGTAGGCTTAGGAAATCCAACACCCGATAGCGAAAACAACAGACACAATATTGGTTTCAAATTAATTGATGCTCTTAATCAAAAATTTGGTCTGTCTAAACAAAAACCAAAATTTAAAGGATTGTTAACTACGGGTAATATTGAAGATAAAAAGGTTTATGCAATAAAACCTTTAACCTTTATGAATAACTCTGGAATTTGTATAAGGGAATTAATTGAATACTTCAAAATTGATGCTGAAGATGTGATTGTCTTCCATGATGACCTTGACCTTGAGTTTGGAAAAGTAAAAGCAAAATTTGCAGGATCTAGTGCAGGACATAATGGAATCGAGTCTATTGATAAATTTATTGGTAAAGATTATTCAAGAGTAAGAATAGGAATTGGAAGACCCAAAACTAAAGCTGATGTTTCAGACCATGTATTAAAAGATTTTGATGAAGATGAAATGATACAACTAGAAAAAATTACTAAAAATATTATTGATTCAATGGCCATATTAATTGATAAAAAATTAGATTTATTCTCAAGCACTGTAAATAATAAATAATGAGTTTTAAGTGTGGAATTGTTGGCTTACCTAATGTTGGTAAATCTACATTATTTAATGCACTTACAAATTCTAGCAAGGCACAAGCTGCTAATTTCCCTTTTTGTACGATAGAGCCAAATGTTGGTGTAGTTCCTGTACCAGATGAAAGACTAGATAAATTGGTAGAAATATCAAAATCAAAAAAAAAAATTAATACCACTATTGAGTTTGTGGATATAGCCGGACTAGTAGAGGGCGCCTCTAAAGGTGAAGGCTTAGGAAATAAATTCTTATCTCATATAAGAGAAGTCGATGCAGTCATACATATGATCAGATGTTTTGACTCTGATGATATTCAAAATGTGAACCCAACTGTTGATCCAATCAGAGATTTAGAAATTATTGAAACAGAAATGATGTTGGCAGACCTTGAATCAATACAAAAAAGATTGGAAAAAAATAATAAGAAAAATGTAGATGAGGAACAATTAAAGATATTAGAAATTGCTTCTGACTGCATAAATAATTCTAAAGATATTCAAATTCTTTATGAACAATTTGACAAAAAATTAATAAACCGAAGTGGTTTATTGTCTTTAAAGCCTAAAATATTTGTATGTAATGTTGATGAAGCAAGTGTTCAAAATGGAAATAAATACACACAAGCTTTTATTGATAAATTTGGTGAAAAAAATACCTTAATAGTTTCGGCTGATATTGAGAACCAAATAAATCAATTAGAAAATGAAGAAAAAGAAAATTATATGGAGATGATTGGATTAAAAAGAACTGGCTTAAATATGTTAATTCAAAAGGGTTATAATATTTTAGAGCTAGACACTTACTTTACATCTGGACCTGAAGAAACTAGAGCCTGGACTATTCAAAAAAATTGCACTGCACCAAAAGCAGCCGGTGAAATACATACTGATTTTGAAAAAGGTTTTATTAGAGCTGAAACAATTGCATACGAAGATTTCATAGCAAATCAAGGTTGGGTAAATTCCAAAACTAATGGAAAAATGAGACTTGAAGGAAAAGATTATATTGTCAAAGATGGTGATATATTAAACTTCAGATTCAATACGTGACCAAATTTTCTTCATACTAAAGTAAACTAGAATAGTTAAAATAATTAAATATAAAATAGCCTTAAAGCCCATTTTATGTCTTGCTTCTAAATGTGGTTCTGCAGCCCACATTAAAAATGTTGTGACATCTTTTGCCATTTGTTCTTTTGTAGCTTTTGTACCATCGCCATATTCTACTGCATCATCCATTAACGGTTGTGACATCTTAATTCTATTACCATACATATATTTATTATAGTAAACCCCATCATCAAGCGTTACACCACTGGGTGGATCTTCGTAACCTAAAAGTACTGAATAAATATAATCAACCCCACCACTTCGAGCTTTTGCTAATACTGACATATCAGGTGGATAAGCTCCTCCATTTGCTGCTTGAGCTGCCTTAACGTTTTCAAAAGGCATGACAAATTTATCAGATAATTTTGCTGGTCTGACAAACATTTCACCATCATTATTTGGTCCATCTGTAACTTCAAAACTTGCAGCTATAGCTTTTGCTTGCTCTTCAGTAAACTCTGGTCCACCTGGCTCAAATAAGTTTCTATAACTTACGTATTTCATTGAATGGCACGACGCACAAACCTCAGTATAAACTTGATATCCTCTTTGAAGCGAACCTCTGTCAAATTTACCAAAAAGACCTTTGAAGCTCCAATCTGTTTTTAAAAGATCTACTTTTTCCGCTGTATTAGCTTGGATTGCTCCAGTTAAAATAAAGACTATTAAATAAGTTATTTTAAAAATATTTTTCACTGAATTAATTTAAACTTTCTTTTTTTTTAACAGCTGATGCCATTGGCATCCCTCCAAGTACTGGTTCTGTAATACTTAAAGGTAGGGGTATAGTTTTTTCTTTAAATCCTAATACCGGTAAGATTATTAAAAAATGAATAAAGTAGTAAGCTGTGGCAACCCTAGCAATCAATAAGTAAAGCCCTTCAGCTGGCATTGCACCCACGTAACCTAGAACTAATACATCCACTACTAGTATCCAATAAAATTGCTTGTAAAGAGGTCTAAATACTGCTGATCTAATTTTTGAAGTATCTAACCAAGGCAGTGCAGCTAAAATTAAAATTGCTGACAGCATTGCAACTACTCCCATTAATTTATCAGGAACTGACCTTAGGATTGCATAAAAAGGTAATAGATACCACTCAGGAACTATATGGGCTGGTGTAACCATTGGGTTTGCTTCTATATAATTGTCCGCATGCCCTAAAATATTTGGTGAATAAAAAACAAAAAATGCAAAAACAATCATAAACATTAATAATGCAAAGGCATCTTTGATCACAATATATGGATGGAATGGCACTGTATCCTTAGAAGGCTTTTTAACATCAATTCCTATTGGATTATTATTTCCAGGAATATGCAGTGCCCAAATATGAAGAACCACTAAGCCTAAGATTAAAAATGGTATCAAATAATGTAACGTGAAAAACCTTGTTAAAGTTGGGTTATCTACAGAATAACCTCCCCACAACCAATTAACTATTCCTTCACCCACTAAAGGTATTGCACTAAAAAGATTTGTAATAACTGTTGCTCCCCAAAAACTCATCTGACCCCATGGTAAAACATAACCCATAAATGCTGCTGCCATCATTAAAAGGTAAATTATTATTCCAATAATCCAAATTATTTCTCTTGGAGATTTATATGATCCATAAAACAAAGATCTAAATATATGAATATAGACTGCTAAGAAAAACATTGAAGCACCGTTTGCGTGAATATATCTTATTAACCAACCATAGTTTACGTCTCTCATGATATGCTCAACACTTTCAAAAGCCATGTCAGCATGAGCAATGTAGTGCATTGCTAAAGTTAAACCTGTAACGATTTGTGTAATTAAACAAAAAGTTAAAATCCCACCAAATGTCCACCAATAATTTAAATTCTTAGGTGTTGGGTAATCAGTTAAATGACTAGCAAGTGATAAAAGTGGAAGCCTGTCATTAAACCATTTTCCAAATTTTGAACTGGGGACGTACTCGTGATCACTCATAATTATTTATTATCCAATTTTAATTGTGTTGCTATTGACAAATTCATATTTTGGAACTTCCATGTTTGTTGGAGCAGGACCTTTTCTAATTCTTCCAGAAATATCATAATGTGAACCATGACAAGGACAAAACCAACCATTGTAGTCTCCTTTATCATTTAAAGGGACACATCCTAAATGCGTACAGACACCTAACATAACCAGCCATTCTGGATCTTTCGCTCTATCTTCATCTTTTTGAGGGTCTTTTAAATCTTCCATTTTAACAGCTCTTGCTTCAGCTACTTCTTCAGGAGTTCTTCTTTTAATAAAAACTGGTTTTCCTCTCCAAAGCACAGTGATTGTTTTCCCTAGCTGAACTGAACTTACATCAACTTCTGTGCTGGCTAATGCTTTAACAGAGGCATCTGGGTTCATTTGATCAATTAGTGGCCAAACAACAGCTCCTACCCCAACAGCTCCTACAGCATACGAGGCGGTAAATAAAAATTCTCTTCTTTCAGGTTTTTTTTCAGACATCTTTTATTTTTTGTATATTGTTATCTAATATATGATTTCATATAAGAAAAAAGTTTTTTTTCCACTGAAACAATGACACATAAAACATGAATTTGAGACCTAAAATAGCCTTATATGAACCTGATATTCCTCAAAATACAGCTGCTATTATTAGAACGTGTGCGTGTCTAGGTGCTGATTTAGAAATAATTGAACCATGTGGTTTTTTATTCAGTGATAAAAGATTTAAAAGAGTTGTGATGGATTACATGGATGAAAAAATGATAAAATTTTATCAAAGTTCAGATGAATTTTTTAAATCAAAAAAGGATGAGAGGGTAATATTGTTAACAACTAAATCATCAGACTCTTATGCAGCGTTCAAATTTGAGAGTAATGATACACTATTATTTGGAAGAGAAAGTGCTGGTGTACCAGATCATGTTCATAATTCAATTAAGTATAGGTTAAAAATACCCATGATGGACAATAAAAGATCTTTAAATATAGCCTCTTCAGTTGCTATAATTCTTTCAGAAAATTTAAGACAAACTAACTTTAATAAATAATGGATAAAGAAATTAAAAAAAAACTTGCTTCTAATTGGTTTAAGTTACTGCAGAACACGATTTGTAACGACATTGAAAAACTAGAAGGTAAGAAATTAAAGTTTAAATCTAAAACTTGGAATAGAAGTGAAATTAAAGATGAAGGAGGTGGAGAGTTTAAAATTTTAAAAAATGGTAAGATTTTTGAAAAAGTTGGTGTAAATTTTTCAGAAGTGCATGGAAAGTTTTCAAAAGAAATGAGCAAAAAAATCCCAGGTGCTTCTAAAGATCGAAATTTTTGGGCGTCAGGAATTTCTGTTGTAATGCATATGAAAAACCCTCATGTTCCAGCAATTCACTTTAACACAAGGTTTATCTATACAACGCATGGATGGTTTGGTGGTGGTATGGATGTAACACCTTGCATTCAAGATCTTAAGGAAAAAAGCTTCCTTCATGACGAATTAAAAAAAATGTGTGATCGACATGATAAAAAATTCTATAAAAAATACAAAAAGTGGTGTGATGAATATTTTTATTTACCACATAGAAAAGAAACAAGAGGAATTGGTGGTATTTTTTTTGATTACAAAAAAAATGATTGGGAGAAAGACTTTAAATTTGTAGCAGATCTTGGAGTTACCTTTCAAATGTTATTTAACTCTATAATACAATTGAAATACAAAAAGAAATGGACTGTAAAACAAAAGGAGATACAGTATATTAAAAGAGGTAGATATGCTGAGTTTAACTTACTATACGATAGAGGAACAAAATTTGGTTTACAAACAGGTGGTAATGTTGAAGGAATATTAATGTCTTTACCTCCAATAGCAAAATGGAATTAAAATGGAAAAAGAACCAATAACAACTGCCGGACTTGAAGTTTTAAAAGAAGAGCTAATTTTTTTAAAAGAGAAAAAACGTCCACAGATAGTAGCTGCAATATCTGAAGCAAGATCACATGGAGATTTGAAAGAGAATGCTGAATACCATGCTGCAAAAGAAGAACAATCACATAATGAAGGAAGAATAGTTCAGATTAATGATAATATCGCAAGAGCAAATGTAATTGACGTTACAAAAATGAGTAATAATGGAAAAGTCATCTTTGGCTCAACTGTAGATTTAGAAAATTTAGATACTGAAGAAAAAATTACCTATAAAATAGTTGGAAGAGATGAGGCTGACCTTCAAAAAAAACTAATATTTTTTCAATCACCAATAGGTAGAGGTTTAATTGGAAAAAACAAAAACGATTTAGTTGAAATTAAAACTCCCGCAGGTGTAAAAAACTTTGAAATTAAAGATGTAAAGTACGTTTAATTACTTACTATTTTTTGAACTTCTTTATCTGAAATTTTGAAATCATTACTAGTCCAGACCACTTCTATTGCTTTTAACTTCTGTCCCAGCTCTCTTCCCTCAGGAACTTGATATTTCTCCATCAAGG